>Ga0302268_1000030_pt1 | contig 80653 bp, 64 predicted proteins | sample III_Bog_E2_1_FD_194554 | JGI IMG/M metagenome (GOLD analysis project Ga0302268, IMG submission 194554) | Peat permafrost microbial communities from Stordalen Mire near Abisko, Sweden - III_Bog_E2_1 | ecosystem: Environmental > Terrestrial > Soil > Wetlands > Peat | place: Sweden: Abisko... | reverse complement strand
GTATTTTGATTTTTAAAGAATTATGTTCAATCAATGTTGTTGGTTAAAAGCTTTTTATAGCAGTTCATAAAAACTTTTCTTTCATATACGGCTTCTTTTCCAAAATTCATAAGTAATCCAAGTTCTACTTTAGTTGCCTTAAGGTAATTAATCAGCTGGTATTCATGTTCTTCATCTAATTGTTTAGTCGCTTTTAGCTCAATTATAACAAGATTGTTTACAATTATATCAGCATAATAATCTCCGACAATTTCGCTTTCATAATAAACATTTATAGGGAATTGACATTTTACTTCAAAACCAATCTTGCGCAATTCAATTGCAAGTGCATTTTCATAAACTTTTTCTAAAAAGCCATAACCTAATGTATTGTAAACTTTATAGAAACATTTGATTATTTTTTCCGTAATTTCTTTGTGAAGTAGTTCCATAATATATAATTTTAAGGTTAATAAATCAATTGAACTTTTCCATAAAATCAATTCCAATTTATTGGAATTTTAAATCCGTTTTTAAATCCGCTATATTCGCGAATATCCGCGTTCTATTCTTTTGTTTCTATCGGTTACAAACACCGATATACGGGCAGTACTGACAAACCTTTAAATTTTCTGTTTGCATAAATGGAATGGAAGGATTAAAAATTTCTTCCAGGATGTCTGTCAGATGTGACCTGAATTCATCTTCATACTGTGCGAAATCCGTAATCGTATCGTTTGTATTTCTGTCTGCTTTAGCATGCAATTCAGTATCAAAATCTTCCTTGAATACATCCCTCATATAGTAAATGCCGGGAGTAATGACTTTCCCCTGTGCCATTTCTTTATAAAAAATACCGTATAAAAAGGTCTGTAAAACAAATTTCGGACGGTTTTCCCTGTTGTGCTCAAACACTTCGTCAAGATTTTTAAAGTCGAGTTTGCCGCTTCCTGTTTTATAATCAAGAATCCTGATTCGTCCCTCTTTTTCATCAATACGGTCGATAAATCCTTTCAGATTGACGTTCTTTCCACCGTTTTGAATCGGATACTGAATGTTGCAACGCTCTTCGGAACTGATATAACGGAACGGAGCATGTTTCTTATCGATCTTTAAAACCTGTTTGATATATTTCCGGAGTACACTTGCAATCAGTAAGTTGTTCCCTTCAAGCGGTACCAGGACATTGTTTTTCTTCTTGAAATAGTTAATGGCAAACGCGATTGTAATTTCCTTATCTATCTGTAAACTGTTTGAAATCAACTGGTCAAAGTTGCTTTCAGTCATTAACTGACCTTTATACGGTTTATACAGGTTTTCCATGACAGCATGAAAAAGTGTCCCAAACATATTGGCTTCCACAGTTTCCAACACTTCGTCAGCCTGCTCTACATCTTCCACTTTTGTAAGATAAAACTGCAACGGACAATCTATATACGTGTTAATGGAGCTTGCTGAAAGAGATGGACTGTTTTCTTCGGATGAAGTAAAACGCAGTAACTTTTCCATTACAACAGGCGTTTTTTCGATCTGTATAGCTTGTGTATTTCCAAAACCAATATCAAACGAAATTGTTTTCTTTAATACGTTGACTCCGTAATGATAGTGTAATTGTTGCATAAACCTGCTCACTTCACCTGTTTGCATGCCTTCGGTCCGCGAATCGTAAAGAAAGAATATCCTGGTAGCCCTATGAATCAACCTGTAAAAATTGTAGGCTGTAATGGCATCCTGATGTTCGGTGGTGGGTAATTCAAAACCCTGGCGAAGGCTATAGGGTATGAAGCTGTTTGTGCTGCTTTTTTGAGGAAAAACTCCCTCATTGAACGATGTAATGATTAAGTTTTCAAAGTCTAATCCACGTGTTTCGAGTACACCCATTATCTGCAGGCCGTCAAGGGGTTCCCCTACAAACGGGATGGTTATTCCTGCCGTAAGTTGCCGCGTTAACCGGATCAGCGTATCGATATTCATATCGACATCCAAAGGCATATCTTTCATAATATCTGCCATTCGGTTAATAGTAACATAATACTGATACAGGAAATCACATTCCAACTGGTAATTATGATCCTCATCTGATACTGATTGCCAGCCGTTTTGAAGGGTTCTCAGGATATGGAGCAAATAAGGTAAAAAGGTTTGTGTGTCAGTTTGTGGAATGAATATAGATGCGAGTAATTCATTTTTTTTCAACTCTTCCCCATCAATATATATCCAGTTATTCTCTGCCATTTTATGTGTAATCCGGTTGGCATCTTCATTACAAAGCAGTGAAATATACTGATGATTCAGTATATTCGACACATTTAAATGATAAAATGAAATTCTGCCACCGGATATCCGCATTCTTCTTTGCAATTCAAAAATATGCTCAATAAGTCCCGAAACAGGAGTCGATTTTAACGGAAAACCCATGGTAACATTTACTTTTCCTATTTGTGCAGGTAAGGAATGGAGTAGGGGGACAAGCAAACTTTCATCCGGTAATACTACTGCTGTTTTTATCCAGCTTTGATTTGAATCATCAGGGGGATAAAGATGATTCAGAATGGAATAAGCCTGCTTGGTTTGTCCTACTGCCGATGGAACGGCTATCAGTTCAATGACCTTTTCATGCAACGATTCTACAATAGGCTCAATGGTATACTTTGAGGGAAAAATATGAATGTTCTCCTCATAAAAACGAGAAGCCTGATTATCGGCATCCCGAAGCTCAAACGCTTCATAATCCCAGTAGAAGTCAGCCTGGTTACGTTTTTGAAGCTCAGCAAACAGTGTCCTTTCACACGGATTAAGGGCATTAAAACCAATGAAAACAAACTGTTTGTTTTCAAATGCAGAAATCAGTTCTTTATTGTGCAAACGGTCAGCCACATTCCTGCTAATCATGCCTTCTGTTGCTGTGTTTTCAGCAATAAGTTCTTCACGAAATTGTTGATAAACCGGCAATAGTATTTTCCATGTGGCCAGAAATTCCTCCGAAGTTTTACCCTCCGTTACTGGTACAAAATTACTCCAGAACTGCCGTATGGCTTCCACCTGTTTCTCCGAAAATACATTGAATAGTTGGTCGATTTGTTTTAACTCAGTGATGTTTGTGAAAAGTTGTTTAGCATCAACGCGGTATTTGTCGATATCCTCAAAGTCGGATAATAACATCTCACCCCAGAATACAAATGAATCAAATGTTTCGTCGCGTTGGCTTTGCTGTTTGTAAATCCGGTACAATCGGAACAGATTGCTTAACCTGTCGGCAGTCTGCCAATGTGATGCAGCAGCAAAACATTCGTTGATGGTTAGTATCCCGGGTGAAAAAACAGGTTTCGCAGCGATCTCTGAAATGTACCGTTGAAAGAAAAGTCCTGCACGCCGGTTTGGAAAAACAAATGTCAAATCACTGATGGATTCCCTGAATTCAGAATAATAGGCTTGAGCAATGCGGTAGAGAAATGAATTCATGGGTTTTTTATTTACGATTTACAAATTTACGATTTACAATTGAAACAGGCAATGCTGTTATTGGTCTTCTCTTTCATCGAAGATCGTTTGTTTGTATTTATTGTATAAAAAGGAGATGATCAGTAACAAAATCCCGAGCGAAACCATGACAATAGTTTTAGAAATAGTATTAAGCGATGATAAGTCATACAGGAATAGCTTTGTCAATGTAACTCCAAAAAGAACAAAAGCTCCGATACGCAGGTTTTTATTCTTTCGCCAGATTCCCAGCACGATCATCGCAAGTGAATATACACCCCAAAGAATTGTTATTCCTAGTTTATATGAATCGGAAGAACCGGTTATATCCAACCAGTTGATAAGCTCACTGCTGAGTATCCACAGAACAGCAGTGTGCAATAACAGAGGAAATGAATTTTTAAAGTGGCTGTTAACAGAATTCCCTTTTAAGTATAGACTATTAGCTATAAAAGTAATGGCAACAAAAATATACGAACTATATCTGATGGAAAGACTATACAGTGATGTTGAATAATAACTGTGAGTTAATGGCTGGAGGTAAGATTCACGTAAGTAACTTAAGTAAAATAATCCCACCGTAAGAAAAATAAATATGAATATGAAACTTAATACAATAGTGGGTTTTTCAAACGAATTGCTTTTTATCCATTTGAAATTGATGTAACATAGAATTGAACTAAAAAGAAGTGAATAATTTATCAACCAACAGGTTTTGAATATGATTATGCTGTTGTTATGAATTATATACCCTTCATGGCTTTTAGAAAGGACTGAATTCAGATAGTCCTGATCAAAACCTGAAGCGATTTCATTAAAAAACGTTAGATAAATGGTTAGTAATAAAACGAAAGTGATGAAGGCTGAAACCGACTCTATCATCTCTTTTTTTAAGATGAGGGCCGAAGGGTATTTTGAATTCGTGTTTAAAAAAAGAATAAATCCGAAGGCAGCAATAAACATCACCGACGATAAAAATTGTACATTGATAAAAGGGAGTTCTGTTGATATGGGATGCCCTGTAAGATAATTGTTTGACACGATCCAGTCATGGAACATACTAAAAAAAGATAGTGCCATGAGCACATAGGATAAGGCTTCATATACATGCACTTTTTTTGTCCTACCTATCCAAAACAACAATGCCGCTTCACCCGCCCATAGCAAAGTAACCCAGTTACCATTCAACTGAACCGGTATGGCTATGGCTATAAAAACCAGTACCAATCCACTGACCATAAAGAATAAATTCCGGTCGGCAAGTTTATGTTTGTAAATGATGACACTGACTCCAAAATGAAGCAAGGCATTGAAAAGAGTGAATAATCCAAGTAATTGGCTACCTGTCTGGTAATTATGCAGGATAGCATAACCTGATCCGTAAAATATAAATGAATTCGCAAGGATTAAAACAACATCGGTAAGGTCAAATTTCTCTTTTTGAGTTAATTTATACGCCAGAAACGTACTATAAAAACTGATAAAAAATACAAACAAAAACAATGACGCTATTACAAAGTGACTATTAACTAGATAGGAAGTATTATACCATGATACAAAAATGATCCATGTCAGGGCAAATGCAACATAATTAAGTGATTTCCAGTATTTCCTGAATGCCAGTGCCAGTATGCCGATGTTGATAATGGCCATATAGGTAAAGAGTACGACCACTTTACCGGAACCATCACTTAGCAAAAAAGGAACTGCATAGGCTCCCACAAGGCCGATATGGGCTATCACAGGTTTGTTGTAATTCAACGATGCTAATACTGTGAAAACGGTAAAAATAACCATCAGGATAAAGGCAGGTATCTGTGGAATGATACCAAAAAAATTATAAGCTGCAAAAGTGATAAAATACAGGATTGCCATTGCTCCGCTGAGCAATACGGCACTGAAGTTGTCGTAATTCTTTTTTAGTTTAACAGCAAAACCAAATAAACCCAGTCCCACCAGATAACCCATAATAATACGTGTTAACGGACTGATGAGTTCATGTTCAATGGCGTATTTTGTACCGATTGCTACACCTAAAATTAGAATGACAATACCGATTTTGCTTATTAAATTTTCACCGATCAGTTTCTCCAGATTCCTGTTACTTAGTGTGCTATTCTTCGCTTCCTCCTTTGAACCGATAGCAGGTCGTCTGTTTGATAATGTGGGTTGATAATATTGAAAAGGTTTTGCAGGTATAATCTGTTCTATCTCATCTTCCGTTTTAATTACTGACCCGGGTGATGGATCATTGACCTGTTGCTGTGATTCTGCCGGTTTAACTTTAATGGTTATTTTACGTATCTCATCGCGTAATCCATTGATTTCTTTTGCAAAATCTTCCTGTTTACGGCTGATAGTATTGAGCCGGTCAATTAAATTGTTAAGTTGAACATTGTCTTCAGTCATAGTTCTAAAAATAAAAATTAATTTAATTCTTTCGATAAAATGAGCCGGAATAATGGTTTTTAGCGGATAAATCTGCTGAATGAAGCATTCGGAATTTTAGCGTTCTAAGATACAATTTATTCTTAAATTATTGAATCATTCAAGACATGCTTTATTTTTTTTACTTTAATAAAAAAAAACAGATAAATAGTATTTTATTTTACAAAAAAAAGTATATCTTTGATCCTGAAATTTGGATTAATATTTTCAAACACAGACATATCCCATACACATTTTTCTTTCCCCTTACTTCTTACCTCTTGCACCTTTCTACCACCTTCCAGCCGGTACTCCACTTCTTATGACACTCCCCTGACACTCCCATCACATTCCAGGGGAAATATTTTACTATTTTAGTAATATTACAGATATAACATAGTGATAACATAGTACTATTTAGGACTATGTTATCACTATGTTATCACTATGTTATCACTATGATATCACTTTGATATATATGGAATGTGATGGGATGTAGGGGGGGGGCAGACACGAATATCTGAATCGGATTTAAATGTGAATCAGGATCTTTTTTTTGAAAAAAAACGGTTATGGAAAACTGATGGAAGAACATTTGAAAGTATACATATATTCTGATCGAAAGTGTACAACTTTACATGATTTTTATTAACTGCAAAAATAAATATATTTATTCTATTTTTCTCTTAAAATTACTCTTTTAACTATAAATATTGCTCATTAGTTTTCATCAATTGAGTTTCGACTGAATCCGGTTTAAAAGCCAACATTTAGTTTAGAACGCCAATATTTTTATTTTTTTTACCGGTAATGGTATTCTTTTTTGCTTTTTAGAATGAAAAACAATATTTTGCAACCGGTTAAATACATAAGTTTAAAGTCTGTTAAGTAGATCCCTTTTTTTTATTTATCTGAAAAGAAGAACTGTTTTAATAATAAAAAATATAAACTGTGTTTGATGTGTTGTAAGATTGTATATAATAAAGTAACTTTGCAAAGTAAACTTAGTAAGTAACTTTAGTAAATAGAGTATGGTTGATATAAATGATAATGAACTGGCTTCACGTTTAAGAATGTCCATAACGCGTTTGGTCAAGGTCATCAGGACTGAAGTGAGGCATGATGAAGTGCTTTCGTTGACAGAACGTTCTACCTTGTTAATGGTCTGTCAGTATTCGAAAATGCTGCCATCCGAATTGGCTGCCAAAGAAAAGGTAACAAGCCAGTCGATGTCACAAATAATTCGGAAACTTGAATTGAATGGGTATATAGAGAAAACACCTTCAACGGAAGATAAACGAAAAGTGATCATTACTATTACTTCGAAAGGGAAGGAATTCATTGAATTAAAAAAGAACAAGAGTCATGAATGGTTGGAAAAAGCAATTTCCGAAAAGACGTCGGAAGCTGAAAAGAAGATATTACTGAGTGCCATTACTATTCTGACAAAATTAGTTGAATAAATGAAATTAAACATATTCAGGGCATTCCGAAGTCGCAATTATTGCCTGTATTTTTCCGGGCAGTCGGTGTCATTGATTGGTACCTGGATGCAGCGGACAGCCATCTACTGGTTGATTTATACCCAGACCCATTCAACATTTATGTTGGGACTGGCAGCCTTTGCATCCCAGTTTCCTTCTTTTATCTTTTCGCCGTTGGGTGGTGTTATATCCGACAGATACAACCGTTACAAGGTGACAATTATTACACAGATAGCTTCCATGATCCAGGCCTCGCTGCTTGCCATACTGGTTATTTTTACCCGGTATACGGTTTGGGAAATACTGGCACTCAGCATTGTACTGGGTATTATCAATGCATTTGATTTACCTGCAAGGCAATCAATGGTGAATGAAATGGTAAACAGGAAAGAAGATTTACCCAATGCGATTGCCCTGAATTCATCCATGGGAAAACTGGCGTGGTTGATAGGACCGGCCCTGTCAGGAATCGTGCTGGAAAAAGCGGGAGCCGGAACCTGCTTTATGATAAATGCTATAAGCTATGTGGCTGTAATAACGTCTTTATTGTTAATTAAATTCCCGGCATATATCCCTCATTCCAATTCTCAAAAAGTATTGACCGAATTTAAAGAAGGATTTGTTTATCTAAAAAAGACCCCTTCCATAGGAATAATAATTTTAATGCTGGGATGTGTAAGTTTACTTGTATTTCCTTTCAATACATTACTTCCGGTATATGCAAAAGTAATTTTCAATGGAAATGCTTCAACTTTCGGTTATCTGAACAGTTCTATTGGATTGGGGGCATTGATTGGAGCTGTTTTCCTTGCATCCCTAAAAAATGATGTTAATCTGTATAAAATATTAATCATTGATCTATTCATTTTTGGGGCAGCATTAATCTTTTTCTCACATATGACTAATTTACCGGTAGCCTTGTTTTTTGCCATGATGGCGGGTTTTGCCATGATGTCACAGACAACCATATGCAATACTATTATTCAAACCAAAGCTTCACGTAAAATGAGGGGAAGAGTACTCAGTTTCTTTGCAATGGCATTCTTTGGGATGCAGCCATTGGGAGCTTTACTGATTGGATTTGTATCCCAGTATGCAGGAGCCCCGGATACTATTTTGGGAGAAGGAATTGCTGCTGTCCTGATTGCTGCAATATTTCTGCCTTATTTCAGGAAAGATAAATTGAAAAAAACAGAAAAGATGGAGCTTTTGGAATTTGTTGATCCATCACCGGTGTTGGAATGAAAAGCATTGAGCATTGAGCAAAGAGCAAAGAGCAAAGAGCAAAGATAGAATATATTGTAGACTAATTTTTTAAATTAGTATGCCGGATTAATTAACCCGTTTTATGTAAGATTATTTCAGGTAAATAATAAAAAGAATAATATCAATTTAAAATAACAAAAAGAATTATGGAATTAAATAACAATCAAAACACGGCGCTGTTAGTGATGGATGTTCAGGGAGCAACTATAAAGATGTTTGATGACAATACCCACTATGTCAACTGTGTAAATAATGCTATACAAAAGGCCAGGCAACATAAAATTCCTGTCATCTATGTTGTTGTAGGATTTAGAAAAGACTTTCCTGAAGTTAGCAGGAATAATAAATTCTTTTCAGCAATGAAGAACGGTGTTATGAAACTCGATACGGAAGAGGCCTTTAAAGTTCATGAATCGGTTTCACCTCAACCTGAAGATATCATTATCACCAAAAGAAGAGTGAGTGCATTTACAGGAAGTGACATGGAAGTAGTGTTACGATCGTTAGGAATCAACCATCTGGTGCTTACAGGTATTTCTACCGGTGGAGTCGTATTATCCACTTTACGCGAAGCATCTGACAAAGATTATGCTCTTACGGTACTTTCCGATTGTTGTGCCGACCGTGACGAAGAAGTACATCGTGTATTGATTACCAAGATATTTCCACGTCAGGCAGAAGTGATGACAGTTGATGAATGGTATTCTTAAGATATTTACGATTTACGATTTACAATTGGTCGGTATCAGAAGCAGTTAACATTTAATTAACCAATTAACTAATCAACTAATCAACTAATCAACCAATTAATCAATCAATAAAAAGACAATGGAAATAAAGCAACTTGCACTGGGTATGGTAAACGCATACCTGATAAAGAATAATACTGAATGTTTTCTGATTGATACCGGTATGCCAATGAACAAGCTAAAACTTGAAAATGCACTGAAACTGGAAGGTATTAAAACTGAGGAAATCAAACTCGTAATAATTACTCATAGTGATATAGATCATATTGGCAACTGTGCGTATCTTCAAAGGGAAAAAGGATTAAAGATAGCAGTCCACGATTTGGATGCCAATCAGTGCCGGACAGGCAGGATAAATCTGAACCGCAAACGGAAAGCTTCGTTGTTTTCGAAGATGGTGAAGTCTGTTCTGTTCTTTTTGGTATTAAAACGTCTAATGAAGAAGTTCCCTCTTGAATCATTTGAACCTGATATTATCCTTTCAGATGGCCAGGATTTGAATCCATATGGCCTGGATGCTAATGTCGTTCATATCCCCGGACATACCATGGGCTCTATCGGGATCCTTACAGGTGAGGGTGATTTCCTGTCCGGTGATACTATCAATAACAGAAAAAAACCTACTAGAGCAGATATTGTGGAAAATGAAACAGCACTGCAATCCAGCCTGAAGATTATCAAAAACTTATCCATTCGGAATGTTTATCCGGGTCATGGGACGCCATTTCATATGTCTGAACTGAAATTATGAAAAAGATGGGTAAGTTCATCGTGTTTATACAATCAAAATTTCATGTAAGGCAGAAGTGATTCCATTAGTTTGATTCCTTGAATAATATTTTTAAACAGGGTATTTTTTTTGTAACATGTCAATTGTTTCAAATGAAACTTCAATGTTTTTTTTAATTGTTACATTGTTGTAATCAGTAACTTTTTCCCTTTTTTCAGTTCCTGTTGTGAAATAAAATAACCATTTATTTTTTGATTGTTGTAGTGAATGTTGCTTATTTTTCTACCTGAATTCTTTTTGAGAATCGTAAAAGTTGTGTTTTTGTCCATTTTAATATCTATTCTGTCAAAAACAGGAACTGAAATAATGTAATTGTTATCTGCCGGGGAAAAGGGGTAGATTCCAATGGCATTAAACACGTACCATGATGACATTTCACCGGCATCATCCATTCCGGCATATGCCAGCTTTTCTTTTCCCATCCCATAGAAATGATTCAGACAGCTATCCAGTATGACCTGTGATTTCTCTTGTCTATCCACAAAATAGTACATATATGGAAAACTGTGATCGGGTTGGTTGCCCTGGCAATATTGCCCGATAAAACCCGAAATGTTGTAGGCTTCAATTCCATTCCACTGTATGGAGAAAAGTGAATCCAGTTTAAGTTCAAAGTCGGCTTTACTTTTATAAAGTCCAACCAGCCCGTAAGGATCATGTGGTGCGAAAAATGTGGATTGCCATGCATTTGCTTCACGGTACATATATTCATAGTATGGATATTTCGGGTCAAAATTCTTTACCCAATCTCCGTTTGCCAGACGTCCTCTCATGAAACCTGTAGATTTGTCAAACATGTTTTTATAATTTCCGGTACGTTTCATCAACATATTGTAATTGACAGTATCATTCAATTCCTTTGCCAACAGGGCTACTGCATAATCATCGTAGGCATATTCAAGTGTTTTTGTGACTCCGGCTTTGCCTTTTGTCTCAATAACCGGATTTTCCACATCCGGGTCCGATATGTACCCTTTCTCCATATATTCAGTGATATATGGCCTTGTTCCACCTTCAATAGTCGCATTTCTCAACAGAAGATGATAGGCGCTTTTTATATCATACCCTCTTAATCCTTTCAGATATGTTCCTGCTATAAATGCAGCTGCATGATCACCATGAAAAAATGTTGGCATAAACCCTGTCTTTTCACCTTTATCGATTAACGACTTAATTACATCAACTGTAACCGAAGGAGCTAACATTCCAAGCAATACAAGTTTATTCCGGTAATCATCCCATAAAGAAGGTATTGTATAATACCGGAACCCATTATTTACAACATTCCCTTTTATATCGGTATATTCTCCGTTCAAATCACTTCGTAAAGCCGGCCATAGAAAGGACCGGTACAAAGTGGAATAGAATATTCCACGCTGCTTTTCCGAACCTCCTGTTACTTTTATTTTCGATAATAATTTATCCCAGGTTTCAGTTGCCTCTTTTCTAACCTGCGAAAAACTCTTTCCCAACATTTCTTTAGTCAGGTTATCTTTTGCATTTTCGACACTTACGAATGAAAACCCTATCTGTATTTCCAATGGCTTTGGTTTATCTACGAAATTGATAACCGATAATTCATTTTTATCTTTTTTGAGTGTTTCGATATTTTTTATTTTATGATTGGTCGTAGCATAGAAGTACATTTTTTCACCAGCCTGTTGAAACCCTTTAAAAACATTTTCACCTTCCTGTTCTATATCCCAGCTCCTGACCCTTTCATTCGATACAGAAAGATCGGCTATCAGTTTTTTATGTTCACCGGCCCTGAAAGTATACTTATGAAATGCGCAACGCAGAGTTGAGGTTAATTCGGCATTAACAGCATACCTGTCAAGGAATACCTGATAATAACCGGGATGTGCAGTTTCATTTTTATGACTGAATTTAGAACAATAATCATCGGGCGAAAATGTGCCTGATGCTGGCAATAATGGAATGTAACATAAATTCCAGTGACCCTTGCTGGTATGGATAAATGCATAGATGACAGTGTCTTCGTATTGATAGCCTGAACCACTTCCAAACTTTGTGACAGGACTTAGCTGTACCATGGCATTAGGAAGGGATGATCCTGGAAATACTTCTGCACCCCAGGTTCTATGCGTGGGTATAAATCCCAGGTCTTTGCTGTCCCATAAAGTGGCAGTACCTAATAATGGATTTACGTAATCAGTAAGTCTTTTTTGAGCCTGTATAAATGATGCTTCAACTAAAAACAAGAAGATAAAAACTAAATTTTTAATCATGCCATTCAATTTTAAATGTATTGTACAAACTTTTAATTCATTGTACGTCTTAAGAACGGGGATTAATGGTTAAAATTATAAGCTTCTCCTTTTAATATGATAATTATTACCATAATATATCCTGTATATCAAAGTATTTCCCAAGTCATGCGAAAGTAATTACGAATAATGAAAGGTATTTATATGAAACAAACCAATGACATTTACAATTTACGATTTACAATTGGTCGGTTTCAAAAGTAGTTTTCATTTAAAAAATAATCAACCAATTAACCAACGTAACGATTTAGTTCTCGTTTACGTGATTAACCCTGATACGCGGATCCAATCAACCAATCAACCGGTATAACCAATTGCTCCGGCTATTGCATTCATGCAATGCAATAATTCGGATAAAACAGGATCGGCTTTCAACTGGTCTTCTTCTGCAACATATTTTCTCCATTTTTTTAATAGCTCAATCTGGAGAACATGCAAAGGTTCCATGGCTTCAGCTCTTAACAAAGTAGAATAGTAATGGTTTTCACGCCTTTCGGAGATAGGCTTTACCAGTATCAAATCCATTAATCGCCTGGTTCGTGCCAGTTCTTCAGTCATCATATCAACAAATTCAGAACATTGTGGAACATTTATGGCCAGGGAAGCATATTTTCTAAAGATATCTTCGTCGGAAGATGCAAGGCTTGAATCAATATTTGTAAATACATACCGTATATAAGGATCGGATTTCACTGCTTTTATGATTCGTTCAAATTTAGCATGCTCATGTTTTTGCATTGATTCTAAGGTTGTACCGACCCCATACCAACTTGTTATGTTAAAACGGCACTGACTCCAACTGAAAACCCAGGGGATAGCTCTCAAATCGGATAGAGTACGGTTTCCTGTTCGCCGGGTCGGGCGACTACCGATTTTACTTTGCTCAATAGCATCGATGGGTGTGACTTTCTCATAAAACTTAATAAATCCTGCTTTTTGAGTAAGTTTTTTATAGACAATCCTGCTTTTAACAGCCAGATAATTCAATTCAGAGGCAAGTTCATGTTTTTTTGTTTTAATATTGTTCTGTAACATTGTGGCCGCCAAAGTACCCGCCGTTAATAATTCAAGGTTGTAAACGGCATTGTTTTTATTCGCGTATTTACGTTCTATGGTTTCACCCTGTTCGGTCAGACGGATATCGCCATTGATTGAACCGGGAGGTAAAGCTCTCAGAAACCAGTGAGTCGGTCCTGCACCCCTGCTTATGGAACCTCCTTTGCCGTGGAAAAACCGTATCTTAACATGATGTTTTTTCCCGATTTCAATCATATTGGATTGAGCAATATAAAGAAACCACTGACTGGCAAAAATACCACCATCCTTGTTGCTGTCACTGTACCCGATCATCACTTCCTGAACAGGTTCAGTCAATGAAGATTGGAGTTGCTGAAATTTCAGGCTATTTTTTGTGACCGGATGCGAAAGAAAATCGTCAAGAATCAAATGACTTAGTTTTAAGTCGTGAATGGTTTCGAAAAGCGGAACAACAGGTAAAATTGAAACCAACCCATCGGGAGTATTCTGCAGTAATCCGGCTTCACGTTCCAGCAGATAGACTGTCAGTAAATCGGATACATGGTGGGTCATACTCACAATTAAAGAGCCCAGGGCCCCGATCCCATATTCACGGATATGATCAAGCAGGACACGGTACGTACCCACTACTTCTTTTGCCTCTTTTCCCAATTCCATTCCGGGATGTGTAAAGGGTCTGCTGGAATTCAGTTCCCTGTTTATGAAATTTAATTTTTCGGGATTTGAGGAGTTCAGAAATCCGGTGCTGGTTAATTGTGCAGCCAGCAGAAGCTGGGATAAAGCCAATTCATGAAAAAGACTGTTTTGACGGATATCGAGTTTTGCAAGATGAAACCCGAAAGTACCGACAATCCGGATCACATTCTTTACATCGGAAAAGGCAATTTCGGAAGCACCCAGATCAATAAGACACTTTTGAAGGATGATTAAATCAGCAATGAGTTCAGACGGAAATTTATAACTGATGCTTTCTTCGATAAGTTCCTGATTATTTTCCTCGAATTTTGGTAATTTTGAAATGACAAATTGTAAATACTGCCTGAAAGCCTCGTTTTTATAGATGATTTGAAGGTTCCCTTTGAATTCCTGAATCTGATGTTGTAAACCCGTGTACCTTTCCTGAAACGCGGAAGAGAGTTCATTGGTTTTAACGTTAAAACTAAGATTCTTTTGCAAAGATTTCAATTCGGAATAAATTACCCTGAAAGCATTTCGTCTTAGTTTTAACAATGTTTTACGTGTTACTTCAGCATTGACCAGAGGATGACCATCCCTGTCGCCACCAACCCAATTACCAAAAGTTATGTTGGGAAAACCGGCTGATTCAAGAATCAGTTTCGGATTAAATCCCTCTTCTTCCCATGCCTGAAGAAGATGCCTGTCGTGATGATTAATGACATCCGGGAATACCTGGGTTAAATAATGAATGATATTATCCAGTTCCGAATCGACATCCGGTTTTTCCGTATATACATCCGAAATCCTCCAAATTCTGTGCAGGGCAATTTTAATGTTATCCCTGATCTCAATTTGTTCCATTATGCTGAACATCTTGTTTTCCCTGCTTACAACCAGCAAATAGAGGTTTCTCAGGTGTTCAAGCATGATGGTTCGCTTTGCTTCTGTTGGATGAGCCGTTAAAACAGGTTCAACATGAATCGCTGAAAGAGTTGAAAGTATTTCTGAGGACCCAAATCCTTTTTCTTTCAACATATGCAGATTTTGTGACCATAAACCGTTAATGCCTGATAAGAAATGGGTGTCCTCCCGTTTACGGCGGTTTTGTACAGCCCCGTTCACTTCGGCAATATTAAGCAATTGAAAACATGTAGAATAAAGCTGAAGATGTTTCCCTGTGAAATTTCGTATTTGAAAATCCCGGAAAGCATTAATCCATGGAATATCACCGGCAAGCTCCGTTTCACCCGATTCAATAAGCACTTCCCTGAAACAGACCAATAGAAATTCGAGATCCTCGTATGGTTTTGCAAGTTTATTTTTTACTAATTCTAATGAATTCATGTTTTTATTATTATAAACAATTTAATAATATTATTGTTTGTTGCATGGTTAATTAGTTAATTGGCAGTTTGAAAGGTTTGAAAGTTCCGTGTTCCGGGATGATGATATTGTTATTGGTTAATTGGTTGATTAGTTGTAAATGCAATCAACAACATGTTTTAAATAGTAAATGAATAAATAGTAAATGATTAAACTATCTGATCATTCTCTTTGTTAATAAACAGGATTGATTAAGCCATTCAAACAATTATTTTAATAGGCAACTCATTTTAAATTCATATTGAATATGAAAATATTCTCATTCTTTATTCATCATTAAAAAAACGATTCATTATGGTAAAGCAGGCTACTTTCCGTTTCTATGAAGAACTGAATGATTTCCTACCGGCCAATAAAAAAAAAGTGGAATTTTTACATCAATTTGCCGGGAATCCTTCTGTTAAAGACATAATTGAAGCTATCGGAGTACCGCATGTCGAAATTGATTTAATACTGGTAAACGGGGTTTCCGTTGATTTTAAGTATATTTTGAAGGACAATGACAGGGTCTCTGTTTATCCTGTATTCGAAACCATCGTAATATCCGGTGTCACTCATCTACGGAATAAACCCCTCAGGGAAACAAAGTTCATCCTCGATGTACATCTGGGTAAACTGGCAAAATACCTTCGAATGCTTGGATTTGACACTTTGTACCGGAATGATAATGACGATCCTGAAATTATTTGTATTTCACTGGCTGAAAATCGAATTATCCTGACCAGGGATATTGGGTTGTTAAAAGTAAAATCAGTCACACATGCTTATTTTGTCCGCTCTCAACATCCGAAAGAACAAATAAAGGAAATACTGAAATATTTTGACTTGTATCAGTCTATCGACCCGTTTAACCGCTGTATCAAATGTAACGGTCAGTTAGAGCCTGTTGAAAAGGAAAAGATAATCCAACAGCTTGAACCTTTGACTATAAAGTATTTCAATAGCTTTTACAGATGCAATAACTGCCAATGCATCTTTTGGGAAGGATCGCATTTTGAGCACATGCAAAGTTTTATACAGACAATACAGGATACAGCAATAAAATAGTGTATTTCAGGCTATACTATTTTAAAATCAGTCTGTTTTTTGTATGAGACACTTTATTCAGGTTTAATTGCTAATGAAGAGTATGAGCAACGTGTTTATTCTCTCGTCAGTTTCATTTTTGCAAAGGATTGCCATTTGCCGTTTTCTTCATTATCCATCAGCCATTGCCATGAATCATCCTGACTGTTGTAAACGAAAGTTGTATGAAAAATGCTGTTATCAACAATATTAAACAGAAATTCAAGTCTATTGCCATTCCTCTTTGCATGACCTATTGCATGTGGGTTAAGGCCATCGCTTCCTGTATTATCGAGCCAGAGGCAACTGTACACGGTTAAAGACTTGTTAAGTCCGATAAAAACAATGGCATCATAAATCGGTTTACCATCAGCATTTTTCTCCCTTGATACTTCTTTAATCTGAATGTATTGATGTCCAAGAACCCATTCTGATACAATGTCGTGTGTTGTTTCTTTTCCATCTACTGTTCCCTGAAGGAGCCACTTCCCGGTCATATGTCCGAGTAAGGAATCCCTGATAGCCTGTTGTGCTAAAACAGGAACTGGAGTAAGTGATAGTAATACTAACATTCTCAGTAAAATAATTTTCATTTTCATATTATTTAAATTAAATAAGGATTGAAAAATAAATCATCTCAAATGATTTTAGTGAAGACTTCTTGCATAATTTCAAAAAACATACTGAGGACATTTTCAATTTGATCACTTTTGATTTTTATCGTTTTAACTCAGTTGGCGGAATTCATAGATATAATTTAGTTTCCATGAAAAAGGTTGATAGATGCATATAATTTTACTAACCATTAAACCGGCAAACAGACCAGGGTAATTAGTGCAAACAAGTCAAAATATTTAATTTGGCTTTACCATTCCATCAATTGAAGGGAAAGGAGTATCTGTTTTCCACCAAATCACGTCATCAATTCCTGTAACCACCTGATAAGCATCAACTGCTACATTGAAGATAGCACAATCAGGATTTAAAAGAAAAGTCTCTAATTCAGGATGTCTTAATAAATGGAGATGCCTGAATGTTTCAGTCTCTTCTGTATTAACCTCAACAGCATAGCCAAAAGCAGTCAGAACATATATTTCGTTTTCGTGAGTATTATTAATGCTTCTGTTTTCAAAAAGAATTGCTACTTTACCATTATGAATAAGATTTGTATACTTTCGGGTACTACGATAGGTGGCAAAGATCAGTTTTTTATCATCCTCTGCAGCTGTAACTGCCACCAGACTTGCATGGGGTTGGCCATCGCTTTCAGTTGCTAAAACGGCCAACCGGTTGGCTTTAATTACATCCCTGATGAATTCGTTTATTGGTTTCCTGTTTTTCATTAATAGTTTAATCCTGTTCCAGAAAATTGAGGTATTGTAATTCTGACTTAAATCAGGAACAGGCTTTTTAAATCATTTCTGATTATGGGTTGATCTTTTATTAAGTTTGATAAATAGCATTTTTCTTATTAACTGTTCGTTTTGATTTTTTTCAAATACTCATAGTTTGGTTCATACAATTCAATTTTGTTTCCTTCTATGTCCATGATATGAATAAATTTACCGTATTCATCATTTACTATTTTGTCGACAATTGTGACACCTTCCTTTTTCAGCTGTTTAACCAGTCCTACCAGATCTTCCACACGGTAATTAATCATATAGTCTTTCGTTGAAGGTTCAAAATAGGTGGTAGTTTCAGAAAAAGGGCTCCATTGAAGTATTTCTGTTTTGCCAGGTTCATTGCCTTCCTTCCAGACAAAACTGGCTCCGTAACGGTCGGTATTCAATCCTAAATGTGTTTTATACCATTCTTTTATTTTGATGGGGTCTTTACATTTAAAAAAGATACCCCCGATTCCTGTTACTCTTCTCATATTAATGGATTGATCCGTTTGTGTACTTTCTGTTTTGTTTCCGGTTTTTTTAATTACGATCATATTTAAAAAGAAACCACAACAAAATGAGATCACAAGTCCTATAATAATAAATGCTGTTTTTTTCATTTTGTTTTATACTTTAGAGTTTCCGGAAGTTGTAAATCATATTATTAAAATGCCGGGTAAGAAATCAATCGTTATTCTTTTGTTCCCGGCTTATTCAATCTGAATTTAGGTGTTTCTCTTCCTGTCTCTTGCAGACAGCACAAGTTTCCTGATTTCAAAAGGCAATTGGTCATTTTGCCATTTTCTTTCATCATCAGTGGATTTTCCTGCAAGTTGAATTGCTTTCAATGCATAGGTAGCAGCTATCAGGGAGTGATCTGCCATATGTGCAGTTGCAACAGCATGTCCAACCGCACGGGCTACTGCAATTAAAACCGGATTTGAAGATTCATTTGCCACCGTTATGGCATCCATTGACGCCTTTCTTGCATCACCTGTCGAAGCGATTTCTTTTACCCATTCGTTTCCTACAAGTAAAATGGTTTTCAATCTTTCAACTTCTCCATAAACAATTAGTGGGAATAAATGTTCGGAACAGTCACAAGCCCAACAGATCAATTGCCGGTGTTGTTCTTTTTTTAAAGTTCCACACCTGTGTTCGGCAATAAATCGTACGTCTCTCATTTTGTTATTTAAAGTATTAACTGTAAATCTCAAAACCTACTCCTGAATATGTTGACTATAAGCTAAAAATTACTGTTTCCTATCTTGCAACACAATACTATCCAAAGTTCTTTATTTTTTATCTACGGCCTTTTGAGAGCTTTTTCTACGTTCCTGATAGGTTTTAATTAGTTTATCCAATTCAAAATCACGGTTGTGTAAATGACGGTAATAACAATGTATAATAATAGCTGACATATCATTTGGACGATATATTCCCAAATCATTAAAATATTTTGAGAGTTTATTTCCTTGTGATAATCCCCAATGATATCTTATCCATAAACCAACGGAAAAACGGCTTTTTGTAGTGTATTCACTTTCAGTCATGTCGAATATTTCTTTTTTGTTTTTATCCGAATAGACTTTGTCCAGTTGCATAATCGCCTCATTTATATTTACCGGTCTGTGCTTTCTATTCATTCTATTTGCAAATAAGCTTGTAGATATGATGAATGCAAGCAAAAAAACAGATCCTTTTTTTAAATACATACTCTTATAAATTTATTATGATTGAATATCCGGTATAGTAAAAGTCTTAACAATGTGTATATCTGAAATTGTTTTCCGGAATAACAAGTTCCATTTGTATCTGTTTAGTTTGAAGCGATAATTTTTTTTAATTTCTGATCTGTTTGCGCATGTAATTGAAATTTCAATTCAAAATGAATATACTTATGGTCAAGATAAAAAATGAAATCACTATTACTAGAGAAACAGGTAATAAATAAGCTGTAAGGAGCAATTGAATGAGATAATGTCAATTCATCTTTCACCAGGTCATTTCTTACTGATAAACAGTTTTTAAATGAGTAAACTTTAATCAAAGAAGTCCATTGACTGTTGTCAGACCATAAACAAGAATTGAAAAAACTAAGGCTCAATATTTAAAACAATTTGGTTCAATAAAGTATTTTTACAGAGATAAGTATACTATGTTAATTATCAACAAAGATAACCGATTAATTTTAATTTATGATGCTGTTATTTGAATTTTTCAATACAATCAGACATGAGACATGAGGAATGAGGAATGAAAAAAGAAGTAAGAGGCAAGAAGTAAGAGGTAAGAGGTAAGACCCATTTCAGATAAATAAAATAATGCATAAGAAAGGCTGAAATTTCATTTTAATTTCAGCCGGTTGTATATAGAATTATAATAAAAATAAAATGAACTTTTTTTAAGGTTGATTGAAAAGAACCCTGAATTTAATTTTTTATAAATCAAATCTTTAAAATTCATGAGTATAATAGATTTATGTACGTGATCATTCAGTAAAATACAATCACTGAAATATCTGTTGGAAGTAGTGACCAAATTTAATCATGATTCAATCTGACAGTATAAACAATTTTGGTGGATGATATAGTACAATTAAACTCTGATTAGTTTCATTCTTATTTATGCAGAATCATCGTAATTGTCATCAAAACCAACATATAGCTTGAAAAAAGAATCGCTATTGTGATAAAGGTTGAATAAAGTTTTAAAGTTTTCATACTGATAGAGTATTAAAGAAGTGAAAAATTAAAGAATCAACAATTGTATAGAAAGTCAGCTGAAATAATCAGCTCCGTTATTCTTATTTATGCAGAATCATCGTAATTGTCATCAAAACCAGTATATAGCTTGAAAAAAGAATTGCTATTGTGATAAAGGTTGAATAAAGTTTTAAAGTTTTCATACTGATAGAGTATTAAAGAAGTGAAAAATTAAAGAATCAACAATTGTATAGAAAGTCAGCTGAAATAATCAGCTCCGTCATTCTTATTTATGCAGAATCATCGTAATTGTCATCAAAACCAACATATAGCTTGAAAAAAGAATCGCTACTGTAATTAGGGTTGAATAAAGTTTTAAAGTTTTCATACTGATAGAGAATTAAAGAAGTGAATAATTAAAAAATCAACAATTGTACAGAAAGTCAGCTGAAATAATCAGCTCTGTTTTTCTTATTTATGCAGGAGCATCGTAATTGTCATCAAAACCAACATATAGCTTGAAAAAAGAATCGCTACTGTAATTAGGGTTGAATAAAGTTTTAAAGTTTTCATACTGATAGAGAATTAAAGAAGTGAATAATTAAAAAATCAACAATTGTACAGAAAGTCAGCTGAAATAATCAGCTCTGTTTTTCTTATTTATGCAGAAACATTGTAACTGACAACAAAATCAGCATGTAGCTTGAAAAAAGAATTATTACAGTAATTAGGGTTGAGTAAAGTTTTAAAGTTTTCATACTGATAAATTTTTATAATGAGTAAACATTGAAAATAGAAATCAAATATTTGAATGAATTGACATACCAAATATAAGTATTATTATATAATATGATTACATACTTATTCTTGTAGCATTAGCTCTACGTTTGTGGCATATAGTCCGGTTATCATTCTACATTTGATAACGAAAACAGGCCAATCCTTCAGAAATAATATTTTTAATTGTATTATTAAATTGTATTAGTGAGTAAATTAGCTGTTTCTGGATTCAAATTTACAAGACGATTAAAAAAAATACTGTTTTTATGTTTATAAAATAATTAAAGATGAATATATTGCTACATGTAAACGAAATGTTTCTTCTTTCGACAGCCATAATAGTTGGATTAATGTGTAAAAGTCAATTAATATATAACAATAGTGATTTATAATTAACTATATTAATTATTTAATTGTTATTATTTAACTATATTATCACGGTTTTCACTCCTTTTTTTATTGTTAAATAAAAAATGTGTGACAGAATCAGATAGTTTTTGTTTCAATAAATCTTTCTATATCTACGCGCTTCATCCTGTAGTATTCAAAAAAAGAGAATCTTTGAATTTTATGGCAATTAGGATAGGAAAGATGAAAATAATTACTAATTTTAAGCCCTTTTTACAAACCGGGGAAAATGAAGAGCTATCATTGATAAACAGTGATTAATTTAAGCCATTAAAAATTGCTGAATAAATTTTTCTGTTAGCTTACAAATAACCTGATAACTACCTTAAAATGATTGGAACACTTATCAATGCCGGAGCTGTTATTGCCGGTGGAACAGTTGGATTGCTACTTAAAAAGAATATGCCTGAACGCATTACTACCATTTATTTTCAGGCAGTGGGTTTATTTACCATGGCGATAGGAATTAGTATGGTGTATAAAATGCAACATATACTTATCGTGGTGAGTAGTCTGGCCATTGGCTCATTGTTGGGAGAATGGATGAACCTTGAAAGCGGGGTTGAGAGACTGAGTGATTATTTTAAACGCAAGCTACACATTGGCAGTGATAAATTTTCGGAAGGGTTGACGACTGCTTTTCTTCTTTATTGCATCGGTTCAATGACCATTTTAGGTGCCATACAGGAAGGGACAGGCGGTTCACCCGATTTGTTACTGACTAAATCCCTGATGGACGGCTTTTCCTCGATCATATTGGCCTCGGCATTCGGAATAGGTGTAGTGGTCTCTGCAATTCCGTTACTGATTTTTCAGGGAGGCATCACATTGCTGGCTATGTATGCAGGAAAATTCTTTACTCCGGAAATTATTCAGGGTTTAACCTCAGTTGGTGGAATTCTGCTTATCGGTCTGGGAATTGACATCCTGGAAATAAAGAAACTCCGTATCCTGAATATGCTTCCTGCTTTGATTATTGTAGTTATCTTATTATGGCTTATCTAAATAAAAAATCAGCATCTTCTTTAAAGATTTTTTTTTGATCCTCAATTTTCCCCTGTAATGAATTCAGCTTTATGAAGATTATTTTTACTGCTATACTATTCACTTTTTTCTTTTCAGAATGAATTTTCTCAGACTTATATTCCTATTAATATATGAACTTAGAAATCCGTAATCGGATCTTTTAAATTAATATAACCAAGGCTAGTTTGAAAATTATTTATTCAATATTTTGTTCCGGGTTCTAAATAAAAAGACATATTCCAAAGTCTTATTCTGACTTTCAGTATCCCGTTCATCCGGATAAATCGACCAAACACTTTATTATACGAATCGTAAAGGTTTCTGCTCTGAACAAATTTTCTTCAGCTAATTTACTTAAATCCTGAATTTGACTGAATGAAAATGGCGTAATAAAGAAGAATATTGATAATTCAGTATTCATTTAAAATTGTTTGAGGGCTTATCTCATAAGTAATTGGAACAATTAAATGTCTCATTCTAAATTCAAAAAAATAGTACAATATATTATTTCTAGTACTTATTACTGGTTTTGAAATTAAATTACTCAATTTATAAAGAAGAATCACTTTCAAAAACAATAAAAGTTAACTGAATATATGTACGCAAATTGACTTATGTGTTTTTTGAGAAAATAGGATCAAAGTTTTTCACCTTCTTAAAATGAATTATAAAAACGATTCGATTTTATTTGATAGCTTTTTTAGTTAGATTGTCGTTTAATCAAGTGATAATAATACGAATTAATACTTATACTGTAATTTTAACTTCACTATTAATTCTTGAACAGTAATTATTTAGAACAAAAAACGTTGGAAATTGTTACTTGATTTTGACCGGACATGGACGGTTCAGCATACTTATCGATTATCTTTGCCAATTACTTCCTAATATTTAAAGCAATAATGAACAAAAAAGATGTATTTGAGCAACGTAAAAAGGCGTTGCATTTAATGGAGGATAATGCAGTAGTCAAACAACATTTAAAAGGAAAACTCACTGCAAGGGAACGAATTACAGTTCTTTTTGATGAAGGTACATTTTTTGAATTCGATGCATTTAGTGAACCTGCCCAAAGTCCGTTGGGTGGAAAACATTCTTCATTTGGTGATGGTGTTGTTGTAGGTCGTGGACTGGTTCAGGGACGAAGTGTGTTTGCCTATGCACAGGATTTTACTGTTATGGGTGGTTCGTTGGGCTTTACACATGGAAGTAAGATTGCCAAAGTTCAGGAAATGGCTCTTAAACTGGGAGCTCCAATAGTCGGGCTCATCGATTCGGGAGGAGCACGTATTCAGGAAGGGTTGAAAAGTCTGGCTGCTTATGCTTCTATTTTTAGAAATAATGTCCGATCATCAGGAATAATTCCACAGATCAGTATCATTCTTGGTCCGGCAGCTGGTGGAGCAGTATATTCTCCTGCTCTGACCGACTTTGTTTTTATGACTAATAAGACATCGTATATGTTTGTAACCGGTCCGGATGTCGTAAAAGAAGTTCTAAACCAGGATATTGATATGGAAGGATTGGGTGGGGGGATTGTTCATGCCCAAAAAAGCGGTGTGGCCCATTTTGTTTATGACGATGAAGAACATGCCATCATGTTTGCACGTAAATTGTTGTCCTATTTGCCTTCGAATAATTTTGAACCCATTCCGATTTCTACCAATGTACAGTTTTACGAAACACGACAGGAATTTCTGGATAAAATAATTCCGGATGATGCCAATCGTCCCTATGATATGAAAGAAATTATCAATATTATTGTCGATAAAGATACATTTTTTGAAGTTCATGAAAAATACGCACAAAATATTCTGGTTGGCTTTTCCCGTTTAGATGGTAAAACAGTTGGAATCATAGCCAATCAGCCTAAAGTGATGGCCGGTACGCTGGATATTAATGCCAGTGTCAAAGGAGCACGCTTTGTCCGCTTTTGTGATGCCTATAACATTCCATTGCTTATTCTTGAAGATGTACCCGGTTTCCTACCAGGAACAGAACAGGAACACAGTGGAATAATCAGGAACGGTGCAAAGCTATTGTATGCATTTTGCGAAGCAACTGTTCCGAAGATAACAGTGATTATGCGAAAAGCGTATGGCGGAGCATACATTGTGATGAGCAGTAAAAATACCGGTGGCGATTTTAATTTTGCATGGCCAACTGCAGAAATTGCAGTTATGGGGCCTGCAGGTGCCATAAAAATTGTAAACAGAGCAGAACTCTCAAAGTCGGATGATAAAGCAACATTGGAAAAAACGCTGACTGAAAAATATAAAAATGAAATTGCTAATCCTTATAAAGCTGAAGAAGTGGGTTTGATTGACGAAGTAATTGTTCCTTCCGATACACGTAAAATTCTGATCACTGCATTTGAGATATTGTCGAATAAACAATATTCTGCACCCGAAAGGAAACACGGTAGTATCCCGCTTTAATTAGATATGATTTTATGATATGATAAAAAAAAGATATGATTTCATGTTATGATAAAAAAAGATATGATTTCATGATATGATAAAAAAAAATATGATTTCATGTTATGATAAAAAAAGATATGATTTCATGATATGATAAAAAAAAGATATGATTTCATGATATGATAAAAAAAGATATGATTTTATGATATGATAAAAAAAGATATGATTTTATGATATGATAAAAAAAAGATATGATTTCATGTTATGATAAAAAAAAGATATGATTTCATGTTATGATAAAAAAAAGATATGATTTCATGTTATGATAAAAAAAAAATATGATTTCATGTTATGATAAAAAAAGATATGATTTCATGTTATGATAAAAAAAGATATGATTTCATGTTATGATAAAAAAAGATATGATTTCATGATATGATAAAAAAAAGATATGATTTCATGTTATGAAAAAAAAAGATATGATTTCATGATATGATAAAAAAAGATATGATTTCATGATATGAAAAAAAAAAGATATGATTTCATGATATGATAAAATCATTTCACTAAGTAATATAACGAAGTAATATCATAAAATCATATAACGAAGTAATATCATAAAATCATATCACGAAGTAATATCATAAAATCATATCACGAAGTAATATCATGAAATCATATCACGAAGTAATATCATGAAATCATATCACGAAGTAATATCACGAAGTAATATCACGAAGTAATATCACGAAGATAAAATTAATTAAAAACAAATGAATAAACGTTTATTAATTGCTAACAGGAGTGAAATCGCCATTCGGATTATTCGTTCCGCTCATAAGTTAGGACTAACCGCAATTGTTCTTCAGAGTGATAAAGAACCCGATGCATTGTATTTACAATATGCAGACGAAATAATCCAGGCAAAAGATGCCAATAATGATAAACCGGTTTTTCTTGATGCAGAAAAAATCGTTCAGTTAGCAATCGAAAATCATATAGATTTAATCCATCCGGGTTATGGTTTTCTGTCTGAAAATCCGGAATTTGCTGCACTTTGTGAAGAAAACGGACTCGTTTTTGTAGGGCCTTCGCCTGAATTAATCCGTAATATGGGCATCAAGACAATTGCAAAAAAAATGGCCATCGAAGCCGGATTACCATTGGTCCCGGGAAGTGACGGAGCAATAGCTGATGCATCTCAGGCAATTGAAATTGCAAGAAAAATAGGATATCCGGTTTTGTTGAAAGCTTCTGCAGGTGGTGGAGGACGTGGTATGCGTATTGTTGAAAAACCGGAAACAATGGAACGGAACTTTAAGTCGGCATTTGATGAAGCTTCGGCTGCTTTTGGAAATGGAGACTTATTTCTTGAAAAGTACCTTGAAAACCCAAAGCATTTGGAGTTTCAGATACTTGGTGATAAATTCGGAAATATTATCCAGCTTGGTGAACGTGAATGTTCTTTACAACGAAAGCATCAAAAACTGATGGAGGAATCGCCTTCTGCCAGCATAACCCCTAAAATGAGAAAGAAAATGGGGAAAATGGCATTGAAATTTGCCAAATCAATTGGATATTTCTCGGCAGGAACCATTGAATATATTCTGGATGAAGATGGCACTTTCTATTTTATGGAAATGAATACCCGTATTCAGGTAGAGCATCCGGTAACCGAAATGGTGACCGGCGTTGATCTGTTGGACTGGCAAATTAAAATAGCCTTGGGTGAAAAGTTAACAGTTAAACAAAGTGATGTTAAAATAACGGGTTGGGCGATTGAATGCCGTGTAAATACAGAAGATCCACAGAATCGTTTTAGTCCCCAAACAGGGTTTATTGAAAAAATCCGTTTTCCAAAAAATCCGAATGTACGTATTGAAACAGGTGTTCACAATGGTTCGGTGGTAACGCCTTATTTTGATTCAATGATTGCGAAAATCATTGTTCATGGAAATACCCGTCAGGACACAATTGATAAAACACTGGAAGCATTAAAGGATTTTAGTCTGGTTGGATTAAAAACAACTGTTCCATTCTGTAGAGCCGTACTACAGGATCCTGAATTTGTCTCTGCCAGGTATACAACGAGATGGGTTTCTCAGATCTTCAAACCGGTTATGTTGGAACATGAAGATGATGAATTGATAGGTGCATTGGCTGCCACCATTATTTATGCCACTGAATATTTACAGATAGTATCCGAATCACCCGCATCAAGAAATGAATCATTAAATGTATGGGTGCTGAATAAACGGATCAATAAGTAGTAGGGTGTTAATTGTTTTGAAGTTTGAAGTTTGAAAGGTTCCGCGTTCCGCGTTCCGCGTTCCTGGTTGATGAATTGATAGCTTGATTGGTTAATTGGTTGATTAGTTAATTGGTTTATTTGACAAATCATCAATAAATGGTAAATGGACTAAATGGTAAATGGACTAAATGGTAAATGGGTTAATTAGTTGAATCAATATTGAAATTAAACATCTACTGATCAATTGTAAATAGTAAATAGTAAATGAGTTAATTCATAAACCAATTGTAAATTGGAAATGAATAAATTGTAAATAAAATAAATATGGGAACATCGTACGTATATAAAAGAGACGCTTCAAGACTTTTTATTGCCATGCGCGAAAACGGGAAACGGTTTAAAATCTATCTCCCAAAAGAATCGAAACCGGTAATTGATAATGTGGAGCAGGATATTAATTTTATCGAACAATCCGATTTTCAATATTTATTTGAGTGGAAAGGAAAACGTTACAATTGCGAGCTGGTTTCACGCGATCAGAATAAATCGACAATAAAGGTGAATGGTGTAGAGTATAAATTCAGCCTGGAATCTCTTTTTTCGTATGTCCGTCATGGAATGATTGATAAGGATGGAAAGCAACTTGATGAAAATAATATCTTATCACCCATGCCCGGTAAAATTGTGGATATTTTTCTGGCAGAAGGCGATCTGGTCAATATAGGCGAACCTATTCTGAGTCTGGAAGCAATGAAAATGCAAAATGAAATTACGGCATCCTGCAACGGTGTGATTGGAAAAATTCACGTTGTAGCAGGCCAATCTGTCATGAAAGATGATCTTTTAATAGAAGTTACTTCGATTGATGTTTAAAGGGCTAAAATTGAATTTAAAAAACAAATCAGAGCATATCTTTCCGGATATAGCTCTTTTTTTTGCAATCATCAATTTGTACGAAGTTATACCTGACGTTTTCCGGTTCGATGACCAACATTCAGATAGTAAGAGGTGCATTTTTCATACACCCGTATTAGTAATCTTACAAAAAATCTTATTCATTTCCAGCTGATAAAGAGGAATTTCGTCAGAAAACAGATTTAGTAAAAGTTTTCCGTTTCTCCTGTAAATTATCGTTTTAACTTTTGTATCTTTGTAAGTCTGAATGTTTACTGACAATAAAGTTTTAAATGCAAGATTATAAGTTATTCGCATGAAAAAAATACTTTACTTATTTTTTCTGTTTCTGTTAGAATTTCATTTTGCAGCATTTGCAACAAAACCATTTCGTTTTGCTCTTTTCTCAGACTTACATATCTCTGCCACAAATTCCCGGCCTTCGGATGACCTTCAACAAGCTGTAATGGATGTGAATACTTTGCCCGGAATCGATTTTGTGATTGTATCCGGTGATGTTTCTAATCTTGGAGATACCTTGTCGCTGAGAATGGCTAAACAAATGCTACAAAAACTAAAAATGCCGTATTATGTTATTCCCGGAAACCATGACGTAAAATGGTATGAAACAGGATCTGTTAATTTCCATGCGGTTTTTGGAGATACTAAATTTGATTTTACCCATAATGATATTGAATTTATTGGTATTACCACTGCTCCTCTAACGAATAAAGGAACCGGATTTATACAACCTGACGATCTGAAATGGATGAAAAAGATGTTGGAAAAAGCAGGGATTGAAAAACCGGTCTTTATAATTACACATTACCCGCTTCAAACCGGAGATGTGGATAATTGGGTCAGTTTAGTTGATATTTTATTGTATTATAACGTACAAGCCGTTTTGGGCGGCCATTATCATCGAAATGTTTTATTTAATTATAAGGGCATTCCCGGTATCATTTGCCGGTCTACTTTACGAGGAAATGATAGTACAGGAGGCTATTCTGTTTTTTCAATATCAGATTCTATTCGTACCTATGAAAAGAAAATCGGACAGCCGGAAGAAAAATGGCTAACTTTGCCATTTGAAAGAAAAAATTATAGCCATCCAAATCATATTTTATAGTATTCCTTGAAAAAGAATTAAATCATCAGAATAATGAAACTAAAAAAAGTTGCTCAACTGATAGGAGCAAAAAGTAACAACATTCCGGAACAGCAAATTAATTGGTTACTTACCGACAGCCGTTCGTTGTCATTCCCCGGGGAGAGTTTGTTTTTTGCTATTTGTACAACACGTAATAACGGACATAATTATATCACAGAGCTTTATCAACAAAATTTACGGTATTTTGTGATAAGTGAAATGCGTCAGGAATTCGAAAATCTTACAGATGCCGTATTTCTTAAGGTTAATGATACCTTACAGGCTCTTCAAAGTCTTGCAGCTGCACAACGTGCATCTTTCTCAATTCCTGTAATTGGTATTACCGGCAGTAATGGGAAAACTGTCATTAAAGAATGGCTCTATCAGCTTTTACACACCGATTATCGCATTGTTCGTTCACCAAGAAGTTATAATTCCCAAATAGGGGTTCCCTTATCTGTTTGGGCATTGAATGAAAATACGCAACTAGGTATATTTGAGGCTGGAATTTCTCAAATGAACGAAATGGAAAATTTGCAAAAAATCATTCAACCTACCATTGGGATTTTTACCAATCTTGGAGATGCACACCAGGAAAACTTTACCGGACTGAAACAAAAATGTGAGGAAAAACTGAAACTTTTTACTGAATCCGAAATTATACTCTATTGTTCGGACAACAAACTGGTTGAGATTTGCATTGCTCAATCAGGATTTAAAGGAAAATTGTTTTCATGGGGCAAAAGTGATAAAGCCGACATGCAAATTCTCAAAGTAAGTAAATCAACTGATAAAACAAATGTGTCCATAAAATACACCGGACAGGAAATGTCGGTTGTTATTCCTTTTACCGATGAAGCTTCGATTGAAAACGCCATCCATTGTGTTGCTGTAATGCTGTATTTAGGGATAACTATAAACGAAATTGCAAAACGGATCCTCCATTTGGAAGCTGTTGCTATGCGTCTTGAAGTAAAAGATGGAGTGCGTAATTGCCTGATTATAAATGATAGTTACAATTCAGATTTAAACTCATTGGGAATAGCCCTTGATTTTCTGAATCAACAGGCTACTGCAAAGGGCTTATCGAAAACTCTTATCCTTTCGGATATCCTGCAAAGCGGACAATCGCCTGATGAATTATACAAAACGGTAGCCAAACTGGTAAAAAATAAAAGTATTCAACATATTGTAGGTATAGGAGCCGGGATTTCGAAACAGGAATCCAAATTCGAATCTATAGATAAATCGTTTTTCGAACATACGGAAGATTTTCTTAAATCTTCTCTCATCCGGGAAATGAAGAACCAAATTATACTGCTTAAAGGTTCGCGGAAATACCATTTCGAAGATATATCGGAGAAACTGGAACTGGTTACACACGAAACAATTCTGGAAGTTAATCTGAATGCATTGGTTGAAAACCTGAATTATTTCCGTTCTAAACTTCGTCCTGAGACAAAAATGATGTGCATGGTCAAAGCCTTTGCCTATGGAAGCGGTGCAGTGGAAGTGGCACGTACTTTACAGCATAATCATTGCGATTACCTGGCTGTGGCAGTTGCTGACGAAGGAGCCGATTTACGCCACGAAGGTATACGGATCCCTATTATAGTTATGAACCCTGAAAAAGGGAGTTTTGGAATGATTTTCGATAATAAACTGGAACCTGAGATCTATAGTTTCCGCTTACTCAACGCTTTTGTAATTGCTGCAGAGAAATTGGGACTGGTCGATTACCCGATACATATAAAAATTGACAGCGGCATGCACAGATTAGGTTTTGAGGCACAGGACATGGAACAGCTGGTGACACTTCTGAAAAATCAATCTCAGGTAAAAGTGCGTTCGGTATTCTCTCATTTTGCAGGTTCCGACGAATCAAAATTTGATGCTTTTACAAAACATCAGGTTGCAGTGTTTACTGCTTGTGCCGATCAGTTAACTGTACCTTTTTCGCATCATATAATGCGTCACATTCTCAATTCGGCCGGAATAGAACGTTTCCCTGAATATCAGTTTGATATGGTTCGGTTGGGCATAGGGCATTATGGAATCAGTTCTATCCCTGAAGTAAATTTAAAACAGGTTTGTGCCCTGAAAACCGTTATCTTACAGATCAAGAATGTCAAAGCAGGTGAAACAGTGGGATATAGCCGTAAAGGAATTATCAACACTGATAAACGCATTGCCATTATCCCGATAGGGTATGCCGATGGCTTCGACCGTAAACTGGGGAATGGAGTGGGAGAGGTGCTTATAAATGGTAAACGGGCAAAAGTATTGGGAAATGTGTGTATGGATCTGGTTATTATTGATGTGACAGGTATTGAAGCGAAAGAGGGTGATGTGGTGGAAATCTTTGGTGATAACATTACCATCTCCGAAGTAGCCGGTTGGTTAAAGACCATTCCTTATGAAATACTAACCAGTATTTCCAGACGGGTGAAGAGAATTTATTTTCAGGAATAGAAATGATGTGATGATTAGATAATGTGTTGATAAGCTAATGTGATGATAAGCTAATATGTTGATGTGATGATAAGCTAATATGTTGATGTGATGATAAGCTAATATGTTGATGTGATGATAATTGAATTATAACTAATCATCCATTAACAGAGAAAGCTAATCTCTCAACCAATTAATCAGGACATAGCATCATCGAAGCTTAACACAGAACGCTTAACACAGAACGCTTAACGTAGAACCCGGAACCCGGAACGCGGAACGTTGAACACGGAACACGAAACACGGAACACGGAACAAACAAAACAGATCCCTATACATGGTTTTAATACAAATTCTGCAAATTAACACAGCACAAGTATTGCTTCAAAGTGCTTCATTATTGTCAGTACAACTTAAAAAAACGTTATCTGTTTTTAGTTTTGTTGAAAAGGATGAAACTATTGCAGAACGGGAAACTGAATTAACAGAGTTTTTGAAAGACCAAAAACTTTCTGATACTCCAATTACAGTCAGGAATTCTAAAACAAATACCATAACATCAGTCTGCGAAGAATTGGATGCTTCCTTTCTATTTATTCAGTTACCTGCCTTTCAAAGTAAAATGATACGTTCTTTCCTGAATGATTGCCGTGAATTACGTATTCCATATTTATTCTACAAAGATTCGTTTTCCGGATTGAATTTAAAAAAAGTAATAGTGCCCATTGGTTTTCTTGAAGAAGAAATAGAAAAAGCCCAGTTTGCATCTGCTTTCGGCAGGTTCTGCAACTCTGAAATCATAATGTTGTTAGCCAAAGATTATGGATCGAAAGCAGCTATTACTGCTGAAAAAATGAAACTTTTATTTGATAAATTTCAATTGGATTATACACTCGAAAAAGCGACCAAAGACAGTTTTAAAGTCGACGCCGAATCAATACAAGTGGCCGAAAAAGAACATGCCGGAATGATTATTATTTCCGCTTCCCGTGATTACGGATTGGATGACATACTTTTCGGTCCAAAGGAATATCATGTTGCAAGGAAATCACCCATCCCGGTTTTGCTGGTTAATCCACGTGGCGATTTATATGCGCTTTGTGACTGATTATTTGTTATTCCGCGTTCCGTGTTCCGAGTTCCGCGTTCCGAGTTCTGTGTTTTTGGTTGATCCCATAATAAGGACGTTACTTTGTACTGTTGGTTATTTAGTCAATTAAGGATTCTCAGATATTTAACGATCAGTTTATTAATATTCAAAAGCTTAAAATTCAGTATCTTGGTAATTATTAATTTTTAATTATTAATTAGTTTTTAGTTTCTCCGACAAATTAAATCTCAGTACTGATCCTATAAAAACGCAAAAAAAAATATATCTTTGAAAAATCATTTACTGAAAAGATAAATCAATTACCATGAGGAGAAAATCAAAAGTAAGAACATTAATATTAAGAGAACTGCTTGTCCCTCTTGTCGCAATTTTCAGCTTATTAATTATTGCTTTCTTTGGATATATCATTATTGAGGGATTAAGTCCCTTAAAATCACTTTACCTGATGGTCATTACCTTTTCAACCATTGGATATGGTGATATTGTTCCGGTGACTGATGCCGGTAGAATTTTTACAATCTGTATCATTATTTCCGTATTTACAGTCGGTATATATGCTGTCGGTAAAATTTCTTCCTTTTTTGCTGAAGGTGAATTGTCTAAATTATTAAAACAACGAAAGATGAACAAATTATTAGATTCAATGAATGACCATTACATTGTATGTGGTTATGGTAGAACAGGAAAACGCGTTTTGGATGATTTAGTAAGTAAAGGTTTGCAAGTGGTTATTATTGAGAGTAATTCAGATCGGAATGAAAAGATTAAAGAAATTTACAATAAAAAATTTATTCACATTGAAGGTGATGCGACCGATGATGAAATCTTACTTCAGGCAGGTGTTAAAAGAGCCAAAATTCTGATTTCGGTTCTCTCGAGTGATGCTGAAAATTTGTTCGTAACGCTTAGTGCAAAGGATTTGAATCATGGAATCAAGGTCATTACAAGAGTGGTTGAAACAAATTCAGCCGAAAAATTCAGAAAAGCTGGAGCTGACTTTATTGTATCACCTATTGATATTGCAACCGACCGGATTATATCCATTGCCACGACCAGTAGTGACTTTTTCAGCTTCATTGATTTTGCCGAAGCAAAAGAAGAACTGAAAGAATATAAATTTGGACTGGTAGAAATTTTTGACACCAGTGATTTGATCGACAAAACTTACAGAGAAGCCAATATTCCACAAAGAACAAATCTGGTAGTGATCGGATTTTATTCTTCCAGCAATGAGTTGCAGGTTAATCCGACTGCCGATAACCGAATTCAGTTAGGAGATAAATTACTGGTTTTTGGTAACGAAAGTCAGATTGATAATCTAAAAAAAATAGCGAAACAAAAGCAGTGAAATTTAAAATCATTAAAAAAGGCAGATCCTGTTGGATCTTCCTTTTTTAATGATAGTATGCTGTACATTATTTTACATGATTATCAGCAAAAGCTCCTAAAGCTATAACTAATTATGATACTTTCGTCTGTAACCCTGAATTTCGAATTCTCCATTTTTAAGGTTGAAATTCTGTTCGGCTTTTTAGCTGATCAGTCTTTTAAAAAAGGGAATAAATATTAACTGCTATGTGGCTGAAAGTATTTGTTAATAGTTTTCAAAACGTTAATTTAGCATTTTCGTAAACTGTTTGTAACATTTAAGTAGCTTTTACAGTAATAAGGTAATAAAAAGGACATAATAAGTTAATAATAAGATATAAATAAGACTCTATATAGAATCTTATTATATACTTTTTTATTACTCATTGTTTTCTGATTATTAGTTTATTTTTATAAATGTTACAAAAAGGTTAGAAAAATGCTATGTAATTGTTTTCTAAACGTTAAAACATGCCGTTTAGAAATGATAATCAAACAATTGAAGAAATTATTTTTGTACTTCCGAAAAGGCCAAAACAAAAAGGTACACCGTTTTGTTTTGGCCCGGTAATTACGTAAGTTGCCCGCCTCAAAAGAGTATTTGCAATATCTGTCAATATTTAAACTATTCAAGCAAATCACAGATAGTAAGCTGAACTAGAAAATTATAAACAGAAATATTAATATTAATGGACAGAAATATAAAAGCCTGCCCTTTGAAAAACAGTCAATTTCCCATGCACTGCATACATATTAATCATATTTAAATCCTTGGGATTTAGTATAAAGGATTTTAATTATGACACATTGCGGATAATCATATTATTTTATATAAAAACGTGTTGTACCGCTCCAGCTTTTACCCCCTTTTATTGATTGAAAACCTGTAATTTCAGGTGCTAATTTTAGATTTGGTGCATTTATAGCCCATGTCTGAGGTTCGGGACATACCCAGTCAACTTCCCCTCCGTTATTCCATAATGTCCAGTGTTTAAACTGGTCATCCACTTCGTAACAGACACTGATATTATCTTTCGTGTTTGTCAGGATGGCACCTGAATATGGCCTGCTATTAAACTGTATTGCTTCGTTAGTCAATGCAATTTCAATTGGTTTTCCGGTTACATCCATCCCTTCAGTGCGTAATAGCGACTCTTCTTTCGTTAAATCAATTAAATTTCCTGTTGGAAGTCCTCTTTCTGATAACTCCCAACGACTTCCGGCTGAAAGACGTAATTTATAATCCGATTTCTTCGTGTTTTTCGAAAACGGCAAACAAAGTGGCGTGTGAAAACCAACTCCTACCGGCATAGAGTCTTTGCCTAAATTGTGGAATGTAACTATATGGGTTAATTCTTTATCAGTAAGAATAAATCGTATTCTACACACAAACTCATGAGGAAAATTCAGATAAATGGCATCATTAATCGTGTTGGAATAAAAACTGGCTTCAACTTCAACAGCATCCGATGAATAGCGTGTCCGGGTAATCGTAAATGGTTGTGACTTGAGTATACCATGATGGTAATTGTTTTGTGCCGGGATAGTAATAGGAAATACATAATTTTTACCTGCAAAACTGTATTTTCCATCTTCAATTCGATTGGGTGGAAAAAGTAAGGGTACTCCAAAAATCTGAGGACGTTTTATAAATGTATCCATCTCTCCATCCAAAGGTGTATGCAAAATATCAATCTGTTTCTCTTTGTTGTATAATTTTACCAGATTTGCACCTACTGAGGGCACAATAATGGCTTCGTATACTTTTGTTTCCAGCAAAACGGCATCTATTCCCTGCCAACAAATCTTTTTAATATTCATTTTCGTATTTTCTTTTGAAAAATTAAATTCATCCCCTTTTTTACAGTGACTTGCAAATTTACTAAATAGGATTGGATACTTCCTGATTTCAATTGAAATATTGTCAGAATCTATCTATAATTATTATTCCACTGAATTTTTTTGTGGATTAATAAATGATGCAAAAAACATATATAGATTGAAAAAAGAGGTGTACAAAATGTGTACACCTCTTTTTTGAAATTTTAAAATAGAATTTAATTGGTAGGGCTTAGTTCTGCTGTTGCGTTGATGTTTACATCATCACCAACCATAGCTGCCGGAAATTTACTTCCAATATCAAAATCTGATCTTTTTAAAAGACCTTTAACAGTAAAGACTGCTATGTCTTTCTTATTCATTTGGTTTTTCACTTTCCCTTCGAAAGTAACATCCAATACAACAACTTTTGTTATACCGTGCATAGTCAGAACTCCTGTCAGTTTATAATCATTAACTGCTACTTTTTTCAATAATGTACTTTTAAAAATTAATGTCGGATACTTCTGGGCATCAAAAAAGTCTGCACTTTTCAAATGGGTATCACGTTGTTCAACATCGGTATTGATGCTTGCAATTTGAGCAACTAATTCGATTTTTGCATCACTGTAATCAGGTTTACTTGTGACAGCTTTAATTTCAAATTGTTTAAAATTACCCGTTACATGCGAAATAACAAGATGCGTAATTGAAAATGCCAAACGGGAGTGAGCCTGATCAGAAACCCATGTCTGTGCAAAAGTTGCAACAGCAAATAATAAAAGTACGATTGAAAGACTAATTTTTTTCATAATTGCGTTTTAATTGATGTTTATATAAATGTAATGATATATTAATCATGCAATATTAAGTTTTATCTAAAAAACCATTCTGATCTGATTATCTGGAATGGCTTTGTTTTCATAGCCTTACGTACATTATTGTAATTTTTAATAAAACAGTTAAATCAGATGTATTGTTCTCCAACTATTACTATTTAGACTAATATTTTTTTACATTATTTATATTTGAATGATTTTATTCCGAACCAAATTTCTCTTAATAACAATATTATAAAAGACGTTGTGTCCTCCGAATTAATGGATAACACAACGAACTTTTTTTATTGTCTTAATTAAAAATATATAATAATAAATATATTAGTTTATATTGGCACAAATTACTAAAAATACAATTCTCCAAAGAATTCAGGTCGGTGAAAATCGGGTTTATCAGTTTTGACAGGGTTCCAGGTTACAAAATGAGGTGAATCAGTACCATCAGCACATTTATAAAAATTTCCGGCTATTTTTTCAGGGATATTAAATGGATCAATACCTATTAAAACAAAAGGAATTTCAACTGTTAATTCCCATTCAAACATACCTTCCATTTCATTAAAAGCACGTCGGCCAATAGAAGGAAAACGTTTGATTGAATTCAATTCATCTTTTGTAAACGGCACGACATCATCCCTCCTGTTTCTTCTTTTTGAAGCTGAACATGTACCAATACAATTAAATTCAAAGTTGGAATATTTATCCGCACCTATCGGCATGCAAAAAAATTCAACACAACTGTCTTCATGAACCGGATCCTGGTCATTTGAATAAATTGCTCTTAACATACTTCCACGAACTGAGAATTTTATAAAAATACTATCTTTCGACCTGGCAATATTAAATTGAGTTATGGGCCTGTATGGATATTCTTTCACCCAATTTAATATTTCAATTGTATCAAGTACACCAAAATCATCAAGAATATCTCTTGCCAATTCTATATTAATATCATCTAAAGCTTCGATATATCGAATAATTAAACTTTTCATATTCACTTTAATCATAAATTTCTGCAATATTAACCAATAATTCTGATAAAAGATTGTATTTTTCTAGAAATATTTGTAATATTATAAGCTTACCAATGTTAAATTGTTCAAATCAGTTTCTTGAAAAAAGGATGTAAAGAAACAATTTTGATTGCTAAAAAAAAAGACAATCCATCTGAATTAGATGATTTGTCCTTTTTTAAAATAAGTTTTTATTAGACAGTCTTACAAATTATGCAAGAGCTTTTTTTTCTGCTTTCTTAAAACCTGAAACCAGATCATCTATAATTTCCTTCACTGTGGTTATTTTTGTTGCAAGATATGCATTGCTGCCTGCAAAGGCATAACCTTTATCCATATTTCCTAAATAAGCATTATAAAGAGTTACAATAATGCAATAAGGTACTTTAGTATAGTCACATGTATGCAAACAATTATAGGGACACGATTTTGGACGTGTAAGGCCATGTTTTACTTTTTCAAGGAATTCACTTTTAAGTGCACGACCAGGCATACCAACGGGACTTTGAATAATTTCAACATCATGATCATGCGCATTAATATAAGATTCTTTAAATCTGATATTTGCATCACATTCGTTGGTAGTTACAAAACGACTGGCAATTTGAACACCTTTAGCTCCTAACTGCATAATGTTGTAAATGTCTTCACCGGTATAAATTCCACCGGCAGCAATTACAGGGATTTCCTGATTGTATTTTTCTTCAAAGATCGCCACTTCCCTTACTACTTCAGGAATTAGCTTTTGTATTGAAAAATTTGGATCCTCAATTTGATTCATTTTAAAGCCAAGATGACCACCTGCTCTCGGTCCTTCAACTACTACCAAATCAGGTAAATAATCATAGAGAGTTTTCCATTTTTCACATATTATTCTTGCAGCCCTTGCCGACGATACGATGGGAACAAGTTTAGTGGTACAATCAGGGGTTCGGTATTTGGGCAGATCCAGTGGAAGGCCGGCACCTGCAAAAATAATATCCGCCTTTTCTGCTATCGATGTTTTCACCATATCGCTGAAATTAGTCAAAGCCATCATGATGTTTACACCAATAATACCCGATGATTTTTCTTTCGCTTTTCTGATTTCTTCTCTTAAGCCTATTATACATGCTTCCATATAATCTTTAGCTGTATTCCGATAAATAAGACCGATTCCCGCACAGGATATAACGCCTACACCCCCCTCATTTGCAACGGCAGACGCTAAACCATTTAAAGAAATTCCAACACCCATTCCTCCCTGAATTATAGGTAAACGAGCTATCAGATTTCCGATTTTTAAGTTATTCATATTGCACAATTTGATATTTATTGTGCAAATGTACGTAATAATAGGCATATGATATGAAGTGTTTAAAGTATCTATCCTATATTTAACAGTATTCTCCTGTTTTGGGCTCCTTTTCGCGTTTTAATATTACAAATAATCTATTTTCTTTATGAAAATACCCTTTCAGTTATACAAAAATAGTTTTTTGATTGAATAAGGTATTTATAGTAAATTTATATATCTTTGAAAAAGAATTGAAAAAACAGAATATGACTTTTACTGCAATTGATTTTGAAACTGCTGATGCCAGTTTTCCATGTGAAATAGGCCTGTCCCGTGTTGAAAACGGAGAAATAACCGAAACGAAATCATGGTTGATAAAACCGGCTTGTTTTCCACGTATGAATCCATGGAATCAGCGTATACATGGTATTTCATCAAAAGATGTATCAAAATCATTAACTTTTGATGAACTATGGGCTGAATTGCATCCATGGATGGAAGATTGTATCCTGGTTGCTCACAATGCAGCTTTTGATATGAGAGTCCTACGGTCAACTTTGGCATATTATGATCTGGCAATACCAAGGGTTGAATATTTTTGTACAGTCAATGTTTCCCGAAAAATATGGAAACAATTACCAAGCCATTCGCTAAGTGCCGTAAGCGAATTTCATAATATTCATTTTAATCACCATAGGGCGGGAGATGATGCAAAAGTCTGTGCTTTGATTGCGCTTAAGGCTTTTGAAAATGTGAATGCGTTGAATGTTGAAGATGGATTGAAAAAAATGGGAATATTGCTGAAAAGACTTTAAAGCCTGGAGCGTAGAGCATTGAGCATTGACCAAAAAGCTAAAACAAGAGAAAAGAGACATAAAGCAAGAATCAAGAGTCAGATATTAGAGAAAAGTACCTATATTAAAGAATAAAGACACAAAAATATTGTGCACTCCTGAAATTTGTTTACACTTTTACACCTTCACTACTTACTATACTTTCTTGCCTCTTACTTCCTCAATTCTCATTTCTCAATGCTGAATGCTGAATGCTGATGAAAAAACCTTTCCCGGCTTCACAGCTAAGAAAGGTTGTCGTTAAAAGTTAATATTATTTATTCACACTTAAATATTCTTGTGCAAAGACAAGACTTTTAATCAATAAACAGTAATATCATATTTTGGTTCAATTGTAATTTCAGGAACCAATTCTGTGTAAAGTACAACACCATTTTCATCAAGAGCTACAACCGCTCGTGTCATTAATCCTTTCAACGGTCCATCTGTAAGTAGAACGCCATAATCGTTGGCAAAAGTATGATATCTGAAATCAGAAGCCGTTATAACATTCTCCAATCCTTCTGCACCACAAAAACGACTTTGTGCAAAAGGTAAATCTTTTGAAATACAAAGTACAACCACATTCTCTTTTTCAGATACCCATTTGTTAAACTTGCGTACCGATGTTGCACAGGTTCCTGTATCCAGACTCGGAAAAATATTTAATAGTACTCTTTTCCCTTTATAATCACTCAAATGAATTTCCTGAAGACTTGCATTCACTAAGGTGAAATCGGGAGCAATTGCACCAACTTCAGGTAAATTACCAATTGAATGAACGTCGCCTCCTTTAAATTTTACTGTTGCCATGAATTTATTTTATTATTATGTTTAAAAAAATATATGTTAATATAAGAATAACGCTAACATACGGTTTTTTGTTTATATTTGCGGGTGTTTTTTCAAAAAAAAGTGATTGTATGTCTGTATCCAGATATTTAGTGTTGTCTGTTTGTGGTGTTTTTTTATGTTTAACGTCCTGTAAGAATTCAAAAGAATATAGTGTTGACAGTTCATTTGTCGAATACCTGCAACGTTTTGAAAACGAAGGCGCTGCCCGTGGCCATACTTTTGATCCTGAGGCAAATGGATTGATTATTGAATTCGGTAATTTAGCTAATAATGATGCAGGTTTAACTCACTATGAAACACCTATCCGGATTCAAATCGATAAAACGTACTGGAATGCGATCTCAAAAAGTGCCGGTGCAGATTTAATGAAAGAAGATCTGATTTTTCATGAACTCGGTCATGGTTTGCTGAATAGGGATCACTTGAATACTACTCTCGAAAACGGAGATTGGAAATCAATGATGTGCGGTGGTGATAAAGTAAATAACCGTTCATGGAATATCAATTATCATGGTATGCGCCGAAAGTATTATGTGGATGAATTATTCAATGAAAGTACTCCCGCACCCGATTTTTTTAGTTTGCAAATCCCTGTTGATACAACAGGTTTTAATTCATTTGTATCATTTAATTTTGATTCCCCATCACAGGCCGGTTGGACTCTTGGGGATAGCCTTAATTATAATATCAGCCTCGATAATGGTCGCCTGCGTTTTCAATCCAAAGTCACAGATGATTATCTTGTATTCGTTAAACTTCCAACCCCCTTAACGATTCAAACTGATTTTTCATATGAACTGACATTAAATTACCCGGTAGGTAATGTGTCCTATCAATACGGAATCATTTTTGGTCCTGTCCCCAGAGCCTCAACTGTAACTACTGATTCTATTGAATATTTCAATATTAATAATAATCAGAATATGTATATGGGCAATCGTTCCTGGTATAGTTTTTTTACTGAATTAACTGAAACTTCCATAATCCCGACAGCTAATAATAAATTAAAAGTATTCAAGATTGGGCAGTTATTGTTTTATTTTATCAACAATGTATATTGTTATTCTTCAGAAATTGTGGCAAACGATACATTAAACGAATTTGGATTTATAGTCCCATCACAAGGTGTAGTATGGATTGATAATTTTAAGATCTCAAAAAGAGGAAGTGCAAATATCTCATCTCAGGTAAAGCAAAATTTAAAATTTGAATTCGGATTACAAAAAACCAATCCTTTCAATTTAAACAAAGTCAATAATCAATAGTCTAATAAAAAAATAATAATACCGGTTTTCATTTTAATTTAAAATTCATGTCTAAATTTGTAATATATCAGGTTCTTCCACGCCTTTTTGGAAATTTCAATTCAACAAATAAAAATAAAGGAACCAAGGAAGAAAATGGCTGTGGAAAGTTTAACAGCTTTACAGTCAAAGCTCTTTCAGAAATTAAATCCCTCGGAGTTACACATGTATGGTATACCGGAATCATTGAACACGCTACACAAACTGATTATTCTGCCTATGGAATTGCAAATGATTTTCCATCAATTGTAAAAGGAATTGCAGGTTCAGGGTATGCAATCAAAGATTATTATGATGTAGATCCTGATTTAGCCGAAAATGTTGAAAACAGGATGACTGAATTCGAAGAACTTGTAACCCGTACGCATAAAGCTAATCTGAAAGTTATTATTGATTTTGTTCCTAATCACGTTGCACGACAGTATCATTCGGATGCTAAACCTAAAGGTGTTGTCGATTTAGGTGAAAACGATCATACAAACTGGGCATTTTCTCCTTTAAATAATTTTTATTACCTCCCCGACCAGGCATTTAATCCCAGGTTTAACGTGCAGGGATATAAAGAATTCCCTGCTAAAGTAACCGGAAACGATCATTTCACTGCTTCTCCTTCACAAAATGACTGGTATGAAACAGTGAAACTGAACTATGGAGTTAACTACACGGAGGGTCTTCAAAAACAATTTGATCCGATTCCGGATACCTGGTTTAAAATGCGCGACATCCTGCTTTTTTGGGCTTCGAAGAATATTGATGGTTTCCGTTGTGATATGGCAGAAATGGTTCCTGTGGAATTCTGGGGATGGGCCGTCTCGCAAGTGAAAGCTCAATATCCTGAAATTATTTTTATTGCCGAAGTATATCATCCCACTGAATACCGCAATTATATTTGCAATGGTAAATTCGATTATTTGTATGACAAAGTGGGTATGTATGAAATGCTCCGTAATGTGACAAGCAGGAATTTTCCGGTTAGGGAAATTACAAACACCTGGCAGTCATTGGGCGGAATTGAAAATCAGATGCTTAATTTTTTAGAAAATCACGATGAGCAACGTATCGGTTCAGGCTTTTTCTCAGGCAATGGAATGTATGCCCAACCTGCCATGATTGTTGCTGCAACCCTCACAAAAGCACCTGTAATGATCTATTCTGGCCAGGAATTAGGCGAACAGGGGATGGATAGTGAAGGTTTTAGTGGATTGGATGGACGAACCAGTATTTTTGATTATTGGGGCGTTAAATCAATTCAGGACTGGGCTAATGAGGGTAAATTCGATGGAGCAAAATTATTACCCGAACAAAAAGAGTTACGTGCTTTTTATCAGAAATTATTGAATATTACACTCAATGAAAAAGCTATAACCCAAGGTTTAATGTATGATTTGGAATTTGCTAATTTTGATAATCCTAAATTCAATACCCACGAACAATATGCCTATTTTCGTAAATACAACGAAGAACTTTTGCTTTTTGTAATGAACTTCGATGATAAATTTCTTGATACAGAAGTTAAATTCCCATTTGAAATTTTTCAATATCTAAAATTAAAAGAAGGCCAAAATTATAAAGTGACAAACTTACTGGATAAAAATGAAAAATATCCTTTACTTACCCTGAGTTCCCAAAGTTCTTTCATTTCTTATATGCCACCCTGGAAGGGATTGATTTTGAAGCTAACCAGAGTGTTTATTTGAGAATATCCTTTTACGACATATAAATGCAGACCATTAAAAATGTTGCCGGAATTTGAAACTTTGGCAACATTTTTGATGTTTATATTTATAGTTTGTTTTATAAATGTACTCTAACTTTTTTAAAATGAAAACACATTTAATTCAGGCAGTTTTTATTGTCCTGATTTTTATGACTTCCTGTTCTTTTTTGAAAACCAGGCCCGAAAGCATTCAGGAGCTTACACAAAAAGTTCAGTTAAAAGATTTTACTGTTAGTGTAAATACAGCAAATCCTTTGAGAATGAGACAATTTTACTTAACATCAGAATATGATTTGCAACTGAAAAATGATTCTGCTTTTGCTTTCCTTCCCTATTTTGGTGTTGCGTATTCAGCACCTTATGGTGGAGGAGATGGTGGTATTAAGTTTGCTGAACCAATGATAAATTATTCAGTAAAGTCAAATAAAAAATCAAACGGTTGGAATATTTATTTTAAAATTAATGCTAATGACTGTGTCTATGAATTTTACATGAATATTTACAATAACGGAAGTTCAATGTTTACTGTCAATTCATTCAATAGAGATGCAATAACTTTTAACGGAGAAATTAAATACACAAAAAATTAAAAGAACATCTGTAAAGTGATGAAATAAATTATTCTGCTGAAATCACAAATTGAAATCAGTTTTATTATTAAGTCAGGGTGTACTACTCTGAATTTCAAACATAAAATTATTATTACGATAGGATTTTTTTTAATTTTTCATTCATCAATCAAAAAAACCTGATTTCATTCTTCAATTTCAGCCTACATTCCTCTACTTATTCTTTACTCTAAATTTTCCTCCTATAAAATTTATAAATGTATTTGAGAATAAATTGCAAATACATCCCTTCTGTATCGTATAAACATCTGCCAATCTGTATTGGCTTAATTTTGGTTTAGTATTGGAACGGAATTTTTGTTCGCTTAAAACAGATATTATATCAATATAAATTTCACTTATGATTCTTATACCTTATAAGAGAAGTGAATTATAAGTGACATATATATCGTTATATTATGACATATAAGTGATATACTTATCCAAACCAATTCTAAACCATAACAGAATTCAAATGTGTGAGGGGAGTATCACCATAGTTTTGCATTCACAATAAATGAAAATAATTGTTGAAACAAATATTCCTTATTTATCATTTATAGAATAAAATTAAGGAAGGAAATTTCTTCCGGATAAATTTAGCGTCTTTAAATTCAAATAAGAATTATTTTTAAGATATTGCAATGGAAAAAACAGGGTGATGAATTTTGATGAGTTTAATAGGAGATTTGGTACTTGTTTTTACAACCCAACTTTCAATTAAAATTTGCAATTTAACTTTAGTTGTAATTGCATCTGTCAACTTATAATCTGACGTAAAAATCTTTGATTTTGTTCTATTTTTTAAAATTTACAAGGTTCCAATTTTAATGTTAAGCATTTTCGATATAAATCCTTTCAGTTCGAAAAAAATGATTTAAAACAAGGAAAAGAATTAAAGAAATAATTCTTTAATTTCTTTGTCAATTGAAAAAAAAAACCGATATTTACAGTCGTTTTTGAAAGTGGTTTATTCGGTTTTAATCACTTGAAAATGAAACTTTTTTGAAATGAAAAACTTGAAAATAATTCGTATTTTAAAGCAAATTATCAAATAAATTATGAAAGAAATTAAATTCAGTCTTGTTTACCGCGATATGTGGCAATCTTCAGGAAAATATGTGCCACGTAAAGACCAATTGGCCAAAATAGCTCCGGTTATTATTGAAATGGGTTGTTTTGCACGTGTTGAGACAAATGGCGGTGCATCCGAACAGGTAAACTTGCTTTATGGAGAAAACCCGAATGATGCAGTTCGTACATTTACAAAGCCATTTAATGATGCCGGTATTCAAACACACATGCTTGACCGCGGTTTGAACGGTTTACGTATGAATCCTGTTCCTGCTGATGTCAGGGAATTAATGTATAAAGTAAAGAAAGCACAGGGAGTTGATATAACACGTATTTTTTGCGGATTGAATGATGTGACCAACATTATTCCTTCTATTCATTATGCAAAAGCTGCGGGAATGATTGCACAGGCTACAATGTGTATTACTTATTCTGATATTCACACGGTAGAATACTATGTGAATATGTCAGAAAAGCTTATTGAAGCAGGAGCTGATGAAATTTGCCTGAAAGACATGGCAGGAATCGGACGTCCTGTAATGCTTGGAAAAATTGTAAAAGCTATAAAAACAGCTCATCCAACTGTCATAGTTCAGTATCACGGTCATTCAGGTCCTGGTTTTTCTGTTGCTTCCATGCTTGAAGTTGCTAAAGCCGGCGTTGATTATCTGGACGTTGCCATGGAACCTCTATCGTGGGGTATGGTACATCCTGATGTAATTACCATTCAGGCTATGTTAAAGGATGCAGGATTTAAAGTCCCGGAAATCAATATGACTGCCTATATGGAAGCCCGTAGACTGACACAAAGCTTTGTAGATGACTTTTTGGGGTACTTTATTGATGACCGCAACAAATTCATGACTTCATTACTTGTAGGATGTGGACTACCGGGAGGAATGATGGGTTCACTGATGGCTGACCTGAAAGGAGTTCATGCCGGAATTAATTCGTATCTGAAGGGCGCAAATAAAAAAGAAATGACCACAGATGAATTGTTGATTATGCTTTTTGATGAAGTTAAATATATATGGCCAATGCTTGGTAATCCACCGTTAGTAACTCCATTCAGTCAATATGTAAAAAATATTGCATTGATGAATGTTATGTTTCTGGTGAAAGGACAACCACGATTTAGTATGATTGATAAAAACAGTTGGGATATGATTTTGGGTAAAGCCGGAAAACTCCCTGGAAAACTGGCTCCTGAAATCATTGCTTTGGCTCAAAAGAATAAATATGTGTTCTTCGAAGGAAATCCACAGGAAAATTATCCAAACGAATTGCCACGATTCATTGAAGAAATGAAAACAAACGGATGGGAAAGAGGCAAAGACGATGAAGAATTATTCGAATTTGCCATGCATGAAAAACAATACAGGGACTTTAAATCGGGAGAAGCTAAAAAACGTTTTGAAGTGGAACTGGAAACTGCTATTAAGGAAAAATATGCTGCTGCTACAATAGAATTACCTGATCTACGTGCATTAAAATATCCGAATGCCGAACCGGTTGTTTCAAATGCAACAGGTCGCGTTATTTGGGAACTTGATTTTAACGAAGGCTCTGTAGAACCGGTTCATGGAAAAGAAATTAAAGAATACGAAACTCTATGTACAATTCAAACAAATTATGGTTTGGAACATATCGGTAGTTTCTGTGATGGCAGAATTGTAGGTGTTGAGAAAAAACAAGGCGAAATGGTACGTAAAGGCGAAGTATTGGCTTTTATTGAAAAAAAATAATCCTAACGCCGAAGCGTTTGAAATATAATTTAGAATAGAGACATTGATATAATGTCTCTATTTTTTTTGTGCGCCGTGCATGGCGAGTATATTTGACGGTGCAAGTCCGTTATGGAGGCTATCAGTTGCCAACCATTAGCCTAAGGCAAGGGTGTCCATCGTGAGGTGGTTCCGATAGCTATCGTGAACTGAAGGAAGCCGGAGGCAAATTTCCGGTCGGAGGAACACGAACATCATCAGGCACATTTTGTAGGACGAGTTTGCCAAACAAAACAAAGTCCGATAAACTGAACGAATACAACAGGTGTAAATGATGCCGATATATGGAAAGAAGGTTACTCGTCTTACCGCGGGAGATTTCTCTGACGTGTCCAAACGCATAGTATGTGACACGGTTGAAAAAGATTTACGGAGAGAAGTCAGCCGATGCCATAGTAAATGAAAGTAACGAGCTGTAAAGAAGGAATAGATATACAGAGGACTCACAATTTATTGAAGGGCTGAATCTTAAGAAGTGAAAGTAAAAGAATGTTACCTAATGAAAGGAAGAAAGCAGAAAATATCGCAAGATACCTTGCAAGTGGCGGATAGGTTGGAAACCGAAAGGATACTTGAAGGGCAGACTTACATTGGGATAACTGAAAACAACTTCACAAACATTGAACGAGCAAACTATGGCTTGTTAGAAATGATTCTTTCACCCCAGAATCTGAATAAGGCTTACAAACAAGTAAAGTCCAATAAAGGAAGTGGAGGCATAGACGGATTGGGAGTAGACAAACTACTTCCATATTTACTTGAACATAAAGAGTCATTATTACAATCCATAGCCAAAGGTACCTATCAACCTAACCCCGTTAGGCGTGTTGAGATACCAAAAGAAGGAGGGAAGAAACGACAGTTGGGTATTCCAACAGTTGTGGATAGAGTCATCCAACAAGCAATAGCACAAATACTATCGCCCATTTACGAACTACTATTCTCTGATTTTAGTTACGGATTCCGTCCTAAACGCAGTGCCCATCATGCCTTAAAGCAATGTCAGGAATACATAAGCAGCGGTCACAAGTATACTGTTGATATGGATTTAGAGAAATACTTTGATACAGTAAGCCATAGCAAACTGATAGAAGTACTATCACGGACAATTACAGATGGCAGGGTAATCTCTTTGATTCATAAATATATGAATGCAGGAGTAGTTGAGAAAGGAAAATTTGTAGAAACCGTGGTAGGTGTACCACAAGGCGGTCCACTGAGTCCCTTATTGAGTAATATCATGCTTAATGAGCTGGACAAGGAATTGGAAAGCCGTGGTCATAAATATGTGCGTTATGCAGATGATTGTATGATTTTATGCAAAAGTAAACGAGCCGCCCAAAGGACACTTACCCACATAATTCCGTTCATAGAAGAGAAACTTTATCTGAAAGTGAATAAGGAAAAGACAGTAGTAGCGCATGTCAAGGACGTAAAGTTCTTAGGACATGGCTTCTATATCAACAAGGGCAAAGGTCGACTACGGGTGCACCCCAAAAGTATTACAAAGATGAAAGAGAAAGTAAAACTGCTCACTTCACGAAGTAATGGTTGGGGAAATGAAAGGCGAAAAGAAGCACTTAGACAGTATATTACAGGATGGGTGAACTACTTTAAATTAGCAGACATGAAAAGTCTGATAATCGAAACTGATAAATGGTATCGTAGACGAATACGTATGGTAATATGGAAACAATGGAAAAAGGTTAAAACCCGATTCCACAATCTGATTAAACTTGGACTAAACCGTTCTCAAGCCTACATGTTCTCTAACACAAGAAAAGGCTATTGGCGCACCGCCAAAAGCCCAATTCTTCAAACCTCAGTCAGAAACGATTCCTTTTTACAGGCTGGCTACATATTTTTCTCAAATTATTATTGCTTCGTTCGTGTGTAAATTAAGAAACCGCCGTATACCGAACGGTACGTACCGTGGTGTGAGAGGACAGTGAGCGAACTAATCGCTCACTTCCTACTCGATTACCCGACCAAGGATTAAAAAAAAATTAGTATATTATCGACAAAAGCCGATTAAAATTGCTATTTTTGTGAAGATAATACACCATTTATAAAGTAGAACAGGGTTTATCCTGTCAATCTGACTTTTATTTTACTTGAAATTAAATATTTATGATAAAAGACCTGTTTATTAAGAAGACTTTAGCACAACTTGAAGAGCAAGCTGATAGCAAACACAACACGTTAAAACGGCATCTTAGTGCATTGAATCTTACATTGCTGGGAGTCGGTTGTGTAATAGGTGCCGGAATCTTTGTGCTTACCGGTACTGCAGCTGCCTTACATGCAGGACCTGCTATTGCTTTATCGTTTATCATTTCAGCTTTTGGTTGTTTACTGGCAGGGCTTTGTTATGCTGAATTTGCGTCTATGATACCTGTTTCAGGTAGTGCTTACACATATGGTTATGCAACAATGGGAGAATTTGTTGCGTGGATTATCGGATGGGATTTAATTCTGGAATATCTTTTTGGATCAGCCACAGTAGCTGTCGGATGGTCGGGATATGTAACCAGCTTTTTAGCTGATTTTGGACTTTCAATACCAACTTCAATTTGTCAGAGTCCATTTGTGTTTGATTCTGCAGGATGGCATATGTCAGGTGCCATTATCAATTTTCCGGCTGTTTTTATTGTGGCAATCATGTCCACTTTATTAGTTATCGGTATTAAAGAATCCGCTAAATTCAATAATATTATTGTAATGGTGAAAGTTGTAGTCATTCTACTTTTTATTGGTTTTGGAATTGCTCATATTCATGTAGCAAACTGGACACCATTTATTCCTGCAAATACTGGCGAATGGGGGCATTTTGGGGCTTCGGGGGTATTAACAGGCGCGGCAGTTGTCTTTTTTGCTTATATCGGATTTGATGCGGTTTCGACAACATCACAGGAAGCGATAAATCCAAAACGGGATGTACCTATTGGTATTCTTGCTTCACTGCTTATCTGTACTATTTTATATATTGGTGTTAGTTTGGTTCTTACAGGGATTGTAAGCTATAAGCAATTGAATGTACCCGCTCCGATAGCTTTAGCCATTAATGTTGCTGGTCCCTCATTAATGTGGTTACGGCCAATTATTAAAATTGGTGCTATAGCAGGTCTGAGTTCTGTTGTACTTGTATTGTTATTAGGTCAGTCCCGTGTATTTTTCTCTATGGCAAGCGACGGACTATTATGGAAAAGTTTTGCAAAAACACATTCGAAATTTAAAACGCCACACATTACAACAATTGTAACAGGATGTTTTGCTGCCTTTTTTGCCGGCCTTTTTCCTATCGGGTTGTTGGGCGAATTAGTATCAATTGGAACATTACTTGCTTTTGTAATTGTTTGTGTGGGAATAATCATCCTCCGGAAAGCAGAACCTGATGCCAAACGTGGTTTTAAAACCCCATGGGTTCCTTTTGTGCCTGCACTGGGTGCACTCGTCTGTCTTTTTATAATGTCTTCACTTCCTTTAGATACATGGATTCGGCTTTTCGGTTGGATGGCGATAGGCTTTGTGATTTATTTTACCTATGGTGTAAAACACAGTCATGCCCGACTGAACAGAAAAAATGGTAAAAAATGAGAATGATAGTTCAGAAATAAAAAGGAAGCCCGGCAATTGCCGGGCTTCCTTTTTATTTCTGAACTGAAAATTTCAGTTTAATACTGTCAATCTGATTGCTTAGCTTAACCTTTGGCTCACTTGAGCAACCATTCGATACCCTTTACCATGAATATTAATAATCATAACGTCGGGATCTCCACTAAGAAGTTTACGTAATTTACAGATATACACGTCCATGCTTCTTGCATTGTAGTAGCTGTCATCTTTCCAGATTGTTTTCAGCGTATATTTACGATCTAAAAAACTGTTATGGTTCGATGCAAAAAGTATAAGTAAATGCATTTCTTTTTTAGTAAGCTTTTTTGACTCACCTTTAAGAGTAAGTAATCGTTTTTGAACATCAACTTCATATCCGCCTATTGTGTAAAAAGGCACTTGAAGAAGTTTGTAAAGCACTTCATCATCATCGATAAAAGTGGTCTTTTCATTTTCATTTTCCATTTTCGTAATTTTTTGAGTTTGTATAGTGATAGTGAATATAGTTTTAAATTAATTTATTCTCCAGTGAAGAACTATAGATTCGAATAGTTTAACAGGAAAATAATTTTTAATTGTCAAATAATACTCATCCTTTTCCATAGGATTTGTATTTATTGTTATCGTTTTTTGATATGTTTATTAAAAATTGTTCCAAAGATATATATTATTTTATTTTATAGCACTATTTTAATGAATTAATTATTAACAACCGGTTGTTTTGTTGAAAATATTAAGCTTAATAGTTCGGAATTTATAATAATAAAGTATTAATACTGTTTTTTGAAAATTTATCCTAATGTAAATCACTAAGTTTAATCAGATGATTATCTTTCTAACAAAATGTCACTGAAGCCTGAATAATTATTTATTTGTCTTTTATCTACATTTTAAAATATCAAAAAAGCATTAATTGTTTAAAAGTCATTTAAAGTTGGTACTTTTGCATTTCAAAGACTAAACAGGTTGCAAATATAAAAATAATTATTTACATTGTTAAGCATTTCCTGTCATTTTCTTTAATATAATTTTCAATAAATTGTGAGGTGCCCTTTGTTCTTGGTTTGAGCAGAACTTGTTTAAAATATTTATTATTATTTAAATGATTGTTTTGACGAAGATACTAACAATAAAACAAAAAAAACAGGGTCTAAAATGAACTTGATGCCACTTTAAGTGTTTTTTTAATATAATATTAAACCTTTAATTAAAATACGTTATGAAGCATACAATTTTAGGCGCTGGAGGTTCAATTGGAAATGCACTGACATATGAATTACTTAAATCAAAAGAAAGCGTTCGATTGGTTTCAAGAAGTAATTATTCAATAACAGGTGCGGAATCATTTAAAGCGGATATATCCTCTTATGAAGAAACATTGAATAGTGTGAAAGGTTCGGATATCGTGTATTTATTGGCAGGAATCCCTTATGACAGAAAAATCTGGACTGAATTATGGCCCATAATTATGAAAAATGTCATTGATGCCTGTAAAAATGTTGGTGCAAAATTAATTTTTTTCGATAATGTGTATATGTATGGCAAAGTTGAAGGAAAAATGACAGAAGAAACGCCGTATTTTCCCAACAGCATTAAGGGTGAAATCAGAGCCACCATTGCAAATATGTTGAATGTTGAAATGAGACATAATAATTTGCAGGCAATTATTGCAAGGTCAGCTGATTTTTACGGACCTTATGCATCAAATACGAGTGTGTTGTATTTTTTGGCGATAGACAAAATGATGAAAAATAAAAAAGCTCAATGGTTGGTCGATGATACTAAGATACACTCTTACACTTACACACTGGATTGTGCCAAAGCATTAAATCTGCTTTGGAATAAAAAAGAGTGTTATCAGCAAGTTTGGCATTTACCGACCTATAATCCGGCAATCAACGGTAAGGCATTTATTAATTTAATTTCGAAAGAATTGGGAGTTGAACCAAATTATATTGTACTGAAAAAATGGATGTTAGTAATAGCTAGCCTATTTGATAAAACTGTATTTGAGTCATTTGAAATGATTTATCAGAACGAATATGATTATCAGTTTGATTCCACTAAATTTAATAAATATTTCAATTTTAAACCCACGTCTTATGAAACAGGAATTCATGAAACGATAGAATTTTTCAAAGGGAAATAAAATGTGTAAAAGAAAAGAGTTTTTTTTAAGAAACAGATAAAATCAGTATAATTGTAGTTATGTTCAAACTTTTCAACAATATAGATCGTAAGGGTTATAAACCCAGATATGGCGGATTAGACATTATTAAATTTATTGGACCGGGATTACTTGTAACAGTTGGATTTATTGATCCCGGCAATTGGGCTTCTAATCTGGCAGCAGGAGCTCAATTTGGTTATTCACTTTTATGGATGGTGACATTATCAACCATCATGCTGATTTTCTTACAACATAATGTGGCACATTTAGGTATCGCTACAGGACTTTGCCTGTCAGAGGCAGCAACTATTTATCTAAAACCTAAATATTCTAAATTGTTGCTGATATCAGCCATGTTTGCTTCCATTTCCACTTCACTTGCTGAAATTTTAGGGGGTGCCATTGCATTGAATATGCTTTTTCAAATACCAATACAAGCCGGAGCATTACTGGTTACATTTTTTGTAATGATAATGCTTTACACAAATTCTTATAAAATTATTGAAAAATGGATTATCGCATTTGTTTCAGTTATCGGATTGGCATTTTTGTATGAATTATCATTAGTCAATATTAATTGGAGTACTGCCGTTACAGGTTGGGTGACACCTTCATTTCCTCAGGGGTCGATGCTTGTAATAATGAGTGTACTCGGAGCTGTTGTGATGCCTCATAATCTGTTTCTGCATTCCGAAATTATTCAGAGCCGCCAATGGAACAGGAAAGATGAAAAAATAATAAAGAAACAATTACGGTTTGAATTTACTGACACTCTGGTTTCAATGATCATTGGCTGGGCTATTAACAGTGCTATGATTTTACTTGCAGCTGCAACATTTTTCAGAACAAAGACTCCCGTTTCCGAACTTCAGCAAGCCAATGAATTATTGGCACCATTGCTTGGATTGCATGCATCGATTGTATTTGCCGTAGCATTGTTGTTTGCCGGAATTGCATCCACCATTACTTCAGGTATGGCTGCCGGTTCAATATTTGCAGGAATGTATAAAGAACCGTATGATATAAAAGATAACCATACAAGATTGGGAATTGCAATATCGTTAATTATTGCATTTATCATTATTTTACTTATTACGAATCCGTTTCAGGGATTGATTATTTCACAAATGATTTTAAGTGTACAATTACCATTCACTATTTTTTTTCAGGTATATCTGACTTCGTCGGAAAAAGTAATGGGAAAGTATAAGAATTCAACATTATCAAAGATTTTACTAAATATGCTTGGTGTGATAGTAACTTTATTAAATATCGCTTTGTTTATTAGTTTGTTTTAAAAGAAAAATAAAAAACCGAAATAAAGAATCGGCGATAATAATAATTTGTTATATTTGTTGAAATATATAAATTTTAAAAATTGTTTCAGAAAAAACATGTACACTATAAGTAAAGAATTTAATTTTTCAGCGAGTCATCAATTGCTCGGTTTAATAAAAGATCATCCCTGTGGACGAATTCACGGGCATAATTATACATTGAAGATATTTTTGAAGGGGAACCTTTCGGAACATGGATTTGTACAGGATTACAATGATTTAAAACCTATTTCTGATTGGGTTGACCAGACTCTGGATCATAAACATTTGAATGAAGTCTTCGATTTCCAGACTTCTGTTGAGAATATGAGTAAATATGTCTTTGACTTATTTAAGCCACAATTTCCTTTGCTATTTGCAGTAGAAATGAGTGAAACACCTAGGACCAACTGCAGATATGAAGAATAATACTAATGACAGTATCCTCAATGTGGTAGAGATATTCAAATCTATACAGGGAGAAGGAGCAAATATGGGAAGAGCTGCAGTCTTTGTACGTCTTGCCGGTTGCAATCTGTCATGCTGGTATTGTGATACCGATTGGAGTAAAAGCAGTAAAATGACAGTATGTGAAATAAAGGAAGAAGTAAGTAAGCTCACAAATTCAAAAGAATTTCCTAAGAGTTTACTCATTTGGACCGGGGGTGAACCAACAATCCATCTGACAGATGAAATACTTGAATCTTTTCAGGATTATACTAATTGTATTGAAACAAATGGAACAAATCCTGTTCCGGCAAGAATTGACTATATTTCGTGTAGTCCAAAGGTAAGTCCTGAGGTATTAAGAAGAAATTTCACACATGTTCATGAGTTCCGTTATCCAATTGAAGTAGGTGATACATTACCGGATATTTCTGAATTACCTTTAGCGGACAACTATTTTGTAAGTCCGATATTCCTTGGAGAAGAGAAAAAACGTTTTCAACAGATCGATAAAAATATTGTATATTCTATCGACTTTATTAAAAAGAATCCACAATGGAGGTTATCCCTTCAACTTCATAAACTGTTAAATATCCCATAAAAATTTTTTCACTTTTATTTTTTCCAACGTTTTAATTCATAATAAAGCCTTTGAACAGGTAATCCCATAACATTGAAGTATGACCCTTCAATATATTCAACTCCTATATATCCAATCCATTCCTGCACTCCATAAGCACCTGCTTTATCGTAAGGATTGAAGTTTTGCAGATAATACTCAATTTCCTCAGGACTAAGTCTTGAAAATCGAACTTCAGAAATAACATGAAAAATTTTCCGTTTTAATAAAGTACTTATACATACTCCAGTAATAACCTGATGTGTCTTTCCTGAAAGTGATTTAAGCATTCTTGTCGCATCAGCTTTATCAGTAGGTTTACCAAAAACGCATCCTTCGTGCCAAACAATTGTATCTGCAGTTATTAATAATGTATTTTCATCCATTTTATCTATAAATGCATTTGCTTTTTTTTCTGCTAAATACATAGGAATATCCACTCCAACCATTTGCGATGGATAATTTTCTTCAATTTCAATTACCTGAACATCAAATTTGACATTCAATCCATGTAATAGCTCTTTACGTCGTGGAGACTGTGAAGCAAGTATTATATTATAATTATTCAAATGTGAGAGCATTTAATCTAATTTAATTGAGTTGGTTTATTTCAGAATAAATAAGTTAAACAAGCTAATACCGAATGTTTTAGCTTGTAAGAAATAGAATACAAAACTATACATAACTCCTATGAACATAATAACTTTCAATAAATCAGAAGCCTGATGGAAATCGGATTTAGATTTAGCTCTGTATATCATGACACATAAACCTGTAAAAGGCAATGCCAATCCAAAGATAATATATCTGAGAGTTAAAGTACTATTGAATTGTATATAAAAATAGTCAGCAAGAAATAAAGCAAATCCTGTAATTGCTATCAAACTATATAAAAATATTTTTGTATTACTGATTCCCCATTTTATTGGCAAAGTTCGGCATTCCATTTCTCTATCTCCTTTCTCATCTTCAATATCTTTTATAATTTCCCTTATCAGGGTACACAGGAAAGAAAAAATGGCAAAACCACCAATCCAACCATAGAAGTGAGCAGGTATAGGAGTTTCGAAAATCAAACTGCCATATTCCTTTTGAAGAAAAGCTAATTGAGCAATACCAACAACTAATATTGTAATAGCCGAAATAAATGCTATAACCAAATTACCAATCAAAAACTGACGTTTATAACTTGCAGAATAAAACCATAATAATCCGGGAATAACAATAAAAATAAATGCCAGTGTATAACTTCTGGATAAAAAGGCCAGTAATAGACCGCAAATTACTCCCAGGCCTGTAAGAATCTGATGTAAAATTATTGCTGTATGCCGTGAAATTTTATTACCTACAATTTGTTTATCAGGTTTGTTAATTGCATCAATTTTCACATCAAAGTAATCATTTATAATATATCCTCCTGATGCAATCAGGACAGTTGCCGTTATCAATAAAAACAACATACTTGTTTCCATTGAAGCATCAAATCCGTAAGTTTGCAAAATTGGAACCAATACAACCTGTCTCATGACAAATTGTATAAAAACGATAAAGATCAGATTTTTATAACGTATAAGTTTTAAATATGTAGTCATGAAATATTTATTGAATTAATCGAATTTATCAATAGTTCCGTAAATCTAGTCATTTTGATTGTTTTTTGTGCCTGTTATATATGTTTTTAGTCAAAAGTTTATAGATTTTTTTTAATTCAGGCTTTTTATTCAGCATGATTAAATGCTTATTGATTGTATTTTCATCCATCCTTACAGCCGGACCGGTTTGAGCTTCATAGGGGTTCATTGATTTAATTTTTTCAGCTGTTTCTTGAATAATTGGTTGTATAATTTCAAACAAAAAGCCTGAGTCTTCTAATATTTTAGAAGCAATATCATACATGTAATTTGTAAAATTGCAGGCAAAAACAGCTGCCAAATGGAGTTTTTTTCTGTTTTCAGAATTTATTAAATAGGTTTTGACTGACAAAAGATTTGCAATTTCAACTAACTGTTGCTGAACTTCCATATTGCTTGCTTCAATACAAATTGGAATTTGACTGAAATCAACCGGTCTGTTTTTTGAAAAAGTTTGAAGAGGATAAAAAACACCGAATTTAGAAGTGAAACCCTCAAATTCGTTCATAGGAATACAACCTGCAGTGTGAACCTGAATTCCTTTCGGCATCTCAATTTTCCGTAAGAGACTTTTAAAAGCAGTATCCGTAAGGGCATAAAAATAAATGTCAGCTTCTTTGTATATTTCTGATATATCGGTAATGAATGAAGTGTTCAATTTCCCGGCTAACGATTCAGCATTTAAAACATTTCGGCTATAAACCTGACTAACAGTGATCCCTTTAGCCTGTAAAGCCAGACCTAAATTTGTTGCAACACTGCCGGACCCGATTAAAACAACTTTCATAATTTTCTGATTAAGATTTCTGACAATAAATCAATTTTCAAACAGTGTCTGAATTATTTTTTTTTAACTCCAAAAACCATGATTCCGCCTGCAATAATAAGCAATACAGGCCAAATAAAGTCTGAAATATGTCTTGTCAACTGAATTATATCAGATAAACGAAAAAGGAGTCCAACAACAATCAGGACTATTCCTATATTTTTATTTGAATGAAAAAGTAAAAAGATCACACCGATAATGATTGGGTAGTTCTTAAAGTCAAAAATATAAGGTGTAATTTCATTAGGTAAAAGTTGAAGTTGCCTGATTAAAAATAAGCAACCAAAAACGAGCAGGGTAACCCCCCAGGCTAAACGATTATCTTTTTTATTTGGCATATTTTAAAAAATTTACGAAAATTAAAACATTTCAGTATGTATTTTATCAGTGGCAAGCTTATCTGTTTCAAAATGTTTCCTTTCTTCATTCGGATAACCGATTGAAAGTACACACAAAACATTGAAATGCTCAGGTATGTTTAGCAATTCGCGTATAAATTCTTCTGCAGTTGTATTCTCGTCTTTTTTTCTGCCATACACCTGAATCCAGCAACTTCCCAACCCTAAATCCTGAGCCTGCAACTGCATAATGATAGCAGCAATTGATGCATCTTCCATCCAGACATCACTTTTAGTAGTATCGGCAATAACGACAATACCTAATGGAGAACCGGCCAGCATTAGAGAACTATGAGACCGGGATTCAGAAAGTTTCAAAAGCATTTTTTTATCTTTAACAACAATAAATTCCCATGGATTACTTCTTTTTGAAGCCGGTGACATTAATGCTGCAAGTGTGATTTGATTTATTTTTTCTAATTCAACTGCTTTCGGTAAATATTTCCGAATGCTATGTCGGGTTTTTAAAAGTTCAAAGAATGATGTCATTAGATTTTTCTCTCAATTGATATTAAATTTTTGCCTGCTTTTCAACCAGATAAGAAATTATTGAATTTGGTTTCAATAAGTGTTTAAGGCGGCTGAATGGAATTGAGACTTCAGTTTGTCCCATATAATAAGGTGCAATTTCATAGGGATTAAAAACATAATTAATGCTTTCATCTGTGATGTAAAAATTGCTGTTGGGTTTAATTGAATCAGCCCAGAAATCAGTATCTTCCAGGCTTAGAATAGGTTCAGAATCATTGGTGTCTTTTGTATCCTTACTTTCTTCAACAATTCTTTTTTTAATTAATTCAGAAAGTTCAGCCGCATAATTTGATTTAAATAAATCTTTTTCAGTGATTGTTTTGCCGGTTTTCAAATCGAAATTATAATAATTCCGCGTTTCAAGCCCATGTGCACCTCCCATATAAACATAACGTTCAATACCATAAACATATATTTTTTTGTCGCTGAGCAGGCTAAAACCGGAGAGAACATGTTCATTATTAAAACTGTAAATATTTTTACTATCCATTTTAGAAAGTAAAGGCTCATTATTTTCCTTGTAATCGGCAATCAAATCTTTTGTAAACAGAAGAACCAGTGAGTCATTTGAATGAGATATATACTCATCTCCAAATAAATTTGAAATAATTGTTGTTCGAATTGATTTTAAAATGTCTTTGTTTGTAAAAGCGATAGGAATTTCAACTTCTATATCAACATTTAATGCACCCTTTGATGTATCATTTGATAGAAAGTACTTTTTTACTAAATCTTTTTCTTGTGTTTTAATTGTCTTTTGTGTACAGGAAAAAAATAAAAATATAGCTAATACGCACATTAATAGTGATATATTTCGTTTTGTCATAATCAAATTCTTATTATTATTTATGGAGCAAATTTACAATATTTAAAACAAATAATATCGAAAAGTTATCGAATTTTTTTTGGTATCTTATTACGACAACAAATCTTTGGTTCATATCTGAAATCTTTGGTTCTAAAATTCATATTTACTTGATTTTTTACCAGCTTATTTTCTGACAGGTAGTTCAGCAAATCTATTGTGAATTAATTTTTTGACGGTTATTTGCACTTAAAAAACAGAAAAATTATCAACCAACTCATGTTTAACTATATATCGTCATTCAAGCAACAAAGGGTTTCAGTCAGAAAATAAAGTTCATAATCTATTCATCAATATATTACAAATTGACAATTACCATGGAAAATAAGGTTAATCTTTCATTTAAGGTAAAGTTAAAGATACCTGTTGAATAATATTATACAGTCTGTTTGTTGAACAATTCTAAGGGTTTAAGGGAAAAAATAAAAAATCAATTAACTACTCTCATTTTACACAATAAAATAACTAACTTTGTAGTAGAATATTCTATCTGTAAATAAATCAACTTTTACTATTCATCACTTTTAAACAGATTAAAAATGAAAAAGAAAATTGCTATTTTTGCATTAGTTGCTATTTTTGTTTCAGTTGGTTCATTAACTGCTCAGACAAAATCAGTTACAACAACTAAAACTACAACGGTTGTTAAAGTAGATAAGAAATCTGCAACTCCTGCATGTTGTACTGACAAAAAATCAAAATGTTGCAAAGGCAAGACTGCAGCACAAAAAGCAGAATGTGTTAAAAAATGCAACAAGGCAACTGCCAAAACAGGAACAAAAACCTGTACACAAACCAAGAAGGCAGTTACCAAAAAGATTTAAATTGTAAATCAATTTAGTTAGAGCCTCAGTTTTCCCTGAGGCTTTTTTGTGTAGTAAATTATTTGATTTACCTTTGTTTAGTCAATAGACTTAATCCAATAAGCAAATGTTTCAAACTAAAATAGATATTCCCGTATCAGAAATCAGGATTTCCTACGAAGACTGCATTATGACATTGGGTTCATGTTTTGCCGAAAATATTGGCAATAAATTGAAAGATGTTTATTTTGAAACTGATATTAACCCTTTTGGAGTACTTTATAATCCTGTTTCAATCCGCGATAGTATTGAGTTAATGCTTCGAAATAAGGTTTTTACGAATGAAGACATCTTTGAATACAACTCTTTCTGGCAAAGCTTTTCGCATAGCAGCCTGTTTACGGATATTTCAGCAGGGGAGTGTTTGAATAAGATTAATACCAGAATGATCTCTTCTATAGAATTTCTGCAAAATACACAGATACTTCTGATCACTTTTGGAACAGCCTGGGTTTTTGAAGAAAAGAAGAGTGGGACAGTGGTTTCCAATTGTCATAAATTGCCTGCATGTGATTTTATCAGACGAAGATTGACAGTCAAAAAGATTGTGGCTGATTATAATGAGTTAATTATTAACCTTCAAACCATATATCCATCGATCAACATTATTTTTAGTGTCAGCCCCATACGACACTGGAAGGATGGTGCTCACGAAAATAATATCAGCAAAAGTATTTTAATCATTGCGATCGATGAGCTTCAAAAGCAATACGATAACGTTCATTATTTCCCTGCCTATGAAATACAGATGGACGAATTACGCGATTACAGGTTTTATGCCCCTGACATGTTGCACCCTTCGGAAGTAGCAGTCGATTATATCTGGAGACGGTTCTCAGAAACATATTTCACAGACCGGACGCTCCAACTAAAAAAAAGGATTGAACAGTATGTTGCCGATTGTGCTCACCGGCCTTTCCAACCCGATTCAATAGAATATAAAAAGTTCCTGTTAAATACTGAAAAAAGAAAAACAGAAATACTGAATGATTTTCCATTCCTCACCAATCGAATTCACTAAAAAAGAGCCACTTTGCTTATAACAAAGTGGCTCTATCTGTATTATTTTTTTTCCAGACTTTTATAAATCGGTAATGGGTTTGTGTTTTGGAACCAATACTTTCATAATGATCCATGCAATCAGATAGGCTGAAGCACATAATACAAACATAATGGCATAAGCAGTTTGAACATGACTCTGAACCAATGCCTCTGCAGCATTCCCGACAAGATGATGAGCAGCAGCTGCTGTTTCACCGATTCCTTTAAAATGATCAGTCACCCTTCCTGCAAACTGTTGAACCAAAACTCCACCGATCCCACCGGCAAGTCCACCGATACCTGTGACAGAACCTACAGTTTTTTTGGGAAACATATCAGAAACAGTGGTAAATAAATTGGCCGACCATGCCTGATGTGCAGCTGCACCGATACAAATAACCATTAAGGCTAAAATGTAGGCATTTCCACCAAAACGTTGTACACTACCGAAATAGGGTGTGAGTATCAAAGCAAGAGGCAATACAGCTATGATTAACATAGCCGTCATTCTGGCTTTATAGGCTTCCATTCCTTTATTCATGAAATACATAGGGAATCCTCCACCTGATACACTCCCAATAATGGCAACACCGTATACGATAAACAAAGGAATCATGACAGCATGACCTTCCATGTTAAACTGTTGTTTCATAAAGTCGGGTAACCAGAATAACAAGAACCACCATACACCATCAGTCATAAATTTACCTACTACAAATGCCCATGTTTGTTTATAGGCAAATAACCGGTACCATGGCACTTTAGTAGGAATTTCTTCACCTTCTGAAGGATAGGCCGCTACATCATCGCTGTTTATATAATCGTATTCCGCTTTAGAAAGACGTTTTTGTTTAGCAGGAGAATCATATAACCATATCCAGAAAATTAACCATAATAACCCAATAACACCAGTTATAATATAGGCCATTTGCCAGCCTTTTATGGCACCATTAAACCAAACACTGTATGCTATTGCCGGAACTGCCAGAGAAGCAATCATGGCACCAACATTTGATCCTGAATTGAAAATTCCTGTTGCAAGAGCACGTTCTTTTTTGGGGAACCAGTTAGCGATGGTTTTTATCGAGGACGGAAAGTTACCTGCTTCACCAATTCCGAATAAGGAACGAACTATTGCATGCACAATTGCTAAACTTCCTGCAAAAGCATTTAAAATACCAAAAAACGACCAAATTATAAGGGATAAAGCCAGTCCTAATTTTGTTCCGATTTTATCTATTACAAATCCTGCAAAAAAAGTCATTATTGCATAAAACCCTGTAAACAATGATGTAACAAGTGCAAAATCCGTATTTGTCCATGCTAAACCACCTTCAGTGAGAGGACGTGAAAACAATGGTTTCAGATAACCGATTACCTGACGATCCATATAATTAATAGTTGTGGCAAAAAATAGTAATCCGACAATTGTCCAACGGTAATTACCAATTTTCTCTGCTGTTGATTTATTCATGTAAAAATTATTAATGGTGAACTATACTAAAATTAGTTCCGTATTTTTTTGATTATTTCCAATGTATCACTGCATAATTTGGTTATTCCCGTCCAGTTTTCATTTTTAATCATTTCGGATGGAAAAAGGTTTGACCCCATACCAACACAGGTTACTCCTGCATTGAACCAGGCTTTAAGGTTAGCTTCTTCCGGTTTTACTCCTCCTGTGATCATTAAGTTCGACCATGGCATGGGTGCCTTTAATCCTTTTACAAATCCAACACCTAATACATCACCCGGGAAAACTTTACATAAATCACATCCCATTTCCTGAGCATAACCTACTTCGGATACTGTACCACAACCCGGAGAATACGGAATCAAGCGACGATTAGCCACTTTTGCTATTTCAGGATTGAATAATGGTCCTACAATGAAGTTAGCGCCAAGCTGTATAAATAAGGAGGCTGTTGGTGCATCTACAATGGATCCGATACCCATTATCATTTCAGGGCATTCTTTGGCAGCAAATTTTACTACTTCACCAAAAACTTCATGTGCAAATTCCCCTCGATTAGTGAATTCGAATGCCCGAATTCCCCCATCATAACATGCTTTTACTATTTTTTTTGAAACTTCAATATCGCTGTTATAAAATACCGGAATCAAACCGGTTTGTGTCATTGCAGTTAATACCTGGATCTTGTTAAACTTCATAAATTTACAATTTAAAGATTTACAATTTACAATTGGAGAATCAAATTCCTGCAAATTGATTATTCATTCATTTTATTTCTTTTTGTGATGATTGATTTTGTAATAATTGCCAGAAGTTCTTTTGTTTCTTTCTGAATTTCCAAAAGAAGTTCAGGTTTAATTAATTCTGAATCTGAAATAACTTCGATCCAATATCCTGTTTCATCAACTTCTTCTTCAACAATTTTCAGTTTGTTTAGAAAATCTTTGTCTGATTTAGCTTTGCATGCCGCTCTGTAATTTGCTCCAGGAGAAGTCCCTGAACGATCAATCTCCAATTGCCCTACCTGAAATAGTATTTGGCAATTTATCTACCATTTTAATTATTCTTACTGAGAATTTTTCTGAATCTCAGTTTTAGTTCATCTGAATTCATAATTGGATTTACAATTTAAAGTTTTACAATATTGTTTTGATAAATTAAACTAATTGCAAAAATATAAATTTAAATCAAAATTAAAATACAAAAGTCACGGAAAACTTCCTCAACCAATTGTAAATCCGTAAATTGTAAATTATCTGATGACTCTTCCCGAGCCGTCACCGCTCATCAGTGCTTCAACTTCAGCAACTGTCACCAGATTATAATCCCCGTAAATGGTATGTTTGAGGCATGATGCTGCAACTGCAAATTCAAGTGCCTTTTGGTCGTTACCGGTATATGTGAGCAATCCGTAAATCAAACCACCCATAAACGAATCACCACCACCTACACGGTCGACGATGTGTGTAATATCATATCGCTTTGATAAAAACAATTTTCCATCACTGTAAAGAACTCCTCCCCAGGTATTATGATTGGCATTGATAGATCCGCGTAAAGTAATAATAACCTTTTGGGCACGGGGAAACTTTGACATCATTTGTGTACAGACTGATTCGAATTCTGCAGCATTTACCTCACCACCTGTATGAGCAACATCAAAGCCTTCGGGTTTAATTCCAAATACTTTTTCAGCATCTTCCTCATTTCCCAAAATAATGTCACAACCGGCAACCAATTCAGGCATTACTTCCGAAGCCTTCTTTCCGTATTTCCACAAGTTTTTGCGATAGTTCAAATCGGTTGAAACCTTTATTCCCATTTCGTTGGCAATTTGAATGGCTTCCAGGCATGCATCGGCTGCACCCTGTGACAGTGCCGGAGTTATACCGGTCCAATGAAACCAGTCGGCACTTTTCAGCACCTCATGCCAGTTGACCATTCCTGGTTGTATATCGGCAATAGAAGAATTCGCACGGTCGTAAACCACTTTACTTGCCCTTGCAACAGCTCCGGTTTCAAGGAAATAAATGCCAATGCGATCACCGCCACGAATAATTTCACGGGTACCTACATTATATTTACGTAGATTCATGATACATGAATCAGCAATATCGTTTTCAGGCAGACGGGTTACAAACTCAGTTTCCATTCCGTAGTTGGCAAGCGACACAGCTACATTGGCCTCACCGCCACCAAAGGTTGCATTAAATTGTGCAGACTGACTAAACCGTTCGTAGCCGGGGGTGGCCAAACGAAGCATTATCTCTCCAAAGGTTACTATTTTTTTACTCATTGAATCCATTAATTTATAAAGGAGTTTTGTTTTTATAATTGGTCGACCAAAAGTACATCTTTTATTTATATCTCAAAATAAAAATCAATTAAAATCTAATTGTATTATATAATAAGGGATAAATTCGGGTATAGAATGATTAATTATTAAAATTTAAAGAATGATTTTGCATTATTATAGCTGATATTTTCGACCATATTAGATATAAAATCGATTTCCTGATATGGTAGCAATCCGTTTTCAACATCATTCCCAATCAAATTACAAAGCGTACGGCGGAAATATTCGTGACGCGGGTAGGAGAGGAAACTCCTGGAATCGGTCAGCATTCCGACAAACCTGCTCAGTAGACCAAGTACAGAAAGAGAATTCATTTGTTTTTCCATACCATCTTTCTGATCCAGGAACCACCATCCGGAACCGAATTGTATTTTTCCTGCTACAGTACCATCCTGAAAATTTCCAATCATGGTGGCAATCATTTCATTGTCTGCCGGATTGAGATTATACAGAATTGTTTTAGTCAGTTTGTTTTGCGAATCCAATCTGTTTAAGAATTTTGATAATGCTATCGAAGTATTAAAAGTACCAATTGAGTCAAATCCGGTATCTGCACCTAACTTATTGAATAAGCGGGTGTTGTTATTCCGTAAAGCTCCATAATGGAATTGTTGTGTCCAGCCTTTTTTCCAATCCATTTCAGCAAAAATAACCAGCATAGCTGATTTAAACTTTAGCACATCTGAGTGAGCCAATTCCTGCCCACCGTATACTTTATTAAAAATAGTTTTGATTTCAGCGTCTGTATAATCTTCGGCGTAGAATTCTTCAATTCCATGGTCGGAAAGCTTACAGCCAACTTCAGCGAAGAAATCCTGACGTTTATGTAAAGCCAGTATCATATCGTCGAAAGTAGAAATGTTCACCCCTGCAACTTTTGATAATTGTTCCACATACCCGCGGAAAGTCACTGAACTCTCAACAGCCATTGCTTTGTCCGGCCGCCAGGTTGGAAGCATTTTTACTTCGAAGCCATCCTTTTTAGTTTTAAGATGGTATTCAAGGGAGTCAATGGGATCATCAGTAGTACAAACTACCTCAACTTTATATTTACGCATTAGGTTACGGGCTGAATATTCAGGTGTTTGCAGTTTGGCGGTACATTCGTCATAAATTTCACGGGCAGTTTTTGGAGAAAGTATTTTTTCCACGCCAAAGCCGGTTTTTAATTCCAAATGAGTCCAGTGGTAAAGAGGATTACGCATGGTATAAGGAACTGTTTCAGCCCATTTTTCAAATTTCTCCCAGTCGGAAGTGTCTTTACCGGTGCAATACTTTTCGTCAATTCCATTTGCACGCATGGCACGCCATTTATAATGATCGCCACCAAGCCAGATTTCTGTCAGAGTTTTAAATTGATGGTCATTGGCAACCATAGAAGGAATCAGGTGACAATGGTAGTCGATAATTGGCATTTTAGAGGCATGTTCGTGATACAGCATTTGTGCTGTTTCAGTTTGTAACAAAAAATTTTCATCCATGAAGTTCTTCATACTATGCAATTTTATATTTTTTGAGTTGATTATTTAACGTTTTTACTATCCGGAAAGATGAAAAATCAGGGTTGTCACTACCTAAAAATCCCATGAAAAGTTCTATTTTAAATCAAAACAACTGTTTTTTTTGATCCTGTTTGACAATCTTCAAAACAATCAAAATGATAAAAATGAAACAAACAAAAGGTTATCAGCATTTTATGTTTAATTAATAGCTGATAATCAATTTCCGTGTTCGCCCACGAAGATACAAATAATTTTATATTTACAAAAGATGGTCGGTTTTTTATTCGAAAAATATCATTGTGTGCGGACACAGAATGATAAAAATACCAAATTAAAATAAGATTTGATATTTGTTAGGATATAATAAATAGAAACAGGATTGAGACTTCAAACTAGATCATCAATATTTTTTCATATTTAAAAAGGGAAGGAAGTTCACATTGAATATTTGAAATGATATAAATAAAAGAAATTAAAAATACAACTATTGCTCTCAACTGCCCTTCATTTCCTATCAAGGGGTAGTTGGTGTTTTGTTTGTAACAATACTTAAACAAAAATCAATCAAACATTGACGTTGGAAACGTAAAACCAGGTATCCCCTCGTTAGGAAGAGGCTGTGTAAAAAGAGATTCGAAAATTGAATATTGTTACAATATGATACTGGAAAACTAATAAGGGTAATAAGGGCAAGATATTTTTTACTTAACATTTCTACTAAGGGTGAAAAAACAAAAATAAGGTTTTTATTTAATACCCTTATTATTAGATATTAAACCTTACTATAAAACCGAATTATTTAGGATTAAAACCTTATTCCTTTATTTTATAATTAATGACCAACTTTCAATTTGTAAGTTGTAATTTAGAATTGATTCATTTTTACACAGCCTGGGAAACGAGGGGGAGGGCGCATTCACTTACAAATGTTTAATAAAAAAAGAGAAATGCCGACAATTTGATAATATATAATTTTCTAAAACCCGAAAAATGCGGACATTCAACCCAAAGGAAACTCCAAGGTGTCCCCGAGGTGTCTATGAGGGAAACCCAAGGAAAGAGAGAAGTTATGATATGTGTGAAAAAAACAGCAAAATGTCAAAAACTGATTTTCAATTCTACAATCCGTATTATTGTAAGACTGATAAAATGACTCCTGCAATGATGGCGATCATAGCAAAAAGTGAACCTTTCCACGGAGTCATTGATTTTGTAAATTTGTTTAATGAATAATTGATGATAAAAAGTCCACTGCAAAAGATGAATGCCAGAAATGGAATTGAAAATCGAACAAACTCATCCTGTATGAAATAATTCACAATCGGAAAAACCAACATGAGTAGAGCTATCACTAAGAATCCAAGCCCTGAGATTCTCATTAATGTCAGGATAACATATTGAAGCCGCTTATCTATCTTTGTCCACTCAATGGAAGCAGCTTTTTCGTGAAATACCAGATATTTTTTGGCAAACAGACTTTTATATGCCATTATAAGGGATATGACACCCACAAACCCATAGATGCCTATTGTCAGAATTTCAAATCTTCGCATGACTATAAAATTTTAATATCTACACATCAGATAGGAAAACACCTGAATTCCTTTTTGCAAAGTAAACATTACTTATATTCAACCACTACATCCTTAATCAGCACATTTCCGTTAGCAAGTCCGGGTTTAGAAAAAGTAATTTTACCTTTAGTCTGTTCGTCTTTCCCTCCGGTTTGTATCTTTCCTGTAAAAAACATCTTATCTGTATCCAGGATATTAGCTTCCATCCGTACAATGTAGGTACCATCCGGAACGGCTTTTCCTGTTTTATCCTTACAATTCCAGGTAAGGGTTTGTTTTCCGGAGGATGGGGTTGCTCCTGTTACAGCATCCACTTCCTGTTTTGTAAAATTTTTTAAACCTGACTTTTTAGTCCATTCACTAAGTGAAACAGGACGCTTCAGATAACCACCGGTTGCTGTGAAGTGCGTTGCAAACAATGTACAAATGAGTTTACCTTTCGTATTTTCAATCCACACGGCTATCTGATTGCTGCCATGAGTATGGATTCGTGTCCATTGGTAGGAAACAGTCACCTTTTTTTCTGTTTTGTTACCCCGTGCAAATAATGGATTAAACAACATACCTGTTAGCATCAGGATTGAAAGAGTGATAAAAAGTTTTTTCATTTTTATTGATATTTATTTTTATAAAGATTGTTTATTCATTTTGCCGGGTATGCAAGTCATTATTAATGAGCTACCAAAAATGGAAGAGATTTACTTTTCCCGCCAGTAGCCATGCACATCAGGTAAGAACCATTTTTTAAAATTGTTGAGTCGAATGATACAGTATATTCCCCTGCATCTTGTTGCCTGTTTAATAATTCTATTATGTGTTTTCCTGAAATATCAAGTATTTCGAATAACACTTTTCCATCCCGTTCAATTTTATATTCAATTTGGGAAGTATTCTTTACAGGAAGCGGAAATATTTTAAAAGGAGGTATTTCATCCGAATTCAGCATTGTCAACCCGGTGGCATTTGTTCCTGCCAACAGGATGGCAGTAACCGAAAGCGGAGCCAGACTCACAGAGAAACTTTTGTTTGTCATCTGAACAGTCCCTTTTTGCAATGCATTTTGCGTATGGGATATAAATGTTTCATTGGCAGGTAAATTACTTAATGTAAGTTTTGTATACACTCCGTCGGGTAAATTTAAATTAGCCAGGTTAACACTTGTATTTTGTGTGCCTGTCGTACTCCTGTTTACCAAAATGACTGTCACTGAGTCATTCGAAGCATTGATGGATGAATAAGCCGACACATAGGTGTCTGGAAGTACCGTGGAAGCGATTCTGTCGGTTTTGGCGTACCGGCTATACAGATGCATTGTTTCCCACATGCCTGTATACCAAAACCAGGGTGCAAAGATTTCTACACCGTTGTCTGCAAGGGTACCAAGCATATTGGCATAGAGGCACATTGACACATTATGGTTGCTATCGTCGCCCAACTGACCTTCGGAAAGACTTAACCCGACTCCATGATTTGGACCTAAGTACTGAACCAGCCAATCGTTTACCCTTCCAAAAATGTATTCTTTATTAATGGTTGTATCCCACCCGCTTGCACCAAGCAGATGTACACCGTTTGCTTTCGGATATATATAATTCCTGTCGAATAAAACGCGGTATAATTCAAGCATATCGGTTATGTTATCAGCTGCCACATAGAAATGAATATCCAGTACATCCAATAAACGGATTCCGGTAGCTGCTTCTTCTTCGGCGATTCGTTTAATGAAATATTCCTGCATTGTATACGACTTGCCTTTATACGGTATAGTAGCATTATTCCATGCATACCATTGCCATTCGGCAGCCGAAGCCGGACCGACCAGTTTAATATCAGGATATCCGGCACGGGCTGCTTTGGCAACCGCAAAGTATTTTTGCATATAATCTTCAGCAGTCAGGCTGGCGGATATGATATCATCATGGGTCGAATTCCAGCAATCGGGTTCGTTGTCCATGTTCCAGTACCTGAAATTTGAAGTACTGAGACCCAACCCTTTTAATCCGAACCAATGATTGATAATGCCTGCTGTAGAATCAGCCGGCCAGTCCTTTAAATACAGTGATGGGTTGCCGTTTATAAGGGCATTTGAACCCCCGGCCGGGTTCACCGTACCGCCTCCTGCCAGGTTTTGCTCAACTCCGCTCCAGTATTGCGATTGATTATATGCCCAGTCATTAAAATTAGCGGTGTTTGTTGATGCGGTTTTACCGATTAACTGTAAGGAATAAAAGCCCTGGACACCGGGTAGATTCTGTTGTAAACTTTGGGCGGAAAAATCCCAGTCGGCATTGTAAACGTTATTATACCAATCGGGGGCACTGGTTAGTTTTGCGCGCCAATTGTATTTAGTGCTGTTGTTTCCTCCACCCTCACGGGTAATACGCAGTCCGGCATCCCTGAAGAACTGCCATTGAGCTGATGAAAGGGGCTGTTGTGAATTGGCCGACAGACTGTTGTTTCGTCCATAGATATAAGGAGAAACGGGTATTCTTCCACTGTTTGCATCAACAGATACAGTTACTGTCTGAGCATTACACAACGGAAGTAACAGGTATAAACAGATGGAGATAAAAACATATTTTATACACCTTGCTTTCATGGTAAATAAGAATCAGAATGATTGAAAGTAATTACTGATATAAAAAAATGGTATTTCATGAATATGCAGCAAATTTAATCATTTTTTCCAAACAGCGATGTAAGTAATTAATAATTAAAAATGAATAATAAATAATTACCAGGATAGTGAAATTTTAGTTTTTGTAGATTGACAAATAGATTATTAACTATCTATGATCACTTATAAACAGGATAAGTTAGAATATATGCCGGTTGAAGTTTATTTTAGATAAACTTCATTTAAACTGCCCTTCGTTTCCAAACGAGGAGCTTTTTGTTTTTCATTTGGAATAATTCATAAACCCGAATCAACTATTATTGATGTTGGAAACGTAAAACCAGTTACCCCCTCGTTAGAAAATGAGGGGGAGATGTAATTATTAATTAAATACAGGATATCATTCTTTTTTTGTTAATTCATACATAATGAAACCATAAATGTCAGCAGTTGCTTTTACACTTGTATTAAGAGTTGACGCACCATAATGACCTGATTTTTTTTCAATCTTCAGAATGACCGGATTCTTCTGGGCTGTCCGGTTTTGTAATTCGGCAACAAATTTATAAGATTGAAATGGTGGAACCCTGTCATCATTTTCAGAAGTTACAACTAACATAGATGGGTAATTAATTTCCGGTCTGATATTATGATAGGGTGAATAATCCAGCAGATTTTTAAATTCCAGACTATCTTTAACAGTCCCGTATTCTGAGGTATTCCAATGACCCACTGTAAATTTTTCCAATCGAATCATGTCCAGCGGAGCAACTTCCGGAACTACCGTTTTAAATAAGTCAGGCCTTTGGATGGCAGCTACTGCAACTACCAGACCCCCGTTAGATGCACCGGTGGCTGCGAGCTTTTCTTTGCAAGTATAATTATTTTTTATCAGATACTCGGCGGCAGAAATGAAGTCATTAAAAGAATTCTGTTTATTAATTCCCCTTCCTTTTCGGGCCCAGTCTTTTCCTTTGTCACCTCCACCTCTGATATTTGCAAAGGCAAAGATTCCTCCATTTTCAATGAAATATACTATTCCCGGATCAAATGAGGGAGGTGATACAATACCAAATCCCCCATAAGCTTTTAAAATTGTGGGATTGGATCCATTCAGTTTTAATCCCTTTTTGTACACAAGAATCATAGGGACAGAGGTGCTGTCTTTGGTTAGGTAATCGACTTCTTTATAAACGATATTTTTGAAATCAAAAGTCACTGCAGTTTGTTCTGTCAACTCATTTTTAAAAGTTTTGATATTGAATTTGAAAACTACCGGAGGGATTGTATAAGAGCCTAAGATATACAGGAGATCCTCATCGGTACTCTGTCCACCCATTCCGCTGACAGAAGTGGCAACAGGAAATACCTGGTTATATAAAATAGCTCCCGAGTAATCAAAAACAGTTAAAATTGCATGTTGATTGCTTTGATAGACTCCAACGATACGATCTGTAAAGGGAATCACATTCTGCATAAGAGCTTCGGAAAATTCACCTACAATTTCCCTCCATTTTAAAGGATTCAATGGGTCAACTTCAACAATACTGCCATTATTTGAATCTTTAAAAGTAGTTGCAATGAATTTGCCATCATGACTGTCAAGGATGTTGATACTGTACCTGAAGTTGATTAAAAGCGGCTTTAATTCGGGATGAACAGAATAATAATCGATATAAAAAACATTTGTTTTCCGGGTTTGTTTGTTAATTTCTTTAATAATAAAAAACCGTTCATCTGTAGTTGTCTGAAAGTTAAAAGGTTCAGATGAATCATTTTTCTTTTCAAAAATGAGTTTATCCTGTTGTTGTTGGTCGCCTAGTTTGTGATAGAGAACTTTTTGTCCGTGAGTTTCTCCAAATTGATTATCCTGTGAAAAAGTGGAATAGAAAAATCCGTTTCCCAACCAGGCTATTGTTGAAAATTTCAATCCTGTCAGGTGGTCTTTCAAATCAATACCACTTTGAAGTGAAACTACTTTTACTTCTTTCCAGTCACTGCCATTTCTGCTGAATTCATAGGCCAATAGTTTTGAGTCTTTTGATACCGAGAATTCACCAAGTGAAATAATATCTTTTTTAGAAATATAATTCGGGTCCACCAATAATTGTTCTTCATCATTCAGCTTTGACTGGTAATAAAGGGCAGGAACGCTCATATTGTTATAGTATGCAAAACTAAAGTAGTATTTTCCTCTTTTTATTGGATTTCGAAATTCTGCATAGGTATACGTATCGATGGCATTGAATGAACTTGTTTTAGTTAAAGCTATTGACAAATAATTCCTGCAGATCTTATTTTGACTCACTATCCATTCTTTTGTTTCTGATGAGTTAATATCTTCCAGCCAGCGATATTTATCTTCAATTCTGTATTTCGTAAAAAAAGTGTCAACCTTTATGCTTTCTTTTGTGATTGCTTCAGCCCATAAGAAGGTATGTAAGACTAAAATGAGGGAAATCAGGACAAATTTTTTCATTGAGCGATTTGTTAGGAATGAATTGTATAATGTGCGTTGAGTTTACTATTTTAAAAGAGAAAAATCCTTATAAATCAATCCTGATCTGTCCATTGTTTCCTAACGAGGGGCTTTTGGTATTTTGTTTGTAACGATATATAAACACAAATCAATCAAATATTGGCGTTGGAAAAGTAAAAACATGTACCTCCTCGTTAGGGAGGCTGTGTAAAAATGAAATTAGTAGAAATTGTTTCTTACAAATTGATAGTTGATGTTTTTTTAAAAAAGGTAATAAGGTTGGGGTTAGTACTCATTCCTTTCTTTTAAGGTTTAATTCCTGAAAATAAGGTTTTTAAGAAATTAACCTTATTTTTGTTTATCAACCTTTATAGAAATGTTAACAAAAATGTCTTAACATTAATCCCTTATTTCAACTACATGTTTAAATTTGATAGTTTATCATTTTCAATTATAGTTTTTACACAGCCTCTAGGAAACGATAGGATGGGGATAATCAAATTAATTTAAATTCAGTGTAATATTATATTTTTCCAGAATTTCATAGAATCTGTCTTGTTTACCGAGTTTTTTCATTTCAGTATAAATTATTACAATGATTTTCTCAGCATCTAAACTATATGGCGATTTTTGCTCCTGATAGATCGTATATGCCCGACACATATTATCGAGCCCTTTTTCATGCTCTTTTAAATAAAGCGAATAGGTCTCCCCAATGCCGAAATACACTTCAGGATTATTTTCATCTAATTCAGCCAGTTTGTTGTAAGCTGAAATAGCATTATAATACTCTTTTTTGAACCTGTAGTCAACAGCTAAGTTTTGTAAAGGCACAATACCTTTTGGATCAAGCATCAATGACCTGTTATAGTCATAAATTGCTTCATCATAGTTTTTCAACATCCTGTTGCATATACCTATATTATCCCAGGCAAAGGCAAAAACAGAATCAATTTTCAATGCCTTTTCAAAATAACTAATTGCTGTTTTATATTTTCCTTTTTCAGATTCTTTTAATCCTTTTGAATATAAAATCTGTGCTTCAGGATTTTTGGAATATGATTTTTTATCTTCAATATCGCTGGCGTCTATTTTGTTAATTAATGATGTACAATTGTTCATCATATAACTTTCCATTTTATAATAAGAAACTTTATATTCTTTCGAATTTTTATCCGTAATCAGATTAATGTTAACGATTTGTTTTACACTTTTATCTTTAACATTTTGTAAATCGATATCTATTAGTTTTACACCCATCTGATAGGCGAATGTTTGGGTATCAATACATTTACTGATTTCATTTAATATTATCTCCTTTGATTTATTAATTGTATTAATTGAATCAACACACTTACACCCATTTGCAGCCAATTCTTTTAATAAATTATTAGTTTTTCTATTTTCAGTTTCCTGACTTAACCCATTTAAATAGAAACAAGCAGTTAAAAAAATAAGTATTATATTCTTCATTATTAAATATCTGTATTTTTATTTTGTTGATGAAATTAATTGAATTGATTTATTCACAGTGTTATAATTCAACTCAAAAGTAAGGTTAACCATCTTTTTTGCAATAAAAATACAAAATTATATAAATTTAAAATGATGTGCAACTAATTATGAAATATTAGACAAGATTCGCGTTCCGTGTTAATTGGATGTTTGACGTTTGAAGTTTGAAAGGTTTGATGTTTGAAGTTTGAAAGGTTTGATGTTTGAAGTTTGAAAGGTTTGAAGTTTGAAAGGTTTGAAGTTTGAAGTTTGATGTTTGATGTTTGAAAGGTTTGAAAGGTTTGAAAGGTTTGAAAGGTTTGAAAGGTTTGAAAGGTTTGAAAGGTTTGAAAGGTTCCGATAAATCGGAATGTCGCATACTCCATTTGAAAGGTTCAGCATTCCGCGTTTCTGGTTAATGATTGGTTGATCCCGTAAACCAGACGTCTCTTTGTTCCGTTGGTTAATTGGTCGTAAGTTAATTAGTTGAATAGTGAATAGCTTAATTCATCAACCAATTGTAAATTGTAAATATCATCAACGGTTTCATAAGATACTAAAGTAAGAAATAATTCTTTTTTTCAGTGTTCATTTCGATTGAAATAAAGTCTTAAAATTATAGCTTTAAAACCGAAGAATTTAATATCTTTGTAAAGTGCAGGTTTAATCTGTTAAAGTCCTGTTTTTTTTTAGCCTAAAAGAAAGCGAACTGAATGGTGGCTGATCTCTTTTTCCATACTAAAGTCCTGTCAGGGCAAGTACTTTGGAAATTAACAAACGGTTTTTCAGTTTCTTTTGTTTAGTAACTATGCTCTTGAATAAAGTGGCTGTTAAACAGGGATGAATACAAATTATGAAAAAACAAATAACAACTATACTCGCATTTTTATTTTCAATTATTCTGATGAATCTGGCAGGGAATACCTATTATGCTCCTGCCAATTCGACCGGTGCATTTTCGACCGTCGAAATAACTGAACTGAATTCTGCAAATCCTTCTCATTCGATCCCAAAGGATGCTGGAATGAGTCATGCAAGTTTGTACCGCATTGATTCTATTGTAAGGGGCGGCATAGTCTCCAGGGCTTTCCCGGGTTGCAGGGTATTGGTTTTGAAAGATGGCAGGCCATGGTATGATAAGTGTTTTGGAAACTATACCTACGAAGCAAAACAAAAAGTGAAACCAAATACAATGTATGACCTGGCTTCACTTTCGAAGACTACAGGTACATTACTGGCCATCATGAAGCTTTACGACGACGGGAAACTTAAATTAACCGATAAGGCATCCTATTATTTAGATTTTCTGAGTGGAACGAATAAAAAAGATATAACGATAACAGAACTTTTATTTCATGAATCGGGCTTTCCTGCGTCACTTCCATTCTACCGTCTGGCAACTGAAAAAAACAATACACCTTCCTTTTTAGCTTCAACGAAAGGATCAGCCAATATTGTCAGGATGGGTGGATACAAGGTTGCAAATACAGTATTAAAATACAAAGAAGACTGGGTATCAAAAATCCAATCCGAAGAATTTACTTCACAGGTATCCGACAGCTTTTATATAAACAATCGCTTCCATAAAGCTGCCATGCAATTGATAGCCAATGCACATCTGAACAGTAAAGCCTATTGTTACAGTGATCTGAATTTTATCTTATTAAAAGAAATTGTTGAAACCATAACAGGTTCTACATTGGATGTTTTCCTTGAAAAGGAATTCTTTACACCAATGGAACTGGATTATATGGCTTATCTTCCTTTACGTACACACAGGATAGAAGAGATTGCACCTACCGAGAAAACCGATTTCCTGCGTAACGGCGTAATACAAGGCTTTGTTCAGGATCCTGATGCTGCTTTTTTCGGAGGAATATCGGGAAACGCAGGATTATTTGCAAGTGCCATGGATGTTGCAAAAGTGTATCAAATGTTACTGAATCAGGGCGAAATTGATGGTCAACGATATTTAAGCAAAGAGACCTGCAGGCTCTTCACTACTACCACCTCTGCAAGTGGCAGACGGGGGTTGGGGTATGACAAACCGAATCCTGTTAATCCCAGGCATAGTCCGTGTTGCGTATCAGCTCCAAAGTATGTTTACGGACATACAGGGTATACAGGTACCTGTTGCTGGGTTGATCCGGTTAACAATTTGATCTATGTTTTTTTAAGCAATCGTACTTATCCCAATGAAGGAGCAAATAAACTCGCCAAAATGGGAATCCGGACCAAGATACAAGAAGTAATTTATCAATCAATTAAATAAATAAACCACAATTATCAAAATATGAAAATTAACTATCTACTTATCGTTACGATCTTATTGGGGCTTGGACTCAGCGGTTGTAAACATTCGGTTCAACGTGAAGCAAACGTTGCATCAGGTACAGTTTCAGGGAAAGACACTGATGTCGCCAGACAGGTAATGAATACAGCTGCTCAGATTTATGCAAAACCGGAAGTGCCTGTTCTTTGTTATCACAGGATAGAAGACGGTAAAAAAAGTGAATATAATGTAAGCCCTGCCACATTTTCATCGCATATGAAAATACTGGCAGATAGCGGTTACCACTCCATCCTTCCGGCACAATTATACGACTATCTTGTTTATAATAAGACATTACCGGAGAAGCCATTTCTGATTACATTTGATGATTCAAGAGTGGAACATGCACTGATTGCTGCTCCTGTAATGGAAAAGTATGGTTTCAGGGGCTCTTTCTTTATTATGACCATCACCTATAACAAGAAGAATTATATGACAAAGGATCAAATTGCAAGCCTGGCAAAAGCAGGACATACCATAGGGTTGCATAGTTGGGATCATACCATGGTCACGAAATACAAAGTACCAGCCGACTGGCAGAAACAAGTGGCAGATCCTAAGAAGAAGCTAGAAACGATTATTGGCAAAAAAGTTGAATACTGGGCTTATCCGAATGGAGTATTTAATCACTCGGGAGCCGAAGAACTCAGCAATTATTTTAAAATTTCATTTTCTCTGTCAACAAAACGCGATTCCTTGTTCCCACTGCAAACCGTACGCCGAATAATTGTTCCCGAATGTACACCCGAGGGACTGCTTAAATCAATGAGGAGGAATTTTAAAAAGCATTGAGCGTTAAGCGTTGAGCAAAGAGCAAAGAGCAAAGACATAAGAACCAAGTGCCAGGGTAAAAGAATAATAATTACCTGAATAACTTATCATTTATTTAACTAATCAACCAAATCATTAGCCGGAAATGTGGAACGCGGAACTTTTCAAACTTCAATCAACCAATCAAACAATTACCATAAAATATGAATCATAAGCACACTTACAGCTTTGTTTTTTTGTTTGTTATCATTCTTAGCGGATGTAATCAGAATGGAGGAAAAAAAACAGAAGAACAAACGCCGGCTCAAAATAAGGAAAATGGAAAGGAAGTAGTTAAAGTAGATACCCTTGTTTTTAATCAGAAATTAAAGGCTCTGGCGAATGGTGATACAACAGGACTCTGGCCGGTTAAAACGCAGCCTTACCCGTTAAAAGGAGCAATTCTTCCATTTAAAAGGATTGTAGCCTATTATGGCAACCTGTATTCGAAACGGATGGGAATCCTGGGTGAATATCCTCCTAAGGAATTGTGGAAAAGGTTGAATGTGGAAGTCAAAAAGTGGGAAGAAATTGATCCTGCTACTCCAGTACAGCCTGCTATTCATTATATTGCCGTAGTAGGGCAGGGGATTCCAATGAAAGATGGGAAATATTGCAAACGTATGCCTGTTTGTCAGATTGATTCGGCCATAGCGATAGCAAAAATGGGAAATGCAATTGTCTTTTTAGACATACAGGTGGCACAGAGTAATGTACAGCATGAAGTTCCTCTTTTAGAAAAATACCTGAAAATGCCTCAGGTGCATTTAGCTATTGATCCTGAATTCTCCATGAAAGACGGGAGTATACCCGGTCATAAAATTGGAAACATGGATGCTACTGATATTAATTTTTGCTCTGATTATCTGGCAAAGCTGGTTAGAAAATACAACCTGAGTCCTAAAATCTTTATCGTGCACCGGTTTACACAAGGGATGGTCAAAAATTACAAAAATATCGTTTTACACCCCGAAGTTCAGATCGTGATGAACATGGACGGATGGGGTGAACCTGTGCTTAAATACAGTACGTATAACCGGTACATATTCAAGGAACCGGTACAATTTACAGGATTCAAATTGTTTTATAAAAATGACCTTAAAAAAGCACCTCATCGGATGTTAACTCCTCCGGAACTAATGAAACTGAAACCACAACCAATCTATATCCAATACCAGTAAATATAATTTACAATTTATTAATTTACAATTTAATACAAATTGACACAACAAACCCGGAAGAACCAATAAAAAACTCAGAATTCTTTCATTTTGTATAAACAAAAAACAGAAATAAAGCATTTGCTTCATTTCTGTTTTTTGTTTGAATTCGAAAAAGAATTATTGTTTTTTCTTCAAATCGTCAACATCAGCTTTTGGTACTTCATTCTGATACGATGGAACGTGTTTACTGTGTTTACCTGATTTCTCTTTCTTTGGCTGTTTGTTTCCTGCTGCTCCCATAATATGAACCTTTTATTAATTAAAAATTAGTTATTAATTTTTGAGTCTTGTTCGGTTATGAAATATAGCTGGACGGCTCTTCTTTCTCTTTTAACAAAAAACGAGCCAATAATTGAAATATGGTAATAAAACAATGAATGTAGCCATAATGTCACCCTTTTGTAAGAGGTAAGGGGTAAGAGGAAAGGAGTAAGACAAAAGAGGTAAGTAGTCGGTAGTATTGAGCTTTGAAGTAAGTAGTAAGAACAAAGTAGTGATTAATATGTTGTATAAGTGTACACAAATTTCAGGACTGTATAGGTTAAGTAAACAGGATAAGTTGGAAGTCGGTAGAAAGTAAAAAATATGTTACTACTATCTCAATAGCTTGCAGGAGTAATTCAAGATCATAATTTCGTTTAGTCAATGGTTCGTTATAAAATGAAATAAGTATTTGATAATAAGAAAAATAGCTAGAAAATAAGAGTTAAAACATTTGGGTAATTCATTGAAAATCAGTATATTTATAGATTATTCCGTAATCATATAGA
>Ga0302268_1000029_pt1 | contig 80776 bp, 52 predicted proteins | sample III_Bog_E2_1_FD_194554 | JGI IMG/M metagenome (GOLD analysis project Ga0302268, IMG submission 194554) | Peat permafrost microbial communities from Stordalen Mire near Abisko, Sweden - III_Bog_E2_1 | ecosystem: Environmental > Terrestrial > Soil > Wetlands > Peat | place: Sweden: Abisko... | reverse complement strand
TGGTTTTCTCCCAATCGTTTCTATCAAATTTGAAGTAAATTCATCGATGTTTTCTGTGTTATCAACAGTAAAATATGCTAAATTATCAACAATTGATTCAGTCGATAAAATAATAAATGATTATTAACTGCCTTAATTGATAGTTGAGCAATACTTGTCAAAAAAAAATATATTGGATAAATACATTAATAAAATTTTTGTTTTAGATTTTTCAGATCAAGAATTTAATTTGAATTATACTATATAAAAACAATCCTTAAATTTAAAAACATTATGAACAATTCAAAATGACCTCAAATCACCTTGTAAAGAATGGAATTCATTAATTAAAAAAACACAATCTAATTATTAAATTAAATCTATGAACAAAAAACCACGACAAAGATGTAATACCTTAAATTTACATCTTAACAAACTATTTATTGGTTTGATCAGTACTGCTATTTTATTGATAATAGGTACTTTATCGGTTTCTGCAGCGAACTTTCGTGTAAAAGGAACTGTATTTGATGAAAAAACAAATACATCATTACTTGGAGTAAGTGTAATCGTGGAAGGAACCACAATGGGAACTGTAACAGATACTGATGGTAAATTCTCTCTTGAAGTTCCGTCATCCAATTCAACTCTTATTTTCTCGTATATTGGATACAACAAACAAAAAATAAAACTAAACGGACAAACAGAAATAAATGTTGTCCTATCAGAAGAAACTAAAAACTTAGATGAAGTGGTAGTGGTTGGCTATGGTACACAGTCCAGAAAATTAGTTACCGGAGCCATTACCAGCGTAAATGCCAAAGACATTGCAGATATTCCTAACGACGGACGTCCAGAAATGGCTCTTCAGGGTCGTACTACGGGGGTAACCATTGCTGCCAATTCGGGTCAGCCGGGTTCTGCTATGACGGTCCGCATTCGTGGTATAACTTCATTTGGAGCAGGAAATGACCCTCTTTGGGTAATAGACGGAATTATCGTTCCAGTAGCCAATCTTGACTTTCTTAATCAATCTGATATTCAGTCTATTGAAGTTTTAAAGGATGCAGCTTCAGCTGCTATTTATGGTACAAAAGCTGCAACCGGAGTAATTCTGGTAACCACCAAAAAGGGTGTAGAAGGAAAAATAAAAGTTACTTACAATGGATTTTATGGTACTTCAGCACCAACCAAATTAGTCGATTTATGTAATGCTACGCAATATGCAACTTTAATGAACGAAAGATCGCTTGCTGGTGGTGGTGGCATTATTTATCCATCACCTGCTTCATTGGGCGAAGGGACTAATTGGCAAAAAGATATTTTCTCCAATAACGCTTCCAGAATGAACCATGAAGTTAGTATCAGTGGAGGAAATAACAACTCAGATATTTATGTATCGTTGGGCTATCAAAACCAACAAGGTATTGTATTGCCAGAAATATCTTCTTATGAAAAATATTCCATGCGTTTGAATCACAATGAAAAATTCTGGAACATATTTAAGTTTGGTCAATCAATTGCTTATTCAAGAAATATAAGTAAATCTATTGGAGTAAATACAGAATTTGGTGGAGCCATGAGTGATGCCATCAACCTTGACCCAACTACTCAGGCATTAGTTCCTGCCGGTCAGGTTTTGGGGTCACAATATTCCAGTCCTTATATTGTTAGAAATACCAACGGTCTAGCTTATGGTATTTCCAATATGGTTGGTCAGGAAATTGTGAATCCATTAGCATGGGAACAAACTCAATTGGGTAATAATGGATATTCTGATAATTTTATTGCCAATTCTTACCTCGAGATTGATCCTGTTGAAGGCCTTAAGATTCGTTCTCAAATTGGTCTCAACAGAAATTATTGGGGAAGTCAATCTTTCACACCTTTGTATTATCTAAATAGCAATACTCAGAACACCCAACATAATTCGCTGTACCGTGGAGATGGACAAGCTCTGACATGGAACCTGGATAATACCATTGATTATACCAAAAGTATTAATAAACAAACTTTCGGTATTTTAGGTGGATTCTCCGTGTATGAAGATGGTATCGGTAACTTTACCAATATTACCTACAACAACGTTCCGGTAAGCAGTTATCAGAATGCTAACTTTAACTGGCCTAATGTGCCTGCCAATGAAATCGGGAATACTTCAGATTATATTAACCACAGAATAGTATCCTTCTTCGGACGTTTAAATTATAATTACGATGAAAGATACATATTAACAGCCATTTTAAGAGCTGACGGTTCATCCCGTTTTGGTGCCAATAACAAATATGGATACTTCCCATCAGTTTCTGTTGGCTGGGTACCTTCACAGGAACAATTTTGGAAAGACTATTTCAATTCTGATAACATAAGTTTCCTCAAAATCAGAGGAGGTTATGGAGTAACAGGAAATGATAACTTTGGTGATTTCCAATACTTAGCGACTCTTTCGGGCGGAAATAATTATGTGATTGGTTCATCAGGCGTACCTGTAATTGGTATTTCTCCAACCACATTGGATAATCCTAATTTAAAATGGGAACGCACTACTCAAACCGGTGTCGGGCTTGATGTTAATTTCCTTAGGGACTTTAATTTCACTTTTGATTATTTCTATAAAAAAACTACCGGATTATTGCAACAGGTTCCTGTTCCTCAATATGCCGGAGTTCCTAATGAACCCTGGGCTAACGTAGGTGACATGGTCAACGACGGTATTGAATTGCATTTGGGATATACTAAAACAATAGGAATGTGGAAGTTCGGTGTTTCAGCCAATTTTTCCACTTTGCACAATGAAGTAACTAATATTGGAACAGGTACACCTTATTTGATTCAGGATGCTGCAAGTTTCCAAACTATGGGCGATGTAAGTCGTACAGAAGTTGGTTATGCTGTAAACTCATTCTGGGGTTATCAGAAAAACGGTATTTTCCAAACTACAGCTGACGTTGCCAATTACAAAAATGCACAAGGAGCAGAATTGCTTCCGAATGCAAAACCCGGTGATTTCCGCTGGACAGATACCAATGGCGATGGAAAAATTACTGCTGACGATGAAACTTACCTGGGTTCACCAATACCAACATTCAATTATGGGCTAACTTTGAATGCCGAATGGGGAAATGCCACTACAGGAAAAATTGATTTTATGATTTTCTTCCAGGGTCAGGGTGGAAATATGATTTTCCAGGGTTATCGTAGGTTGGATATTCAAAATGCAAATTATCCTATTTCTGCTTTGAACAGATGGACAGGTGAAGGGACTTCCAATACTTATCCCCGTTTAACCACTCTGGATACGAATAACAACTTCTCTAATATGTCTGATTTTTATCTGGAAAAAGGAGATTATTTAAGAGTTAAGAATGTTCAGATTGGATACACTCTTCCAACATCAATTTCAAATTCTATTAAATCAGATAAAATAAGAATTTATCTGTCGGCTGAAAACCTGGCTACAATTACCGGTTACGATGGTTACGATCCTGAAATCGGAGGTGGAGTATTTGGTATTGATAAAGGATACTATCCACAAGCAAGAACTTATATGGTAGGTTTAAATCTGAATTTTTAATTTTGAGTAACTTTAAAAAATAAAAATGCTATGGTTAATATATTAAGAAAAAAGATATCACTTGCAATTATTACAGGTGTATTGACAGGATTGGGCATGATGTCCTGTACAAGTTATCTTGACGTTGATCCAAAAACATCCGGACAACTATTGGGTCCGAGCTATTATCAGGATTCAACTCAATGTTATGCTGCACTTGCGGCTGCATATTCGGGAGTAAGAATAAACTCAGGTGGATTCTATTGCCAGTTAATGAGTTTGAACCCTGCCTCCGATGATCATTACGCCGGAGGTGGTGGAGCTACCGACGGTGGTGGGCTTCAGAATGTATCGAACTGGACACTGACGGCTTCAAGTGTTGGCGATAATACAAATGGGCCTACATATATGTGGTACAACTATTATATCGGAATTACAAATTCAAACATTTTGCTTTCTCATATTAATGGTGCTACTATGTCGACCGGTTTGAAAGCAAGAATGACAGCTGAATGTAAAGCATTAAGAGCTTTTTACTACTTTAATTTGGTGAGAGTATGGGGTCATATTCCATTGTTACTCGAACCCGTTAGTGCCGGATCATTGTATGATGTTCTGCAATCAACCCCAGTGGCTGTTTATAATCAAATCGAAAAAGATTTGACGGATGCAATTCCTGATCTACCCGCTTTGTTGAGCAGTGCCGAAGTAGGCAGATTTTCTCAGGGAGCTGCGACTGCATTGCTTGGTAAGGTTTACCTGTTTGAAGGTGATGGTGTTCCCGGAGGTAAAAATCCAGGTGGAACTGCTGCTTTACCAGGTGATGCATCGAAATATGCTTTAGCTGCTGCTGAATTAGCAAAAGTGAATGGTCCTTTGTCTGGAAGCACTTTCTCGAGTCCTTACGGTTACAAATTATTGACGAACTATGCTGATTTATGGAGCAATAAAATGACAAATGCGTCTCCATTGTTCAGTAACTCACCGGGTAGATTTAATTCAGAATCCATTTTGGAGGATGTACATAGTATGCAAGGTCTATCCGGATGGGGAAACGCTTACTCTGGTTCGGATATGGGTAATTCCATGAATAATTGCATTGGACCAAGAAGTTATTCTGTAGTTGATGCTACAAAAGCACCTAACTTAAGTACACTCGGAAACTGGAGCTTTGATGTGATTACTCCGGATGCCTTTAATTTTATGCAGAGTTACACGACCGGAACAGACTCAAGAATGGCGGCTACTGTTCTGAATATGACACAACTTGTAGCTGAAGGTGCTGCAACTTATACAGGAGGTTATCATGATACAGGTTATTTCCTTTATAAGTTCCAACCCTTAAAATCGGACGAAACTACTATGGGAGGAGATGCTGTTCTTAATTATCAACAGGATACTTATATCATCCGTTTAGCTGATACTTATTTGATGGAAGCTGAAGCCTTATTGAAAAGTAATGGTGACCAAGCACGTGCTTTGGCATTGGTTAATGCAATAAGAACAAGAGCAGGAGCCACACCGCTTACTTCTCTCACACTTCAGAACATTTACAACGAACGTAGAATGGAATTAATGGGTGAAGGACATCGATATTTCGATTTGGTTCGTACAGGTCAGGCTGCAACCGTGTTGGCTACAAAAGGATTTACTGCCAATAAAAACGAGTATTTCCCTATACCATTCAAAGAAATGCAGAATCAGAACTTTAAACAGAATTATGGTTATTAATCAGAGAAAAATTAATATATTATGAAAAAACAATTTTCTAAAATAGCCGCAATTATTTGCATAGCAACAGGTTCAATGTCACTTATGTTTTCCTGTTCCAGTAATGTACCTACATTAAGTGCAATACCTTCACCTAGATTCACTTTTCTGGAAACAACACCAAAAAGTGATTCTCTGCCTCAAAATATCCTTTTAATTAATACGACTTCACCGAAGGGTATTGCTTACTGGAACATTAAAGGTGCAGGGACTTTTACAGGAGACACCGTGAGAGCAACGTTAGTTTTCAAAGGTACATATGAAGTGGATTTAATTGTTGCTTCGCAAGGGGGGCTTACTGACACCTTGAAACAGAATATCGTGGTAACCAAAGACAATCCGTTAGCCATTAGTCCTACCAGTTTGTTGAATGTAATGACGAATGCAACCGGAAAAGGTTCAAAAGTCTGGTATGCACCCAGAGTCCTCGATGTATGTGTAGTTGGTCCGGATATACCAACCAATCTGGCTGCAATTGCTGCCGGTGGAGGTGCATGGTGGGGATTTGGCCCGGGAGAAATTGCTACTGATGGTTCGGGTCGTGATGGATATCTGGATGATAGCTACACATTCTTCTTCGGTCCTGATTTCAAGTTTACTTATGATGACAAAGGAACTTGTTTCTTAGATGGAGGTGGTTCAGGTTGGACAGCCGCTTTAGCAGGTAATACTGTTACAGCAAGTTTAACCAAACCAATAGGAACTCTATACAGTCAGGCATTAGGTAATTATATGACTGCCGATGTTTATGCTGCTAATCCAGCTTTAAAACCCTGGGGTCCGGGTACTTATTCTTATACTTTTGTTCCAGGTGCAGGTGCAAATGGATTGGGTCAGATTACTGTAAATGGCATTGGAGCGCATTTTGGATTGCAGGATAAAACCGAACATGGGGATATTTTAAGTCCAACTGTAAAATCAGTTACTTACGATGTTCAGAAAATGGATTTAAATGTAAGTAATCCTTCAGGAGGTACCTATGATCAAATTATTATTGGAGTAAACAGCGGCGGAGTATGTTGGTCGTTTATTTTCAGATCAGATCATTAATATTCTAATTTAAGAGCGCCCCAAGAGTTAATTTATTTCAATTGATGAAATTCATTCGTTTATAGCTTTATTGACACCCATTCCTCTATAAGATATTTTGTCGTTCATTTTTATTAGTATTTGAGGGATTGTGTTGTTATCAGGCTATTGGGGTGCTCTTTTTTATTTATCATTTTTGTTAACATTCCTTTCAATGATAAAATCTTTTTCTCTTTTAGGTTTCAGCATCTTTCTTTCATTTTTTACGGCCTGTAAGGAACACGAAGTTTTAAATCCTGCAGATAAAACTAATCTGCCTCCATACAGTTTGGTTGTATCAACACAACTTGTTGGGGTAAGTGCTACAAAACCAAATGGAGACGGAAGCGGTACTGTCAATTTTTCCGTTTCAGCCCGAAATGCCACTTCTTATCAAATTTTTCTACCCAGCGAAAGTAAAACATTGTATATTAGTAGTGCAGCAGGAGGAACTGTGAGTTACAATTTTCAATCCAATCCGGGTCAGGTATCTTCCTATACTTTTCAAGTCAGTGCTTTTAATGGTTCGTTAAGAAAAGATTCCATTTTTACAATCGAGGTATTTTATCAGTTGCAATTAGTCTGGTCCGATGAGTTCAATGGTTCGACGTTAAATACATCGACCTGGAATTACGAAACAGGAAATAATAATGGTTGGGGAAACAACGAATTGGAGTATTATACTTCGGACTCTAATAATATTAAAACAGAAAATGGGTATTTAGAAATTACGGCTAAATATTCACCTAATTATAACTCCACAGGATTTAATTACACTTCAGCCAGAATCAACACACAAAATAAATTCACTTTTCAATATGGTAAAGTAGATATTCTTGCTAAACTTCCCGGAGATTCCGGAACATGGCCGGCTTTGTGGTTACTGGGATCTAATATTGGTGTAGTGGGCTGGCCTGCCTGTGGTGAGATTGACATGATGGAAATGGGCACAGTGACCGGACTGAATAATATACTTTGTTCTTTGCACTGGGGTAGTGATACTTCGCAACAGAAAAATATCCCGGGTTCTACCACCGACTTTCACTTATATTCTATGGATTGGCGAGCTGACCATATCTCCTTCTATATTGATAATGTTTTACTCTATACTTTTCCCAATACTTCAGCAAAGCCGTTTAATCAGAATTTCTTCTTTATTTTTAATGTAGCTGTTGGGGGGAATATGGGAAGTAATAATGTAAACTTGTCCACTTCTTCAACGATGTATATAGATTATATCAGAGTTTATAATTGACATTTTACTCTAATGAAAATGCGTTGTTTAAATAAAAAAAGTATGACTTTCTTCGGTTTTCTGATTGGTTTATCAGTCTTATTCTCCTGTAGTAACAAAGATTTCCCTGTAGAAACGACAAATACAGTCCCAGAAAATTTTCATGTACAGATTAACATTGCCGGTGCTTCATTGGCAAATCCTGGTGGAGATGGATCGGGAGTAGTGACCTTCAATATGTCAGCCACTAACGCTAAGTATTACAAGGTTTTAATACCTGCCGATAATCAGACTCTTACTTTAAACACGCCAGAAGGAGGTAACATTAACTATACTTTTTCGTCCAGTCCCGGAAAGACAATTTCCTACCCGGTATTTGTGTCTGCATTTAATCAGTCAGGACATGTCGATACTACTTTATTTGTTTCGGTATATTTTGCAATTCCAAAAACTCAGGTTAGATTTTGGAAAACTTATCCTGCCGGCAACATTTTATTTGTCCGCCAATATGTTGGGTTGAATTTCGGTTCATCGACCATTTCCACAACAACAATAGTAGTCGATTCTACACAAACTTATCAATCGATTGATGGTTTTGGGTTTGCGCTTACAGGTGGCAGTGCTACCTTACTCAATGGATTGTCTGAAACCAACAAAGATAATATTCTGAAGGAACTTTTTACTACAGATTCCACTTATATAGGAATTAGTTACCTTCGACTCAGTATCGGTGCTTCCGATCTTAGTTCAACTACTTTTTCATATGATGATATTCCCGGCGATTCAACATTACAGAATTTCAGTATCGATATTGAAAAAAAGGATTTAATTCCAATTTTAAAACAAATTATTTTGTTAAATCCTGCAATAAAAATCATTGCCACACCATGGTCTGCTCCGTCATGGATGAAAACCAACAACAGTACAAGTCAGGGTAGTTTAAAGCCGGATTGTTATAAAATTTATGCCAGTTATTTTGTAAAATATATTCAAGCTATGCAGGCCGCAGGTATACCTATTAATGCAGTTACTCCACAGAATGAGCCTCTTAATGCATACAACAACCCGGCTATGCTGATGCAATCAAATGAGGAAAATGATTTTATTAAAAATTATTTGGCCCCGCAGTTTAATTCCAATAGTATTCATACCAAAATAATTGTATATGATCATAATTTGGATCATCCGGAATATGCCACACAAATTTTAAGTGATAATACAACCTACAATCTGGTAGACGGTTCTGCTTTTCATTTGTATGCAGGAGATATTAACACAATGTCATCTGTGCACAATGCATATCCTAATAAGAATCTTTACTTTACAGAACAATATACTTCTTCGGACGGAGATTTTTCCGGTGACCTGAAATGGCATATTCAGAACCTGATTATTGGAGCAACAAGAAACTGGAGTAAAAATGTGTTGGAATGGAATCTTGCTTCAGATCCGGATATGGGACCACATACTTCAGGCGGTTGTTCCACTTGTTTGGGGGCCATTACTATTAGTGGACAAAGTGTTATCCAGCGTAATCAAAGTTATTACATTATTGCCCATGCCGCCAAATTTGTTCGACCCGGTGCCATCCGAATTGGTTCTACCTCATTGTCTAATTTGCCCAATGTGGCATTTAAAAACACGGATGGGACAAAAGTTCTCGTTGTCCTGAATAATACAAGTTCAACTCAAACTTTTAATATACAGTTTAATGGTAAAAATGTTTCTCCTGTATTGGAAGCCGGAAGTGTTGGGACGTTCGTATGGTGACAAAAATAAAACTATTAAGACTATTATAATCAAATGAAACAGAGTATAAAAAAAGGTCAGATTTTACTGATAATGCTTTTATCGTTCGCAACTGTTTTTTGCCAGATAAAACCGAATAGCCTAAATAGTAAAGTTTCGTATTGGGTGACTAATCCAAATGCCGGAATCTATTTAAAGAAACAAACAACAACTTTGAATTTTTCTACTGCGTTAAATTCAAATCCTACTATCATTGTTGATTCAACAATGCAATTTCAAACAATGGATGGATTTGGTTTTGCAATGACAGGTGGAAGTGCTTATTTAATAAACAGTTTAGCTTCTGATAGTCGTTCAGGTTTACTAAAAGAGCTTTTTTCAAATGATAGTACATCAATAGGCATTAGCTATTTGCGAATAAGTATTGGTGCATCGGATTTGAATTCAAACGTGTTTTCATACGATGATATTGACCCTGCGAGTGTTGACACAACTTTACAGTTTTTCAGTATAAAACCGGACACATATGATTTAATCCCGGTTTTAAAGTCCGTAACGGCAATTAATCCTAATATTAAAATATTAGCGTGTCCCTGGTCGGCTCCAGCATGGATGAAATCAAATAAAAGTGCGAAAGGGGGCAGTTTATTGCCGCACTATTTTGATGCTTATGCACGTTATTTTGTAAAATACATTCAGACAATGAAGTATAATGGCATTACAATAGATGCTATAACTCCTCAAAATGAACCACTTAATCCAGACAACAATCCAAGTATGTTTATGTCGGCTATAGACGAAGCTTCATTTGTAAAGAGTTGTTTAGGTCCGGCATTTGCTAAAGCAAATATAAAAACTAAAATTATTCTTTTCGATCATAATTGCGATTTATTTACTTATCCACTAATTATTTTAAGTGACCCAGAAGCACGTAAATATAGTGATGGATCGGCTTTTCACTTATATGGTGGAGACATAAGTGCATTATCCACTGTACATAATGCTTATCCAGACAAGAATGTATATTTTACTGAACAATGGGTGGGTGCACCAGGTAATTTTGCCAATGATTTAATTTGGCACGTTAAAAATTTAATAATCGGAGCCCCTCGCAATTGGAGTAAAAACGTACTTGAATGGAATCTTGCATCTGATCCAGATTATAATCCACACACTGTTGGTGGCTGTGGAACTTGTATGGGTGGTTTGACAATTGGGACTGATGTAACACGTAATGTATCGTATTACATTGTGGCACATGCTTCCAAGTTTGTTCCAATGGGTTCCATACGAATCAATTCCAATTTACCTGATAATTTGCCAAATGTTGCGTTCCTTACTCCTTCAGGGAAAAAAGTATTGATAGTACTTAATGAAAGCTCATCTACACAAACGTTCAATATTCAGTTCAACGGGAAAATAATAACACACACTTTAGCCGCAGGGTCTGTAGCAACCTATGTATGGTAGTATTAAACAGTAACATGAAAAGAAAAATATTATTATGAAAATGAGAAAGCAAATTTTATTTCTGACAATTGCAGTTATTTACAGTATTTTTTTTATTAATGCGAAAGAGATGTATATTTCTATTTCAGCAAAAACAGCAAAGCAATATACAACATCTGAAGCAGGGAATTTACGATTATCATACATGGGAAAGCTTCAATTTGAGAGTCACGGACAAGCTTTAGAAGCTGGAACAAGTATTTTCATCAATAAAAATAAAAAATTCCAAACCATATTGGGAATTGGAGGAGCTTTAACTGATGCATCAGCAGAAACTTTTTTCAAAATGCCTGTTTCAAAACAAAAAGAATTTATGAAATCGTATTTTGACCCGATTGATGGGATTGGCTATACATTAGCAAGAACTTCAATAAATAGTTGTGATTTTTCGGGCGAAAGTTACACTTACGTTTCTGATAAAGATGTTACATTGAAAACATTTACTATCAGTCACGATTTAAAATACAGGATTCCATTTATAAAACAAGCAATTGCCGAAGCGGGTGGAAAATTAATTTTATTTGTTAGCCCTTGGAGCCCACCGGCATGGATGAAAGATAATAACGATATGTTACATGGAGGTAAATTATTACCAATGTACGACCAGGCATGGGCAAATTATTATGTTAAGTTCATTCAGGAATATGAAAAAGCAGGCATACCTGTCTGGGGCTTAACCGTTCAAAACGAACCCATGGCGAAACAAAGCTGGGAATCATGTATTTTCACATCGGCAGAAGAAGGAGACTTCGTGAAGAACTTTCTGGGGCCAACATTACAGAAGTCGGGAATGGGTAACAAGAAAATTGTCATTTGGGATCATAACCGTGATATGATGTTCCAACGTGCCAGTGAAATTTACAACGATAAGGATGCGGCAAAATATATCTGGGGAGTCGGGTTTCATTGGTATGAAAACTGGGCCGGAGGCAAACCCCAATTCGAAAACGTTCAACGTGTAGGTGAAGCCTTTCCTGACAAAAACCTCCTTTTTACTGAAGGGTGCATTGCAAATTTCGATTTAAATAAAATGAATGACTGGAGCCTTGGAGAACATTACGGTGAAGCAATGATTCATGATTTCAACAATGGAACAGTAGGATGGACGGACTGGAATGTATTGCTGGATGAAAATGGCGGTCCGAATCATGTACATAACTATTGTTTTGCCCCGGTTCACTATAATACTAAAACAGATAAATTGATTTATAACAGTGAATATTATTATATTGGCCATTTTTCAAAATATATAAAACCAGGAGCCAGACGAATCTCAGTAGCCTCTAGTAAAAGTTCTCTGCTTACAACAGGATTCATAAATTTAGATGGAAAGATTGCTGTTGTAGTAATGAATCAGGATAAAAAAACTGTGAAATTCAACATATGGATGGACGGTAAATCAATTGAATCATCGATGCCGGGAAGATCAATTTCTACATTTATGATTGAATAACTAATTTATAAGGTTAGTTAATTAAAGAAAGGAAGGTGTTTTTAATACCTTCCTTTCCATAGTAAACGGAGCCAGTCTCCGAGTTTACTCTCTGCCGGATTATTCTGTACTTTCCAGATACGTTCTTTTGTCAGATCATCGGGCATAAATTGTTGATCTATGAAGTGATTCTGAAAATCATGAGAATATTTGTAATCCTTGCCGTAGTTCAGTTCTTTCATCAGTTTAGTCGGTGCATTTCGCAGATGTAAGGGTACAGGGAGATTACCTGTTCGTTCCACCAGAGCTAAGGCATCATCAATTGCCAGATAGGCTGAATTACTTTTTGGAGAAGAAGCAAGATAAACTGTTGCTTCTGCCAGTATAATTCTTCCTTCGGGCCATCCTATTTTATGTAGCGCATCGAAGCAGGCATTGGCAAGCAGTAAAGCATTCGGATTAGCTAACCCAATATCTTCCGAAGCCGAAATAACCAAACGGCGGGCGATAAATTTGGGGTCTTCCCCACCCGCCACCATCCGGGCCAGCCAATAAATAGCTGCATCAGGATCACTTCCCCGTATGGATTTAATAAAGGCAGAAATGATATCGTAATGCATTTCACCATCCTTATCAAAAGCCGCAGGATTTTGTTGCAAACGTTCTGTAACAATTTCATTGGTAAAGATTACTTCCCCGGATTCATCTGAATTAACCACCAGTTCAATTATATTCAACAATTTGCGGGCATCCCCCCCTGAGAACCTTAACATAGATTCCGTTTCTTCAAAAACAATTTTCCTGTTTTTTAATTCTATATCCGTTTTAATGGCGTATTCGGCCAATTCCAACAAATCTTCTTTATCCAACGGTTTAAGTACATACACCTGACAACGCGAAAGAAGTGGTGAAATAACTTCGAATGAAGGATTCTCGGTCGTAGCACCTATCAAAGTAACAGTACCGTTTTCAACAGCTCCCAACAATGAATCCTGTTGTGATTTACTGAAACGGTGAATTTCGTCAATAAAAAGAATTGGATTTGCCTGAGAAAAGAAACGGTTAGCTTTTGCCTTTTCTATCACCTCCCTTACATCTTTCACACCCGAACTGACTGCACTCAGCGTATAAAACGGACGATCGAGTTTGTTCGCAATAATCTTAGCCAACGTTGTTTTACCGACTCCGGGAGGTCCCCAAAGTATGAAAGAAGCGATATGTCCCGATTCAATCATCTTACGCATAATGGAATTTTCACCCACCAGATGCTTTTGTCCTATATAATGATCGAGTGTTTGTGGGCGGAGACGTTCGGCTAAGGGTTGCATGAGGATCAGAATTTGGATAGTTGAAATTAAAAAAGAATCAGCAGAACAGGGAAAAGCTTGTTAAGATTGTATTTATGACTACAAATGTAATAATAATGTATGAAGTATGATTATTTATTTTTTTAAAATTACATGTGATTTTTTGTCCTGGGATAATATTTTTATAGTTTTGTTTGTTATAAACTAATTGATTATCTGATATTTATAATTATAACACATAGAAAGATAGCTTTTAAAGCAGAATGAAAACCAATATGTAAAATGAATAATTAAGATTTAAATGAAACTAAAGTTCTTGATAACTAAAGGCTTTACTCCTTAGCGAAAGTTATATTGTTGGGGATGAAGTATTGTTTTCAGTGATCATATTGACATAAGTTAAATAGAATAGATTGACCTATTTATTTAAAATGATACATTAATTGTTCATATTACTTTATTCCATCAATTACAAAAAGTTTAATTATATCTGTTCAAAACAACAATCTATCCTATATTGTTATTAAAAAAAAAGAAACTACTTCTTCATGTTCAAAGTTGAATTCAACTGAGCAAATTGCTTATTAAATTATTATTCATTCAAATCCGGTTTATTATTTATGATCTATTACTATTTACTATAATTGCTAGTCGTTTAAACATAATATGTAATTATATCTACAGTATTACTATCAGTTTGCAACTAATTGAAAAGTTTTCTCAAAGTAGGATAGGTGATAAGACGTATAACGTGATAGATTGATTAATTTTGCACTTTACAAATCATAATTTGACACTAAACACACTAAACTGAAAATGAAATTTACAAAAATGCACGGAATCGGAAACGATTATATTTACGTGAACGGTTTTGAAGAAAAAATTGAAAATCCGACTGAATTCGCAATCAAATTTAGTGACAGACATAAAGGCATTGGTTCAGACGGATTAGTACTTATTTTACCTTCAACATATTGCGACTTTCGTATGCAAATGTTGAATGCAGACGGATCGGAAGCCGAAATGTGCGGCAATGCAGCCCGTTGTGTAGGAAAATATGTGTATGAAAAAGGATTGACCGACAAAACAAGTTTGACTCTTGAAACATTATCCGGAGTAAAAAAGTTGAATTTATTGTTAGGAAAAGATAATTTGATTGAAATTGTAACAGTTGACATGGGAGAACCAATAACAGAAGCAGCCCAGATACCGGTAATATATGACAAACCGGCTGTTTTGAATGAAATGGTTCAATTCAACTCAAGCACTCAATATCATATTACCTGTGTATCGATGGGGAATCCTCATGCAGTGATCTTTACTAAAAACATTGGCAAATTAAACTTACCTAAAATTGGCTCACTTATTGAAAATGCAAAAATTTTTCCTAAAAGAACCAATGTGGAATTTGTTGAAATCCTTACTTCCAACCGAGTAAAAATGCGTGTCTGGGAAAGAGGTTCAGGTGAGACATTAGCCTGTGGAACCGGAGCGTGTGCAACGGTAGTTGCAGGCATATTAAATGGCTTCTCTGATCGCAGAACTACAGTTGAACTTCTTGGTGGTGAACTCGTCATCGAATGGAATGCTTTTGACAACCATGTCTATTTAACCGGGAGTGCAACCACTGTTTTCGAAGGAGAAATTCAGTAAGTAGTTTATAGTAGGTAGTTTATAGTTTATAGAAAGAAGGTAGAAGATAGTCTTTGCATCATATGAAAAGACTATAATCATAAATTCAATCAGTAATATAAAAGATAAAACTCTAATCACCAGCCATTAACTATAAACTACAAATTATAAACTATAAACTACAAACTACAAACTAATATATGGCACAGATTAACGAGAATTTTATAAAGATCCCTGCAACATACCTTTTCTCAGAAATTGCAAAAAGGGTAACCCGACACAAAGAAGAAAATCCAACAGCTCCAATAATTCGGATGGGTATTGGCGATGTAAGTCTTCCACTCCCTAATGCATCGGTTGATGCAATGATAAAAGCTGCTGAAGAACAAAGAAATGAAAGTACATTCAGGGGATATGGACCCGAACAGGGTTATTCATTCCTGAGAGAAGCAATTGTTCAAAACGATTTTATCTTTAAAGGAATAGATATTGAAATTGATGAGATTTTTGTGAGTGATGGTGCCAAAAGCGATACCGGAAATATCGGGGATATATTTGATGTCAATAATCGTGTTGCCATTACCGATCCAAGTTATCCTGTTTATGTAGATACCAATGCCATGGCAGGAAGAGCAGGTGAACCGGCTAAAAACGGAGAATGGACAAATCTGGTTTATCTGGTATGCAATGAGGAAAACGGTTTTGTACCTGAATTGCCTGTTGATATTGTAGATCTGGTATATTTATGTTATCCGAACAATCCAACAGGTACAACATTAACCAAAGAACAATTAACTGTCTGGGTGGAGTATGCCAGGGAAAACCGGGTTATTATTTTGTTTGATGCAGCTTATGAGGCTTTTATTACTGAAGATAATGTACCTCACAGTATTTATGAAATTGAAGGTGCCAAAGAAGTAGCCATAGAATTTCGCAGTTTTTCTAAAACAGCAGGATTTACCGGAACCCGTTGCGGATATACAGTTGTGCCTAAAGAGTTGATGGGATTTTCAGAGAATGGAGATGAAGTGTCGATTAACAGACTTTGGAATCGCAGGCAATGTACAAAGTTTAACGGGACATCGTATGTTGTACAACGAGCTGCAGAAGCTACTTTTAGCCAGGAAGGGAAAAAACAGGTAAAAGCATTGATTGATTTTTACACAGAGAATGCCCGGATCATTCGTGAAGGTTTGCTGAAAGCAGGTTATACAATTTTCGGAGGAGTGAATGCACCGTATATCTGGGCTAAAGCACCGGCAGGTATGTCCAGTTGGGAATATTTCGATTATCTGTTGAAAAAAAAGAACATCGTAACTACACCCGGAGCCGGATTTGGAGCAAGTGGTGAAGGGTATGTAAGGTTCTCTGCCTTCGGTAGCCGTGAAAACACGATAGAAGCCATGAAAAGACTGGACAGTTAATTAACGATATAAATATAGTTCAATCATGACACGCCCGGGAAATCCCGGGCGTGTCTTTTTATTTTATACACTCCCAAATATGAACAGCATTAAAAAAATATATGCTATCAGAATAATCAATAATTTTAAAATAAATGGATCCATGAATTGCGGATTTAAAATAGTCTGATTGCTATTATCTTTTGCATTTTTTGATAGGTACAGTCATTTTTTTGTAAGAATTCGGATCATTTGACTACTTAAAAGATGAAAATCGATATAAAATCCAAAGAATAGCCATCCTCTTTTCTTTAAAACTATAAGATTCCATCTCTAAAAAATATCAATCTGTAATCATTCATATTAATTTGCCGAACATATGTAACCATATCTGGCATTATACTGTCATATTGTTATCCATTAAAACTTATTTATATCTTTATGTCAGTATTTATTGCGTATTACTATCATTGTGATTATTTTTGCAACGTATTAAAAACATATTGTCAGGCAATCGTATCAGAACAAGAAAAAAAGATATTAGTTTTTTAATCAATAAGAAAATAACAGAAAGAAGGAAAATTAAACCCGGTTTATAACAGAACCTATTTTTCAGTATCCTTTTCCAACAATTTTAAAGAAGAATTCAATTATTTATTATCTATAAATTTAAAATTAGTAAAGTATGAAAAAAATGAGATTTTTAGCGATCTTAGTGATTGCGGTTTTAGCAACAATGAACGTAAAAGCACAATTTGCAACAGGAGCAGACATTGTTAGTTCTTACATTTGGCGTGGTATTCCTCAGGGAAATGGAAATGGCGGAACCCCAAACATCCAACCTTCAGTTTCATTTACAACAGGTGCTTTATCTTTGGGATCCTGGGCTTCAGGTAGTTTTACAGGAGATGTAAAAGAAGTTGATTTGTATGCAACTTATACCATTTCAAGTGCATTTGCTTTGACATTGACTGATTACAACTACAATTTGTTAACTCAACCTAATTATTTCAATTACGGAACGGCTACAGGTCATGTTTATGAAGGCACCGCAGCTTATACCGGAGCGAAATTCAGTGCATCCGTAAATACGATGTTTGCAGGAGCCGATAAACTGGCGAACGGAAATAACGCATTTTCAACCTATTTTGAATTAGATTATCAGTTTAACCCGTTAGCTAAATTATTCTTAGGTGGATCGATAGCTGAAAGTGCAACATATGGCACAACAGGGTTTGGAATAACCAACATTGGTTTAAAAGTCAGCAAATCAATTGCAATTACTGATAAATTCAGTTTACCTGTATATGGAATTTTAAGTGCAAATCCATATTCCGGAAAAGCATTCTTTGTAGCAGGGATTACTTTATAAAATATTAGTTTTTAAGGTTTAAATAAAAGACACTATAATTTAAAAATATATATTATGAGTACAACATTAAGACGCCCCTTGGCGGGAGGAATTTTCTCAAGAATGGTTGAGAATATTTACAAACCAAAAGACTGGAAACTTTTCGCAACGCTTTTTGCAGGAAAGATGTTAGGATTAGGAGCAGTAATCGCTGCAATGATCATCCTCCCGGGTATCATCGGAGGTTCAACAGCACAGGCTGCCGATACATATACAGCGCACGAAACTGCAGTAATTAACTCTCTCAATACAGTATGGACACTGGTAGCAGCATTTTTAGTATTCGGTATGCAGGCTGGTTTTGTTATGCTGGAAGCAGGTTTTGCCCGTAAACGGGAAACTGTCAATATCCTGGTAGAATGCGTACTTGATACTGCAATCTGCGGTATTTCATTCTGGGCTATCGGATATGCTTTCATGTTTGGTGCCGGAAACGGATTTATCGGAACTCAATATTTCTTCTTGCAAAATGTACCGGCTACTTATGGCACAACGGGTGTTGCAATTTTAGCACACTGGATTTTCCAGTTCGCCTTTGCCGATACCGCATCGACTATCACCTCAGGAGCTATGATCGGACGTACCAGTTTCCGTGGGGATATCATTTACAGTATTTTCGTTACAGCCATTATTTATCCTATTATTGGCCACTGGGCATGGGGTCCTGACGGTTTTCTTGCAATGATGGGAACAAAAGGAAACTTCTTACCCAGTTTAGGACAACCTTTCCGTGACTTTGCCGGATCAACAGTTGTTCATACCATTGGAGGTATGGTTTCATTAGCCGGAGCTATCGTATTAGGGCCACGTATCGGACGTATTTTCTTAAGGGATGATAAAAAACGTGGTGGTCTGCCTGCAGCACACAGCTTGCCACTTGCAACCATTGGAGCATTCCTGTTATGGTTCGGTTGGTACGGTTTTAACCCGGGTAGTACACTTTCGGCCATGGATTATGAAGGAATAGGACGTATTGCAGCCAATACAACGATTGCTGCCTGTACAGGTTCATTAGCAGCCTTGTTATGTGCCCTCTGGATTGGACCTTTTAAAGGGAAATTTGATACCGGTTTTGCACTGAACGGTATGTTGGCAGGACTTGTTGCTATTACCTGCCCATGTTACTGGGTTTCTCCTTTCGGAGCATTATTAATAGGCATTGTTGCCGGATTAGTAGTTTTTGGTGGTGTGTATTTAATGGAGTTCTTACGCATTGATGATCCCGTTGGAGCAGTATCCGTTCACGGTTTTGCCGGAATTTGGGGAACCCTTTCACTTGGTTTATTTGCATGCGGGCAATACGGGGCAACAGGTCCTTTAGGAGCTGATAATTCAGCAGCAAGCCTGGTAAAAGGTCTTTTCTACGGAGGTGGCTTTGATGTTTTAAAAGCTCAGGCGATCGGAAGTTTTACAATCACTGCAGCGACATTACTGGTTTCGTTTATCGTCATGATTGCTGTCAGCAAATTGCCTTATCCGTTTAAATTACGTGTTGAACCCGAAGGCGAAACAGGTCCGGGTGGACTTGATGTCTGGGAACATGGTGCAGAAGCTTATACAAATTAATATCTGAGGATTGGATTAAAAACAGGAGGACTTGAAAAACTCCTGTTCTAATCAACTAAATTTCTTAAAAAGTGTTTGTCCTCTCAATCAAAACAATTAATTTTGATAGTCATAGAGTCATACAAACTAAAGTTATTAAATTATTTAAATTATTATTTATTATGAAAAAAATAGAAGCCATTATCAGACGCTCCAAATTTGATGAAGTGAAAGCAGCTTTGCATGCTATAGATATTGATTTTTTTACTTATACTGAAACATTTGGTGTTGGAAACGAACGGAAAAAGAAAGAGATATTCCGTGGGTCTCCCAATACGGATTTTATTTCACGTTTGACTTTAAACATTGTAGTTCGTGACATTAATTTAAAGAAAACGGTTGACTGCCTGTTGGAAAATGCTTATACAGGTGAAGTCGGAGATGGTAAGATCTTTGTATCGACCATTGAAGAATCCTACAGAATTCGCACAAAGGAAAAAGGTGATGATTCATTGTATATGAAAGAATAGTCTTTTAACAAATCTAAAGAGAGACTCATTTTTCCTAAAAAAATGGGTTTCTTTCTAAACAAATTGAATTTTATGGAACTTTTTGTGATGGTAAATTAGTATGCAAAAGCTTTTATTTACAGTAGTAGAGTTCCATTTTTTATGCTTTTAAAATAAAAATAAACTGAATAAATTAGTTTGACTCAAACACGGTGAAACTGCTTACAACTAATCGTGTGTTTTTTAGTTTTATTGTTTCAGACAGGCTATTTCGTGAGAAATGGCCTGTCTATTTTATGCGCTGAATTGATTCTCCAAAATCTGTTTCAGCCATATATTCCATGACTATAATGTCACAATTTATTCGTATTTCCTACATTAATGTCACTATATATCAATTTTTCTTACCTAAATGTATGTTTTTATGATTTTTTATTGACTTTATGCTTTGTAGTTTCAAAATAATACTATACTTTTGCAATCGAAACAGAACTGAAAGGGTAAATACTACCCAAAGGAGTAAAATCGTATTTCAGTTCTTTATAGTAAGCAGTGAAACAGGTGAACATAATTCGTAAACAAAACAATAAACATTTAAAAAAAAATTATGAAAAAAATTGAAGCCATCATTCGTACTTCAAAATTCCAGGAAGTGAAACGTGCACTTCATGAAGTTGGTATCGAATTTTTCTCTTATTGGGATGCAACAGGAGTAGGAAATGAAATTGAACGTGAAGAACATTCCTATCGTGGTACAGTATACGATACCAGTTACATTCCGCGTCAATTGCTGACTATTGTAGTAAGAGATTTAAACCTACAAATTACGATAGATGCAATCCTCAAGGCAGCTAAAACAGGTGATATTGGAGACGGGAAAATCTTCGTATCAGACATCATCGAATCTTACCGTATCAGAAACGGAGAGAAAGGCGATACTTCCCTTTATAACAAAGAAGCATAAAAAGAAAAAAAATTAATCAGATTAGAATAGAAACATGAAAAGATATATCCTTTTATTAATGCTCGTTTTAATAACAGCTGCCTCCTCTTCGTATTTACATGCTGAAAAAGCCCCCGATGCAAATGGTACAAAAACCGGAACCATCACCAATGTAACTGCAAAAACTGCAGGTCAACCTACTCTTTCCGAACTTGGAGATGAAGTGGGACATAGCAAGATTGCCATTAATATGGTTTGGCTTTTACTATGCGGATTTTTGGTTTTCTTTATGCAAGCAGGATTTGCATTGGTCGAAACAGGTTTTACCAGAGCTAAAAACGTGTCCCATACCATGGCCATGAATCTTTTTGTATATCCGGCAGGAATGCTTGCATTTTATGTTTGTGGTTTTGCCATCATGTTTGGTGGTGTTGGAGCTCTGGGTACGTTGGGTGGATTTGATGGCTTGAATCAGGAAGTTAGCTTTAAATTGTTAGGTCACACCTTCGGTTTATTTGGTACAAAAGGTTTTTTTATGAATGGAATGACCGATGTAGCAGTACTTGGTTTTTTTGTATTTCAGGTCGTGTTTATGGATGCAGCAGCAACTATTCCAACCGGAGCCATGGCTGAACGTTGGAAATTTGCTTCATTTGCAGTTTTCGGATTTATTGTTGGTGGCTTAATTTATCCTATATTCGGAAACTGGGTATGGGGCGGAGGCTGGTTATCAGCTTTAGGTTCAAACTTTGGCTTAGGACATGGTCACGTCGATTTTGCAGGTTCATCGGTAGTACACTTAACCGGTGGAGTTCTTGCTTTCGTTGGGGCAAAAATGCTGGGAGCCCGAATTGGGAAATACAATAGAGACGGTTCACCAAACGCTATACCCGGACATAACATTCCAATGGCAGTTCTTGGTACCCTTATATTGGCATTCGGATGGTTTGGATTTAACTCAGGATCGACATTAGCCGGGTCTGACCTACGTTTTTCAGTTGTTGCTTTCAACACCATGATTGCTTCCTGTGGAGGTGCATTAACTGCAACATTATGGATGTGGTTTGTGAGAGGGAAAAAACCGGATCTCAGTATGATGTGTAACGGTTTGTTGGCCGGTTTGGTTGCCATTACAGCACCCTGCGCTTTTGTTTCTCCTTTTGGAGGACTTATGATCGGATTAATATCTGGGATAATAGTTGTTGAAGTGGCATTCTTTGTAGAAAGAAAAATGAAAATTGATGATCCTGTTGGTGCCATTGCAGTTCATGGAGCAAATGGTATCTGGGGCTGTTTAGCGTTAGGTCTGTTTGCCGACGGAACATATGGTGATGGATTGAATGGTGTGGTTGGAAATGTTACAGGCCTTTTTTACGGAGGTGGAACAGGACAGTTTGCAGCAGAGTTTATAGGAGTTTCAACTAATTTAATTTTTGTTGGACTGTCAGGTTGGGCTGTATTTAAATTACTGGATATTTTTATTGGTAACAGAGTCTCTGCAGAAGTTGAACTTGAAGGTTTGGATGTTTCTGAAATGGGTACAGAAGGATATTCCGGTATTAAACTGGACAAGAACGCAGAAACACCTCAATCGAGATAAAAATGGTTAGATTGATTTTTTGGATTTTGGAATAGAGGGATTTTCAGGATGTGGTTATCGTCATATTTTTAATACATTGCATAAGAAAAGTTCACGATTCCAAAACCCGATAGATCAATATTAAAATTCAGTCTTAAAATATCAACTTAAAAGAAAAGAGATCATCAACTTAATTTCAGAAAATTTTCTATCTTCAATCATTATTTAGAAAAGAACTGGATTTTACTGATTTCTGTTTTATTCTAATTGACCGGTTGTTTCATTTGAAGCAGCCGGTTTTATTTTAAGTTTACCGAATCAACCATTTTTCATTTCTTTACTGAAAAAATTGCAAGGCTGGATTTCTGTTCTTTTTTTAGATTATCAGGTTTTGTCATAAGAAATATAAATTTATGTCATTGATTTATATGTTTTTGAAAGCGTTATTCAATCGTTGGTAGTTCCGAAAAACCTGTATTGAAATCTCCATACTTTTTTTTTATTCCATGTAATTCCGTATGTTGTTTGCTCCAAACCAGTACTCCCAAAAGCAAATTGAAATTTCAATCATAAATTAATTCAAAGAAAGAAGTAGTTTGAATAGAACCGAAATTAAAATTCCAGACTTATCTGTTTCACTTACCATTACTATTAATATATCGTTAAATCATAAATCAGGATAATTGTAAAAATATTTCTTGAAACCACCCGGGTATTAAAATCCTTTTGAAGCATCAAAACGATATTAATTCATTAACTATTAGAAAATACTTATTTTTCACTTTTTATTGTATCATCAAATTATAAATCTATTTTTGCATAATTATCTTTAAAAAAGTGGTAATAAAAAGTACAACTTGTTTAGTTCAGTTGGACTCTGCGAAAAAACAGATAATATTGAAGTTCGTTTATTTTAAGTGGTTTTTATAAATAAAATATTATGACAGTACTACTTCTTGCAATTTTTGGAATCGGATATGCAGCAATTGCATTCGAAAACACTATAAAAATCAACAAAACAGCTTCGTCTCTTATTTCAGGCGTACTATGCTGGGTAGCTTATATCTTTTTTACGACTAACAAAATAGAAGTGAACAATTCCCTTTTAGTCCATTTAGGGGATATTTCAGGCATTCTGCTTTTCTTATTAGGGGCCATGACTATTGTTGAATTAGTAGATGCACATAACGGGTTTGAAATTATAACCGACTTTATTTCACAAACAGATAAACGTAAATTAATATGGATAATCGGATTTATTTCATTTTTCCTCTCAGCTATTCTGGATAACTTAACCACAACTATTGTAATGGTATCATTACTCCAGAGATTAATCAGGAAGAAGGAAGACCGTTTGCTTTTTATTGGCATTGTGATCATTGCAGCGAATGCAGGGGGTGCATGGACACCAATTGGTGACATAACTACTACTATGCTTTGGATTGGCGGACAAATAACCACTGTCAATATCATGCGAAAGATGTTTTTACCAAGTTTGGTTTGTATTATTGTACCATTAATAGCAGTTTCATTTCGACTAAAAGGGAAAGTAGAGAGATCTCCGTCAAAAAAAGATGAAACCATAGACATGGTTTCAAAAAAGAAACAAAAAACAATTCTGATACTTGGTATTCTTATTTTGATATTAGTACCTGTATTTAAAACCTACACCCATCTTCCTCCTTTTATGGGGATGATGTTGGGATTAGGGATTTTGTGGGTTGTAACTGAAATTATGCATAAAAAAACGGATCGTGAACAAAAGAAACATTTGACACTTGCAAACGCCCTGCATAAGATCGACATATCGAGCATTTTGTTTTTTCTGGGAATTTTAATGGCAATAGCAGCACTGGAAACTTCCGGGATTCTTACTTCTGTATCTTTATGGTTTACCCAAACAATTGGCAATTTAAGTATCATTATTTTATCCATCGGACTTTCATCTGCAATTATCGACAATGTTCCTTTAGTAGCTGCTACCCAGGGGATGTATCATCTGGTTCAATATCCTGTGGATAGTTATCTGTGGGAATTTTTAGCATACTGTACAGGCACAGGTGGCAGTATTTTAATAATAGGTTCTGCAGCTGGTATTGCTGCTATGGGGATGGAAAAAATAGATTTCTTCTGGTATATCAGGAAAATAAGTTGGTTAGCTTTGATCGGTTATTTTGCAGGAGCTATTGTATATGTTGCTATTGAAAATTTATTTTATTAGGTTTTAAAAATGTTTCAATTTTAGAAGACTTTATTTCGAAGGAAATAAAGTCTTTTTTATCTGTAATCATATATTATGTCTGAATCATGAATTCATTAAATTGATTTTTCTACTTTAAAAATAAAGTTTTCATTTCATTTAAACCTCATTAATTTTCTAAAAATTATGTCAACTCAGATTTGATAAATCCCACATTAATGTATGATTTATCATTATTTCATACCTAAATGTAGCTTTTTTACGTATATTATTGTCAATTTGTTTTTGTATTCGGGAATATTATTATACTTTTGCAACGAAATTAAAACAAAAGGAATGTTCATTTTCATTTAAAACAGAGTCAATTATTTCATTTTCAGTAAGCGGAAAAAGTTAACAGTATTGATTCAATAAAAGATTTAAAACAAACAATAAAAACAAAACGCATGAAGAAAATTGAGGCAGTTATCCGAAAGTCTAAATTTGAAGATGTCAAAGTAGCGTTATACGATGCCGGCATTGAATGGTTTTCATACTGGGATATTACCGGATTAGGAAAATCGACCGAAGAGCAAACAATAAGGGGTCAGGTCTTTCAATCAAACTATATCCATCGTAGAATGATTTCAATAGTCGTTCGGGACATTAACCTGGACAAAACTCTTGATGCCATACTGAATTCTGCCTGGACAGGGGAAACCGGTGATGGTAAAATTTTTATTTACGATATTCAGGACACGATACGCATACGGACCCGTGAATCCGGGCCTGAAGCATTATTTAACAAGGAGTAGATAAAAAGTTAGAAAATCAAAAAGTTTAGAACAGATTAAAATGAAAAGAAATATCATATTGACAATTATACTCTCCATGTTATCGGTTCCTGTATTATTTGCAAAAACAGCAGTAGTTGCTACAGCACCGGTGGTAAGTGCCGGTGATACTGCATGGATGATAGTGGCCACTGCTTTTGTACTGTTAATGACTATTCCAGGATTAGCTCTTTTTTATGGTGGATTGGTTCGCCGGAAAAATGTATTGAATGTTTTTATGCAGTGTTTTATTATTACTGCAGCCATCAGCATTGAATGGGTAGTTTGCGGTTACAGTTTATCATTTGGAAGCTCAAAAGGATTCCTTGCACCTTACATTGGAGGATTTGACTGGGCTTTTTTAAACAATATCAAAATAACCGATCTAAGTCCCTATTTCATATCACATTCACAAATGGGACTTGATGGAAAAGCAGTAGGTACCATCCCTCATGTTGTTTTTATCATGTTCCAGTGCATGTTTGCCGTGATTACTCCGGCGCTGATTATCGGAGCATTTGCCGAACGCATAAATTTCAAAGGATTTTTCGTCTTTACCATCCTATGGTCAATCTTTGTTTATAATCCGGTAGCCCATTGGGTATGGTCGACTGATGGATGGCTATTTAAATTAGGTGCACTGGATTTTGCAGGTGGCACGGTAGTCCATGTAAATGCAGGTATCGCAGCCATAGTAACAGCCGTTATGCTGGGTAAACGCCGTGATTACAAACGACATGCTTTACCTCCTCATAACATCACCTATGTAGTTATGGGTGCCGGATTACTTTGGGTAGGCTGGTTTGGTTTTAATGCCGGGAGTGGATTAGCCGCTGATGGTCTGGCCGGAAATGCACTTATGGTAACTCATATTGCAGCAGCAGCAGCGGCTCTAACGTGGGCATTATTGGATTGGTTTATAGATAAAAAACCAACTATTGTTGGAATTAGTACAGGTGCAGTAGCCGGACTTGTGGCAATCACACCGGCCTCAGGATTTGTGGGAGTTACAGGAGCATTAATAATTGGTATCCTTGTTTCGATTGTATGTTTCTGCATGGTAGCTTATGTTAAACCAAAATTAGGATATGATGATTCGTTGGACGCTTTTGGAGTCCATGGGATTGGTGGAATGTTAGGCGCAATTTTAACAGGAGTATTAGCTTCTCCCCTTATTCAACCAGCTTACAGTGGGGCGATTTATGGTAATTACAGGCAACTTTTAGTTCAGTTTATTGCTGTATTTGCTACTATAATTTATTCAGGGATAGGGACATTCGTATTGTTTAAAATTACTGAAAAACTAATAGGAATAAGAGCAACTGACAAACAGGAAGCTATCGGATTGGATGAAACCCAACATGGTGAAACTGCTTATAACAATTTTGATTAATTTTACCACAATACTAAAAAAATGGTTTTCAATTTAGAGAGTTCTAAATTTAAAAAAATCACAATGCACTATAGAGTTTATGTTTGAAATGAAACTTACGATTCTTGAATTTATTTGAAAGCATTTTCACAAACGAATAAAAGCACTTTGTAAATTTAGTTTTATTTCCTGCTGGCAGGCTATTTCATATCGAAATAGCCTGTTTGTTTTTAAAAATTTTCTAATATTATCAACATGTTCAACTAATAAATTTACCATTGAAAAAACTTATAGAATAATATAAGTACTGGAAATAATATATTGTTCTATTTCTTTAAGAAGAACGCGGATGAAACATTTAATTATTCCAATTACTAAAACTAATTGAAAGGTTATTTTATTGACATATTTTTAAATTAGATTAAAATTTCAAACAGGCTATTTCTTATGAAGTAACCTGTTTTTTTGTGTTATAGGGTTAAACACAGAACGATTAAAATCTAAATAATACCAATCAACAAAAACGAAATTGAATAAATCTATATTTTCCCCTATTACACTTATCAGTATTTATGTCAATTTATGATTGACATTTCATACATTTATGTATACATATATGTTAAATCATACCTAAATGTAGCTTTTTTAGGTGTGATATAGACATTTCGCGTTTATGTTCGATAATATTAATTTACTTTTGTCGCCGAATTAAAGCAAAAGGATCGTGCATTTTAACTCAAAAAGTCAATTATTTTATTTTCAGTAAGCGGTAAATAAAAAAGCTTTTAATATTGACTTCCAAACATATATAAAAAACAATAAAACTAATAAATCTGAATGAAAAAACTTGAAGCAATAATCCGAAAATCAAAATTTGAAGATGTAAAAAATGCATTATATGAAGCAGGAATTGAATGGTTTTCATACTGGGATATCACCGGATTAGGTAAATCAACCGAGGAACAGATTGTCAGGGGGCAGGTATTCCAATCGAGCTATATACACAGACGAATGATTTCAATCGTAGTGAGGGATATTAATTTAGATAAAACACTTGATGCAATTTTAGACTCCGCCTGGACAGGTGAAACCGGAGATGGGAAGATTTTTATTTACGATATACAAGATACAGTAAGAATCAGGACACGGGAATCCGGACCTGAAGCACTGTTCAATAAAGAGTAAGTAAAAATATTAATCCAACAAATCCGAACAAATCAGAATGAAAAGAAATATCATAGTATTATCCGTTTTATCCCTATTCTCAATTCAGGCTTTAACAGCACAAACTCCCCTCCCCAGGATTGCACCTGGTATAAATACAGGCGATACTGCATGGATGATTGTTGCAACAGCATTTGTATTATTAATGACCATTCCGGGATTAGCCCTGTTTTATGGAGGTTTAGTCAGACGTAAAAATGTATTAAATGTCTTTATGCAGTGTTTTATTATTGTAGCTGCCATCACTATCGAATGGATTGTTTGCGGATATAGCCTGTCTTTCGGCAGCTCGAAAGGATTCCTGGCTCCTTATATCGGCGGTTTTCACTGGGCATTTTTAAATAACATCAACATCACCGATCTGAGTCCCTACTTTGTTTCACACTCACAAATCGGACTTGATGGCAAGGCTGTTGGCACAATCCCTCACCTTGCTTTCATCATGTATCAATGTATGTTTGCCATTATTACCCCGGCTTTAATTATTGGGGCATTTGCTGAACGAATAAACTTTAAAGGATTTTTAGTATTCACTATTTTATGGGCACTTTTCATTTATAATCCAGTGACACACTGGATATGGTCGACTGATGGCTGGTTAAATAAATTAGGAACATTAGACTTTGCCGGAGGTATAGTTGTCCATGTCAATGCAGGTATCGCTGCCATCATAACAGCTATTATGCTTGGAAAACGTCGTGATTATAAAGGTCATGCCATACCACCTCATAATATCACTTACGTTGTAATGGGTGCCGGTCTTCTTTGGGTAGGCTGGTTCGGATTTAATGCCGGGAGTGGATTAGCAGCAGATGGATTAGCCGTAAACGCACTGATGGTTACACATGTAGCAGGATCGGTTGCAGCATTAACATGGGTAATGTTGGATTGGATTATCGATAAAAAACCAACATTGATTGGTATAAGCACCGGAGCCATTGCCGGATTGGCAGCAATAACTCCTGCAGCCGGTTTTGTAGGGATTACAGGGTCTATATTTATTGGAGTTATCGTGTCGGTTATTTGCTTTTGTATGGTAGCCTATATAAAACCAAGATTAGGCTACGATGACTCATTGGATGCCTTTGGGGTTCATGGTATTGGCGGTATATTGGGAGCTCTGTTAACCGGAGTATTTGCTTCACCACTTATTCAGTCGGCATACAGCGGGGCTATCTATGGTAATTACAAACAACTTTTAATCCAGTTTATAGCCGTATTAGCCACCATTATTTATTCCGGGATCGGCACTTTTATTTTGTTCAAACTGACAGAAAAAGTTATTGGAATCCGTGCAACAGATAAACAAGAAGCTATTGGATTAGATGAATCCCAACACGGAGAAACAGCTTATAATAATTTTGATTAACATATGGTCAATCAAAAAATTAGATTTAATAAAAAGATTTCCGTTTTTTAAGTCAATTCATACTTTTTTTGAATTCAAACAATTTTAGTAAAAGTAACTGAAACTTTTTATTGAAATGCTTAAAAAAGATATTTCACACATTTTTTTTGAGTATCTTTGTATTTAATCAAGGTGAACCCTATTGACAACATATAAGATATATTATTTTTACTCATAAAATCATATTGTAAGTATTATTTATGTTTTAGTTTCTATTTGACACATTTAAGCCTGTATTTTTATTGATTTGAAACGCTTCAATCTTTTTTTTTACAAAGAGCTTAAAACATAGTGATTAAACTATCGTTTTTATTATTTTTGCATAGTATTAGTAGCAATACGATAGAAAATGACTAAATATTCAAATTTTAAACTAAAATCAACCCTCAAAAAATATAATTATGTCATCATTGAGATTTAAAGCAGTAGAAGAAGCTTTTAAGAAAAAAGCACTTGAAGTTACCCCACCCTCTAAGTTTACATCCGATTATTACGGAAAATACGTTTTCAATCGTGCTACCATGGCAAAATACCTGTCAAAGGACACATTGAAATCACTTAAAAACGTAATTGACAAAGGTGCAACTCTTAACCTCGAGATAGCAAATGATGTTGCTGCAGGAATGAGAATGTGGGCCATGGAATTTGGTGCGACTCATTACACACACTGGTTTCAACCATTAACTGACAGTACGGCTGAAAAACATGATTCCTTTATTGACTATGTAGGTGCTCCGGGCGAAACAATTATCGAAGATTTTTCAGGGAAACTACTTGCACAGCAAGAACCGGATGCATCTTCTTTCCCAAGCGGCGGTATACGCAGCACTTATGAAGCACGTGGTTACACAGCATGGGATCCTTCATCTCCTGCATTTGTTGTTGATGATACATTAGTAATTCCAACCATTTTTATTTCTTATACAGGTGAATCCCTCGATTTAAAAGCTCCTTTACTAAGGGCATTAAATGCTGTTGATAATGCTGCAACTGCAGTATGTCAAATGTTTGATCCAAGCGTAAAAAAAGTGGTGTCATTTTTAGGTTGGGAACAGGAATACTTCCTGGTTGATGAAGGTTTGTATGCAACCCGTCCTGATTTATTACTAACAGGTCGTACTCTTCTTGGACATGAATCAGCAAAGAACCAACAATTGGATGATCATTATTTTGGAGCTGTTCCAAGTCGTGTTGCTGCATACATGAAAGATATCGAATTTGAAGCTTACAAATATGGCATTCCTGCAAAGACACGTCATAATGAAGTGGCACCAAATCAATTTGAACTTGCCCCTATTTTTGGTGAAACAAACTTATCGGTTGACCAGAACCTGTTGATGATGTCAATAATGAAAAAAATAGCACGTCGTCACGGATTTCGGTTGTTATTGCACGAAAAGCCTTTTGCCGGAATTAACGGTTCGGGAAAACATAATAACTGGTCATTAGGAACCGATACCGGTGTTGGTTTGTTGACCCCTGGTAAAACACCAGAAGAAAACCTTCAGTTTGTTACTTTTTTGGTCAACATTCTACAAGCTGTGTTCAAACATAATGCACTGTTGAAAGCATCAATAATGACAGCTCAAAACGCACATCGTTTGGGCGCAAATGAAGCACCTCCTGCCATTATTTCTGTATTCCTTGGGACACAACTGACAGAGATTCTTGACAAATTAGAAAAAAGTACAAGTGAAGAGGCGATAGTTGTTACAGCCAAGAAAACATTAAGTTTAGGAATAGCACATATCCCTGAAGTATTTTTGGATAATACCGATCGTAACCGTACTTCACCGTTTGCATTTACAGGAAACCGTTTTGAGTTTCGTGCTGTCGGTTCATCAGCGAACTGTTCATCAGCGATGACAACATTGAATGCTGTTGTTGCTGCTCAGTTAACTGAATTTAAAGCTGAAGTTGATTCAAAAATAGCAGGTGGTTCTACGAAAGAGAAGGCAATTTTTGATGTTATAAAATCATATATTAAATCTTCAAAAGCAATTCGTTATGACGGAAACGGATATAGCGAAGAATGGAAGCTGGAAGCTGCTGAACGGGGATTAGACTGTGAAACATGTGTACCAAAGATTTTGAAAGCCTATACTTCAAAACAAAGTATTGAACTATTCAAAACTACAGGAGTTTTGACTTCTGTTGAACTTCATGCACGTAATGAAGTAAAATGGGAAACTTACATTAAATTGATTCAGATTGAAGCAAGGGTTTTAGGTGATTTAGCAATCAACCACATTATCCCTGTTGCAACGCGTTATCAATCATTCCTTTTAGATAATGTTTACAAGATTAAAGCAGTTTATTCACCTGAAAAAGCAGAAAAATTGTCTAAACTGGATTCTGATTTTATTGAAGAAATTGCAGAACATATTTCTATCATTAAAACAAATGTAGATGCATTGGTGGAAGCACGCAAAATTGCGAATAAAATTGACAATGAATATGAAAAAGCATTATCTTATCACGATGATGTATTACCCTATTTTGAAGAAATCCGTAATCACGCCGACGCACTGGAAATGATTGTTGACGATGAAATGTGGACTTTACCTAAATACAGAGAATTGTTGTTTATTCGTTAAGACAAAGGTTTTTACACCATTTTTAATATATTAGAATAGTGGGAAAACCTAAAGGTTTTCCCACTATTTTCAAAATAACAATAGAACAAAACAACACGATAAATTAGCTGATAGTAACAGTTTTTAAGCGTATAAAAAAGAAATGAAGCTATGACAATCCCAAAACTTACCGATGAATATGACCAGAAATCACTATATTCCTCTAAAAACGAGCACGACGCCTGCGGTGTCGGCTTAATATTAAATCTTCGTGGGGAAAAGTCTCATGAAATTGTTGAAAACGGATTGCAGGTTCTCGAAAACATGGTTCATCGTGGAGCAGAGAGTGCCGACAATAAAACCGGTGATGGTGCAGGTATTTTAATACAGATTCCTCATGAATTTATCTTACTTCAGGGTATACCTGTCCCCGAAAAGGGAAAGTATGGAACAGGGTTGGTATTTCTTCCAAAAGACGCCAATAAATCTGAGCTTTGCCTGAATGTTATAAAAGAAAACATCATTAAAGAAGGGTTGAAACTTCTGGCCATTCGTGATGTTCCTGTACACAGTGATATATTAGGAGAGATATCTGCCTCCAATGAACCTCTTATTAAACAGTTATTTGTTACAGGAGCTTCTTCACAAGAAGAACTGGAACGTAAACTTTATATAGTCAGAAAAAAGATTGAGAAAGGGATTCTTAAATCAAACATATCCAAAGATCGTAGTTTTTACATTGTAAGTCTGTCGACAAAACAAATGATTTACAAAGGAATGCTTACTTCACTTCAATTACGTGATTATTTTCCGGATCTGTCAAATCCTAATTTTACCAGTGGAATTGCGTTAGTACACTCACGTTTCAGTACGAATACTTTTCCTACATGGGATCTGGCACAGCCATTCCGTATGTTAGGGCATAATGGTGAAATAAATACGATTCGCGGGAACAGACAATGGATGGAGTCTCGTGAAAGTGTATTAAAATCAGATCAACTTGGAAATTTACAGGAATTATATCCGATTGTTCAACCGGGAATGAGTGACAGTGCGACACTTGATAATGTACTTGAATTCCTTGTTATGTCAGGAAAAAGTTTACCACATGCAATGGCCATGCTGGTTCCTGAAAGCTGGAATTCAAAAAATCCGATTTCCGACAGTTTAAGAGCATTCTATGAATATCACAGCACTTTTATGGAACCATGGGATGGACCTGCTACATTACTTTTCAGTGATGGAAGGTATGCCGGAGGAATGTTGGATAGAAATGGATTGCGTCCGGCCCGCTATCTGGTGACTCATGATGATTTGATGATTATAGCTTCCGAAACCGGAACAATTGATATTGATCCTGCACGGATTAAATCCAAAGGTCGGTTAAAAGCAGGGAAAATGATCATGATTGATACCGAATTAGGTCAAATATATTATGATAACGAATTAAAAGAAGGACTTGCAAAAGCATTTCCCTATCGTGAATGGTTAAATAAAAATTGTATTAATCTCGATAATATCTCTTCAGGAAGAAGTGTAAAAAACAACCTCGATGATTACCAGACTCTTTTAAATGCATTTGGTTATTCAAAAGAAGATTTGGAAAGATTAATCCTGCCAATGGCAAATGATGGATTCGAACCTTCATCATCAATGGGAAATGATGCAGCCTTATCTGTTTTCTCTGATAAACCGCAACGTCTTTTCAATTATTTCCGTCAACAATTTGCACAGGTTACAAATCCACCAATAGATCCAATTCGTGAAGAATTGGTTATGTCATTAACGGGTTATGTCGGTTCGGTACATCAAAATTTACTGGAACCTGCCCACGAAATTTGTAAGATGGTAAAACTTAAAAGTCCAGTCCTTACAAATACACATTTTGATATTTTACTGAATCTAGAATATAAAGGATTTTCAACTATTTCGTTGCCGATGTTGTTTGATCCTAAAACAGGAGCTAAAGGACTTGAAAAAGCAATTGAGGAACTTTGCCTGTCGGTTGAAAAAGCAGTAGATGATGGGAAAAATTATATTGTATTAAGCGATCGTGGCGTTGACGCAACTCATGCTCCGATTCCATCTTTATTAGCAGTCTCAGCAGTGCATCTCTATCTTGTTCAAAAAAGGAAAAGAATGCAAATTGATATTGTTGTTGAAACTGCCGAACCACGTGAAGTAATGCATTTTGCACTATTATTCGGATTCGGAGCGAATGCCATCAATCCATACATGGTTTTTGCTATAATTTATGAAAAGGTAAAATCAGGTGATATTCAAATGGATTTTGCAACAGCGAAGCTTCATTATATTAAAGCTGTGAACAAAGGGTTGCTAAAAGTTCTTTCAAAAATGGGAAATTCTACTTTGCGCAGTTATCGCGGAGCACATATTTTTGAGGCAATTGGCATTTCAACTCCATTTTTGGAGAAATATTTTAAAGGAATATCGTCAGCCATCGAAGGTATCGATATGGAAGATGTTGCCTATGAAGTATTGAAACCTCACAATGAAGCATTTCACCCATTAGAAGGAAGTAATCCTACGCAATTAAAAAATCTTGGTTTGTACCAGTATCGACGTGATGGGGAAGAACATTCATGGAATCCTGAAACAATCGCACGACTTCAGATTGCTACTAAGACAAATGATTACGATAAATACAAAGAATACGCGAAAACAGTTGACGAAAAACCAACACCTATATTTATTCGTGATTTGATGGATTACAAACACAATCCAATTGATATAAATGAAGTAGAACCTATTGAAAAGATAACGAGACGTTTCGTTACCGGAGCTATGTCTTACGGTTCAATTAGCAAGGATGCCCATGAAGCCATGGCGATGGCCATGAACCTTTTAGGTGGCAGAAGCAATACCGGTGAAGGCGGAGAAGATCCTGAACGGTATAAAAAGCGTGATGACGGGTTAAGTACACGAAGCGCAATTAAACAGGTTGCCTCCGGAAGGTTTGGTGTAACTACCGAATATCTTGTAAATGCGGATGAACTTCAGATAAAAATTGCTCAGGGAGCAAAACCCGGAGAAGGTGGACAACTTCCCGGATATAAAGTGGATAAAATAATTGCAAAGACACGTCACTCAATACCGGGGATTTCATTAATCTCGCCCCCACCCCATCACGATATTTATTCAATTGAAGATTTAGCACAACTTATCTTCGATTTGAAAAACGTAAACCCTTCAGCTACAATTAGTGTAAAACTGGTTTCAGAAACCGGCGTCGGAACAATTGCAGCCGGAGTTGCGAAAGCAAAAGCGGATTTAATTTTAATCAGTGGTGCCGAAGGAGGAACCGGTGCAAGTCCATCCAGTTCAATTAAACATGCAGGACTTCCTCTTGAAATTGGATTAGCAGAAACGCAGCAGACACTGGTATTAAATAATCTGCGTGGTCAGGTTCGTTTACAATCGGATGGACAATTAAAAACTGGTCATGATATTATTGTTGCCGCTTTATTGGGTGCTGAAGAATATGGTTTCGCTACGAGTGCATTGATCACTCTTGGGTGCGTTATGATGCGTAAATGTCATTTAAACACCTGTCCTGTAGGTGTCGCTACCCAGGATAAAGCATTACGTCAGTTTTTTGTAGGAAAATATGAATATCTTGTTAATTTCTTTAATTTCCTTGCACGTGATGTTCGCGAACATTTAGCTCAAATGGGGTATCGGAGTCTTGATGAAATTATCGGTCATGCCGAATTACTGGAACGTAAAGCAGTGGAAGGAACGGAGAAACTGAAAAAAGTAGATTTATCAAAAATACTGTTCACTCCCGCTAAAACATCAGGTACTGCTCTACGTCATGTAAAAAACCAGGAGCATAAGATTGAGAACGTGATGGATCGAGAATTAATAAGAAAATCACTTCCGGCACTCGATTTGTGTATGCCTGTAGAACTCAATTATAAAATTAAAAATACCGACCGTGCTGTTGGAGCCATGCTTTCGGGTGAAATTGCAAAGCGTTATGGAAATAACGGATTGCCAAATGATACCATAAAAGCTTATTTTCACGGTTCAGCCGGACAAAGTTTCGGTGCTTTTTTAAGCAGGGGTGTTACATTTCAACTGGAAGGTGAAGCAAATGATTATCTTGGTAAAGGGCTTTCAGGAGGGAAAATTGTACTTATAACACCAAAAGAGTGTACTTTTAAGCCCGAAGAGAACATTATTGCAGGGAATACTATTTTATATGGTGCAACTTCAGGTGAAGTGTATATTAATGGAGTAGTAGGCGAACGGTTCTGCGTTCGTAACTCCGGAGCTATTGCAGTTGTAGAAGGAGCTGGCGATCATTGTTGTGAATATATGACAGGCGGACGTACGGTTGTTCTTGGTACAACAGGACGTAATTTTGCTGCCGGCATGAGTGGTGGAGTTGCCTATGTACTTGACGAATCTGACAATTTTGACTTTTTCTGTAACATGGAAATGGTTGAACTTTCACTTATTGAAGATAGTACAGACAGTAAAGAATTAAAGGGATTAATTTCAAATCACTTTAAATATACCAAAAGTAAACTTGCAAAGAAGATTCTTGACAATTGGAGTGAATACGTTGATAAATTCAAAAAAATCGTTCCTATTGAATACAAAAAAGTTTTGCAGGAAGAAAAAATTGATGCGATCAATAAGAAAATTGCTCAGGTTGAACGCGATTACTAATTATTAAACTTTTCGAACGTTTTGAACTTTGAAAAGTTTATAAAATAAAACAATAAAACATCATGGGAAATCCTAAAGCATTTATAAATACTCCCCGCAAAACAGCAGGTTACCGTCCTATTAACGAACGGATTTCTGATTTCGGAGAGGTAGAACAGACATTAAACCGGGAAGACAGAAAAATTCAGGCTTCACGATGCATGGATTGTGGAATTCCGTTCTGCCATTGGGCTTGTCCCCTAGGCAATAAAATGCCGGAATGGCAGGATTTGATATACAAAGGACAATGGAAAGAGGGAGTGGAAGTATTGCATGAAACAAATAACTTTCCTGATTTTACAGGACGTATTTGTCCAGCACCCTGTGAAAAATCCTGTGTATTAGCATTGCACGATGCAGCAGTAACTATTCGAGAAAACGAAGCTGCCGTTACAGAAGTTGCATTTATTGAAGGAATGATTAAAGCCCGTCCTCCAAAGACACGAACAGGTAAAACAATTGCAGTAATTGGTTCAGGTCCTGCCGGATTGGCAGCAGCCCAACAGTTGAACAGAAAAGGGCATCACGTAACAGTCTATGAAAAAGAAAACGGATTAGGAGGACTCATGCGTTATGGCATCCCTAATTTCAAATTAAACAAGAATATTATCGACCGACGAATGGCATTGTTGATCGAAGAAGGAATCGTGTTTAAAACCAATACTGAAATCGGAAAAGATATTTCAGGAAAGGACATCATGAAAAATTTTGATGCAGTATGTATTGCTGTTGGAGCAGAGCATCCCCGTGACATTCAACCTGAAGGCCGCGATTTAAAAGGAATCTATTTTGCTTTAGACTTTCTGAGCCAACAAAACCAACTTATAATTGGCGAAAGTGTAGATAAAAATCAACTCATTTCAGCAAAAGGTAAACATGTTCTTGTTATTGGAGGAGGTGATACCGGTTCAGATTGTGTAGGTACATCCATTCGTCAGGGGGCTGTAAAGGTTACTCAGATTGAAATCATGCCTCAACCACCTGTTGATAGAAATCCGGACACTCCATGGCCATATTATCCGAATATTCTTAAAACTTCAAGTTCTCACATGGAAGGTTGTGTACGTAAATGGAGTCTGAATACCAACAAGTTTATTGGTGAAAATGGTAAACTTACAGAAGTAATGGTAGAAGAAGTTGAATGGTCGAAAGATGAAAATGGTCGTATGAGCATGAAACCAACAGGTAAAACCGATTTGATTAAAGCTGATTTAGTGTTCCTGGCCCTTGGATTTATCCATCCAATTCACGAAGGATTGCTAACAGAATTGGGTGTTGAGTTTGATGGACGTGGCAATGTTGCAATTGACAAAGAAAGTAAGAGTAACATTGGTAAAGTTTTTGCAGCCGGAGATGCCACTATGGGTGCAAGTCTGGTTGTCAGGGCAATTGCTTCGGGACGTAAAGTAGCCGAGGACATTCATAATACATTGTAATCTTTATTTTACCAACTATAAAAACAATAAAACTTTAAATAAACAATCTCTTCTAACTATAGAAGATTAACAGAGAGGCTTAATATTATGTGTGGAATAGTATGTGCATTTGATATAAAACAACCGGTACGGGCTTTACGGCCTCAAGTATTGAAAATGTCTAAACGTATACGGCATCGCGGGCCGGATTGGTCGGGAGTATTTTCCGATGAGAAAGCCATTATGGCACACGAGCGTTTATCAATTGTCGATCCTGAATCAGGGAAACAACCTCTTTACAGCAAAGATGGCAAATTAGTGTTGGCTGTTAATGGTGAAATTTATAATCATCAGGAAATACGTAAACAATTTGAAGGTAAATATGAATTCCTTACCAAGTCCGATTGTGAAGTAATTCTGGCACTCTATCGTGAAAAAGGTCCGAATTTTCTGGAAGATCTGAATGGAATCTTTGCCTTTGCCCTATACGACATCGAAAAAGATATTTACATGATTGGTCGCGATCATATCGGAATTATTCCACTTTACCAGGGTTGGGATAAAGAAGGAACTTATTTTGTAGCTTCCGAATTAAAAGCGTTGGAAGGTTATTGCACAAAAATAGAAGAATTTCTTCCAGGCCAGTATTACTACAGTCCTGACAAGAAACCAACTCAATGGTATTCACGCGACTGGCAAAGTTATGATGCTGTTAAGGACAATGTTTCTGACATTAAAGTCTTGCGTGAAGCACTGGAAGCTGCAGTTGAACGTCAGTTAATGGCCGATGTCCCTTACGGTGTATTACTCTCCGGAGGGTTGGATTCATCCATTATTTCAGCTATTGCAAAAAAGTATGCCAACAAACGCATCGAGTCGGGGAATACTGAGGAAGCATGGTGGCCTCAGCTCCACTCTTTTGCCGTAGGATTAGTGGGTTCACCCGACCTGATTGCAGCCCGTAAAGTGGCTGATCATATTGGCACTATTCACCATGAGATACATTTTACCGTTCAGGAAGGATTGGATGCAGTACGTGATGTAATTTATCATGTAGAGACATATGATGTTACTACTATTCGTGCCAGTACGCCAATGTACCTTTTATCACGTTTCATCAAATCAATGGGTGTAAAAATGGTACTTTCAGGAGAAGGTGCCGACGAGATATTTGGTGGATACCTTTATTTTCATAAAGCTCCGAATGCAGAAGAATTCCATAAAGAAACAGTTCGTAAAATTAACAAACTTCACTTGTACGACTGCCTTCGTGCCAACAAATCGCTTGCTTCATGGGGTGTAGAAGGACGTGTCCCATTTCTTGACAAAGAATTTATGGATATTGCCATGCGTCTCAATCCAACTGATAAAATGGCTGGCAGCAATGGGAAAATGGAAAAATGGATCTTACGCAAAGCTTTCGAAGACTATTTACCGGAAAGTGTGACCTGGCGTCAGAAGGAACAATTCTCCGATGGGGTTGGTTACAACTGGATAGATTCTCTGCGGGCACTGACAACAGAAGCTGTATCCGATGAACAAATGGCGAAAGTTGCCGAAACCTATCCGATAAATCCGCCAATGAATAAGGAAGAATATTATTATCGTACTATTTTCACTGACTTCTTCCCATCTAAATCAGCCTCCATGTGTGTACCGTCTGTACCATCGGTGGCCTGTAGTACAGAAATTGCATTGGAATGGGATGCCGCTTTCAAAAACATGAATGATCCTTCTGGTCGTTCAATAAAAAGCGTTCACGAACAGGGGTACAAATAAATTATCCAATTCTTTCAAAGAATTTAAAATCAAAAGAAGCTGATCTATTCATTTTAGACCAGCTTCTTATATGTTAGATTATAACAGTTTCTCCTAAGTACATGACAAAAAAACAAATAATTAAAAATAGATTCATATTGAATAACTTACAATAAAAAGAATTACCACATAAGTCACAAAAGAATCACAAAAGCAATTAAATTTTACAATAAAGAACACAAAAATTAGTAATACTAAAAGCCTTTAAAGCTAATATTAAAAACCGAAAATCTTTTGTGTGCTTAATATTGACTTTGGTGGAATTTATACTTAACTTTTGTGATTCTTTTGTGACTTTTGTGGTGAATATTTGATTTAATATGTTTATTATGTGACTGCTAGTAATAATATTATTTTTTGTCATGTACTAAACAGTTTCTCTTATAAAATGTATCTCCCCTGTACTGTAATTCATTGCCTTATAATCCCTGTCACGCAAAAAACATTAAAATAACAAAAGTGGATTTACAATCCACAATTCAAAATTGTATTTAAAATAAGCATTTTGTAGTTATTATCGATCTTACAATCCAAACAATTAAGGGTATAACAGTGTTTGACATTTAAAACTTCAATGAGAATTCTAATTTTAATCTTAATGGCAATGATAAGTTTAAACAGTCAGGGTCAGAACACGAAAAAGAATATGACGGGACTACTATCCGGGGCTAATGAAGATCATAAAGTTACAGTTGTCAATTTCACTAAACTTGAAACTATCATCAATAAAAAAGACAATATACTTTATGTAGTAAACTTTTGGGCTACATGGTGCAGGCCGTGTGTGATGGAACTACCCGATTATATGGAAGTAAACAAATTCTATCACAATAATCCACAATTTAAAATGATTCTGGTGAGTCTGGATCTTGCTAAAGAAGCTGAAACAATTGTGCATCCATTTTTAGTGAAAAACAAAATGGATGTTGAAGTATATCTGCTGGACGATAATAAACGAATGAATCAGTGGATACCCGCTATTGACAGCAAATGGAGCGGTGCAATTCCAGCTACTGTCTTCTACCGGAACGGTGTAAAATTAGATTTTAAAGAGAGTAAAATGGAGAAAAACGAATTAATAAAAATCATTAGTAAAAATTTATAAAACAGAGAACATGAGAAAAAAAATAATAAATCTAAGTTTAATCATACTTCTGGCATTTACTTGTCAGGTAAAAGCACAAAAAATGGAAAACAGATCAGATCATATAGGATATAAAATCGGAGATGTGGCTACCGATTTTAAATTGAAAAATATCGACAATAAAATGGTTTCATTGTCCGATTACAAAGATGCAAAAGGCTATATCGTTATTTTCACCTGTAACCACTGCCCGTATGCAAAAGCGTACGAAAACCGGATTATAGGGTTAAACTATAAATATGCTTCGAAAGGGTATCCGGTAATTGCGATCAATCCGAATGATCCCAAAGCAGAACCGCAAGATAGCTTTGAAGGCATGAAGCTACGGGCAAAAGAAAAAGGCTTTACATTCCCGTATTTATTTGATGAAGGACAAACCATTTATCCAAAATATGGCGCTGTCCGAACTCCTCATGTTTTTGTTTTACAAAAGGTGAATGGGAAAAACATTGTCCGTTATATTGGAGCCATTGATGATAACTATGCCGATGCTAATGATGTTAGCCATAAGTATGTTGAAGATGCTGTGGATGCCTTGCTTTCAGACAAACCGATACTGGTAACCTCTACGGTTGCAATTGGGTGCAGCATTAAGGCACAAAAAGAGTAATGAATCAAAAGTACAAAAGAATCTGATAGAAATTTAAAAAACTTTTTAGAGTGCTACGCACTCTAAAAAGTTTTTTAACTATTAGAATTAAATTTCCTGATTTTTCAGAAATATCAGTAGGAATTATAATTCAATTGTTCCATTCAGCCTGATATCCCTTGAAGAACTACCTGCCATTACTTTTACGATTCCCGTTATAGTTTTCCATGAATGACTTTTTACATCCCAGTAGCAGAAAGAACGTCCCTCAAGAGGGATCGAAACTTGTTTCGTTTCCCCGGCTTTCAACTCTACACGGGCAAAGCCTGCCAGTTTCTTGGGAGCCTGTTCAACATCAGTTGTTGAAGGCAACCCCAGATAGATCTGAACCACTTCTGCACCAGCTGTCTTGCCGGTATAGGTAACGTTCAGTCCAACGTTGTAAGCAGTGGTGTAATCGGTGGTTATATTGGCCGTATTATTGATTTTAATACTCTTATAATCAAAAGTGGTATACGATAAACCATGGCCGAAAGCAAATAACGGTTCAATATTCATTTTGTCATAATGACGGTAGCCTACAAAAATACCTTCGGAATAGTTAGACACCAGATTGACTCCCGGGAATTGTTCGGGTGTATTGGCTGGAACGTCATTTATATCTTTCGGGAAAGTCAAAGGCAATTTCCCGGAAGGATTGACATCTCCAAATAGAATAGCCGGCACAGAATTGCCATCCTCTTCTCCCGGAAACCATGCCTCCAGAATAGACTGAACATCATTTACCCAGGGCATTGTGATAGCAGAACCTGTCTTGAGTACCACAACAGTGTTTGGATTGGCTTGAGCAACTTTTGCAACCAACTCGTTCGTATTTGCATCAAACCCGATATCATTATCCATTCCTTCCGAAGTAAGCAGATTGAGCATAATTACTACTATATCTGACTTTTTAGCCAGTGCTATAACCTCTTCAACATTCTCACCGGTGGCAGTTTCTACCGTAACTTTACTTCCTACCCGATCCTTAAGTCCCTGTAAAGGTGAAACTGTGTAAAGAGGTACTACGTGCGAACTACCCCCTCCGCCTGCTTCGGCATTATAGAGTTTTTTACCAATAAGGGCAATTGATTTTATCTTATTCAATTTCAAAGGCAACAGGTTGTTTTTGTTTTGTAACAGCACAGTACCTTCCTCTGAAATCTTTCTGGAAATAAGTCCGTTTTCCTTTGCAGGAATGACCGTTGGGATAGTTGCCGTGTTTTGTTCAAAAAGTCCAATTTCAAACATCTTTGTGTAACGACGGATTATTTTATCGTCAATGACTGATTCCGGAACTTTGCCTGCCTTCACGGCTGCTAATAACGAATCTCCAAAATAAAAATTATCAGGCATTTCAACATCCAATCCATAAAGAGCGGATGGAACCGTGCTATGTACTGCACCAAAGTCTGAAGTCAAAAAGCCATCGAACTGCCACTCATTCCTAAGAATCTTATTTAACAGTAAATCATTTTCTGAACAATATGGTCCATTAATTTTATTATACGCAGTCATCAGAGAGGCCACATGGCCTTGTTTTACCGATGCTTCAAAGGCAGGCAGATAGATTTCCCTCAGGGTGCGTTCACCAATAATCTCGTTCACTATAAACCGGTTTGTTTCCTGATTGTTCGCTGCAAAATGTTTTACATTGGCAAGTACACCTTCCTTTTGAATACCCTCAATATCTGCAACTGCAATTTTTCCCGATAAATACGGATCTTCACCATAGGCTTCGAATGTACGTCCTCCACGGGGATCGCGGGCAATGTTGACACAAGGCGCCTCCAGGAAACCGTTTTTCAGTATTTTTGATTCAACACCTTCTGTTTTACCATACAGCATGGCTGCGGTAATATCCCAGGTAGCTGCCAATGCAATGGGAGCCGGAAGAGCGGTAGCGGGCAACTGGGGCAATCCATTGCCCATAGCAACTCCCGAAGGACCATTTGTAACTACCATAGAAGGGATATTTAGCCGTGGAATTCCAATTATTATACGATATATCCTGCCTAATTCCGGATTTTTATTCATAGCGACAAAAAATTCCTTTACTTGTTCTTTCGTCATTTTAGACACTCCGTGTATCAACTTACCATTGTCACCTCCGTGCACCTGTGAAATTTTTTCTTCCAGTGTCATTTGGGAAACTAATGCCCGGGCTTTATTAGCTGAAGATTGTGCCATACTATTTGTCGGGAAAATCGAGAACAATAGTTCTGACAAACCTATCAGAATTAATTTATTTATGTATTTCATATGTTTATGATTGCTTTTAAAATTGGTTTTGATTATTGAGTGTAAACAAACAAAATTTAATCAATCAAGCTCCTTCAGGTTCAAAACTGATTAAATTTTGTCAAATTTGTTTTATTTAATAATTATCAGAAATTATAGGTATATCCCAGTTGTATGGTAAAAGGGATAATATAGGCAGCACCCATGATTTTATTTTCAAATTTAGAAGCATCCGTAATTAAATCGGAGTTGGAGATACTTCCCTGTACACCTAATTGATTAAGCGGATTAATCACTGTCAGGGTGATCTTACTTTTCTTATTCATATTGAAATCACTTCCCACAAAAGTTTCCCATCTTCCCTGATAAACCAGGGCATCCGATACATTGGCAAATTGTTTTCCAAAATAACGTGCACGTGCCCAGATTTTGAACTTATCTATTGTATAAGTAGGTTCAATTTCAATCAATGTATGCGAAAGAGCTGTTACCCCTTTGCCTGAAAAGTCATAATGTTCGGTATTATTTTGATTCACAACCTGACCGTTTACTAACGCTTTAGTCCAGTTTATATCAAAACCATAATCCTGATACTGTGGATTCTGTAAAGTCAGCAAACAATGAATATTGAAATTTTTTAATGGGTTACTGATGAAATCGGTTGTCCAACCCAGCGTTTTTACGCCATAATTCTGAACATAAACTACACCTTCTCCAGTATCAGGATTCGTTATCGAAGTTCTGTTAAACGCTACATTCGTTCTGTTGGCATACGTAATTTGCGAAACTAAGCTTAAATATTTATTTAAATTAAAATAGATACCCCCTTGTCCAAGTATTGTAGTTGACAGGGCATTGGCCTTGGGATTTCCATCACCTGCTCCGGAATAATTTTCCAGTTGCCCATGTTTTTCATTGTAAATAAAACTTCCTGTCAAGCCAAAAGGTTTTGTTAATTTATATATACCACTTAAGCTACCGTTTTTGTGAAGAAAACCATCATGAAAAGGAGTAGTGGCAACGCCTGCATACGAATAATTATTGGCTATACCTGCCGGTGTGTTTAACCAACTGCGATTTTGTTTTGCATCCTGGGTGTCTAATAAATAATCACCGTTCATGACGTGAGCTTCCAGGCGAACACCAAGAATCAACTGCAACCTGTTGGTTACTTTCCATTCATCGGTAAAGTAGAAAGCTAATTTATCTTCCCAACCATTGTGATATTCACTACTTGCGTTATTATTAAAGAACCCGTACGAATCGGTATTAACTCCTCCGACACCTACCAGTTTTCTTGGATTGGGAGCAATTTCGGTTAAAAACATAGATGTGCTTGAAGTATACTGATCTATGTAATCATACCATTGATCCAGTCCGAAGTGGATGTTTTGAGTAGCAAATTTTTTGTTTAAATCAAAAACGCCCATTAAATTTTGTACGTTTTTTGCATGATCCATCAAAGCAATGAACATTTGTACCTGACCTAACTTATTCTTATCAACGAATGCTTGACCGTTATCAGCATATTTTAAGCTTGTAAAAGCTCCAGTTGATATTGATCCGGCAGGTTGGATAATTGCAAAATTAGGTTCACCGGTCATATAACGCATGGTGTAATCCAAATGCCAGCCGTCTCCTAAATTATTTTTACCAACAACATCAACAGTATGCGATGTAGTATACATATCATTTTTCAAATTTTGATCCTGAAGTTTCCCTGTGAGCATGTTGTAAGTTCTGATTTGTCCATCAACAGGCAGATAGCTGTCTAATCCAAATTTAAAACCGGGTATTGCAGTTACAGAACCATTCGAGTGATAGTAAAAAGGATTTTGGTTTGATACGATACTCATCGAATTGGCAAACTTGTACAATACAGAAACTTCGCCGTTCTTAAACCGTTTTGTTAGTCCAGCTTTAAGAATCTGAGTATTGTCAACATCACGCATAAATTTTGGATTGTAACTTCCCGGATCTGCATTGAAGTGACCACTTGCAGTATAATACCATCCTTTCCCCAGAGGTCCGGCAATAGAACCTGCAACACGCAGTAATCCAAAGTCATTTGAAGTGATCCCGACATTTCCGTGAATTTGGTCAGTGCCAAAACGGTCGAAAGATGTTACCGCATAACCCACCTTCCCCAATACATTGGAAACCGATGCTAAATTAGCAAGTCCCATCTGGGCAAAACTGCCATCAGCACGCCACACGTTGTAGGGCATAAACGGCCAATAATAATAAGGAACAGGCAAATTATTTTCTACAATAGTTATACCACCATTACTTCCGGGAAGGCCGATATTCAGATCCCTCGGGCTTGACAGGGAGGAAGCATTATCTGTTACATTCCTGTTTTTTTCTTCATTTCCGGGTTCCGAGGTGGCTTGAGCCTGTTTTACCTTCGTAGTATCACTTTTTAATACTGTTGACTGAGCGAATATTACCCCACTAAAAATTAAGCAGGAGCAAATAAAAGCTGATTTTAATTGTTTTGTTTTCATGAATTAATTGTATTATGATTTAATTTATTGGTGTTATTTATTCATTTTAAAATTAAGTTTGATTTCTTATTAATAACTCATTCCTTCTCCAAATTTAAACAAAGGATAATCAGCACCCTTTAAATAACCCGGTACATCAGATTTTTGATTTTGTGCAGCCGTTTCACTTACAGGAGTCGTAAAAGGCATTTTAGCCGTAGGATTAAATTTGCCGGTTACAATATCCAACAGGGCTTCAGGAGTTGCGCCAAAGGTAGAAAGTACTCCTTTTACGTTAGTCGTTTCATTATTATATATTTCATCTATTACCCATGGATTTGAGTAGTTGATCACCATCACTGTCGGTTTTTTTGAAGTGAGACAGTTAATATAGCAGGTATTAACACCATTTTTAGATACTGACAGGTAAATAGGTTCGCCTTTAGAGTCGAACAATGCACTTGAGGCACCAGGGGTAATCCAGACTAAAATCACATCAGCCTCAGAGGGAGTTTTAACAAAGGTTATGTCCCAGTTATTTTTAGCCGGGATTGTTACATGTGTACCATTAGGACTCCCTTTTTGTTCATAATAGCATTCAAAATATACTTTTGTGTTAGATTTAAGCGGTAAGAAGCTTGATTCATTTCGTAATAAAACAATTGATTTGCGTAAAGCTAAATCAGCACGTTCCTGAAATTTAGGGTTCCCTACAATTTGAATTGCTTTTTCGACATCAACGTATGGATTTTCAAACAATCCGAGCTCGAATTTTTCCATTAACAAGCGATACACCGATTCATCAATCGTTTTCATTTTGACAGCTCCCACTTTGACAGCCTTCAATAATTCTGTTGGATCCCCACTTCCTGAATAAAGGTTGACACCTGCTTCCTGTGATCTTTTATACCGTTCAGTCACGTTCAAACCTTCAACTCCCCACGGCATCATATCGATAGGGCCTGTATCTGAATTGATAATCCCGTTAAAACCAAGTTCTTTTCTTAATAAATCGTGCAAGATGCCTTTATTATAGGCATACGCTACCTGTTCATATTTCGTTCCAACCGGGATTGAATAATAAGGCATAATAGAAGAAACACCAGCATCAATAGCTGCTTTGAAGGTAACCAGATTGTTTTGTAACATTTTATCCGACATAACTTCTCTTTTTCCCCAAGGGAAGTGCGGATCCTGTCCGTTTTCAGTTGAACCACCACCTGGGAAGTGCTTTACAGTCAACGCAACAGAAGTAGAAGAAAGCTTATTCCCCTGAAAACCTAATACAACCTCACGCATGGTCTGGGCAGCCAACGTTGCATCTTCGCCAAAGGTGCCTTCAATACGTTGCCAGCGTGGTTCAGTGGCTAAGTCTGCCATGTACATATATCCTTTGCGTAATCCGATAGCAGTCCATTCCTGACGGGCAATATCCGCAAATTCATGCACCAGTTGAGGATCTCTCATAGCAGCCAACCCTAATTCTCCGGGCCAGGTTGAAAATGTCGTCTTGCCAACACTCAATCCGATAGAAGCATCTTTCGTGATATGATTCCGCGGATTGGAAGTGACGATAGCCGGGATACCTAATCCATCGCTTTCGCATAATGCCTGCAACTTATTCGACCATTCGGCCAAAATTCTGGTATCTGCATTGGCTCTTAGAATAAAGTTACGCAGGTGTAATTTTCTGACTCCGTTCGTCGTGCCTGCTGCTGATAATTGAGGAACCGGCATTGGCAGACCTGTTAACATATTGTTTTTCATTACCAGATCTTCCTCGTTGAAATTACTTGTGATCGGTAAGTTGGTCTTTGTTTTCTCAAAAGACCAGTCGTTTTCCAAACGGGTAGTGCTGATAAGCATCATGCCTGCTTTTTCTTCAAGGGTCATTTTTGACAGCAGGTCTTTTGCCCGCTCACTGTATGGCAAACGCCAATCTTCATATTTGTCCAGTTTGCCGTTCTTGTTCAAATCTTTGAATTGCAACCCGTCAATAGTAATTATTTTTGCTGACTTACTCTCCAACACCGGTTGCGTAATTGCTGGAGTTGCTGCGAAAGCTGTAGCTCCTACAACGAGCAGCAAACATGTTGTTTTGATGTTCTTTAATTTCATGGTTTGATTTTTTAATTGTGATTTCTAATTTAGAGTCTTATTAAATCTGAAGTATTGATATGAGTATTCTATCGACAAAACTTATTGCCGATGGAAAATCGTGAATCTGTAGAGGAGTTTTTGTGAATTGTGGTTTTCATAATATTGCTGTCGATTAATTTCGGTGCAATATTACAAAGTTATTAAAAGGCAATCGTCCCACTTAGCATAACAGGACTTCCCATCAGGTTTGTTGGGACACATTTATTTTATTATGCCTTATATTTAGGTGATTAAAAAACGGAAGATTTTTAGGTTTCTCGATTGAGACGTTGACGGTACCCGGTTGGAGTCTCACCGGTAATCTCTTTGAATAGCCTGTAGAAAGATGATTTTGAATTAAAGCCGGCTTCATATGCCAACCCTAAGAAATTTATGTGACTCATTTTTGGATCGTTTAAATACTGTTTAAACGCTGCAACCCTAAATTCATTGATTAATTGGTAGAAGTTTTTACCCATCTCATCGTTGATGGTTTGAGAGAGATTTTGGCGTGTAATATTCAAATCACGGGCCATTAATTCAAGATTATAATCCGGATTAAGATAGGGCTTGTTTGTTTCAATATATTTTTGAATGGTTAGGGCATTCTGGCTTAATTGTTGTTTATTCAAACCCGACCGGGTATATTTGCTGGGCTGGTTTTGCTCTTTACGTTCTTCCAGGTTGACCGGATGGTCAATATAAATTGTTTGTTGCAATAACCCAAACACGAGTAAAAGAAAACCCAACATGCCCAGATTAAACTGATTAAACCAAAAACCGCGATCTACCGCCAGTTGTAAAAAATTCGGGACTAAAGGTGCAAAATATTCAAATATGTTACTTACCGCAATGATAATCATTACGAAAACGACCCAATTCAACGTAAGACGTTGTGACTTATGAGAGAAATAGTTCTTGATATTTCGATGATGTCGTATTAATAGAATAAAGACAACTGTCAGGTAGATAATTACAGAGGCACAGATAAGGGTGTAAATTATCAGGTATTTTAACGGCATTTCCACATTATAAAAAATCGAAGGTTTGACCGATTCAGAGATAGTGAACAATCGGTAAACACTAATAAAAAGAAAAGGTAACAGGTTAAGCGAATGTATCCATTTGAACCTGAAATCAATATTGATCAGGCTTAGCACATAAAACAAGAAAATAGGCCCATTCAGGAAAAGGAATGGAAGATATCCGATTTTTATGTAAGAAGTAAGACCTCCGGGAATAAAAAGTCCTATGAAATTTAATGCATTGAATACAAACCACAACGAAAGCAGGTAATTTGAAACATGCTTTGGCCTCCTTAATGAAAACACCAATGCACTGATAATGGCTTGTAAAGTCAACAAGTAAAGCATACCAACAGTTTCTTCAAATTAATACTGATTTTTTCGGGGATAAAGATAATCATATATAATTAAAAATAAAATTTCTTTATTAAATTTCAATTAAGATATAAGTATTATAAAAACAGAAACGCGAACCGGATTCCCCGATTCGCGTTTCTTCTATCATGTTTCATTAAACATAGGTCTTTGTTCTTTTATCTTTATTCTAAAAATCAATTAAACTGATTCACCAGTGCATTCACTTCGTCAGTAATGAGCTTTGCAAAGTCAGCCACTTTCATGGTTCCTTTATCACCTTCTCCCTGACGGCGAACAGATACTTCACCGTTTTCAGCTTCCTTTTCTCCTACAACCAACATATAAGGAATACGTTTCAATTCGTTATCACGTATTTTACGTCCGATTTTCTCATTACGGTCATCAACGGTAACACGGATATCCTGTGCATTCAATTCTTTTGAAATTTTGAAGGCATACTCGTTGAACTTTTCGCTGATTGGCAGAATCACAACCTGATCGGGTGTTAACCACAATGGGAATTTACCGGCTGTATGCTCAATCAGTACAGCTACAAAACGTTCCATCGAACCAAACGGTGCACGATGTATCATTACCGGACGATGCTTTTGGTTATCCTCGCCTGTATATTCCAGTTCAAAGCGTTCAGGCAGGTTGTAATCTACCTGTATTGTTCCTAACTGCCACTTACGGCCAATTGCATCACGGACCATAAAATCGAGTTTAGGGCCATAGAAAGCAGCTTCACCAAGTACAATTTTTGCTTTTAATCCTTTTTCCTTGCAAACATCAACGATGGCACTTTCTGCTTTTTCCCAGTTTTCGTCGGTTCCAATATACTTTTCAGTATTTTTCGGATCGCGTAAGGAAATCTGAGCTTCAAAGTTATTAAATTCAAGAGCCTTGAAAATAATAAAGATAATATCCATCACTTTCAAGAACTCGTCTTTTACCTGATCAGGACGGCAGAAAATGTGTGCATCATCTTGTGTAAAACTACGAACTCGTGTCAATCCATGTAATTCACCACTTTGTTCATAACGATAAACCGTACCGAATTCAGCAAAACGCAAAGGCAGATCTTTATACGAACGGGGTTTGAATTTATAGATTTCGCAGTGATGAGGGCAGTTCATCGGTTTCAACAGATATTCTTCCCCTTCTTCGGGAGTATGGATCGGTTGGAATGAATCTTTACCGTATTTTGCCCAGTGACCGGAGGTTACATAAAGTGCCTTGTTACCGATATGTGGTGTCATTACCTGTTGGTATTCAAAACGACGTTGTATTTTCTTCAAAAAGTCCTCTAAACGTAAACGTAAAGCGGTACCACGTGGAAGCCACATTGGAAGTCCTTTGCCCACCATTTCGGAGAACATAAATAATTCAAGTTCTTTTCCAATTTTGCGGTGATCACGTTTCTTAGCTTCTTCAAGCATTACCAGGTATTCATCCAACATTTTCTTCTTAGGGAAAGTAATACCGTAAATACGTGTCAATTGTTTGCGTTTTTCGTCACCACGCCAGTAAGCTCCGGCTACACTAAGAACTTTGATGGCTTTAATATCTCCTGTATTCGGTAAATGAGGTCCACGGCACAAATCGGTAAAATCACCTTGCGAATACAATGTTATCGTTCCATCAGCCAGGTCATTAATCATTTCGGTTTTATAGACTTCACCTATGTCACCAAATCGTTTTAAAGCATCTGCTTTACTGATGTCACTACGAACTACAGCTTCTTTCCTCCCTACCAGCTCAATCATTTTGGCTTCAATTGTAGCCAGATCAGTTTCTTTTATAGTCACTTCTCCGGGATCTACATCATAGTAAAAGCCGTTTTCGATAGCCGGTCCTATGCCGAATTTAATACCCGGATAGATTTCCTGAAGGGCTTCTGCCATTAAGTGGGCTGAAGTATGCCAGAAAGTATATTTTGCTTCTTCGTCATCCCACTTATGGAGCTTAATGGCAGCATCGGTTTCGATTGGACGGGTCAAGTCCCATATCTGATCATTTACACTAATTGCCAGCACTTCTTGTGCCAGGCGGGAGCTGATACTTTCAGCAAGTTGTAATCCGGTAATGCCTTGGGCAAATTCACGAACCGAACCGTCGGGAAATGTTATTTTAATCATATGTTTTGAACCTTACAAATGGTTTTAATTTTGAAATGCAAAGGTAAGAAATTATGTTGAACTGTGGCAATATTGAATCGTTGATTCGTTAAATTGAATCGATTTAGGATCATATTTTTTCTAAACTGATAAAATGCAAAATTATTTATTTCTTAAAAAATCTTTATGAATCAATTACAAAACCATTGAATCTACGTCTTATTAATTCAGACAGAAAACATAAAACAATGCAAAAACAATTTTCGGGTATTGTGGTCCCAATGATAACACCACTAATTATAAATTTTACAGTTGATATTGAATCAATTGAACGCATAATGAAACTCTTTAACAGAAATGGTATTCATCCACTTGTACTTGGTACAACAGGAGAATCAAGTTCCATTAGCGAAGCGGAAAGCTATCGGTTAGTAGAAGCAACAGTAAAGGTGAAAGGTGAAAAACAATGCGTTTATGCAGGTTTAGTAGGCAATCAGGTTGAAGAATTGATAAGAAGAGGAAACAGATATCTCGAATTGGGTGCAGATTGTATAGTTGCCACTTTACCTTCCTATTATATCCTGACTCCAAATCAAATGATTAATTTTTATACTACTTTGGCAGATAAAATTCAGGGGCCGTTAATGATGTACAATATCAAAGCTACCACTCAAATGTCTATTCCGAATGAAGTTGTGGATAAATTGAGTAAACACCCAAACATTTGGGGATTAAAAGATTCAGAAAGGGATCCGGAACGCATGAAATATTTTATAGATAATTACAAAAAGCGTGAAGATTTTTCATATTTCTGCGGTTGGGGAGCGCAAAGTGCCGGAAGCCTGGAACTTGGTGCCGATGGAATAGTGCCCAGCACGGGCAATATTGTTCCTGAATTGTATGGAAAACTTTATCACGCCGCATTAACGGAGAACTGGGAAGAGTGCCAGGAATGGCAGGAATTAACAGATAGTATTGCTGTTGTTTATCAAAAAGGCAGAACATTGGGAGAATCGTTGGCAGCACTTAAAGTCCTTATGAACTTCAAAGGAATTTGTAATGCGACAATGATGCCACCTCTTACTGAACTTCCCGAAACGGAAGTCAGTCTGATTAAGAATCAATATTCTGAGATTGTGCGAAAAACAGGATGCTAAAATCAACAGAATCAAAACAACATGCAAAACAGCCCAATACACTGGATTGATACGGCAATTATCATCGTTTCTGTTCTTTTTACGATTGGTACCGGTTTTTATTTTTCAAGACGTCAGAAAAGTTCCGACCGTTATTTCTCGGGCAGTAAGACCATTCCGGCCTGGGCAATCGGGATTTCAATTTTTGCTACATTATTAAGCAGTGTCACATTTTTAGCTTATCCGGCAGCAGCCTATAAATCAAACTGGATATTGCTGGTTCAGGGTTTAATGGTTCCCATCGTATTAGTAGGTCTTATCGGAATTATTGTACCTTTGTTTCGTAAAGTGATAAGACTCAGTACGTATGAATATTTCGAAAGACGTTTCGGCCTCTTTGCCAGAATGTACAGTTCAGTTGCTTTTATGTTGACACACTTTTCAAAAATGGGGACAGTACTCTTTTTAGTCAGCTTAGCACTTAACAGTTTTACCCATTTTCCAATACTAACCATTATGTTATGTTTAAGTATAGCAATTATAATACTTACTATGTTAGGTGGCATGGAAGGAGTTATCTGGATGGACGTGGTACAGGGATTTTTACTCGTTGGTGGTGGATTGCTTTGCCTGGGCATTCTTTTATTCAGACCGGAAGGTGGGCCAATGGAAACAATCCAACAGGCGTATCGAATGGGTAAAATAGATGTTGGACCATATAATTTAAGTCTGACCGATCTCACTATTTGGGTTATGATTATTAATGGGGCCTTTTATGCCCTTCAAAAATACGGGACCGATCAGACAATTGTGCAACGGTATCTTGCGGCAAAATCGGACAAAGATGCTAAAAAAGCAGCGTATATCGGAGTGTTTGCCAGTGTTTCTGTATGGACGCTTTTTATGATGATTGGATCTTTGTTGTATGTTTTCTATCATAACGGAACAGTATCATTACCAAAAGACATCTCTGCCGATAAGGTATTTCCTTACTTTATTAGCACACAATTGCCGGTTGGTGCTGTAGGTTTAGTTCTATCGGCCCTGGTTGCGGCAGCTTTGGCCAGTTTGCAATCAGATTTGAATTGTCTGTCAGCCATTGGAGTAGAAGATTATTATCAACGATTAAAACCAACCTGTACTGATAAACAACGTCTGAATATGGGGCGCATTCTGGTATTCGTGGCCGGATTAATAATGATGACGGTTGCTTATTTATTTGTTCAATGGCAAGGAGAAGGCATTCTTGGATTAGTATTCGGATTATATGCCATTTTCTCGGCCGGTATAGTGGGGATTTTTCTATTAGGGATATTATCACGAAGAGCTAACAAACAGGGATTACATATAGGAATTGCAGTCTGTGTGTTATTTACAGCTTATGCCGTTTTAACAACTACAAAAAATGGAGATAATCTATTGTTGGATTTAGGAAAATTCAATTTTCCACAGCATAAATATATGCTTGGTGTTTATAGTCATTTAATTGTCTTGATAGTCGGATATATTGCAAGTTTATTTTTCAAATCGGAACCGGCCGATATTCAATTGACTATTTATGGGTATTTTAAAAATAAAAAAAATCTATAGAGATGTAAAGACATTACAGCTCTTAAATAATCATCAAATAACAAATTCAAAATGAATTCTATTACATTACAACAACCGGGAAAAATCGTTTTCGGTGAAGGCAGTTTACAACAATTGGCAAATGATAATCTAATAATAACTTCAGATAAAATTTTATTCCTGGTAGCAAGTCCTCTATTAAATTTTATACAACCGGTTTTAGATAAAATTTCAACTCTGGATAAAAAAGTAGTTGTTATTGAATATGATTTTCCCGGAGAACCAACTTTCATTCAATTTGACAGTTTATTAAATAAATCAGATTATTTTCAACCTGACTGTATTGTTGGAGTCGGAGGGGGAAGCGTACTTGATTGTGCAAAATTGATCTCTGCACTCACTGGAAATGCTCAAAAAATAGAAGAAGTGATTGGAATCGGATTTTTAAACAGACGCTCCAAAAAGCTGATTTGTATACCAACAACTTCCGGAACCGGCAGTGAAATGTCACCTAATGCCATTTTGCTAAATGAAACCACGGAGACAAAAAGTGGTATCATCAGTCCATATTTAATTCCGGACACTTGCTATATTGATCCTTTACTGACTGTCAGTTTGCCTGCACGGTTAACTGCTGAAACCGGGATGGATGCTCTTTCGCATTGCATAGAAGCTTATACCAGTAAATTTGCTCACCAGGCAGTTGATACATATGCTTTGCGTGGTATCGAGCTGATAGCAGGCAATTTGCAGAAAGCTTGTTTAAACGGTCAAGATATGGAAGCACGCTCAGCATTATCGTTGGGTTCAATGTATGGCGGATTATGCCTCGGGCCGGTTAATACTTCAGCTGTTCATGCACTCTCCTACGGTTTGGGTGGAAAATTTCATATTTCGCATGGTCTGTCAAATGCTATTCTTTTGCCGGAAGTACTTCGTTTTAACTTGTCAGCCTCGCCTGAACGTCATGCCAAACTAGCACTGGCCCTTGGGGTAAAACCTCAGGGAACAGATGAAGATACAGCTTTAGCAGGAATTGGAAAACTTATAGAAATTTCAAAAGCATGTGGCATACCCCAACATCTCACTGAAATTGGAATTACAGAAAACGTTTTACCTGAATTGGCAGATATTGCCATGAAAGTTACCCGCCTTTTGAAAAATAATCCACGTTTGGTTACAAAAGAAGATGCGATTGAAATTTACAAAAGGCTATTATAATTCTTAACAATCTCATTTGCAAAACTTAATCAGCCCAATCAACCATTTAACCATTTAACCAATCAACCAATTAACTAATCAACTAATTAACCAATTAACTTCATTAAAATGAAACCAATATTAGGAATATCAATGGGTGATCCTGCAGGAATCGGACCCGAAATATGTATAAAAGCTTTATCCATTCCAACAGTATATGAACGTTGCCAACCCATTATAGTAGGAGATGCAGAAGTGATGAAACTTGCTGCAATAAATTTACACTCTGAATTGAAAATCAATGTTATTCAATCGGTTAATGAGGGAGTGTTTGAACCTGGAACTATTGATGTGATCGATTTGAAAAATGTTGTCATTTCAGAACTGAAGTTAGGTGAAGTATCAGCAATGTCAGGAAATGCAGCATTCGAAGCGGTAAAGAAAGTGATTGACATGGCTTTGGCCAATGAAATTGACGCGACAGTTACTGCTCCTATCAACAAAGAATCCATTCATAAAGCCGGACATAATTTTTCAGGTCATACTGAAATTTATGCACATTTTACCAATACGACAAAATATGCCATGTTGCTTGTCGATGAAAACTTACGTATAATTCATGCTACTACACACGTTTCACTTCGGAAAGCCTGTGATTTATGTACCAAAGCGCGAGTATTGGAAGTAATTTCATTACTAAATGATGCCTGTATTCAATTTGGTATTCCAAAGCCTCATATTGCTGTTGCCGGATTGAACCCACATTCTGGTGAAAACGGCTTGTTTGGGGATGAAGAAATCAATGAAATTATACCTGCCATTAATGAAGCAAAAATCATGGGATTCGAAGTTGAAGGTCCTGTACCTCCTGATACAATTTTTGTAAAAGCCGTACAGGGCAAATATGATGGTTGTGTTGCCATGTATCATGATCAGGGACATATACCTTTCAAACTGGAAGGGTTTCAGTGGGACAACGAGAAACAAACCATGAAAAGCGTTAAAGGAGTGAATATTACCTTAGGGTTGCCTATTATTCGTACTTCGGTTGATCACGGAACAGCTTTTGAAATTGCCGGGAAAGGCATAGCTTCACCTGATGCAATGCTGGTTGCTATCGATTATGCAATTTTAATGGCAAAATATCGTAAAAAATGATAACGGTAATTGCTGATGATATTACCGGTGCTGCCGAAATTGCAGGTATTTGCTTACGCTACGGTTTGAAAGTGATATTTGGAATTAATTCAGTTCCTGATGTTGAAGCCGATGTGCATGTAATTGCAACTGATAGCCGTTCAACAACTGAAATTGAAGCTTATAATATTCATAAAAAACTTGCTAAAGCGATTTTTAAAGGTTTTGATTCCTTTGTTTTTAAAAAGTGTGATTCAGTATTACGAGGTTTTGTTTTAACCGAGCTAAATGCAATTCTGGAAGTAACCAAATTAAAAAGAGTTTTATTACAACCGGCTAATCCAGCAACAGGCCGTTGCATTAGGAATGGAATTTATTATATAGGTAAAGAAAAGATAGAAAATACAGGTTTCTCCATAGATCCTGACTTTCCGGCAATTAATTCCCAGGTACAAAAATTACTATTACAACACTCTACTTATCAAGAAAATATTCCTGACATACATACCGGAATAATGACTGAAATCAAAGGTGAAGGGATTTTTGTACCAGATTGTTCCTCAATTGAAGGACTTCGTAAGTGTTGTGAATTATTGAATAATAAAACTTTTTTATGTGGAAGCGCAGCATTTTTTGAACAGGTTTTACTTTACAAGAAAATTGGGAAACAAGTAATAACTAATGTTCCATTAAATATATCAACAAATTTTTTAATGATTTGCGGAAGCACGCATCCACATAGTCATCAGTTTGTTGAGCAAATGCATTTGTCACGTTATCCGGTTCATTTCTTTCCTGACGCTATTTTACAAGAGAATATTACGCCCGGAATTATTGAACATTGGACAGAAGAATTAATCGCAATTTGGAAAAAAAACAAAAAATTAGTTTTGGCAATTTCGTCAGTTAATATAAAATTTCCAAATAGTTCAACAATTCTTAAATCCAGGATGAACGAAATTGTTACAGGAATTTTGAGAAAATGTGAAGTTATGGAAATTCTGATAGAAGGTGGTGCAACTGCTTATGGAATTCTAAACCTACAAAACTGGAAAACACTCACGCCTGTTCAGGAACTCTTACCTGGCGTATTACGTTTGCAGGTTTCTGATCACCCAACAACTTACTTAACTGTTAAACCGGGCAGCTATCGTTGGCCTGAATATTTCAGAGTCGAACCAAATTAATTTTATCAGTTCTTAATCCAAACATGCACTGTTTAGTTTAAATTCAGCTTCAAATATTTTTCAACTTAATTTACAAGGACCTGATTCAAAATACGTTTGTATTTCTTTAATGAAATTCAAACGTATTTTTGTTTTCAACAGGTGATAAATTCATTAAAAAAAAGCACCTGAAATTAGAGCAACGATATCTTAAATTTATTGTTAAATAAGATTAATGAACAATTTCATACAGATAATAGTTATACATTTGTAACAATTTCGATAATGAATATAATAATCATCCAATTATGATAGAAGACAATAAAATTTCAATTGATTCAGCCATTGAAAATTTAATTTCAATTCATCCCTTACTCTCTAAAGCGTTTAACAGATCAATGCGTTCAAAAACCAATTTAAATCCGGGTTCATTGTTTGTACTTGGTGTTCTTTCAAGAAATGGAATGCTTTCCATGTCTGAAATTGGTTGTAAATTATCCATGCAAAAACCTCATATAACAGGTTTGGTTGATAAATTAGTTGCTGAGAATTTGGTTGAGAGGCTTTATGATCCAAAAGACAGGCGAATAGTCAATGTAAATATCACAGAAAAAGGGATGGTAGATTTTAATGCCATAAAACATGAAATAAGTCAGGAACTTCGCCAAAAGCTTGAGAAACTCGATACTGAAACATTAGATACTCTTTCGTTAGCATCGAAACAGGTCAAAGATATTTTAATAAAGTTTGTTGTTAACCAGCCTGTTTCATCAAACACAACTTTTTGTAACGAAGGTCAAATTATATAGATCTTACTATTTTTTAAATAAAAAACATTGAAACAAAATTCAGATTTACAAATATGAAAAAGGAAAAAAGAGATTGGAAAATTTACATTCCATTAACATTGGTTATTTTGATAGTAATTGTTGGTGGAGTATACTGGTATAAGGATTATACAAGTTATATCCGGACAGATGACGCAGTAGTGGCATCAGATATTATATCTGTAAGTCCTAAAATAATGGGTAGAATTAGTAAACTCTATGTCGAAGAAGGAGATACAGTAAAAAGAGGCCAATTATTAGTTGAATTAGACAGTATTGATCTGTTGGCCCAAAAGCAACAGGTAGTCGCTTTAAAATCACAGACAGAAGCAAATAAAGCACAGACACAGGCAAAATTGGAATATGATGAAAAGAGCATAAAGATTTTGCAAATCGGACTTGATAAATCGAAAGATGATTTTGACAGGGCAAAAGCACAATTTAAAGGTGGTGTAATCACTAAAGAACAATACGACCATTTATTAAAAGCACAGGAAACTGCACAAGCTCAACTTGAAGCTGCACAGGCTCAGATATTGGTTTCTAAGACCATGATTAAAAGTGCAGAAACTGCGGTTGTTGGTGCTCAGGCTCAAATCGGGGTAATTACCACTCAGCTGAATAACACACGGTTATATGCTCCTGTTGAAGGTATTGTGGCTAAACGTTGGTTGCTTCCTGGTGATATTGCTCAACCTGGCCAATCAATTTACACTATAAATAACGATAGTAAATTTTGGATTTTGGTTTTTCTGGAAGAAACAAAAATGGAAACATTACATAACGGACAAAAAGCTATTTTCACATTAGATACTTATCCCGATGTTGTATTCACAGGAAAAGTGTTTACTATGGGATCAACTACAGCATCGCAATTCTCACTTATTCCGCCAAATAATGCATCAGGGAACTTTACAAAGGTAACACAACGTATTGCAGTTAAAATTTCAATCGATGGAACCGAAGATGGAAAAAAAATATCATCATTTAACTTTATGACAGGTATGTCAGCAGTAGTTAAAATTATTAAGTAATAATGCGAAAAATATCAAATACACATAGACTTCGCCGTAAACTTAGAAGCAGTAATTCAGTCTATCATCCAAAAAGTCAGTTCTATAAATGGTTTGTATTGGCCAATATCATGTTGGGTACTTTTATGGCGGTGTTGGACAGTACGATTGTTAATGTAAGCCTGCCTAAAATCATGTCATCGTTTGGAGTAGGCTTGTCAACAATTGAATGGGTAATTACAGGTTACATGTTGTCAATGGCTGTTATGTTACCAACATCAGGATGGCTTGCTGACAAATTCGGATATAAAAAGGTTTATTTCTGGGGATTATTTTTATTTTCTTTCGGATCCTTATTATGCGGTTTATCGAACGACGAAAACACGCTGATTATCTCAAGGGTCATTCAGGGATTAGGTGCAGGAGTAATTCAACCTATAGGCATGGCGATTATCACCCGTGAATTTCCTTTACGACAACGGGGGTTGGCCCTTGGCTTTTGGTCAATTGCTGCAGCCGCATCAGTATCTTTTGGTCCTTTGATTGGAGGGTATATTGTTGATAATTTCTCGTGGCACTTAATTTTCTATGTAAATGTTCCGGTCGGTATCCTTGCATTAATATTTACTGTTATTATCCAACGTGAGTTTGTAAGTCCAAGTGCACGAAAATTTGATTATATTGGATTTATATCAGCCATCATTTTTTTACCGGTTTTACTTTACGCATTATCCGAAGGAAATGCACAGACCAATTCGGCAGGTTGGACGGCTCCTTATATTTTGGCTTGTTTTGCAATTTCAGGGATTGCATTTGCAGTCTTTATAACACAGGAATTAACTACAAAATATCCATTACTTGACATAAAACTATTAATAGACCGGAATTTTGGAATGAGTAACCTGTTGATGTTTGTATTTAGTATAGGGATGTTTGGCAGTACATTTTTACTGCCTCTCTATTTACAAAATTCATTGGGTTATACAGCATTGCAATCGGGCGCAGTATTCTTGCCCGTTGGCATCATTCAAGGTATAATGGCTCCTATATCAGGTATATTTTCAGATAAAAAAAGTCCAAGGATTCCGATTATTTTGGGTGTGGGATTTTTAGTTTTTAGTTTATATCTCAATTCAAGTATGTCTTTTTTAACTGAACATGCCTATATAATGACTTCACTCTATATCAGAGGTTTTGGAATGGGATTAATTTTCACTCCGCTGAGTTCATTTGCTTTAACCAGTATTAAAAACGATAAAATGGCACAGGCTTCAGGAATTATGAATACCATTCGTCAGATTGGAGGAAGTATGGGAGTTGCTTTGCTGACTACTGTTTTAACTGCACGCGTCAACTTTCATTCACAAATGTACGGTGGTGCTATTCAGGCCAGTTCTCAGGCTTTTCAGGGAGTAACCAGAAATATGGCCTATTTTATTCAACAGCATAGCGGAGGTTCATTTACAACTGCTATTAAACAAGGTCAAAGCATAATAATGTCCAATATCGGCACTCAGGCCTTTATTGAGGGAGTAAATGACGACTTTTTGTTAGCCGCCTTAATTTCATTACTCGCATTTATTCCAATTATTTTGTTGAAATCAAAAAAGAAAATTCCAACAACAATTGTCGGTGAACATTTGGAAATTATGGATTAAATTATTGCATTTATGCATTTTACAAATAAAAATATATTAAAATGAAATCTATTTATAAACTCACAATTGCCTTGCTAATGATGCCATTTTTGATGGCTCAGGGACAAAACACAGACAAAATCTCCGGAGATTCATTAAGCCTTCATGATATTTTAATCGAAGTGATTCACAATTATCCTGCTATAAAAAAAACACAAACAGATATAGAATCATCCGAAGCAAAAATCGGGTTGGCAAAAACGGCTTATCTGCCTGATGTATATGCTTCCGGATCCTTTACTTATTTGGGTCCGACAACTCAACTATCGTTGCCTGGTTTGGGATCTTTCCTTTTGTATCCGCCTGATATGTATTCAGCTGCATTAAACATCAGTGAATCAATTTACGATTTTGGCAAAGCCGATAAAAGTATCACATTCGAGAAACAAAGTAAAGAATTGGTTATTCTTAACGTAGATCTGTTAAAACAGAAGTTATCCGGAATGTTGATTGGAAATTTCTATTCAATTGTTTTCCTGCAGGAAGCTATAAAAATTAAAGATGAAGAATTAGCTACACTGAATGAGCATTTAACGTTTGTTGAGAAAAAATTTGCTACAGGATCGGCAACCAACTATGAAATTTTAACAACCAAAGTGCGGATTTCGTCTATTGAAAATCAAAAAACCGATTTGTTGAATGCATTACAAATTCAACTTGGACAACTTAATTCTTTTCTCGGGAAACCCCAGGAATTAAAATTAACAGTTAAGAAAGAGATTATAGCTCCCCAGCCAATAGCCACAAATGATTCGTTATTTTCTTTTGCTTTAAACCATCGTAATGAAATGAAAATCGCCAGTCAGAAAAGTGTATTGGCTGAATCGCATTTGAAAGTAGTAAATTCTCAAAACAATCCTTCATTAAATTTCTTTGGTTCCGGTGGTTATAAAAACGGATATTATGATACTAAATATCAGGATGCCGCGAATTTAAATTTTGCTGTCGGAGTTGGAATTAAAGTTCCTATTTTTGATGCAAACAGGTCAAAATACTTAAAAATTCAGGCAAATTCAGACATTCAGGGGAATGTACAGGAAACCGAGTTAGCACGAAGAACAATTGTTAATGAAGTTATTGAAAGCAAGGCAAATGCACAGTCAGCGTTAAAGAAAGTCTCACAGTCTGAATTACAGGTAGAACAGGCTCAACAGGCATATTCATTAGCCGAAACAAGCTATAATGCAGGTGCGATTACGAATCTTGATTTACTCGACAGTTTTACATCACTATCAGAAAGCAAACTTGTTTTGCTTAAAACAAAAATTGATTACTCGGCAAGTTTGTTAAAACTTAAAATAGCACTGGGGGAACAAATTTATTAAACAGTTTTTGAATATTAAACAGTCAATTAAACTTTTACTTTTTTCATCTTTAAACTTTCCCGGGCCAACTTTTAGGAGTTGGCCTTTTTTTTATCCTAAAAAAACAGGAGAATAAACAGATTTAGATTTTATTTCCAATTAAAATGATCAATTAAAAAATATTTTAAATGTTTTGATTAATTTTGGCAGAACAAAATGAATCTCAAAATCTGTTTTTAATGTTATATTCCTGTTTTCAAATAAAATAATTTAAATTCTACTATTTGTATGAAATCAAACTTTATTTTTAAATGCTTAGTTATGGGTGCTTTTTTATTTACCGGATTGGAGTTGGAAGCACAGGATTGGCCTAATTTAGATCACTTCCGAATAGGAAATGCAGCTCTGGGTCTACCTGCTCAAGGTGAAAACCGTGTAGTTTTTATGGGTAATTCAATCACACAGGGGTGGATAGAAGCCCGCCCGGAATTTTTTGCCAATCGTCCCTACATTAACCGTGGTATAAGTGGACAAACTACGCCCCAAATGCTTATACGTTTCCGACAGGATGTAATTGCATTACAGCCAAAAGTGGTGGTTATTCTCGCCGGGACAAACGATATTGCCGGAAATACAGGTCCTTCTACTCTTGAAATGATTGAAGACAACCTGGCCTCTATGGCTGAACTTGCCAATGCAAATGGAATTCATGTTGTACTATCATCTGTGATGCCGGTATATGATTATCCCTGGAAACCCGGATTAAAACCTGCTGAGAAAATAATTACCTTAAATGCATGGATCAAACAATATTGTGATAAAAAGGGTTTTATTTATCTGAATTATTTTTCTTCAATGGTTGATGAACGCAACGGAATGAAAGCATCTTTGACTAAAGATGGCGTTCATGCCAACGTGGATGGGTATAAAGTAATGGAACCTCTGGTAGAAGCGGCGATACAAAAAGCATTAAACCAACATAAAATTACAAGGCCTATCCATAGATTGAAAAGTTACCGTTAAAATTCAAACTAAAATAGTTTTAACTTTTAAATATAAGAATATGAAGGTACTATTTATCGGAGGGACAGGAAATATTAGTTCTGCCTGTTCCGAACTGGCGATCTCAAGAGGTATTGAAATCTATCATTTAAACAGGGGAGAAAGCGCCGGAATACGGAATATTAAGGGAATGAAGACATTCATTTCGGATATTCGTAATTTTGAAGAGACTGAAAAGGTTTTGAAAGGGCATGATTTTGATGTTGTAGTTGATTTTATTGCTTACCTGCCTGAACATATACAAAATGATATCAGATTGTTTAAAGGCCGAACCGGTCAGTTTGTATTTATAAGTTCAGCATCAGCATATCAAACGCCACCTGAAATACTTCCTGTAACAGAAGATACTCCATTAGAGAATCCTTTTTGGGAGTATTCAAGGAATAAAATTGCATGCGAAAATGTGTTGAAAGCAGAATATCGTAAAAATGGATTTCCCTATACTATAGTTCGTCCTTCACACACTTATGATAAAACTACAATTCCTGTAATTGGCGGATATACTGTACTTCACAGAATGATGCAGGGATTGCCTGTTATACTCCACGGTGATGGAACTTCAATATGGACATTAACCCACCATACCGATTTTGCTGTCGGGCTAGTCGGGCTGTTGGGAAAAGCTGAAGCAATTAATGAAGCATACCATATTACATCGAATGAATTGCTGACATGGAATGGAATATATACTATCCTTGCAAACGAATTAAATGTTATTCCTCAGATTATTCATATTCCTTCGGATATAATAGCTAAATATGATCAAATAACCGGAGATGGATTGCTTGGGGATAAAGCACATAGTATGATTTTTGATAATACTAAAATCAGGAAACTGGTTCCTGATTTCGATCCACAAATATCATTCAGGCAAGGTGCAAAAGAAATTGTGAAATGGTATACCGAAAACACTTTCCAAAAAGAACCTGATCAGGGAATAACTCTTTTAATGGATACTATTATTCACGACTATTCGCGTTTCGTTGAAAGCATTCATAAAATATGATCTAAAGTGTAAACCTATCATGGCAATTTGGAGATGAGAAAAATAATTGGAATTGTTATACTGGTATTATCACTTTATTTTCAACTATATGCTCAGTCATTTACCGAAAATGAGATTATTGGGACATGGACAGTCAGGCAAATTAATGTTTTAACCAAAATTCCTGATGAACAAAAAAAGACAGTTGACATGCTTAAAGCAGCTTTTCTAAGATCAAAATTCATATTTAATTCCGACAATACGTTCGTATTTGACTTTGAACTCGAAAAAATGCAAATTCAAAACGGTCATTGGAAATATAATGACTATACAAAATCGTTTATTATTCAAAACTGGAAAGATAAGGATACCAACGATTTTAATCTGATGGAAATAGTTCCTAAAAAAGAAGGTGATAAAATTACATTTCAACTTCATGATATTTTTATTGAATTGGTTATGAATAAAGAGTATTAATTTAGCAATATCATATTCGTATGAAAACTATTGTTCAAATTCTAATCGGACTTATTGTATTGGAACATCTTTATTTTCTTTGGATAGAAATGTTTGACTGAAGATGACCGGTAAAAAGTATTCAAAAGAGTAATTCCGGACGAAATATTTAAATCTGCCAAAGTTCTGGCAGTAAATCAGGATTTATACAATTGATTTTTATCTGCCGGCTTAATATGGACATTCTTTATTACTGATTCAACGTGGAAAACCTATATATCAGTTGTATTCTTAGGTTGTATTCTGATTGCAGGAATTTACGGTGAAATTAATGCGAGGAAAAAAATCATACTGATTCAGGCTTTGCCTGCTTTCGTAGCTATTATATTCTTACTTTTGAGCTAAACAAATATTGTAATTTATGACTACAAAGACTAATTAACTTTAGTCTTAGAACAGGAATATTGATTCGGATTTAAATTTTAACTGACAAATAATAATCTTAAATATATTCAAGTATGAAAAAAGCATTTATAACCATTTCTATTTTATGTATTTTCTTTAATTTAGATTGTTTTTCACGAGGTGGATTTGGAGGATTTCATTCTTCAGCTCATAGTTTTCATTCCAGCAGAACAAGCAGCCATAGTATGAATGGAAAATCAACAACACATACTGTTGGATCATCAACTCACACGAATTCTGTCCGGACCACACATACTGTTGAATCAGGTTTTCACCATTCCATGCGACCGGTTATTTTTTATAGAAACAATCCCAGTTATAGAATGGTAAATAATCATTATTATCCTGTTTATCACCGCAGTCCAAATTTCTTATTATGGTATTTCGTATTATCGAATCACAGAACCCACAGGAATGATACTATCAGGGCAAAATCAAAAGTCGAATTAGATAAAAAAGTAAAATCAGTAGATACTTCCTGGTAAAAATTGAACGTCTGATATGTTAAGTTTAAAGGGAATCTGAGATAATATGAATAGGATGACTTTATAGAAATTTTTAAAAAAGAAATCACATTACAAAAAGATTAATATAAGGTGGAATAGATTCCTTAATTTAGTCTTTTTTTTTGATTTATTAAACGAACAGCAGTTTTTTAAGTCTATTTAAATTCTTGTAATTGATAAATATGTATCTTTGTATTCTGTTAAAATAACCTGATAAAGCAGATATTTTCATAAATTCCAAATTTCATAAAATGAAAAGATTTCTAATCCCTGTAATGATGTTATTTTTATCAGGTATAATTTTTTCGCAACAACGCGATTTAAATTATTATCTTGATTATGCCCGAAACAACAGCCCTCTGATTAATAAAAACAAAAACGACAATAAAATTATCGATCTTGATTTACAACAAACTGAAAGGATCCTAAAAAATCCAGAAGTCGACCTGGAATCAACTATCCTCTTTGCCCCCATTATAACACATACTGCAAATTCAAACCGGTTAGACCTGGTATCAAACGGTTCGGAAAGCTATTCAGGGTACGATTTAGCAATTACAAACGGAGGACAATATCAGGCTTTTCTTTCACTTAAACAACCACTTTTGGGTCAATCGAACTTAAAGGTTTATTCAAAGAAATCTGACATTTCAAAAAAACAGAATGATAATTCTACATCTCTTACTATTCACGATATAGAGCAGTTGGTAAGTTATCAATATATTCTTTGTGTCAAGTCGAAAGAACAAATTAAAAACGGAGTTCAATTATTAAAACAACTTGATGATCAATTGATTGTGATGCAAAAACTCGTTGAGAATGCAATTTACAAGCAAACAGATTTACTGTTGCTAAAAATCGAAAAACAAAATCTTGAGCTTAGCAATAAATCATTCGAAGATGATAATAAAAGCAATATCTACGATTTGAATATCCTTTGTGGTATTAAAGACACAAGCGAAGTTGAAATACAGGAGCTGGATATGCATATGAAGCCGGAAATAACTTCGAATTCACAGTTTTTGACATCCTATAAACTGGATAGTATGGGAATAGTGGCTGATCAATCGCTCACTGAATTAAAATACAAACCTCAATTGAATTTATTTGCCAATGCAGGATTAAATGCTGTTTATTTGCCAACTTTTAATAGGCTGGGGATTAGTGCCGGTCTCACGTTCAGCTATAATTTATATGATGGTAATCAACGTAAATTAGAAAAAGATAAATTGAAAGTGAACATACAGACACTTCAATTTGATAAAAATCAGTTTATTACTCAACAGGGAATCAATAAAGATAAAATAAAAAGCCAGATAAACTCATTGAATGAACGGACAATTTTGATTGAAGACCAATTAAACCAATATGATAAACTCTATACAGCTTATCAAAATGAGCTTAAACAGGGATTAATTTCAGTTATGGATTTTAAAAACTTATTAAAAGATATCACAGCTAAAAAACAGGATTATCTTTTACTTAGAATGGAAAAATTACTGTTGGTTAATTCGTATAATTACTGGAATTATTAGTTAATTGTAAATTATCTTGTCTACTGATTACCCGGATTTACACAGATTATTTTTAATGTAAGAAATTAAAAAATAAATTTTAAATGACTATTGTGGTTAATTGGTATTAAATCGTAAATGGTAAATGAATAAATAGTAAATTATCTTGTTTTATAAGTTTTTGTTGTTATTTATTTTAGTAAAGTAGAATTAATAAAGTGAAATCAGAAAGAGGAAGTATTTTATTTATAATAAAGAAGAATTAAATCAAATCAAACAATGCGAAACATTTCATTCTTATTTTCGATATGCATTATGTCATTTATATTGAGTTCCTGTGCCCAAAAAGAAGCTAAAGAAGAAGAGCAAATCCATGTTGTTACTGTTAAAACAACCCCGGTAAAATTTGGAGACATTGACAATATACTTAGTTTCAATGGAAAAACAATTTATTTGAAAAAGAATCTGGTAGTTGCACCCATATCAGGTTATATTCGTAAAATGAAAGTTAAGTTTGGTGATTCTGTAAAAAAAGGCGAATTATTATTCCAGATACAAACAAAAGAAAACAAAGCACTTGAAAGTTCTAATGCTGTCAACATAGGAATAATAAATGTTATTTCGCCTTCGAACGGAGTGGTAAGCATATTGAATATTACTACTTCAGGTGCTTATATTGTTGAGGGTGCTTCACTTTGTACAGTCTCTGAAAACAGAGATGTAATGGTCCAATTAAATTTGCCGTTCGAATTTAATTCGTTAATAAAAACAGGAACAAAATGCAGGCTTGTTTTAGATGATGATAATAAGTTTGATGGTACTATTTATCAGATTCTTCCTACTGTTGACGAAGCAAATCAAACCCAGCAAATTCTTATAAAACCTCATACGAATAAACAATTACCTGAAAATCTAAATCTGGAAGTTGAAATATTAAAAGCAAGGCACAGCAAGAGTTGTTTGATTCCCCGAAGTGCTGTTATGACAAACGAAACTCAGACAGAATTTTGGGTCATGAAAGTGATCAATAACAAATTAGCACTAAAAGTCCCTTTTACAAAAGGAATTGAAAATGATAATACTGTTGAAGCTATCGCTTCCGGGTTGACAATATCCGATGTGGTCATCAGCGAAGGTGGCTATGGATTAAGTGACAGCACGGTGGTAAAAGTGGTAAAATAACAGCATTGAGTGTTGAGTGTTGAGTGTTGAGCATTAAGTGTTGAGCGTAGAGTATTGAGTATTGAGTATTGAGCAAAGACATAGAAGCTACTAATTACGCCAGCGGAATTAGATACGGGATGAAACAAATTGGTTAATCCCGTAATCGGGACATACTTTTTTCGGATGATTGATTATTGAGTCTTTAATTATTGATACACTGTTTCCTCTTATGTCTTTTGTTTAATTTTGTTTTGTCTTTGTCTTTGATCTTTGATCTTTGATCTTTGATCTTGGTTCTTGGTTCTTTGATCTTGATTCCTGGTTCTTGATTCCTGGTTCTGTTGTCTTTTAAATAGTAAATTGTAAATTGCACATGGAAAAGATGTTTGTCCGCTTTAAAAGCCCGATAATGGTTATTCTGTTACTTATTTTGATTGGAGGAGCTTTCTCCTATCAAAATATGAAGACATCACTTTTCCCGAACGTTACTTTTCCAAAGATCAAGATTATTGCTCAAAACGGGGAACAGCCTGTAGAGAAAATGATGGTTTTGGTCACTAAACCGCTTGAAAATGCCATAAAAGGAGTTGATAATCTTCAATTAATACGAAGTACTACCAGTTTGGGAAGTTGTGAGATTTCGGCCTTTATGAATTGGAACTCGGATATTGACCTTGATAAACAGCAGGTTGAATCAGAAATTTCCCAGATAAAAAGTGATTTGCCCCCCAATGTCCAGATTACAGTTGCAAAAATGAACCCTTCCATTTTGCCTGTCATGGGATATTCTCTTCAATCGGATACTAAAGGTCCTGTTGAACTTAAAATGATTGCTCAATACACCGTAAAACCTTACCTGTCACGTATTCCGGGAGTTGCCTCTGTACAGGTTATTGGCGGAAAGGAAAAAGAATACCGTATAGTACTGGATGAACGGAAACTAAATGTGTTGAAAATTAATCCGCTTGACATACAGAAAATACTTGAGCAAACCGATTTTATTAAATCAACAGGGTTCACAGTGGATTACAACAGGTTATATTTAACTGTAACTGATGCTACCCTTAAAAACATAGAACAACTCGAGAATCTTGTCATTTTTGATAATGGAATTCGAAAAGTTAAAATCATTGATGTATCTACTGTCCTGGTAGCCGAACAAAATGAATATATCAAAATTAAAGCAGATGGCAAAAATGTGCCATTAATTGCAGTGGTAAAACAGCCTAAAAGCAATTTGGTTGACATTGCAAGTGAGGTGTCGGTAAAAGTAGATGAACTGAATAAAATATTGCCAAAAGGGGTTGTTTTGAAACCTTATTACAATCAGGCTGAGTTTGTGAATGGTAGTATCCGCAGCATTATTGATGTCCTCTGGATTGGATTAGCCCTTGCTATAATTGTAGTATTATTATTTTTACGTTCTTATAAAGCAGGTTCGGTGCTGTTGATAACAATTCCGCTTACCTTGGCTCTTACATTTATTAGTCTTACTTTTATCGGGTTCGATTTTAATATCATGACAATTGGTGCAATAGCTGCATCAATAGGTTTAATAATTGACGATGCCATCATTGTAGTAGAACAAATTCATCGGACTCATGAAGAATTTCCGGATAAAAAACCAAAAGAATTAGTCGGGAAAGCAATTAGTTTTCTGTTTCCTTCCATGGTGAGCTCTTCTTTGAGTACTATTGTGATTCTAATTCCTTTCGAATTAATGTCAGGTGTGGCAGGGGCTTATTTCAAGATTCTGACCGAAACAATGATTGTGACACTTATTTGTTCATTTCTTATTACCTGGCTTGGATTACCCGTTATTTACCTTCTTTTTTCAAAGGACAAGGGACTTTCAGGTTCACAGGAAGTTCATTTGGTAAAGCATCGTCCATGGATCGAAGTATTCATCACACGACCTTATATCAGCATTGCTTTTGTTATAATTTTAATTCTGGGGTTGGTATTTATGTTGCCAAAATTGCAAACCGGATTCTTACCTGAAATGGACGAAGGTTCTATCGTACTGGATTATAATTCTCCTCCCGGTACATCGTTGGAAGAAACCAACCGTATGTTGAATGTAGTAGATAAAATTCTGGAGACTACACCCGAGGTGAAAACATATTCACGTCGAACCGGCACACAAATGGGGTTTTTCATTACCGAACCAAACCGGGGAGATTATCTGATTGAATTAAAAACTAAAAGAAATAAGAAAACCGATGAAGTCTCTAACGATATCCGGTTGAGGATTGAAAAAACACTACCGGCTTTGACAGTTGATTTTGGTCAGGTAATTACGGATATGCTTGGTGATTTAATGAGCAGTGTTCAACCGGTGGAAATAAAAATATTTGGTGATAATAATCTTAAATTACAGGCACTCTCGAAACAGGTAGCCGATAGTATTAAAACGATAAAGGGGACAGCTGATATCTTTGATGGAATTGTAGTAGCGGGTCCAATGTTGGAAATTTTACCAAAAGAAGAAAAACTGAAACAATTCGGACTAAATCCTGCAGACCTGCAGTCGCAAATGGAAACCTATATTTCTGGTCTTGTAATAGGTTCTATTCCTGAAAAAGAACAATTAACCGACATTCGGATGATCTTTCCCCAAAACAATAAAACTCCGATTGAAAAAATAAAAGATGCTAAAGTATGTACTTCAACAGGCGATTATATACCTGTTAGTGAGATGGCTGATTTCAATATATTAAGTGGAGTTACAGAAATTGAACGCGAGAACCTGCAAACAATGGGTGTGGTTACTTCCAGACTTAATAACAGGGATTTGGGCAGTGTAATGAAAGATATTCAACATAAACTAAAAACGATTAACCTCCCTCCTTCATATCAGATTGAATATGGAGGCTCGTATGCCGAACAACAAAAATCGTTTGCCGAATTGCTGAAAATACTTTTGATTGCGGCCTTGTTGGTTTTCACGGTAGTGTTGTTTATGTTCAAAGACCTGAAACTTTCGCTCACAGTCATTTTTATAAGCATATTGGGAGTTGCAGGTGGTGTGTTTGCCCTGTTTATCACCAATACTCCACTCAACGTGGGCAGTTACACCGGATTGATCATGATTGTGGGGATTATTGGTGAAAACAGCATATTTACAATTCAACAATTTTTATACGAGTTGAAAAAATCAACCTTAAATAACGCATTGATTTATGCTATTTCAGCACGTTTGCGACCCAAATTAATGACTGCCAGTGGAGCCATTATTGCGCTTATTCCTTTAGCAATGGGGATTGGTACGGGTGCTCAAATGCATCAGCCTTTAGCTATAGCCGTTATTGGCGGTTTAATACTTGCTCTGCCTTTATTGTTGATAGTTTTGCCAAGCATGTTGAAAGTTTTAATGAAAAACAAATCAGTCGAATAATAAAACAATTTAGTTAATTCTTTAACTCTTTCCTATAAATATAGTTTTATTTTCAAACTAAAGAAACTTAATTTTGTTTTATCAAAACATATATAGAAAGTTTAGAAAAAACGATTTTGATTAGATATGAAACCCTTGGTTTGAAATGATTATTAAAAAAGTAAGAAAAAATGGAAACTCAAATTGGAATTAAACCTGAAGATTCAGTTCTTATAGCTGATTCACTTAACAAACTTTTATCAGACGAACATGTACTTTACATCAAAACAAGAAATGCACATTGGAATGTTGTAGGACCTGACTTTGCTTCACTACATAAATTTTTTGAAGCACAATATGATGAACTGGATGAAATTATCGACCATGTTGCTGAAAGAATCCGTGCAATCGGTCATTATACTGTTGGAACTATGGAAGATTTTCTTAAGTTGACTCAATTAAATGAAAATTCAAGGGAAAACAATGACAGCCTGAGTTTAATAAAGGATTTACTGGAAGATCATGAATCGGTTATTATCGGACTACGTGAAAATATAAAACGCTTTGCTGATGAATGGTTCGATGCAGGAAGTAGTGATTTTATTACCGGTTTAATGGAAACGCATGAAAAAATGGCATGGATGCTCAGATCGCATCTGCAATAATACTATCTTACATTTGATTATTTTATTAAATGCAGGGACTTGCTAATTGGCAAGTCTCTGTTTTTGTCAAATAATACTCCATATAAATCAAATATTGCACTTATATTATACCAAATTAAATTAATTTTGAAGATTGAATATTATACCGGATTGAATTAAACAAATTCTTTTTATTCTATTTTTCCCATGAAAACAAAATTTCTTATTCCTGCACTGCTTTTTTGTTCTGCGATGCTTTCTGCTGAAAGTATCCATCTGAAAGTGTCAAATCCAACTAAAGTTGAAGTAAAGAATGATCCTGTTGTTATTTCGCTGAAAAACTACAAAGATATTCCAGCAAACAAGCGTGCTGATCTGGCTGTATTTGTAGCAGGGAAACAAATAAGCAGTCAACTCGATGACCTGAATAAAGACGGGATTCCCGATGAACTTGTTTTTTTGCTTGATCTTAATCCCTTACAAACTCTGCCGGTCACAATTAAAACAATTCTGCCATCTCAACGCGACAGTTTCCCTGTGGAAGTTTATGCCGACATGATTACTAAAGTAAAAAAAGGACCTAAAGTATTCGTTCATGAAGCTTCTTCCACAAAAAACGATATGTACAGTACCATGCATCATCATGGAGTAGCCTTTGAATCGGCTCTGATTGCTTACCGGATTTATTTTGATAATAAAAGTACTGTTGATGTATATGGGAAGAAAAAACAACAGCTCGAACTGGCTGCCACTGAATGGTATCCTACCGATGCACAACTGGCAAAAGGATATGGAGATGATATTATTCAGGTATTTAATCTGGTTGGAGTAGGGTCAGTGAAAGGATGGAACGGAATAAACGCAACTGATATCGATCAGTTTGATAAACGCACTCAACGAATTGTTGCCACTGGGAAACTACGGACAGTTGTTGAAAGTGAAGTGGAAGGATGGCAGTATGAGGGTAAAAAGATAAATATGACGGTGCGTTATATAATGTATGCCCGGCACAGGGATGTGGTTGTCGAAGTGCGGGCTTCCGAAAACATTAAATTTCTGGCAACAGGTGTTCAGCAAACAGGCGGCGGTCCTTTGTTTAGCAATAAACAAGGACTTGTAGGTTCATGGGGAACATATTATCCGGTAACCGATACAATTAAATATGCCAAACAAACTGTTGGATTGGGAGTATCCGTTCCTGCAGTTTCATTAATAAGACATGTAATGGTTGGAGCAAACAACCTCATTCTTATGTCCTACCATAAAGGAGAAACGTTACGATTCAATTTAACTGCGGTGTCCCGAAAAGAAGAAAATACTCCTTTTACTTCAGCCGAAACTTTTTTTTCCTACCTAAAACAATGGAAAAATGAGCTGGTACCGGTTATAGTGAAAAAATGAAAAAACTCCATGTAGTTCATTCGAACTGCATGGAGTTTTATTTTTATTAATCAATAAACACTGTTTATTTTCCCCAGTATTTCTTTGGTGCATTTTCAGTTCTTGGAGTATGCGATAATTGCGGCCTTGAACTTTCAGGCCTGATGGGTTTTGGAATGCGGCTTTCACTGTTGCCTGATACAGAAGTGTTATTAACACCAACACTTCCTCTTCCCGATTTTCGGGCTTTACTGGTAATTACTTTTTTTGCCTTTGATTTTTTGACACCAACCTCGGGTAAAACAGGACCCGGATAAGGTTGATCAGTTATGACTGGGATTTTAAAAGCAATCAGCTTTTGAATATCCATAAGATATTCAAATTCTTCCACATCACAGAATGATACGGCTTTTCCTTCAAGTCCTGCCCTGCCTGTTCTACCGATTCGGTGAACATACGTTTCAGGAATATTTGGAATTTCGTAATTAATTACCAGATTCAAATTATCAATATCAATGCCACGGGCGGCAATATCGGTTGCTACCAACACACGGGTTGTTCCATCTTTAAAATTACGCAATGCATTCTGACGTGCATTTTGCGATTTATTTCCATGAATTGCTTCCGCTTTGATATGAGCCTTTTCGAGCATTCGTTGCACTTTATCCGCCCCATGTTTGGTACGTGTAAAAACAAGTGCTGATGCAATCGATTTGTCTTTTAGCAAATGAATCAACAAATCCTTTTTATCGGTAGCTTCTACAAAATACATTTCCTGTTCTACTGTTTCTGCTGTTGTCGATTCAGGAGTTACCTGCACTTCTTCCGGATTAGTCAATATCGTACTTGCCAATACCCTGATTGATTCCGGCATAGTGGCCGAAAAGAAAAGGGACTGACGTTTGACAGGTAAAAGTTTTATTAATTTCTTTACATCATGAATAAAACCCATATCAAGCATACGATCGGCTTCATCCAATACAAACAGGCTTACATCACCCAGTTTAATATAACCTTGATTGATTAAATCAAGTAACCGTCCCGGAGTGGCTATCAGTATATCAACACCCATTTTGAGCGCACCCACCTGTTGACTTTGAGGAACACCTCCAAAAACAACAGTATGTCGCATATTCATGAACCTTCCGTAAGCAGCAAAACTTTCACCAATCTGTATGGCAAGTTCACGCGTTGGGGTAACAATTAATGATTTTATCTTCCTGGGAGCTCTGTCATTGCCTTTATTTAACTGCAATAATTGCAGAATAGGAATAGCAAAGGCTGCCGTTTTACCGGTTCCTGTTTGTGCGCATCCTAATAAATCCTGTCCTTTAAGTACTATTGGAATTGAAATCTCCTGTATCGGTGTTGGTTGAGTATAACCTTCGTGTTTGAGAGCGTTTAAGATCGGCTCAATAAGATCTAATTTATCAAATGTCATAGAATATTTCACGCATCCGCTCTTCTTTCACAAGCTCTAACTTTTTAACCTGACGGAGTACGATTTTGTGCAAAGGTACGGAAAATAAGCCAAGCACGAAAATGCGTACGTGTTCTGCGTTTCGTGTTCCGCGTTTCGTGTTTCGTGTTCTGCTTTTCTTGTTTTGCATTTCATCTTAATCTTTACTTTTAGCTCAGTTTCTTACTCCTTACTCCTTACTCCTTACTCTGTACCGTCCTGAAATTTGTTTACACTTTTGCTACTGACTACTTACGACTTTTTCTTACACTTTAACACAATGCTCAGTGCTCAATACTCAAAGCTTACCGATCTAAGGAGACCTCTTACCTCATATTCTTATTGAGCTAGCGATATTCTTATCTACTGGACTCACTCCATCATCTTATTATCACATCACCTTGCTCTTTTCACGTTACCGCCCCAAGCCCCTAAAGGGGATGTAAAGATCGGTATCAGAAGATATTAATAAGTTACAGTCACTTTTAAAGGAAATGCCTCTTAACATCCCCTTTAGGGGCTTGGGGCGGTTTTTTACTCCTTATTCCTTGCTCCTTGCTCCTTGCTCCTTATTCCTTGCTCGTTGAATTAAAAAATAAAAAATCCTTTTTTTTTTAAATGTCTGAAATTCTTTTGACATTTATTTCGGATTAAAGTGATAAGAAAGAGATAATAAAGTATAAACAAAGTAATAATAAAACCCTATATAGAGTTTTATTATTACTTTGTTTCCCTTTTATTTCTAATTTAGTTGTTTTTTTATCCGGAATTAATTTGAAAGGAATTTCAAATTCAGGAATATTTCGAAAATGCTCCGGAACCTCTTTTACCTCTTACTTCTTTAATCCTGGCTCCTGGTTCCTGGCTCCTGGTTCCTGGTTCCTGGTTCTTGGCTCTCATTCCTCATTCCTCACTCCTCACTCCTCATTCCTCATTCCTTAATTCAAATAAAATCAGTAAATTTGCAGAAAATACTTCGAATGAAAATTCTGCTCGTCACACCACCACTCACTCAGCTTAATACATCCTATCCGGCTACCTGCCAGTTAACCGGATTTTTACGTTCACAGGGCATTGAAGCTGAGCAAATGGATTTGAGTATTGAACTCATTCAGGAGTTATTTACTTCGTCCGTGCTGAATGAGATTTTTCAAAAGGCTGTATTAAGTGAAAATCTTACCAAAGCAAATAAAATACTCATTCAACAATCTGACTTCTATTGTAGAACGATTGAGCCCGTTATGAGCTTTTTAAGCGGGAAAGACAGCACTCTGGCACAACGGTTCAGCGATCGGAAGTTTTGGCCACAAAGCAAGCGGTTTCCTTCGGACGATGATCTTGAATGGGCGTTTGGAGTGACAGGCAATCACGATCGTGCAACCCATTTATGTACGTTGTTTTTAAAAGATCTATGTGACTTTATTCAGCAAACTATCGATCCTAACTTCGAGTTAATCAGGTATGCCGAATCACTCAGCATGCGATTGTCTGAATTTGATCCAATGAATGAAGAATTAGATAAGCCTTTATCATTGATCGATATGCTTATGCTGGATATTTTCCAAAGAAGAATAAACAGTTGTAAGCCTGATATGGTAGGTTTCAGCATTCCTTTTCCGGGGAATTTATTCGGGGCGCTGAGATGTGCCCAATGGCTTAGAAAGGAACATCCTTCCATAAAGATTTGTATGGGTGGTGGATATGTAAATACCGAATTACGGAGTATAACCGACTCTTCTGTTTTTGAATTTACAGATTATATCCTTTTTGATGATGGGGAATTGCCTTTATTAAGGTTACTGACCGGTGGTGAAATTATCAGGACTCTTTCACTTTCTTCATCCGGTGAAATAGTTCGTTCTGACTTTGACAGCAAAGAGAATATTCCTTTTACTGAAACAGGCACTCCTGATTATGATGGATTACTTGAAAACAATTATTTCAATCTGATAGAACTGACAAATCCAATGCATGCCCTCTGGAGCAATGGCCGTTGGAATAAAATGATGCTGGCCCATGGTTGTTATTGGGGTAAATGTACTTTCTGCGATGGGAAATTAGATTATATCCAACGGTATGAAACAGCTCCTGTCGAAATGATAGTCGACCGGATGGAATCCATTATGAAACAAACCGGACAGTCAGGATTTCATTTTGTGGATGAAGCTGCCCCTCCTGCCCTGCTACGAAAGTTAGCCGGAGAAATCATGAAAAGAAAATTGACAGTAAGTTACTGGACGAATGTAAGGTTTGAAAAATCATTTACTCCCGAACTTTGTTATCTGATGACTCAATCGGGTTGCATAGCCATTTCAGGAGGACTGGAAGTAGCTTCTCCCCACATCCTGAATCTGATCAATAAAGGAATTACCATTGAAACTGCCCGTGAAAGCATGAAAAATTTCACAGAAGCAGGAATAATGACTCATGCGTATCTGATGTATGGTTTCCCTACTGAAACTGCTCAGGAAACGTTGGATTCTCTGGAAGTCGTCCGTGATTTATTCGCAAACGGACTAATTCAATCGGCTTTCTGGCACCGGTATGCAATGACTCTTCATAGCCCTTCAGGGCAACAACCTGAAAGTGTTGGTGCAAAGCATGTAAAACAGCCTTTGGGAAGCTTTGCTAATAATGAAATACCTTTTACAACTGATCAACCGGTCGATCTGGATTTTTACGGGAAAGGATTAAATCTGGCTACTTATAATTACATGCAGGGAGCTGGTTATGAGATCCCTGTGAGAGAGTGGTTCAGCAACTCAAAAAAAGGGAATAAAACAGTTAAAAAAAATAAGTGAAATTATAAATTGCTATTCATTTTAAACATGTTATTTTATATTGATGTAAATATAAACAAACTGTTTTACGATTAAAATTGTTTGTTGTATAAAAAATAAAAATTATGGCACATGAACATCATCACGAAAAAGTAAAAAATATAAAAGTAGCTTTTTTTCTAAATCTGTTTTTCACCCTGCTGGAGATTGTTGGAGGTTTTTTTACCAACAGTATGGCTATTCTTTCCGATGCAGTCCACGATTTGGGAGATTGCCTGTCACTTGGTCTTGCCTGGTACTTTCAGAAAATATCCAATAAAGGGAGTGACAGTTCGTATTCGTATGGATACAAACGTTTTTCATTAATGGGAGCCATTATCAATTCCATCGTCCTGACAGTAGGGAGTATTTTAATTCTGACAAAAGCAATACCCCGTATTTTTCATCCTGAAGAAACACATGCTGCAGGTATGTTTTTACTTGCTATTGTTGGAGTATTAGTCAATGGATTTGCCTTTTTCAGGCTTAAAAAAGGGGAAACATTAAATGAAAAAGTAGTATCTCTCCATTTTTTGGAAGATGTTCTGGGTTGGGTAGCAATCCTGGTAGGAGCTGTTATTATCTATTTCTTCAATGTTCCGTACATCGATCCTGTTTTATCAGTAGGAATCGCTTTATTTGTTCTTTTAAATGTATATAAAAACATTCGTCAGACATTACACATTATCCTGCAGGGAATACCGGCTGATATTGACATTGCTGAAATATCGGAACTTCTTCAACAATTTAAGGGAATAGAGGATATTCATGATTTACATGTTTGGTCGGTGGATGGGAACTATAATATCCTCACCGTTCATGTAGTCATGAATAAATCATTGGAATTGGAAAAAATAAAAGAATTAAAAGGATTAATACGCAATTCATTGAAAGAAAAAGGAATACAACATGCTACTATTGAATTCGAAACAACTGATGAACGTTGTGATTTTGAGAAAGGATGCGATTGAGAGCAGGTCATTTTATTGGTTCTACCGGGTTTCCAGTTAAACCAATAAAAACAACGGAATATTCCACTACAAAAAAGACAAAAGAAAACAAAAGTGCAAATTCCTTTTGGAATTTATATCTTGCTGAAGATAAATCCTTATATGCTCTTCTTTACTTCATTTTTAAATATTAAACTTTTGTGTAAGCTTTTGTGATCCGGATAGCTATCGGGATGGTTTGAAATTCTTCTTCACACTAAAACCTGTTTTACCATTTAAATAAACGAAAAAAGAGTTCCTCCATCAAATGAAGAAACTCTTTTTTTAATCTTGTACGCAGGATGAGACTCGAACTCACATACCGTAACCGGCACTACCCCCTCAAAGTAGCGTGTCTACCAATTCCACCACCTGCGCCTGTTTAATGATCAACTCCCTGAACAGGATTTGATTTTTTTTAAAAATGTGTACCCAAAGGGGGAACGACACCGTACAAAAATAGGAAAATAAAAACAAATAAATTTACTATACTACAGCACTTTATATATTACTCTTTTGTTTTTGCTTTCTCTTTTTTGCCTTTGTTTTGTCATTTAGTACACCTTTAGTACACCCCGTTTGACTT
>Ga0302268_1000027_pt1 | contig 85044 bp, 64 predicted proteins | sample III_Bog_E2_1_FD_194554 | JGI IMG/M metagenome (GOLD analysis project Ga0302268, IMG submission 194554) | Peat permafrost microbial communities from Stordalen Mire near Abisko, Sweden - III_Bog_E2_1 | ecosystem: Environmental > Terrestrial > Soil > Wetlands > Peat | place: Sweden: Abisko... | reverse complement strand
CCCCAACCCCAACCCCAACCCCAACCCCAACCCCAACCCCAACCCCAACCCCAACCCCATACATAAAATCTCAACAAATTTAATTCACAAAGATAGAATTTAATAATATATTGAATAAAAATCATTAAAAGGGAGTGGGTAAAATATTAGCAATTGAGTTGATATCAATAAAACTCATTTTATTTTAATTTATATTTATTTGATATGTCTCGGCGTAATAGCTCTGATATTAGAGAACCTAAATTTGAATGCCTTATTTGTGGCTTGGAGTATGATGAAACAAAACATATTCCCATGACTTTATGCCCCTCCCAGCATGGTTTCTGCTCTGATTGCATAGAGCATAAATTATTCAAAGATAAGGGATAGGGAGAAACTATATTATGTCCTGAATGCAAACATTCTATATCGAAGAGTCAAGTAAAAAAATTCATTTTTCTTCACTAGATACGGCAAACTTCTCTGAAACTCAAAAATCAAGGATCTCATCAGAAGGAAGAGCATTCATTGACAGAAGAGGGTCATAATATTGAAGAATAAGTATTAAAATTGAGGCAACAAAATGATTGGCTCATCCAACAATACCTTGGAATGGAAGTAAAATTTAAAAACCTTGAAGATGTTCACAAACAAAATCAAACAGCTTTGGAAAGTAGGATAAAAGCTGATTAGTCTTCATTAGAAAGATTATCTCAATAACTGTGGGAGGTGAAAGGAGATGAGATTTTTACCTAAAGTAAAGTGATAGATGTAATTGAGTTTTGTCAAAGCATCATAAAAACTGGCCCGAAACATGATTATCATACATTTGGACTCGGAAATATTGAAGATCAAATTGGTAGATATGAAGGAAACGTCTTTGAGTGGTACAACAATTTTAAAACTGTTCATAAAATTATGTCATCACCTTACGATGTACTTTCTTTATGCTATTCTTTTACTAGAAACTATCCAGAGTCGATAGAATGGTATAACTCAAGATTAAGCAAGAATCATGACAGTTATCAATTGTTGCTAGGGCTGGCTAATGTATTGTATAATAGCGGAAAATATTCTGAGGCTGAAAAGATCTATCTTAGAGTTATAGAAATCAAACCATAGTTGGATAAGCCCTATCAGCAAATCGCCTTTATAAAGGCCCTCAAGCAAGGCAAGAAAGAGGAAGCACGCAAATGGATTGAAAAAGCCAAGGCAAAAAATAGCTCTAACTTTTATGTATAATATATTTTTGCGATTTCTGAAGAAAATCCTGATGTTCAAATTGAAAAATTAACGAAGTTAAGTGAAACTATGAAATAATATGTTAGGATTTACAATGGCTTAGGGAATGCCTATAAATTAAAAAAGGAGTATGATTAAGCTGCTAAAGCTTATAAAAAAGCGATAGAAATCAACCCCAAATTTTTTTCAGCATATTATGGATTGGGTGTTCTCTACACACTACAGTCAAAATATGATGAGGCTATAAACTGGTTCCACTAAAGCATTAAAATAAATCATCACTATGACAAAGCCTACTATGGTCTAGCAAGTGTTTTCACTAAAAAAAACGAGAATGATGAAGCGATAAAGTGGCATAAATTATGTCTATAAATAAATCCTAATTTCATTTCATCTTTGAATGGATTGGGCATATTATTGGCTGGAAAAGAACATTACGAATAAGCCATTCATTATTTTTCTAAATGCATTGAAATCAATCCTAATTATGATTTTGCCTATAATGGTTTGGGGAATGTCTATTATCATACAGGTAAGTATGATGAGGCTATTTAGAGTTTCATCAAATGCATTGAAATCAATCCTAAAAATGGAGCTCCCTACAATGGATTAAGCAACATATATTCTAAAAAAGGAGATTAAGCAGAAGCGAAGATATGGTATGATAAGAAAATGGCAGCAATAAGTAGCGATGAATGATCATCATAAACATATATTTAAAAGTATTGAATTATTATTGACTTATCTTATGACTTCTTTAACTCCAGTAATCGAGCAATATCTAGTTTTTTAACGCTTGCGAATTATAATTAATGAGAACATATTACAAAGGAAAAATATGTTGAAAATTAACACTTCAAAAGTTTATTTTAAAATTCTCTTTAAATATGCTGTTTTGCCTCATAACTATCATTATTAAACCAAAATTATTGATATGCTATACTTTGATGGTTTAAAATCTAAAATTCAAAATTTCTATATTTTGTTTTGGCTGCCCATTTCTAAAATTTGATAAATTATGTCTATTGATGGCTACATCTCTATCTTAATGAATATTTTATAGTGAAGTTCTGAGTTTGACTTATAAAAAAAGCAGGACAACGATATTTAAAATCATTATCAAGAAACTTTAACGATGTTAAATATAATCAAAATCAAAAATGTCAATGAGATGAAGTTAAATCTTTCACAATTTTAATTCCCTTTTAATAAAAATGCAATTCTGCTGCTAATTTATTTTTCAAAAATTACTTATAAGCTATATGATTCAAGTAAAAATTCAAATTCTCCAATTAATTATTTATATCGTTGAAGAATCAATGAATTGTAATACTCATACTGAAGATCCAATATTTTATGATGAAATTAGATGATTATCCTTCTAAACATAGTTTTGATTTTTGAGATTTATGCTCTATATAAGTTCATTGTTATAATAAACGAATAAATAAAAAGTGTTTTCACCAAAATTATGATACAAAACTTTGATAAATAAGAAAAGATCTCACCTATGACTTCCTTGACATTTATTCCAAATCCTTAGAATGATTTTAAGCCACATTGTGATTAATTAATGCCCACCATGACTTCTTTTTCTCCTCTTCAAAAATACAACACTTAAGAGCTTCAAGAAAAGGTGATGAAATGGTTTTAACAACAAGGAGTTTATGCTGGTCGTCCATAAACTCTCCTGGAATGTTTTAAAGAAGTTCAGCTAAAACGAGTAATAAGTTTAAGTTCAAGAACGATCATCAGTGATTCCTCGATCCTGCTTTAGCGTAGATTGAAGAGAAAATTAACAGTCTCCTATTGATTAACTAATAATATTCTTTTATTTTATCTGATAATTAACTCAATGATCTCTTGACTTTTGGTTTTATTTTTTTAATCGTTTATATACAAGAGAGAGAGAATTCTCACTCTAATCTTCAATATCTGTTTTATTTCACTGATTATCCTATGTTTTTTTATTGATAACTGTCGAAAGTAGAACTTTTAAAAATTTTCTGATGGCAAATTAAATTGTTGAACATAAAGTTCCAAAATAAATTGTAAAGAAAGATAATCTAAATAGTGCCCATTATGACATAAAATAATTTATTTTTAGTGTTTATAGCTGAAGAATACAATTTAGAATATTTTTTAATCTCATGAATATTTTTTAATTCTTTTATCCAACAGATCAAGGCAAAATAATTTTGTGAAAGATAATTTAATAAAATTCAAATCAATATTTTAAACCAATAAATTGATATTGAAAATAGGCTATTAATAAGGACATAGAAATTCGTGCCATAATTAAAAAATCATTCAACTAATTATCTTTATGAAATTTTACTTAAAATAAGAAAGGCTTTTTAATTTTCAACTTATTGTTAATTTTCAATTTTCCTACAAAAAATAAAATACTGCTAAATATTTTTTTCTTAAAAACCATGAAAAAATATACCGACTTTAAATATTATAAACTATTTTGTAAATATAGTCTTCAATTCGTATTACTATGATTCAATACTATTATTTATCAGTTTATCTTATCGGTTTTATGAACTTTAAATTTTTTTTCTGGTTTTTTCATAACTTTCAGCAAATTAGGAATTTTTTTATCTTCTTAATTATTCATAGTTCGAGTGATTTTTGGCTATTAAGTTGTTTCAATATGATTATTTTGATGCTGATCAGCAAGAGTGTCCTGTTCTCTCAATGCGGTCGCATTTGAATTTTTAGATATTTTGGCATCCCATTCATCATTATTCTATACTTTTGAAGTTAAAAATCTTCTTTTTACAGCAATTGTCACTTCTAAAAATAATCCCCCACAGAATAACGATAAAAAAATGGTAGAAATTATTGAAGTGATGTTTGATTGGTTTTGATTGTTGTTTTGTAACTCAACGATCACAAATATTCCGACTGTTGAATAGCAACAAAGTTAAAGAAGACAGTAAATATAATTTTTTATCTTACTTTGAGCTTTGATCAGGAAGAGCAACTCAATAATCACAAAGCCAATCATGAAGATTACCAGATTGTAAGTAAACAAATAAGGAACAATGACCAATACCGGCAAAACCATTCTTTTGAGGAAAATAAGATTCATTGCCTCGATTGATTTGAAGTATGGCAAAGTATGTAAGTTGCAATCCACAAAAAGGTATATCAGTATTATGAGATAAATCACTATTAAAAATATATCTCCTCCCTTTAGGTTATCAAATCGAATACCAATATAAATTATGAGTAAAATTTATTGCATGGTCAAAATTAAAAAAGTTCGTAGACCTACTAGAATATGCTTTAAGATATTCTATGTGATTATTTTACAATAATTCTTGCGAAACGCTCGAAATATTGAAAAACCACCAAGCAAAAGACCAGCTAAAATTATAAGAGAAATGATAAGGGGAGCATTTGCATCGAAACTAACTGTCTAAAAGAAATTGTTAAGTCTATACATGCTGTGATAAGTGAAAACTCCATCTGATGCTTTATTTGAGTTTTGCATAACAGAAAAAATCATGAAATATTGAAAGGATTGTAGAATGGTTGTTAATGAATATGGATAAGCTACTTAGATAAGACTAAGTAAGGCAAATGATTGTAAGGCAAACAGGAAATAAAAGATATATTGAGATTTTAAGAAAGTAGCTGTCGCTACTGTAAATATTAGTACGAAGACTCCAAGCGGATTAACTGTTGTATAAGCTGGGTAAGTACATATTCCCGTCTGAGTTCCGTTTGAAACAGCAGCCATAAAGGGTGTTTGAGATGAGCTGTTGCAAGACAAGCAGTGGGAATAATATTAATCAGTACAAGTAGCGCAAGAGTAGTGACATTGCTGGCTCATCGAAAGAGTGAAGGTAAGAAGGACAATGACAAAGCTAAATAATCTCATCATTTCAAACTTAATTATCTATTAGCATTTATTATCCAATTTATAATTCTTCGATTGTATATTATTAATGAGTTTGAAGATATAAATTAATATGAGGCAAATTATCAACTTTCAGAAGTCAGGGAATCCAAATCATGAATAACTTTTATATTCTTTTCCGAACACATTTCCAAAAATTATTCAAAACTAATGGAACTTTGATCAATTTGATTGCCAAAGATATCTATTTTATTGATCATTGTCATCGCGTATAAAAAATAAGGTAATTCAGTTAATTTATTATTACTTAACTAGAGATATTATAGCTCTGATAAAAAGCTGAGCTCTACAGGCAAGCCCGTGAGCCTATTGTTCCACATTTATAAACTTTTAAGTTTATGTAATCGTTCTATTCCTGAGGGTATCTCATCTATATAATTGTAACTTAAATTTAATTATCTTAAACTATTGAGAGTAAAAATTACAAGTGGAAAAGATTATAGTTTATTTTTCTTGAGATTGAGAACTTAGAGATTGGGCATAATTTTTTTATTATTTTAAAGTGGAAGAAAATGAATATTCCTGAGTTCTGCGTTTTAAAGATTTAAGTGGAGAAGCTGTGTGAAATCGTATCTCTTTAAGATAGATATGATCATTTGTCTTCGAGGAAAATTGCGCTGTTTTGTTTAAGAAAAGCCAATCGATATTAAATTTATAGTCTGAATGAATTTTTAATTCAAAATAAAATAAGGTAGGGAAATTTTACCCTAGGCTTTAAATCTAGTCATTGATTTACATCTTTGCGCCTTTATTTTTTTATTTATCATATTGTCAACGGGCTTTTCATAATTTTTTCCATAAAAAGAATAATTAATTTATCGTTATTGCCGCTTAGAATATGATCTTGTATTCTTTGATATTTAATAATCATATTTTCTATGAGGCAACTGCTTGTTCCTTTTGGAATTGTTCATTTTTGATTTCAATCTTTCTCCATTCTATAAATCATATTCAGGATTATTCGACTAAGTCTATTTATATTTTTAAGTCTAGTACATAGACACAGTTCCAATATAATTCGAATCTAATTCATTCTAAGCGTTATAGTAAATCTTCTCTGTCACAAGTTTTTTGGTGATAATGTTTTTGATCTTTTATCTTGTTGTGTTCTTCTTAATTTAATTTCCCTTATTAAAAGTTTTTGAGTCATTGTATTTCTTTTACCAAGTTTCTTTTTATATTTTATGTTTAGCAGCGAGTTGCTTGGTCCATTTTTTCTGTATCTATAGCTCTTGGATTAATGAATTTTTGTCTTCTCTCAATTTTAGCATTAATTGCTTTATCTTATTATTGTTCGAATTGAGTTAAGTAGCTGTTTAGCGAATGTCATTCAGCAGTCTAAATTTAGTAGCATTTTATCTATAAATTGACTACCGACAATCTGGACATGGCACAGATTCATAGTCTTATTGATCTATGAAAAGTCTATCAAGACATTAATTACAGCAGTTATGTTGGTTGGGGCATATCATCATTGGTATATGACCTTAGTCATCATATTAATTATAGCAAAGAGGACAATCAAGATGGATCTTTTTCTTTATTTAAGACGACGGATTTTCAATGTACATTGCCTTTTGATAATTCAAACTATTAAATTATAAGTATGAAAAATACAGATAAATATAAGGCTGATGAGTAAGAATATGAATATCATCTTATATTGATTAATTAAAATAAAATGAAAAATTAAGCAATTATTTAAATGCATTTTTTTACGGTTTCATTTTTGTGTTTGCTTATTTTTATAAATCTATGGCAATATTATAAGATTTTCAACTCATCCTTTAAACGAAGGTAATTTTAATCATGGCATTTAAGGTCCAAATTTAAATTTTATTAGAATTTACTATATTTAATGATCTTTCAATTAATCATCTATCTCATTTACTCTTATCAATCACTTTTTTGGTAGTTTGAACCATATATGCCATTAAATCTTTATCTGAAAATATTTAAGCAGAGGTAAATATCAAGCCACCTTAGTCACCTTCATGCATAACTTTGCCTCTGCCAATTAAAAAGTCTGCCTTTCCAGGTTTTAAAAAATTCATTTTCATTTACACACCCATTATATTCATATTAGCATTATCGAGAAGAGAAATGCCTGCCAGTCCTCCAGAAATACTAGCAAGGTAAGAAATAATACCTCCATGAAAAAATCCATAGTGCTGCAATAGTAAAGGATGTTTGGGTAATTTTATTTCTACAAAACCCAATTAAATCTTTTACAGAGTAGCACCAACTTCTACGGCTAAAGATTGCTTGGCAAAGGTATCAATTACCAGTTGTTTTCCGACTGCTGATATAATTTTTTTCATTGATTAATGTCAAAAAGTATCTGACAAATTAAATATTATTATTATTGCTTTCACTCCATGCATCTTATGACATAGTTGTATCAAGCCGAATAGATGTAAAAATTTGGTCATTGTGGCCAGCAGAATACGGAACTGATTCTTGATATTTAAGAAAACTATGCTAAATGAGAATTAAATTTAAGAATATTTACAAAGAATTTAGATGGTTAAAATAATAAATACATTTATGGATGAACCTTCTCAAATTTAATGACTTCATAGTCTATATTTCATATAATATATTTATTTAAATGAGCAAAGGAAACCAGAGGATTATTTAATCAAATTAAAAGTTTAACCTTAAAGGAAGTATTCGCTTAAATAATAATGCATTTGCTCATATCATTAGAAAAAGTGATAGTCTCATCGCGAGCACCACTCTATAATTTTAAAGGTCGACTACTCCCAGAACTCCAAAACTAAAGTAAAAAAATTCACCTCTTCTTAATGCTCAATAAGATTTATTTAAGAGTATCAATTTTTTGAGGCTATAAGATCTCCAGCAAAGATCTAAAGATAGAGAATAGTTTAAAAAGACCAAAGGACTGGCAATAAAAATGAAATTAAAGATTCAATAACAAATTAAAATTACAAGACTAACATTAGAGTAAAAAGAAAAGGAAGTGGGCTTGCTTAACTCTGAAATAAATAATTTCAATAATACTCTGAAATAGAGGAAAAATCATAACGAAGACATCATCAATAAAGAGCAAATGCTGACTTTTAAAGAAGGACAGTTTAATAATTTAATCACTATTCATGCATAAATCCTGGAAGGAGCAAAAAAAGATGTTTTAAATTAAAAATAGTTAAAAATTGCCAATAATGAGGAAATATCAACTTTAAAAAAGCAAATATCAGAAATTAAGGCGAAATGGTCGGAAAAATAAGATCTTATGGACAAAATTGATCAGATTAATGAGGATAAACTTAAACTGGAAGCATTACTGCAGTCACAAAAGGATATTGAGAGTAAAAAGACAGAAATAAGAAGTGATGCAATACGATAAATGGTTTATGCTTTAATTAAGAAGAATAAAAAAGAGATTGAAGAGTAGTGTGAGTACAAAGTCAAAATAATTCGCGAAAACTGTCCAGGATTGAGACAGAAAAAAGATTTAAAACCATTAATTAATAAGAAGGGACTATAATCATCTTCTTACTATACATATAATCAACTCAAATACGTTCCTTAATTAAATTTCAAGGTCAATAAGTAGGCTTAAAAAATAATGTAACTTTTTCGTAGAGAAGTTAACCCAAAAATTCAAGAAATTTTATAGCAGATTTAAGAACCTATGTAGTTAATGCGACTTAAGGATTAGCTAAGACTAATATAAAAGAGAAAAATCGATCTTGAGGTATCTCTCCATTAAAAAGAAAATTAAATTGAATTAATTGAGGAGACCAAAAGGAAATTATAAAAAACTGTCAGCTAATTAAAAAAGAAAACCTAAGCCAAATGATGTAGCTAAGTTTGTATTAATTGAAATCTATTAAGATAACAAAAGAGTGTAAATATTTTTTTAATTATATTGATTAAGCAATAAACTTAAATATGTTTCGCATTCCATTTGGTTTATTTGTATGAGATATTTTTAATCATATCCTATGATTTTTGAGTAAGATAATTAATAGCTGATGAATATTATAAATCCTTTTGGTGATCGATTCTAAGAATAGTTTATTTATTACCCACCAATATTGTTCGAATGAGTCACCGTTAATACTTACCTGCCATTCCTATTAGAAGTAACTCCATTTCTATTGACTGCCCCATCAGAAAAAGAAATACTTCATTTGATTCTATTAACTTTTCAACAGAAAGTTCATTGGAGCATGATAAAGAATCTCTTCTACCCATAAAAAAGATTACAACAATTAGCTACAGTTCGAAAAAACCTCACTTATTCGAGTTTTTTGATAAGGATAAAATAAAGAATCCTACTAAACGCTGTCAAGAGACCATGGAAACATATATTAATCTTAAAAAAGAGATCAGCGACATTAAATTTTATAAGAAGTTGACATATAAATAAAACTATCAATCTTCAGCTAAAAAATATAACAAGATTTAAGTAATATATCCTTCAGTCGGAATTTATAATTTCCCTTCAACAAAAATAAAAAATATAAGGCTCAGACTTCTCTCCAAACCAAAGCATCAAACTGAGACACGCAGCGACTATCATCAAGCACCAAGCTTTCGATAAAGTATATCTTTAAGAGAATTTAGCTTACCTTTGGATACGCTATCTAAAAAATACAATGATTTATCTCTAAAATAAATTACGGAGTGTGATTTATAATTCGTTTAAAAGAGAAAAAGAATTAATGTGAAACAATAATCAAACGAAATAAAGGAAACCATATTAATTGTAAAAGATATGATAAGATAATAAGAGCCTCTAAATGGATGGTGATTTTAATTTTATAATATTAATTAGCACAGATTGATACATATGATGGAATGAATTATTCATTTAATAAGTAAATAGGATGACCATTATTATTAATAATAATAATTTCTAGACAATAAAATTCATACAAAGCAGTTTATGGAGTCATAAAAATTTATTAAAGCCCGATTGACAATCCAATAATTTACACTTCCAAGTACTCAAAGAGATAGTAAGACAAACCCAAGAAACACAATGAGAAGATCAAAAATATTTTTTTCAAACTCCAACTTTGAGAGAAAGCATCATAGTAGTAATCCCGAGATAGGTAATTTTAAAAATATCAGGCACATCAAAAATCGAAAATAAAAGATAGATTAGCAAGATCAATTTTTTAACAATCTTATCAATCTTCCTGAAATAGATGATAAGCAAAAGGTATATAGTTCAGATAAAAATAATACCGAAAGCAAACTTAATTCTTACAATTCTGCCAAATTAATAATAAAAAGTCATTCCAGATTATAAAGATAAAAAAATGATGAAAGATATAAAAATAAAATGTAAATCGTAAAATAGACACAAGATTAATCTAATTTTTTTCCATATTAGAAAAAGATGAGTATAAATCACATTAAATCAGAAAGAGAGATAAGTAACGAAAAGAATATACTTGAGTCCATTCGCAAAATTTCAAAATAAAAATTAAATCGAAAAGCTTTTCACTTCAATATGATTTAAAAGAATCACCTTAATAGGCTAAAAAATGAAGATGCTATTCCCTTAGAGCTGCAAACGCAAAGATATTTTAAAAAATAAAGAGATGATGATAATGTTAATCTGCAATTAAAAAATTATATGAGGTTCAAGTTTGATAACGATATGTATCAAGGCAGAGATAAAAGAGATAAAAAGAATAGAGCCAAAGATCCTTTAGGATTAATAGATGGATGGGGAGTTGAAATGTAAACTATCGGAGGGACTCCATTTTACTATTGATAAGTCATACTCTATCTTTCCTATTGTATTCATAAAAATGTCATAGCTTCAAATGAATAGACTGATATTTAATTATTATAAACTTATTATTTTATTGATAAAACAAAACAATAAAGTGATCAAAGACCAAAATCAATTAACTTGTCCACAGGGTTTGTTTTTGATTGTTGACTGCTTTTCATTTTATTTTCCAATCATAGCATCGAGTCTATCTATTATTTTTTTCTTATCATAGTTTAAATTTTTATTCATTTCATTTAGGAAATCTGGATTTTGACTGATAATACCTTTCTTAATAGTTTAGTTTGTCGTTAAATGTTCATTATTGTGCAGTGAAGAATTGCATTTGTTCAATGAATTAGTCCGTGAGCTGAGTTAGTCTAATTTTCGTTATATACGGTCAAATGCTTTCTTCCTTCTGTCATCATTTTCAACAATTTAACGACTTAAATCTATTAATTAATCATTATTTATCCCTTTTTGTTAAATTATATTATTTTTCCTTGGTGTGATTTCGCAAGATTCAACTACTCGATAAACAGGATAAATTGGATAGGCATATGTGTAATTTTCATTATTTCGCATCATATTCGGAACACTGTTCTTAAAGGTTTGTATCATTTAAATAGGTGAATTTTGGTATGGATGAATTTGTTGAGGATAAAATTGAGGTGAATACTAAAAATGTTAAGGAGGTATTGCAAAATTATTTCTTCTTTCAGATTTAGGAGTAGGTTGAATCATATTAATTGGAGTAGATACCGTGCGAGATGTTAGTGCTTCTCGATGATATCCATTCTGAGTAATAACTTCATTATTGTATTAGAACGAAATAGGGGGACAACCTTTATGCAGCAATTGATTTGATTGAGATTTGATTAAAGATGGAGATGGAAATAGCATTTGTTGTTCAAAACGAGGATTTAATTTGGTATTATTATTGGTATAAACCATATGAAATTTTTACTAATTCACAAAGTTATTCTTTGGAATCAATAATTGAGGAATATTAGGAATTTTTTGAGCATTGACTTAAGAATATTTTTTGCTTTATTATTTATTGTTTGTTGTAGTCTTAATTTGAATTGGAACAATTTTTTATCGTATAATAATCCTATCTCTGCTTGTGGGATATGGAGTAATGATGCTGCTCTTATAAGTTGAATTTTTTGAACCGATGACTTTACAACTATTAGCTCGATTCAGTCTACGACTCACATTTTCATAATATGGTGTATATTCTAATTTGGATAATGGTCTTCTTTAACTACGTCTGGAACATCCCAATCGCCTATATTTTTATCTTGATGTTCGTAAAGTATTTGTTTTTTGTGAGCTACTTACTATTGATAAAAATTTCTTTTGATTTCTTTTGACTTACTTTGGTGGTTTAGGAGAATTGCCCATTTTTCTTGGTGAAGGAGATTAGTTTTAATTATCAGGAGAGTTTAGATATGATTATCTGCGTAGAATGATTGAAGGCTTTGTTGTTGCAAGATCGCAATCTCTTCGATTATGCTTTCCCTATGCCATGAAGAAATTTTATTGAAAATATAGAGTGGGGTCTAATGATTTTAGGAGGCTATTCCTAATCATTTGATCTCTATTCATCTTTTTTATGTATAACTTTAATAAAAATGAATTATTATTATTATAGTTTATAAAGAAACATTATTAAAAAAGAATGATTTACCAAATTAAAGGTAATGAAATTTTTTTAATATTGATATTGATAACTGAGTTAAATTTAGTGCTGTAAAATATAATTTTCAAGAAGCGTTTCCTGTTAATTTTAGAATCAGAAATTTTTTAATTTTATTGAAGATGATATCAACCACATTACTTTCGTAGATTGTTACCACCAATCTTGTTACAGTTACTCTCGCCGAAACTCAACTTGATCTTAATTTTCAAATCATTCTCAAGGCTCTGAGAGCTCATGATTCTGCTCTTTCTGGTTGGGGAAATCGCATAGATGGTCTTGAAAAATCAGTCAGTTAACTTTTTTTAAGATCAAAACAAATAGAAGATTTCTCTACCAAGAATATTGAAAAGGTTGGTTAATCCTTGGTAGGAGTAGAAAAGGATATTGCCTCTATTCATTTAAAATTAGGATAAATTATTGCCAGTCCAAATCCAGAGTTAAATGCATAAAAAGATGATGTTGAATTCTTAAACACTCTAAAATATCTCGAGTAAAAAATAGGTAAAATAGAAAAGAAAGTAGATATCATTGAAAAAGAAACTATGAAAATTTCATAACTTTAAAAAAAATTGCAGGAATAAGAAGATAGAATTACAAAATTAGAAGAAGATTATTCGAAGTTAAGAGGGAAAATATAAAAGATTGATTAAAACTCGATTAAGGCAGATAAATCAGAGTTATCCATCAGAGATATTAATTAGTTATTATCAGAGCTGGAAAAAAGACTTATCAATGAATTATCAAAGACAAAATCAGAAATCAACATAACGACAAATCATCTTTAGCAATAAGTTTTATAAATTACAAATAACGTCACTCCAATAATTTTAAATTTTAAATTAATAGCAGAAGAGTTAACTAGGAATAATAAACAAATATCTAATGACATATGGAAACTCAATGACGACCTCTACAAGCATCAGGCACAAGATCACTCATCTTCAGAAAACCCCCTTCTTTAGTCAAGACTTACATAATTATAGATAAAGCTTAATGGTCATATTAAAGATCATAGTCTTATTCAGACACGTATTTATTCTGGATACAAGCCATAAATGAGTGCAAGAGTTCAAGCAAGCTCTTGCCAGAAGGAAGATAATAAATACTTGAATTAAAAGGAAGAAAATAAATTGTCAAATCAAAAAGAATAAAATAAAGTATAAGAGAAATAAGATCCTGTAATTATTAAAAAGGAGATTATTGATAAATTAAAACAACAAAAGGGAGACTTTACCAAAGCCCTCAAAAAATTAGACATTATCACAGTCAAAAAATAATAAGATAAGTTCAAAACTAATTCCTTTGAGGACAAACTTCTTAAACTTGAACATCTCATTTTGGGCAAAGTTGACTAGGAAAACTTAAAGAAGTGGATGAAGAATATTGAAAACAAAATTGCCTATTTATATAGGATTGTTAATATTGAGGCCAATGAAGAGGATGCACGCATTGCTCGTAAGGGATGGAATTGTTTAAGCTGTGACAAAAAATTAGATGCTTATCAAGGTAAGGTAGGCACTCACATAGTGTCTGCAGTCCTTAAAAGCAAGGGAATTGATGCTTAAGTTATTGGTGGGGGCATGTTATTTAAAAATCATAGCCGTGTAGAATTACCCCAATTTAAAAGAGAAAAGTGATTTGTGAACAGTAATATCTTTTTAATATAAAGTAATTATAAAAGGAAAAATCAGATAATGGTGTTTCTTATTATTTTTGACAAAATATTTTAACACAGCCTTGAAATTAATCATTTAAGGCATTTTTTAATTTATTAGAATGAAAAATATTAATCATTGATCGCTACTGTCTTATGATCCTTATTCGCTTTTGTTTTTATGGCTTTTCCTTTCTTATTTTTTGCTTTTTTTATCACATTCATTTCTGGACAGTTGATTTATGAGACTGATTTTGGCTTAGGCCGATCCAATATAATCATCATTAATAGCGTGTAAATCACGCATATACTTCTCCAAATCAAACTATCCATTATTCTTAAATTTAAGAACCTTTTCCTTGATTCTGGCATTATTCTCCAGTTTTTGAGCCTTTGACTCCACCCAAAGCGAATTTGTGCCAACCTGTGAACTGTAGTCTAGAGTTGAGAAATTGTAACGATCTCTGACTTCTCGAAGATAGTCCTTAGTTTTTGGTTTTTTTTCCTCCTCTACTTGAGATTTGATAAGCCCCTTACTGCGAAACTAATCTATCATCTTATGCAATTATTTTAAGTACTTATTGCCTAGATCACGATATTGCTCTTATGAGAGTGCTTTTTCATTCTTACCTTTTTATAGAGATTGCATCAATGATTATAATTATTTTTTCTTGGCCTCGCTGATTAAAGGCGCATACTTTTTACGCACCTACTCTGCAAACTATTTTTGCCTTTTTAACAACTCTTCCCGTGTCAGGTGTGAATCATCCTATTGCTATCTTTGAAGCTCTTCCTCCTTAATAAGAGAATGAAACCTTCCTCTATAAAAGCTTTTTTTAGGTACACTGGCCTCCTCCTTCTTTTTGAATTATCTCTCAGCCACAATCTGTGTTTGTTTTTCCTATTTCCATTTTTAGTATTTTTGTTGGTGCTCAATTAACTCCTCATGACTCATAGCCTTTTTAGCTTCGTGAATCTCAGATAATTGAATCTTTCTTCGCTGTTATTGCTCTTATAGTACATTATGCTTAAACTGCTCCTATTTTATTCTGAATAAGGGCTTGCGACATTTATATTACTTTAAAAATTAAGAATATTCACGCTCATTTTATTACTGCTTTTGACGCTTTGACTTTTTTAATGAAATACTCTCTTCGTATCTTTTTCTCAGCATCTCATGCTTTTCCTTTTTAATTTGTTCCTCAAACTGTTTGTGCTCAACCGCACTTTTTACTTCTAGTGATTGCATCTCCTTTGATTTCTTAATACGCTCTTTTCTTTGCTACTGCTGCTACTTCTGTAATCTTTTTACAAAGTCCACTGCTTTCTTGGTTCCTTCACTCAGCGGATGAAATTAGTCTCCCCATATTTCTCCCTCTTTTTTGATTGCTCCGCTCTTTACTATAGAGTTTGTAATATTAACTGAGTGTTAAGACATTGCTATTCCTTTTTAGGAGTTAGCAATGTCACTGCGATTGAACTCCTCCCTCAAATCAACAAGTTTATTCTTAATTAACATGTTTTTAAGTTTGACACGATGGGCAGGTTATGGCTATGGAAGAGGATGCTTAACTGCATGCTTAATTGGATGGATTTCATATTATCCCTCCTCTATGTCATTTTATACCAATACTTGCACCTCGTCCATTACTAAATTGAGCTCATTTGCTAATGCTTCATTATTTAGGACTTATTGCTTTAAACGCTCTACAAATAAACCATTTCCCTCGCTTTGAGTTCCAATGTATACTTTATCCTATATAAACTTAATACGTTGTTTAAGGGCTACACTCATGTGAATAGGCACAGCCTCAAGTGATTCCTCTAGGGCTTAACTAAGTTAATCAGTTTCATATATTTCACGAGGACTCTTTAATATCTTTCGAACATGCCTAGCAGCTTACTTTGCAGCTTACTTTTTTTGCCTAATACGGTCAATTTGCTGCTAAATGCTTGAAAAATCGAAAGCAGCGACAGGTCTATGCGGATGGCAAGGTATTTCTTTCAGATTAATAAGATCTTCAGGTTCATTGGAGTTTTCATCATTTTAATCCTCGTGCTAATGCAGATGGCTATGCTAGAGGGGCAATTCAATCATATATTTTTATTATATTTTGTATATCGATTCATCTGAAATACATATTTCGTAATTAATATGCCAATGAACAATCACTCCTATTTCGGTGTTTTAAAAATGTCCTCATTTTTGCCCTCACTTTATTCAGATTAAGCATTGACTTATGATTTTTTGAGCTAATCCTGAAATTTGGCAAATTCTTGCTATGTCAAGCGTTCTTTGTTGGGTAATTGTTCTCCATTTTCATAGAGATATGATTTGATAAAATCGTGATTAAACAGTTATCTTGCAGATGGCCTTTTCTCTGGATCCCTCTCAAGCAAAGTACGAATCAGCGTTTTTGCTGCTTCAGGTATAACTCTTACTTCGTCTGGAAAGGGTATGACACCTTTTTTAATTTTTTAAAAAGTCTCATTTTCTGTTTCGGCAAAGAAGGGTGATTTGAAGTAGAACATTTCATAGAGTATAATTCCAAGGCAGTACATATCAATATTATGGCTATATCTTAGTTTATTGAGCATCTCCGGATTAATATACTCCATAGTCCCACAGAATGTTTTCCTCTCTCCTTGAGAGTGTACGCACCATCCAAAATCACTAATTTTAGCATTGAAATTTTTATCTAAAAGGACATTTTCTAATTTTATGTCTCTATGCATCACATGACGCTAATGCATGTAGGCCAATGCTTGCAGCAATTGCTGGAGGATGGATGCAATTTTTTTATAAGAGAATGACTGTCTGGCATTCCTAACTAAGTAAAATATAAGATACTGGGAATTGATAAACTGCCATTGGCGCAATATTCAAGCACAATGTATAAACTGTTTGCATCCTGAAAGTAAGCATAAAGTTAGCAGATGAAGGGATGTTTCAGATGTGATTGAGTTTCTATCTATCGCTGTAGTTGTTTGTGGAGTTCTGGAGTATTGACTGTTTTCTTGATGATAATTTTGATAGCAACCTCTTTTTAGCTTTGTTTCTAGATAGCTTTGTAGACAAGGCCAAATTTGCCTACTCCAATTTGTTCCTGAAGAATAAAATGGTTGAGCGTGAAACCCTTGAATTCTTTGGTTACGCTTGAATTCATTTATATACTTTACTTAACTTTAGTTAAACATTTAAATTTAATAATATCAGTTCAAACCTATTAAATTGACTAAAATAAACGAATATTTCAAAGTGAAGTTATTTTAGATCAGCTTATATAAAATAGGTTAATCTTTGTTTGATAGTAATGAGTTATAATTTTAATAGGAACATAATGGTTTTAGAGATATCAGCAGAAGTCTTCAAGTGGTTGCAAGGGCTAGGACTTGTAAAAGAGGCTAAACGCAATCAGAATAATCTTATGGAGGTTTCAGAAGACACAGCCAATCGCTTAATGGACGGTTTTGTACTAGGCCCCCTCCTTCGCACCTTTCTCCCCAATAAAACTGACGAGGATAAACTCAAGAAGATTGATGCACTCAAGGAAAATTCAACTCCAGCCATTCGACTCTACAACTGGGGTCTTCTTACATAGGTGCTAAAATATTTAGGAGTTTCACTAGATCAAGCCGAAAAAAGTAAGCTAACGAACTACGATCCAGAGCCCTTGGGCAGAATATTAACTCATTTATAGCAAAGGCGTAGCAAGTAACCTGGACAGAGCGGTAACGCCCTTAAAGTGGATATTAACTAAATAGGCAAAAAATCCCCCCGAGATGCAACCAATGTGTTGTAGTTTCTAACAGTATTAATATCCAAAAACTTCAAGATATCACCACAACAGACGCTTAATCTCTTTCTGGATAATAATAAATATCTTTCGCATTTATTGGCCAAAGGAGTGAAGAATTCATTCGAACCAGTCTGGGCTTTGCTTTAAGAGATTAAAGCACATGCTTAGTTCTTAGTCCTTAGACTGTTCTGCCTTGATGAATTGTAAAATGTTAACTTTTTGTTCGGAGCACTAAGAACTTGCTGGATCAGCAAAGATGAGTATACTGCTAAACTATGCTGCTAAGCAGTACAGGAAATATATCATCAATACCGCCTTTCAATGCTAAATCTGCATGTTCTACGCTAATGGATTAAAAAGGAGGGCTTAAATACCCTTTTCTTCGCAATTAAGAGGCATCCTCTCATATAAAGTATGATTCTATCAATCTGCTATGATTTTCTCGATGATTAGTTTTTCAAATACATTCAACTCACTTAAAAATCGGTGCTTTGGATTACTGAACGCGAAAAGTATAGTTTCTACAAAAGTTTTGTTTAATAAGCATCGAAGTAGATGCTCTAAAAATTCAGTATAACCAATTATTTTGAGGACTGGAACAAGTACTTTCTTAAGAGCATGAAAAAAAGCAAGGATACTCATGAAATATTATTGATGATAGCCATTATGGAGCAGCAGTGGCAACTGTTAGGACAAAAATTCTAATTGAGTGATTTAGGATTGCCTCTGCAGACTATTAACTTTCTTAAAGGATTGCAGAATGCTCAGAGTGAACTAATGTTTGTTCAAGTTAATCGAACACTTTTTAGTCTGATGCAAACTCTAGGATCTGCTAAAAATTCTTTTGCCCCTCTCATTTATAAAATACTCGTAACTGGGTTTTCAACTTGCAGTTAGCCTTCAAGAGTAACTTAACCTTTATTCAGCTGGTCTTTATGGCAGATAACTTTGCCTTCAGCTTTCGAGGTATTGCCAGTTTGCCAGGCACACCTATTGTGCAACCACTACTAAAACTTCTCTAAAGTAGTGCAGAAGGATCAATAATTTCATTATGCCAAATTCTGTTTTAAGAAAAAAGACTTAGCGATTAAGAGAGTCTTGATATGATGGAGATGCTTAGTAGAATTATTTTCCAGGACGTACTCTCCCTTCAACGCAGATCATGTATGGCCCTCATGTGCTTGAAGTCATTTTCTCATCATTGTCCAATTTGAGTGACGAAGTGGCTCTGGAATTTCTGGAGAACCACAGTAGATTATGCTTAGCTCAACTCTATTCTGTTGCTAAAGGTATAAACAAGACATTGAAAATTCTTAAAGAAGAATCCTCGCGCTTGCCCACAACTTAAAATAGCAAATCTGTTGAAAATTTTATTAATGTTTCCTCCAAGCACATAATATGCAAAAATTTAGTTGGATTTATATCGAAGGCAATTTTCATCAATGAAAGCTTCAAACAGCAATCTGAGGACTCTATTTTTCATACCTACCTCAAGATTAGTGTTGAACTAAAAAAAAAGGAACAAGCTGAGCTATTGAAACCCGTGATGGCCTCTTATTATCCAGAAGAAGAGGAGCTTGAAGAAAGAATTGCCTTCTATATGAGCGTAGCTTATCCCCCCAAACCAAAACTGTAACCAAAATAAAAGGGGCATTCTCATGATCATCATGATCACCAGTCTCACAAATCAAAATCAGTCATTTTATTGTAACCCAGCCTATTAGACTAAAAAGACACAACTACTGTAATTCTGGATCCAGCTCTACTTAAACCATCTACTTTTGCTATCAAGGATCTTTAAAAAGCAAAGCAAAAGAGATATGACCTGAGGAGCATTGAATTATAAAAATAAAAATAGCGTGTTCGTAAATAATAGAAAACTGAGAAATTTAGGACCATACAGCACTAGAAACGATTGGTATAGTCTATGACCACCATCAAAAATGATCTTGATTATAAGCACATTCACACCACATAAGAAATAATACCCGCATAACATAATGAGCCGAAGGATAATAAAGATATAGTTTGCCTGATAAAGCTAATAAATTTATAAAAAGAGGAAGAGGATTCTTACAGAGAAGATGTGGAGTCTTTAATGAAGAGATATCGCAAGGTATGGAGGTATCTCTTCTACAAATATTCCAGCCGAAAGGGTGAGAACAGTTCTGAGGAAAAAACTCATATGGGAGAGGTATGGAAATTACTTAAGGAATATGAGTTCAACTTTCTCAAAAAAGAGGATTGCTTTACTATTGTTCGACTCATTAACTAAAACCTCAAAAGGAAAAACGATATTCAGATGTTGACCTATTCAGGATTTTAAGAATTCATCGTCCAAGCCGCTATCATTGGATATAGCAAGCTTGGAAATGCACATTTACCCCCAGGGCAACAACTCTTACTATTTATCGAACAACTCAAGAAAATTACGAAAGAAAAAGCCGGTAGTGTCTAAATTTTCGATAATCCAGAGTAGGCCTACTTCCAAGAAACATAGGTGATTCGTGAATTTAACAAAAGGCTAAAAGATAATCCTGAATACATCCTTCCAGAAGGTTACAAACGCATAAAGCAAATATCTTTAGAGTATGAATTCGATTTTCATCCCATGCTTCAAAAAAATATAAAAACCAGTTATATCGAAGTGTTGGAAGTTTTAGATATAATTTTTGCTCAACGCCCTGAATTCGGTTTCCATATAATCTAGCCACTCAGCATAAAGCATGAGACTTTTTTAGCACGGCCTGTTCTTTTTCAAAGCCTAAGCCAAAAAATGAAAGACTATACTGGAGGATATCTAAAAGCTAAGCAGTCAGTTTCAGCTTCAAGCAAACTCATATAAAAAGAAATGTCACTGCCTTCTCCGCCAAAGAGGAGGTAATTCAAGCCCTATATTAATTTTTCGCTTGGAATTAAGCTAGGAATAGCTGAGACTAGCCTTCCAAATAAATCTATTGCTGAGGAAGTGGCTTATTGCATGTAGGATATTTTGACTGCCGTATAAAATCAAAGTCCAGTTGTAAAGAACAAAAACAAGAGAAAAATAACCAACTAATTTATGAAAAGGAGGAGGAATGACTTGGCGAAGATTGAAACGGAAAGAAAGAAAGATGAAATTAATTGGAGGAAGAAGGCAGAATCAGTCAAACTATAAGTTGAAGCTTTACGAGAGAAGAGGAAGGAACAGGAAAAGCAGAAAAAAAGGTAAGAATATCTGAAAAGAAAATCAAAGAAAATGAAAGAAGATAAAGCATATCGTGAGAAAATGGAAGAGTTTTAGAGAGTAAAGTAGTAAATCGCAGAAAAGAAGGAAGCCTTGCTAAAATTGAAGGAAAAATAATAAGAAAAATTGTAATAAGAAAAAGAAGAATATCGTCAAGGAGTTGAATAATATTTTCGCAAAAAAAAAGAGGAGTTAAAAGAAAAAGATGAAGAGATGAAAAGAAAAAAAAATGAGGAAAAATAAAAAAAGGAAGAGTCGGAAACAAGCAAAAAGTAGTTCGTAAAAAGACTCTATTTGCATAATCTTAAAAAATAAGAAGGATTACTATAAAAACTTGATTAAATCAAGGAAAATTTCGATTAAGTATGGAAATCCGATTAGATTCAGGATGTTTTGACTGAGAATCGCAAAGCTTTAAAACTATTGTTCGATTTACTGCTAAAGTTTTAGAAGTCTAAAATTTCAGCTACAAACTACGATGAAATCGGTATGAATACTCTTAGTTTCTTTTGTATTAAATTCAAAATAATCCCTTTTATGCTTCAAAAGAAAGATCTCGGCAATATATTCCTTTACGCTACAAAAGATCCCGAAGATAAAAAATCCAATCACAAAGGAATCGACTATGAAAAATTCGAAGAAGTTATTTTTTTGATTTCAATTAAAGCAAAGAAAATGTTGAATAAAATAGTCGAAAAACAAAAAAAGAAGGAAAAGAGAATGTAGGCATTTTTGAACGCTCAAAAGAGTTCGGATGGTAATCACTATGAAGCTGGAGAGGTTTAGGATGATGAATCTTCAGAAAGTGATTCTGATGATTAAAAGCCTACCTTGCAGGAATAATATTTATTCAATGCAGAAGACGTTACTGAAGACACAATCAAACAAGTGTTTAATTTTTTAAAGCTGCCGAATGATAAGGCAAGTATGGAGTAACGATATAAAGAAGCAATAGAATATAAAAACATAAAACCTAGAAATGTACTGATTAAAGAACTAAAAGAAACCCTTGTGGAGTGATTTTTAATTACACTTATATAGTATATCAACCAATTAAAAAGTTGAATCCTCGAATTAAGTTTATACGAAAAATAATTAATAAGTCATAACATTAAGATCATTTTTGCTTGAGAAACCAAATGATAGTTAAGCCTTCTCCATGTTTTTCATTAATTTAAAGGGCATTTATACTGATTATCTTTGCATTTTACGCAATAAGCTTTATCTTTTCTGTTACATCACTTGCATGATTAGTCCAAGATTTGGTATTTCGAATCATTTAATACTGTAAAGTATAATCAGAAGCATTTTTGTAACAATCTTTTTCAGATTCATCATAATAGAGTTGAGTGAGGCAAGTGACATCATAATGACAAAGGACTGTTGTGATACCATATATCCTAGCAGAGTGTATATTGAAATTAATGTCAGTTTTAACGCTATCACAGTGTTGTATCCATGCTTTGCCTGTTCTCCACTCCTTAAAATTTGGCTTAACTGGATTTTTGCCGTATTGACCCAATGCCTGAAGCATAAGATACGATAATTCTTATTAATTAAAAATAAAATATAAAAAAATTTAATCTTTAATTATAAATCGTTTGATTCTAGATCCTTAAATTTGATAGCAAGTCTAAAGAATTAATAGTATTTATTAACAATTTAATTTAATTTCAAATCAGAAGGCTTTTGCTTAAACAGACAGGTACTCGAATTAGACTGTGGGCTCTTTCTCTTTTTGCAGATATTGCTTGCATTCATTTAGATCTGTTTTTTCCACAACCTTAAAACTCTTAGGTTCACCTTTAATTTTGCCGATTACTTTCCATTCACAATTATAATAAGCAATATTTTTAATTTGCTTTCCCATATTAGTTTTGCAAACTGGGCAAACTGAATATTCGATAATTCTAGGAATAGTCCAAGCCTCTTCGTTATCTAGATGGCAATAAACAATTTGAAATGATTATTCGCAATCTTAATTAGTGCAAACACCGCAAACATTAATTCCAGGATGAACATAAAGGCCTTTTCTGGTTTTTCCATAAGTAATCTTTTGACAATCAAATTATAGTTTTTGTTCACTTTATTTTTCACCTTATTCCTCGTTGTCCTATTTGGAATGCTTCTCACTTTCTATCTTAAATTTATCAATTCCCAACATAAATTACATGGCTTCCGAAAGGACATTAAAGGTATATGTTTTATTTTCATATTTAAGGATACACATTTATCTTAAATGATTCTTTCTTTTTCTAATATCTTTATATAGCTTAATTAATACTTTTTATGAATATTAATCTGATAGACTTAAAGGAATGATTTTTTACTTAGTTTATCCTCATACTTCATCGATTTTTTTCTATAAAAAATTAAATTGATTTACAGATTATTTACAAAATTATAATGTTTTTTTCAAGAAGTGGCATGGCTTTATTGAGATAATAATAACTTGTTGATATAATATAATGCAAACTCAAATATAAATCGCGAACATTAATCTCAACAGTTGCTCACTCAAATATTACATCAAAACTGATAAAATGTCAGCCTACAACAAAGATATCATACCTGGAATTTACGAGGGCGGGTTTAAACTTTGGGAATGTACTTTAGACATGCTTAAATATCTGGAAATACAAACCAATATCTTTGAGGGAAAGAAGATCATTGAAATGGGGTGTGGTCATGGACTATTGGGTATTTTAGCAAGTAAAATGGGAGCTAAAGATGTCTGCCTTCAAGATTATAATTAATAAGTTATTTAAAAATTGACTAAGCCAACAGTAGGCATCAATGGATAGACTTTGACTCATTTTTCTTTTATGAGTGGGGATTGGTGCCAACTAAAGTGTTTAGGAGATAAATTTGACATGATATTGGGTAGTGAATTGATTTACACTTAAGCAAACTATTAAAAAATTATTGCTTTCATCTTGGAGTTCCTATCTCCGACTGGTATTTGCATTTTAGGCAATAAACATTATTACTTTGGGGTTGGTGGGAACATGCCCAACTTCAAAAAAGCAGTCGAGGAAGCGCACCTACAGATAGAATGTTTAGTTAAATTAGTCCCGCCAAAAGGGGGTAACAAAAAGGAGATAGTTAAAATATTCCGCTGATACCTATTCTCTGCTAGCTTGGACTTATTGTTTGCTTAAATTATAAATTTTAGATATCTATTGTTAATTAACTATCACCATATTAATAAAGTAACTCTGTTTTCAATATTTTTTGGAAAATGAAGTGCTTTTCTTTTATCGAGCTTTCTCCTTTTTCTACAATTCATCGGCTCTCATGCGAGTATCTTTCACGATAGATAATGATTGCTTTTCTCTGGCTTGCAAACGAGAGGCTATTTTCGGCTTTGATCCATATTAATCTAGAAAATATCTATCTTCCTCGGAGGGAGAGTAGAAATTGGCTGGATTAAACTGCTTTAGTCTAAGTTGATCAAGGCCTATCTTCTACAAAATTTACCAACTAATCTCACCCTCTTTGTATTCAATGGTGGCATTTTTCTTTGGCTCAGTCTTACGAACCTACTCAATTTTTTTGATTTCTTTTACGGCATTTTCACGTTCCTGTCGCATTTGTTTTCTTTTCCTTGAGTTTTACTCTTCTTTTAAGGCTTGTTAATTACTAGGTTTGGGGAGTGGTCGCTCCTTCTTTTTGGCCAATTTTTCGGTCATTTTGGCTTTCAATTGTCTGAGTCCTCACTTAATAAATATTTACTTGCTTCCTCTTGCTGTGCTGCTTACAAATTTGATGCAGACATAGCTTTTGGTGTCTATTGATTTTGTTGTGAGTAATTTTGCAAATTTGGCAAGTTGAGACTGGTCATCTTCCTCTTGTAAGAATCCAAGCTATCGATATCCAGACGTTGATAGTAGAATTCAATTTTTTCCTCTTTAGTAAGTCTCAGAAGTTCCTCCTCCTAGTTTCTTTCAGCTATTAAGGCTTCTTTCAAAGCAGCATTTTCTTGTTTGGCTTTTTAGGCTAGTAGTCTAACTTCTTAATTTGGATCTTGAATATCTTCATTGTTCATTAGTTCATTTACTAAGTCATCATTTTAATTGTTTTCTGCAGCCTTTTACTCCTCTTCTTCCTCTTCTTCATTTTACTCATCTTCATCTTCTTCCTATTTCTCTTCCTCCCCTTAAGCTTTTTATTCAGCTGTTTTCGAAGATCCTTCAACTCCTTTTTTCTTTTTGCGATGCCTTTCGTTTGCTTATTTTCGTTTTTCTCTAACTCTCTCTCGCTATTGTTGTCTTTATTAATAGCCTTCTGTGCCATCCCAATGCAATACTGCCAACTTATCAATGCATTGAATAAATTCTTCAAAACTCAATTCACGGGCATTTGAGGCTATTTTTCGAAATGTGGTTACGACTATTGGTTTTTCTAATATCTCACGATTTTTGCCGTCAATTACTGATCCTGTTGCTTGGAAGTCGCGTAAAAACAAGCAAAATCTCTCAACTGTCATATGAACGCGATCATGCACCAATCTATCAAAAGTCATGTGCTTGCCAGTGCGAAATACATTCATACAGTAATGGCGAAATACGTCCTCGATGTGACCCAATCGTAATAAACTGATCTCTCCACATCGTGCAATTAAACTCAACCGTAATTTTAATCGAGTGATGGAAATGTTACATCTTTTGACTACCTCTGCATCATCTTTTGCGTCCTCAAGTTCGGCTTGTAGTTTGATAACTTTTTATTTAATTCTATTTGTAAGTGCTAAGCGATCCTGTGAAAGTCTTGATGAATATTAAATTACTCAGGAAGAGTGGTAGTTTTACTTTCCATTTTTATTATGGAGCGATATTAAAACAAAAAGACTGATAATTATAGAAATAATATCTCAAGGTATTTTTGGTATTTAATCAAATAAATACAGTTAAACCTATCATTTATTCTTGTGAAAGCAGTCCAAACTCCATCCGGCTGAATCCTAAGTTTCATCACCATAGCAAGTTAGAGTTAACGCATGAACTTATGACATCAGCTATCCAAGAGCTGTATATACAAGTTGATGTTGCTTTACACGAGGCAGCCCTCTGAATTTTTATGAAACAATGATAACATTGAAATGAGTCTCTGTTCCTCTAGAATGGCGATGACTTTAATTAAAGATATCTAGGCGAGTTGGAGTAAAGGTAACTGCTAATTTTTGTCTTAAAGATTTCTCTACAGTACCCATTGTAAATAAAAGTTTACGAGTCCACATATATTTAAAAATATTATAATTGACAACTATGAAATTGATAGAAAACCAAAGGGAACTGTCATTTTGTGGATTAAAATTCTTATTCGGAAGAATCCTCATCAATTTGTTCCAGTTGACATTTCAAAGCCTGCTAAACACCCTCGATTAGTTTATCGTACATTTATGGTTCTAATTCTTCAATAAGACTATATTTACAAAATTATTTGATGAATTGAGCAGCCACCTCTTTGTAGCATTCTCCTTCATGAATGACTAGTTTCTCGCATCGTCCCTCTTCAATCTCAATGTTGAGTACTAAGGGATACTTTTTGTTTTATGACTTCTATTTCTTATCTGTATGATGTTTCATTTATTGTTTGGCTTATTTTCCCTACTTGCTATTTTAAACTTGTACTTTATCAAAAATATTTATTGTCTTTGATCGCAAAAATAGTTAATATCTTTCGCGTTTCATTTTTTGAAACATTTTCTAGTTATAGGGCAATCCCTTTTCTTGAATTATGGTCCTCACTTATCTCTCAATTCGACCACGAATAATGCGATTGATTGAATCCTGTTCACCTTGAATAGTTGTGGTCTTTTTTTCCTGCTCCTTGACATGATAATGAATTTAAGGTTGGAAGGTTAACTCCTTAATCGATTTTTAATATTAAACTTATGATGACCTTTTATCTCTTTTCTTTTCCTGAGATTTCTATTGAGCTAATTTAAATAGCATCAAAGAGCGACGATTACCAGTAGTATTATTCTTCTCTTTAGAATTTGTATTGCGGGATGTATTTTGATTTGATTATTAAACAAACTGCACGTCACTCTTATGAACTAAACATTTTTCACGAAGACCTTTACTCTTGGAACGACTCACTGCAAGAGCTCTGCTTCTTTATGAAATCATGGGGCTAAAAGAATATTCTTCTCTTTAAATTGTTTTATTTTTGCCAAGCTGTTCCATTCGGGTATACCTTAGTTATGCATATTTTTCCCATAAATGAGAATTTCGTTCGTCTTGTAACTCCTCATTCTTTCTCATATTCAGTATTCCAGTGACAAATACAATAAAAATTCCAACAGTCTGTCCGTGACCACTTATTTAATTCCACAATTCCGTGACGCAATCATTTGAAGTCGGATCATAGGTTTCTTTAATCAAGCACATTTCTTTGAGAGCAGCTAAAAATTGCAAATATGTAAGCTTTATCATTAAAGAGTCAGGAGGGACAGCTCCAGTTAGTTTCTGCATAATGGTCGTAATGTATGAAATAAATTTGTTGTAACTCAAGTTCAGTTGGCGGTTCTTTCTTTTATTATTATATTCCTTCAAAATATCCTACTAAAGCCATGAGGAAGATGAACGTACTTGGCTTTTTTCATACACGCTACGGATATGATTTTTGGTGATTATGTTTTATTTATTTTATTGAATACTTGATTTTTTTGGCTGGTAAAAGCGATTCGGCACCTTTTTTTATCGAGGTGTTTGGCGAGCAGTTTCCGCTTTTTAAAAAGCTGTCAGTAAATCTTTATAGGAAGTTGTTTTGCTGTTCTTCAGATGACTCATATATAATTCTTAATATTTAACTGAAATATGTTTATATATTATCAATTCTCACAACATCAAAACAGGACTTTAAATGACTGATTTATGTTTTCCCTTCATTAAGGCATCAGGATTTTAATATATCACCAATAAAAAATGAAAAAAGTTACAGACTGATTTAATATGCAGACACAATATTTTCAGGAATATATCTTTCTTTGTTTTATATCTTCAAACTATTGATTACTTACTCAATTAAATTTAATAAACTTCCATTTTTTTTTATACTCTCCAAAACTCAGTAATACGGATTATATACCACTAATAACTAGCTACGGCTAATAAATTACAATCATATTTTATGTAAGCATCAATATGACCGTGCCTGATGATAAGACTCCACTAACTCTATTAGTTCAAGAGAATTTCAACAATTATAATTTATTTTAAATTTATGGGTGGCAAGAAAAAGAAATAAATTAAGGAGCCAGATGTGGTCGTCCCTAAAGGTGACCCTAAAGCAGGAAAAAGTATTTTCGAAGAGCTATGTGCCAGTTGTCATGGTTTGGATGTATTCATAATTATATGCAGGGTGATGGAAAAGGTGCAGCTGCTCCCCCTCTTGGTGGAGTTGTCGGAAGAAAGGCAGGCGAGACTCTTTTTTCTTACAGCAAGGCTATGAAAGGATCAGGACTTGTCTGGAGTGATAAGCATCTTTTCATGTATCTGCTCAATCCCGGAAAACATTTACCAGGAAACAAAATGTCTTTTAGTGGAGTATCTGGAGCATAGGACCGAGCCCATCTCATCGCTTTCTTGGCTAGTACGTGATGAATTTAAAAAATTAAACATATTTCCCGATCAATAGAATCAACAAAATCAATGGCTAAGCTTACGCTTAGCTAAAATGAAATAGACTTAGCGTTTCACACAATCTTTTTCTTTTTATGTAAAACGTCTTTGGGAGTAGAATACTTAATCACAGATTTATTTCTTTAAATTGCCATAGCAATTATTTTATTTCGAGTCATCAATGCATCATAGTCCAAAGTTTGATTTTGTCTTTTATTATTCTTTTTGGATCTTTCAATTTAGTGAGGATAATCGTTGCGCTTTAACTTCTTTTCAAATATCTTTTATGGAATTTTAGCGAAATTTTAGGTTATCTATTGACTAGTTTGCTAGTTTTTGAAGATTTTTGAGGGATTATATGGAGAAATCGGAGTCATTTACATAAATGGATTTAAAAATATTTCAGGTAGGTAATGAATAGTGGGTGGTATGGGCTTTTCCGACTACCAAACGATACTAATTTAGTATATCTAATATTCTTGGATGTAGCGGAGTATAGTAATTTGATTTGCCAGGCGCTTTTTTATGCTATGCATCTAAATAATAGTTATAATTGAGTAGTCTTACTATATGATAAATTCAAGTTGCAATGCATAAATATTGATAGGGGAAAAGTAATTTATTAATTCTTTATGAGAGAAAAGATATTGAAAAGGATATTTAAATGAAGGAAAACATAATTTTGGGTTCATCAACTAAACAATCATTTTTAAGTTTAAACAACTCTAATCTTTGAAAGTTGATCTGTTTATTCTTCATTGTCCTGGTCTTTCTTTTTAATTTTGATTTTAACAAGCATCTTCTTTTTGGGTTTTGCTTCTTCTTTTTACATAACTAAAGTAATTCCTCTTGAAGGAGCGACTGACTAATCATGCTTTTGTTTTAGCATCTATTGTTGTACCATAAACATATCAATTCTCAACTGTTCCTCCTCATCAAACTTTTTCTCTTTTTATTTTTGACTGATGTAGGTTTGGAAGTATTCGAATTGCTCTTGAGTTGACCTTTAGCATTTTTGGTTATCATTGACTGGTTCAGGAATTGGCTCGACTGGAGTATCTCTAATGGGAATCAAAGGTGGCTTATCATTTTTGCTTAATTTTTTCATCCGTATTTATCTCTTTTTTTCAGCAATTTCCTTTTTGAGATCTGCTATTCCTATCTTATCCTCGACTATTTTTTATACACTTTCGACAGGGGCTTCTTTTTGTGGTTTCTCTTCATATCCGAAGCCGTCCTATGAATACAGAAACGAGCCTCTCACGAAAGTTTTGATTGATGTAATTTTTGGTTAATCATTTTCATTCATCTCTAATAAATATCAATTATCCAGTGAATTATCTTAGGATTTATCAAAATTTATTTTTTCATCCTGGAGAAATACAGAAAGAGATCGCTCCTAAAATTTACTATAAATGTAATAAGGTCCTTATTTATAGAGATTTTTTATCAATTTATAGCCAAAACATGAAGACAATATTGCTATTGAGCTTGCTTATCACCATTTCGTTCGCAGCCTACTCTGAGCAGTTAGGCGAGAAGCTGTGTCGACTGACCGTAGCCTCATATTGCAAAAAAGCTTAAGTTGAAAAGTGGGGTTGCACTCCATGCAAAAACTCCCCTTTGGTGATGAAAAATGTAAAAACCTTTGAGAATTCAAGTATGGACACGCTTGGCTTCATCGGTACAAATGACGAACTAAATGCCATTGGTAATTTTCCATTAATCAAGTTCTGGTCTTCAGAGGAACATTACCTTGGGATCTCAAAAATTGGATCAGCGATATCAATTTTGTCGCTATTAGTTATCCTCTTTGCAACAACAGTAACATTTACTTTAAATCAGACTGTAAAGTTCATCGTGGATTCTACTTTGCTTTTACCGACATCCAAAAGCAGGTTCTTTAGACAGTTAAATCTTACAAACAAAAATTTCCTCATCAGAATTTGATGTAATTCATCTTTAACTGAGTGTTACAGGCCACAGTTTGGGAGCAGCCATCGCAACTCATACAGTAGCTTATTTATTGGCTAATAAAATTCAAGTAACAGATTTTTATAACTATGGAAGTCCTCGAGTAGGAGATATTAAATTCACTATTTGGTTCAATGAAATTTATGGAGGTCCTAATCACTTCAAAGGAAGAGTGACACATGGCAGAGATCCCGTACCTCACTTGCCTTTGTAAGATTGGGGCTTTCTGCATGTGAACACCGAAGTATTTTACAAAGGGTCAGTAAAAAATGGATACACTATATGCAAAGATACAACTGGATAGGACAAAACTTGCAGTGATAAAAACAAACTGGACGTTGACGTTCTCGACCATGTGAGCTATTACGATATTGATTTCTCAGGAATCATCTTGGCTTGCCAAAAATGATGATCATAAATATCTATTAGATTTATATGATTCGTGTTGATTTCCTATTATTTAAAATTTAAACAAGTTATGAGTGGAATATTTGGAGGATTGATGAACAACACCACCATGCGTGGATTGAATGAGTTCATCTCTGATATTCGTGAGTGCAAGGACAAGGAGTCTGAGACCAAGCGCGTGGAGTTGGAGCTTGCTCATATCCGTGAAAGATTTACAACCTAGAAGGGCCTCAACGCCTATCAACGTAAGAAATATGTTTGGAAATTATTGTACATTCATATTCTAGGGTATGAGGTTGATTTTGGATTCCAATAGGCTTCCGCACTCATCAACTCAGCTAAATATGATGAGAAATACACTGGATATATCGCCACAGGACTCATCATCCCTGATACTAATGAGGAAATCTGGAAAAGCATTCAATATTCTGTTGAGTCAGATATTCGATCTAAGAACGAAGCTTTCCAGTCATTAGCACTTTCTATGCTTGCCACCAACATGCCATCTGCATTGACTAATTTATCTGACTCAGTTTTTGATCTGGCTCTTTCCAACAGAACTGCGGCAAATGTCCGTAAGAAAGCACTCCTTTGCCTTTCCCGAATGATTCGAAAATAACCCAACAGGTTCGATCTTAAAAAAATATTTAGTCCAATTTCTGATCTTTTTGAAACAAAAAACTCAAGTTCTTTAAGCATGGTGAATGGTGCTTGCTCTCTTCTCCTCACAATTATGAGCGTAGTTAATCCAGATCAATTAAAAGAAATTCAACCCAAAGTGATCAGATTGCTCCATAGATTAGCTATTAACAAATAATGTCCAAGCAACTATCTCTATTACACTCATCCGAACCCTTGGCTGCAAATGAAATTATATAAAACTCTTCAGATATGGTCACCCCCTGAAGAAAAAGGCATTTTAGATTTGATTTAATAAATTTTAACCAAAGTTCTCAAAAGAACAGATGCATCAGAAGTTCTTAACAAAAGTAATATCTAATACGGTCTTTTATTCGAGGTTATCAATGTCATCATCCACTATGATCAAAAACTCGATAAAAAGCTTGTTCTAAATGTCTCAAAGATATTGGTTGTCTTTATCAGTAGTTCTCGAGCAAATATCAGATATTTGGGACTCGAGGCAATGTGTAGATTAGCAGTTAGGCATTCCTTGGCTGATAACCTTGAGAAAATTCTAGTAAATCTGGATCACCCTGATGTTTCAATAAGAAAGAGAGCACTAGATCTTCTTTATCTGATTTGCAATAGCTCCAATGTTTCCACAATCGTTGCCTAGCTTTTAGGATATCTTGAGAATCGAGTAGATCCTCACATTCACGATGATCTTGTTCTTAAAATCGCTATTTTGGCTGAAAAATTTGCCTAAAATTCAATATGGTATGTGGATGTTGTGGTTAAACTTATTATGAATGCTGAAGTCGAAAACGATATTTGGTATCGTATTCTTCAAATAATAACTGGTATTTATTCATTAATGCAGGCTTCGGACAAATTAACCCTGATCTCCAAAATTATGCTTCCTTCAAGCTTCTTTCAGCCCTAAATGTGCCTCATGTCACTGATACACTTGTTTGTGTTGGGAGCTATGTTGTCTCATAGTTTTCTTAGTATTTGGTTAAGGGAGGAAAGGATCCTCGCAAAATATTTGACGCTATCAATAAACATTTTTCTTCTGCAGGAAACAAAGCCAAAGCAATGATGCTGAACGCTTTTTTCAAACTTGCCATTAAATATGAATCCCTCAGAGAAGAAGTTCAGATGATTTGTCATCTCTGTACAGAGCATTGGGATCCTGATGTGCAGCAAAGAGGAGTTTAATTTTTAGCATTGTTTAATCAAGATCAAGCAACACAGGCAAAAGTAATAGCTCAAAATCCAGTTTTTACTGAATAGCAACAGCAAATGAATCCTCTTTTTAAAAAACTATCGAAAGGAGGAAGGAAAATAAAAGAACTTGAGATGACTAAAACAAAATCAGTTGTCAAATCAGCAGTATCAGTTCCTCAACCCGCAACCAATTTCCAAACCATTTCAAATCCAGGAACAGTCGCAAGTCATCCTCTCGCTAACCATCCCTTTTTCAAAGCCGCTATAGATAGACTTAGTCCAAACTTGATTAACTTACTTGATATGCCAGGTAAATTATAACTAAAAAGTTATTGGAAAGAAGCATTTGTCAAAAAGACCAATTTCGACGGTTGTTAAATTCGTGAAAAACTATAGGACGGCATATTGAAAGTTATTTTGTCGGTATCAGTAATTACAACTGAAATGCAATTTAAAGTCTTTAGAAATAAAGGATTTTAGGTATCAAATACTCCCATTAAATATGGACCTTAATCTCAACAAATTTTACTGACCTTTACTCCAAACGGAGACAAAATTTAACCTCCTGCAGTCGGAATTGCATGGAAGAACACTCAAGGGCAAATTGAAAAAAAATAAGTTCAATTACCTATAGCCATTTCGAAGTTCCTGAATCCAGCTGAGCTGACTTATGAAAAATTCAATACTTTTTACAAAGACTTTTCTTTGGCAAATCAAAAGTTTTTTAAAATCGATTCTTTTCTAAAGATTCCTGAAGGAGTGAGAGCTGCTGACTATCTCAAGAAGGTTGGAGCATTTTTATCATCAGTTTGCAACGTCAAATGTTCTCCTTATCCGAGCCCAACCGATTTGAAGTTAATTTTCGGATCAGCGTCATTCCCTTTGAAAGAATAAGGCAAACTAGTCAATTATCCAATTTTGATAGAAGCTGAAGGTTACGAATCTTAAAAAGGTGGAGCAGTGCGTATAAGTCTTCGCGGTGGAAATGGAAACAGTCTTTTGAGTCTCTACCAGTTGACAATCGCCTTCTTCTGATCGTAAATGATGAATTTCGCAATTGAATATTTATAAGATTGAAGTTAGAAGTTATTGTTCATTATCGAAAATATTCAGAGTTCTATATGGAAACAACATTTGACACAGTTCTAGAATCAGAGGATCTCATCAAAAATTTACTCATGAGCATCGAAGAGGCAACATAAAGTATGAACGCTACTTTCGAGGAGGCCGTCTTGCGACATGAATAACAGTTCATTAAGTGCTATCGCATCAAAATATATGAGCTAATCAAACTATTTGAACAGCTAAAATCGACAATAGAAGACAAGTTCATCAACAACACGCTAGCAATTCAGCTATAAACTGTTGTAAAAGAACGAGATTACTTCAAATATGAGTGTTTGAAACTAAACTCGCAGCATCAAACCCTCTTAGATGATCATAAAAATTTGGCAGCACAAGTCAATAATGCGACAGAGCAAATGGCTATCTATAAACATCTCCTTTAAAGTAGATATTTGGTGATTTAGCCTAAAAAATACGCACTAATGAAATGGAAAGTAATATATAAAAACATAAAAAAAATCTGAATGAAATTGTTTCTAAAAATTTATCAGAAACCAGAATATATCAGGATCATCGTACTCATGAGCCTGATCGAGAAATGACGAAATTAAAAAGATAAATCAGATAAAAAAACTAAATAATTCGGGCACTCCGCGAAAGAATTCAGGAGATGGATAGGGCCGCTAATTTTGAACATTAAAGCAGAGTTGAAAAGAAATAACTGTATGAGTTATTTAGAATCTGCGTTTAAGGATGGAAGAGAGAGTTATTGCTGAAAGGGAAAAGAGAATAGAAGAAATTAACTAATTATTAACAACTGTCGTCAGCTAACAAAAAGTAGTTAATTTTATATTCAGGGAACTTTTACGCATCTTGTTTACTCATAATGGATTTCTAAAATTTTTGGATAGGCTTATATTCGACGATGGATTCAAAGTTACAATAGAGTCTACAGAATAAAATTATATGTAAAAAAATAGAATGAAGCTCTTTACGTACATGAGCCAGCGCAGAATTTATACAAGCCCCAAAAAAATACGTATCTGAGTATTGTTTTATTGATGGTACTTTGCAATTTTTGAATTATTATTTACTTTTTTATTTTAAATGAGACTTAAATTGTCGAAATTATCGTGTAATCAAATCATTGCGAAGTTAGGATTAGTGATACGATTAGACCGTACAAAGCCAAAGCTTCTCCAAAAATTAAAATCAAAATCATACCAACGAAAATTTTATCTTGTTGTGCATTGGCGCGGACGCCTGCATCTCCAACGATTCCAATTGCGAGACCTGCAGCCTATATTAAATTGTAAATACTAATGAACTGAAGCCACAGCAAAGACCAGAGGCGAGATGAGCGTATGCTGATTTATCGGTATAGCTATCTCCAGTAACTAAATAACCACAGAGATACTTCTTTGAACAATGATAACAGCCACAATCATTCCGTAAATACCCAAAATACCAGCCATTACAACAGGTACGACTGACTTCATAATCAGTTCTGGCTTTAGAACACCCATCGTACAAATTCCAACTCCAGCTTTTGCACTACCATAGGCTGCGCCAAGATTAGCAAAGACAAGAGCAGATGCAACTCCTAGGTAGCCAAAGAAGTATTGAGGGCAGTTAGCAGTATCGCACTCAGCCATATCGAGTTGATTGATCAAAATATTATCATAAATTATGTAATGAATGATATTTAAAATGTTTCCAAAGACCTCTAATTTGTTTTATTTTAATTTTTTGATTTGAATAAACTGTTTTATTAACATTTATTGATGAGTTACGAGTACAATAACAGCAAAATACTTGGACAACAATAGATTGCACAGAATCAAACGGTAAATTCCCAGCAACTTGAACTTCAAGTTCGCTCCCTTGAAGAGTAAATCGAATTTACTGTTGTTAACTATTAATCTCTTCTTCAGCTAGAAAAGAAAAATTCATCTGATCGATCATAATTTCTACTTTTTCTTATACAGTCGACACGCACTCGACAGCAAGAGGAACTCTAATCCCTTAAGACACAACTTGAATCGGCTCTTGCAGAAAAGGAAGAAGCTCAAAGTCTGGAGAAACAAATGTAAACAATTGGTGAAGGAGTTGATAGTATCGTCTAAGAAGGTAAGAAGTTAAAATCTCAAAATGAATCCCTTCAGAAAGAGCTTGAAGAGCATGAAACAAAGGAAAAAGAATTGGATTAAGAGTTATCAAGCTGTCAAAAGGAACTATAAGGATATCGACAAAAGATAGATGAGTGGTAACGGACAAAAATAAAATGGAATCGGAGAAAAAAATAGTTGCTTGAGATAATTGCAGGCGCAGAAAAACAAATAAATACTGGAAGATTGGAGGCGATGCACGAAGAGGATGCAGATATGGAGTAAGATCAGCTCAATGGTCTTTTAAATAAATACAAACCCACACAAGCTCACTCCGATTGATATGCGAATATTTGATTTATATTTTCGAATATCTTGTTAATTTGGAACATTATTAAATTGACGAACTATTGTCCTTTAAATATTTAAAAGGTTTGTGTTTTGGGTATTATAAGTATCCATGTAATGTTTGAAGTTGGTTAGACTTCATTGAATTTTAATAATTATCAATATTATCCTTTGGATTTATCAATAAATACGCTATAATTTTATTTGATGAAGTCCAATCAATAACAATTCAAAATAGAGTTAATTTTACGTAATAGTCGAGAAATATAAAGGCAGCACAGAAGAATGTCAGCAGACTATAGAGCAAGTGATAGTAAGGAGGTACATAAGGAAAAACAAAGTGCCATCTCTGTAAATCACTCGCTTACAAAAGAACATCTGACAGCTTAAAAAGAAAAGAAAAATTCTGATCATCATAAAACCCTGTTGAATAAGGAACCAAAATAGCAATAATATAGACAATTTGAGAACAAATGCATAAATTTTTTGTCAAAAAAGAAATTGCCGTCCAATGATTAAATCGAACCAAAACCAAATAATTTCAGTACTATGCTGCAGAATATCAAAAATGTGATCAAATAAAACGAACGTCGTTAAAGATTGAGTAAGGAAGAATCTCCATCACAACCATAAAACAAATAATTTCAGTGCATTCGATCGCAGATTCATCAGATTTACGCCAATGAGGACAGAATTTAATTGTTTCGCATGATCAGATCAAACGAATCGAAGAATCATCGCCGAAAATAAAGTATTAATAAGGCATAAAAAAATTAAACTTTAAATGGCATCAATAGCAGCAATAAATACCTTCTAAATCCATTTTATAAGTTTAATACAATTGTTTGCTTCACTATGGCTCTCAATGATCCTCCCGTAAATAAGAAACCACTGTTTGAAGCTCCAAATTATAGAATTTCATCGTCTGTGGGGAAAAGAGTGCAAATTTCAAAGCCTTCTCAGCAAAGAACTATGTCCTTTCAATTAAATGGAGAGTATGACAGTCAATATATGAAAAGGCTTAAAAACTTCCTAGATTTCCTTTTCAAAATTAATTTTTCCAATAATATCTATGTGCCTTTAGATTTGAATAAAGTCGATGAAATAAGCGCTCCTGTAAGATATAAAATTTTTATTGGAAAAGGTAATAATTCATTATTGATAAAAAGCTTGATAAAAAGAAGGTTTTGGTGGTAAATTGTAGATAGTATAGACAATGCAGATATTAATTTTTATTGGTCTCAAAATATTTTAGATCATGCCCATAACAAACAAAGATATACTGTAAAACAAAATATGGATCCTTAAAAGAATATAAAGAAAAATAGAGGAACATAGTAAACATTCTAACTGAATCGAAAAATCCTCCCTCTTGATAAATGCTCAGTTATTGAGAAATATATCCTAAAGGATGGATACTCAATACCCTTCGAAGAAACCTTTACTCCGGATATCATAAGCAATCATCTTCCTCGAAATTACTGCATTGGTTCGAAAAAAAGTTTATTCAAATCTCTCTTTTATTATTTCACAAATGTCAAACATAAAAATCCATTCGATTATATACCGAAGACATATCATATTCTCTCTAATGAGGATAAAAAATATCGACAATTTATCAAATAAAATCAAGGAGAACCAGATCGAGTATGGATCATTAAACCTGGATAAAATTCGAACAGAGGTAATGGTATTAGACTTGCAACCTTTAAAAATATACATCAGCTTCTAAGAAAGAATAAGCATGAAAATGGGCAAGAACTGACTTATATCGTTCAATCATATATAAACCGTCCCTTCTTATACTGTAATCGAAAATTTGATATCAGGCATTATATTATGCTAACTAGTGTAAATGGAATAGTGAAAGCTTACTGGTATCGTGAGGGTTATATCCGCACAAGCAGCTAACTTTTTGATTTGGAAGATTTAGATAACACCTTTATTCATTTAACTAATGATGCCATTCAAAGAAACTCTGAAGATTATGAAAAATATGAACCAGCCAATAAATTGTCATATGCGTAATTTCAAAGATATTTGGATTATACCTACCCATCAAAAGGTTATAATTTCTAAAAAGATATCATGCCTAAAATGAAAGAAATGGCTACCAATATTATCAAAGCTAATTATCTTACAATAGACCACAAAAGACACCAGAATAACTTTTAAATATTTGGATTAGATTTTATGATTGACAGAGATTTCAATACTTGGCTTATTTAAGTCAATTTTAATCCTTGCTTGGAGGTTAACTGTCTTCTTTTAGAAAGGATAATTCCAGCTATGGTCTAAAATTCCTTTAGAATTGGCTTGGATCCTCTTTTTCCGCCAACATCTCATTTCCCTCCTGCTAAAAGATTTTATTTATCAGACCATTATCTTAAAAATTTAAGGTATGAATTAATCTTCGATCAAGATAGTTTAAAAGCGCCTATTTATAACAGTTACGACTTTGAAGATGAAAAGGAATAGGAGTAATAATATCAGGATTAAGGTCATGAAGTCAATGAGTTATTAGTATGAGTGATTTTTATAATTTTTTGATTCCTCATCATTTATTTTCTTGTCTTAAGTTATATTTTATAAACAAATTGTAAGTTATATTCATATGGCAGACGTCAGAGAACAGAGAATCTATTGCGCAGAGCAAATTGTCGTTCCATAAGAATTGCCCAATATACTTAAACATTACTCCAAAGCAGTTATCAAGGAAAATCCAGCAAATGTGATCTCTTTTTCGGCAAAATATTTTAGAAATTTACTAGACCAACAAAATAGCAAAGCTAAAGATCACATTGAAAAACCCGATTCTCACCATTGATCAATGTCAGTCTATAATTTCGAATACTAATAGTATCAGGCTCTATCTTAAATTTAAATTTTCCATCTTTAAATTGTTAAATGGAGGATAAAGGATTTTTTATATTTAATGTTAAAAAATATTAAATATTAGAGGCATGTTCTAATTGAAGAAGTTAAGAGCATAATTTTTATTAATTAATTATAATTATTTTTAACCATGAGAGAAAAGTGGAGAAAGAAAAGAATGAGAAGACTAAGAAGAAAGAGAAGACAAATGAAGAAGTGATGCAACTCTGATTTGTATTCATTATACACACTTAATTTAATCTTATTAAACTTCATTAACATTTATCAAACAATCAATATCTTCCATCTTTTCCCCATTTTTTTTTTATTAATCTAACGCCAAAATCTTTCTCCAGCTAATTATTTATAGAGCTTACTCTAAAGACGACAACTAAAGTACAGAGAACATCAATAAGTAGATCCACTTCATTAAACAAATAGAAAATTCCAGACTCATGTAAAAATTACAAGCGTTTGCTTTTGACAAGCACGGCAATTGTTATTGTTGATCTGATGTGTAAATATAAATGGAAGGTATAAAAGATTATTGATAACATAAAAAAATATGTTTTGATGAATCTTGAGATCATATCGAATTTATTGAAGCAAAGATATGTTATAAATTTTCAAAAATATTTCTGCAAAGTTTAAAATTCAAAACTTCAACTTACTTTATCATGACTTATTATTGCTCAAGCAAACAATTTTGATTATTATCTATAAAGATAATCTTGATATAGCTTCTTCCTCTTAAATAAATTGTGATGATAAAATAATGCATAAAGGTAGTTAACTAAAAGGAAAACAAATATCAATATTTGCCTATTTCATCGCAATTACATAGAGGATAGTAAATTTTATTTTATTTAACCTTTATCCTTTCCTGGAAAAACGTTCCAAAAACGAAGAGTTTCATCTCCTGCTCCAGTAACAATAGTTTAGCCTGTTGGATTCATTGCCAAGAAAAGCACACGACTTGTATGCCCAGTTAAAGTAGTTAACTTTTGCAATGTAGGATATTTCCATACGATTATTTAGTTATTAGAATAACCATGCGTACTTATAATTTCCTTAGTATTTTTGGAAAAGATTAGATTGCAAACTTGAGACCCAGTATCAATACTATCCAAAAGAGTATTATCAAGTGTATTCCAAAATTTAATGGTTTTATCGGCTGTGCCTCCTCCTGAAGCCAAAACTCCATGATTATGAGGGCTCCAAGCTATTCCTTTAACGGCTGCAGTATGATTAGTATACATACCAATTGGAACTTGATTACGAGCACTCCAAATAAACAATTTGTTATCATTTCCTCCAGAAGCAAGAAGATTATTGTCGAAAGACCATTTCAATCCGCATACTTCTTGAGTATGACCTTAAAATTTATTGCATATGATATTACGACGCTCTCTTACATCCCGAAGCAAAATGGTTCGATCTCTAGAACCACTAGCTATCACATTTTCAGACCAAGCAACAGAACTTACTCGAGCTGTATGACCTGCATATTAAGTCAATCTGCAGTTTTTAGAAGCGTCCCAAAGTTAAACTGTTCCTCTACTCGTCCCAATAGCTATTTGAGAGCCCGTTTGATTCCAATAAATGCTTGAAATAGAATCAGGATTTAAATCACAAAATTTAATAACCCGATTATTATTGGCATTCCAAAAGTATAGGCAGGAATCTAAGGCAACTGAAAGGATATTTTGTGATGACCATTCTAGCAAATTGAGGTAAAAATCGTCCTGAATACTGGGAGCATCCAACACTTTAAAAGGAACTTTAGCTACTTTGCGATATTAAGAATTATTTTTCTTTTTTTCTGCTTTATTCTCATTTAATAATCCATTTTCTTTGATAAATCTATGATCCATAAATCCATTAATTTTGTCATTGACAGTGTTGCGAATGTTGTCAGATCGAAGGGTGGATGATCCAAAATGAAGTACATTTGAACTACTTTTATCCACGAATAAATCACGATACATTTTATTCAGAGTAATCTTATCTTATTTCATTTCCTATCCTCTTTAGCATTTTTAATTCTCTTCTTCGATTATTGAATAATTTTCCACCTCCATTGAAGTTGATTTTCGAAGAGGGATGAATCGATCAGTTGTATGCTTGAAATTCTCTTTTTCCTCCAGAGTACCATTGCAGACGAGTTGACTCATATACGCTGACTATAATTCGAGACTGAACTCAGAAATTATCGGGCAAGGTTATGGTCTATTTTGATTTTAAAAGTGATCGGATTTAGAATTTTTCCGCACATTGGACTGATTTTTTAGTTACTTTTTGCGGATGGGCGGTGGTGAGTCATAGCAGTATCCAAAATTAGCTTCTTTCTGCATATCAAATAAAAAATAATGGAAACTTTATTATTAATAAAAGTTATAATGCTTCACATAAAATTTATTCTGAGATAAATCAAACAAATTCCAACAATTTTTTTATAATTTGGTTTCGTATATTTTAAATATGAAAATTTTAAAGATTAGAGGAGAATTAAAAAATCAATATTATGGATCCAGATCATCAGAATAAGCGAATGACCATATGCGAACAAGGTTTGGGTTCAATCCATGTTGATTTGGGAGGCATTGTTACAAATTCATCAGCAATTTGAAACAGTGTCTAAATCTAAGGATGCCTAACAAAGAAGACAATATCATTAAGAAATATTTCTTATTGTTCGATAATTCCAGGAATATATTTAAGTTTCTTTACCATATCTTCAGACAAGCATCCATTAAAAATTTAATTTTGAAGTCTAACAGTAGAAACTTTATCCAGAATATTCCGACGGTCGTTCTTAAAGTTGATACCATAAAATTTTTCATATAGCTTGAGAACAACTTCATATTGTTCTAACTCTTCTTTTATTTTTAATGCCATTATTTAGTTAGCTACAAGTTCAGTAATCTCTAAATGATTCATCTCCATCAGCTCCTTGATAATCTGTACATTTTATGGAATATTTTGGAGGACTCGATGTTGAGGATGAATCATCACATATTCACTTGAATAAATAATTGCCTGTATCCAAAGGTCATTTTCTCTATTTTTATCGCTTAGGACATAGTTTTAATGAGCAGCTTATAATCTATGATGTCCATCCAGAATGTAAAGATTCTCAATATTCACAAATTTTTATTCAATGTCTACTTCATTTTTTCCGATTCTCCAGAGAGCATGCTAACGACCATCATTGGTGATCCACTGTGAAAAAGGTTGTTTTGATGTGGTTAAAGAGACAATCATTTCGTTGATATTTTAATCTTTTCTATGACTAACAACAACAGGTCCAACATGATCTTGAAGGTAGGTCTTATAGTTTAATCCTGGTCGGTTCAATGTTTTCTAATGTTTTTTGATTTTATTATTATGGTAATCCTAAATAGAATAAGAAAATACTTCAAGGCTAATTTCTGCCAGAATGCCATATGAGATGTGGTTTAAGTAGTTTTGACGATATATATAGAAGAAGGCCTCTTGTTCTGGGTATAAGCGGCCACTGGCGATCATTTCAGCAGTGTTGAATAATTTACTCATTGGCACAGTTTCCAGATGTTCAATATTGTTGTTGAGCAGAACAGAATAGTCCTCTGGGTGGAAGACAGCACCGTAAAAATCTTTGACCTTGACCATATGCTTAATGAAATTAAAGATTATGCCTTTTTCTATATTGTTGAAGTATATGACGTATTGTTGACGTAACGATCTTGAGAGTTTTTAGATATGATATACAATCCGAATCGCCAAATCATGCATTTTTGACCATATTTCATTCATAAATTGTTAAGCTCTGTGTACTGGAGTTTATGATAAGCTCTTCGACTTTTTTCAAATGATCTTATTAAAAATCGTCAGGATGGGAGTTACATCATATATATATATATTTTTGAAAAAAGTAGTTTTCTTAAATATCTGACTAAAGTATTACAATTAAAGGCAATTCCAAAAAAATTACATTATCAACTATTTGTAAAATATTGTTGATGTGATTGTTAACCAAAAATATATTGATTGAATAATAATTCTAAGGAATTAATTTTTCAAAGATGTTTTTGATTTTTTGCTGAAAATGTCATCAACATCGATCTTGAAATCAAACTGAATAAGTGGAGAAATTGATCGGATTTGATCAGATAACTATCTCTATCCTTTATAAATAATGACTTTATATTTTGAATCTATAGATTAACTTACTCTCAATAAACCAGCAAATCAGAGAGTATTTCTTAATCCAAGTAATTTTACGTTTACTTTCCATTTATCAAATCATTAATGAAGAGAAAATGGTTAATTTTAAAATGTTAAAATATGGTATCTGGAGAAGATGACTAATATATAAATTTATAGTTAGTATCACTTTAATGCTGTTCAGCCATCTGATTCTCATCTAAAATAATAATATAAAACCCACATTTCATCGCAATTGATATGAAGAGCATCATGAATTTTGATGAACCATTGTATGATGTAGTTTATTTGAGGAATTGCATGATATAACCACACTAAATACTAATTTTATCTCTAATAAATGCCAATTTTATCCCTATTTAATTTGCTATTTGCTGTAATTCTTCATGCTTTATGCTTTGAATATTTTAAAATATTTTTTTTAAGTAGTAGCATTTGATATCATAGGAAGATATTTGCTTGAAATAGTCTTCAAATCTGCTTAATTGAAATAAAAACAGTTTATGCAAAGCAATATCTTTGAATAAAAAAAGAAAAAGTCATTTCATTTTTATAAAATGTTTCCTTATTCAATTTTACTGAAATTCATTTATTTTTTGTAATAGAGTCTTTAGAAACCAAAATTTCCAAATTTGAGAAATCCAAACTCTTGAAATATGAATCAATTTATTGAAATCTTTTATATGCTCTCTTTACATAGAAAAAAATAAAAATACTAGTTTAGTCTTATATTTTCTGACTAAAATACCCATTTATATTGAGGCATCATTTTCAGAGCTTACGGTCTGAAGATAACAAAGGAATAAAGGATTATATTTGTTATTATTATTTCATCTAAAACATAATCTTAACATTCGAAAAGGAGGATTGCATGCAAAATTTAAGGAAATGTTACTATTTTTTTCAAGTTATTTTAATACTTATCAACTTTGAAAGAATTTCTATAAAAAATAATTTTGGGATGCCCAATAATTACAATGAAAAAAGACAAGACCTAGCTTCTTGAGCATCAACATTTAGGTAATTTATACATAGCTATTATTTTCTTTTGGAAATATTAAAAATAATTTAATTTATCAGAATTGGCATCAACAACAATTGAATTTGCAAGAGGACAGTTAATTTATCTACTATCTTGAAATTGTGCACAGTTTTAAGTGCAAGTAGCATAGAATGATTGAAAAAAATGTTTAATAATATCTTTCAAAATCATTAAATTAGTAGTATACAATCAAATCTCTTTATTGGTAAATAAGTCTGAATTATAAATATTTATAGGCCAAAAGCCTAAAACTCGCATAGATTATCTTTAAATAGGTCATTATCTTGTTAATTTTCAGTCCTAAATATTATTAGAGGTATCAAGATACAAATAACATCAATTATTCCCTTTATTCAATTGTTTTTCCCTCTCTTTATAAATAATCACTCTTGCTAAACTATCAGAATTCATTATATTTATAAAAATTGAATTTAAATATTGCTTTGTGCCATCAGAATTATTATAATTTATTACTGATGTAAAACTTCATAGAGCCTAACATTTTCTTTGAGGAAAAGCAGTCTTCTACTCATCAAGATAATTCTGGTAAATAGAATGAATGCCCTTAAAGCATTCCTTATCTGAAAAGAGGAGACTCTAATCTTTACTTAGATCAATTTTTAGTTAAGCCCCCTTAAGAGATTTTGCCAGAGTAATAAAAAGAGGAGTCTAAGAGGGATGATCACTACTCCGGCTCGGGGGATGAGTAATTTTAACCCTCAGAAGTCAATAGGTTTAATCCTTCAGCTTTTCATAATTTCCAGAAACATCTCACAGTTTGCCTGAAACATTCTATTGAAATTATATCAGAAGAAAAATCCTTGAGAGACTATCAAATTGTCGGAGCTAAGATGTGGAGAATCTTTAAAAACTCTTCAGTTTCGACAAAAAAAATATTACATTATCTACTAAATGAAAAAAACGAACATAAAATTACATAATAGGGACTCAAACAATATGGGCTTACTAAAATTTATGAAATTCATGGAGAAAGATTGATGAGAGAGGCCAGGATATACTTAGCCCGATAGACTTTGAGACAAATAAAGGAGGGTAAACTTGAAGATTACATTACGATTAAAAAGCTAAAGGACAAAGACAAATTCAAAAAATATGTTGACATTTTTGTTTAAGAGCTTTAAAAAGGATATCTTCGAAAAAGATTGCCCAAAGACAAAGTTGCCTATTTGCTTCGCTGCTGAATAGGAGCATGATACTTTACTATTTTATAGTGTTTAAATTTCATAAAGTAAGGATTCAATTATTTTTATTATAATGAAGATTACATTTGTTTTTAGATATTATGCTTCATTTGTTTTAAATAATTTAAAAATAATTGAGACTTTTAAATAAAATATAATGAGATTGAAACATAAGGGAGAAAGGTGATGGATAAAGATGCAATGCAAAATAATTACTACTTCTTTAACAAAATAATTCAAAATAATTAAATACTGCAGTTACAATTCAAATATATATTTTTAGCGTAAGAAATCAATATTTTAAAAATGAAATTTGATTCATCTGAATAAGTTATATATTTTTATGAAGGGAGATAAAATCTTCGATAGCCCCTTGATTGCATTCGATAATTCGAGTTTAAGTATCACAATGCTTGATGTTTTCGACAATATGAAAAATTTAATCCCTAAAATAACCATCCTTCATGTTCACAATCCCAGCAAGATATACCTTCAATAAAAAAGTAAAGGCCCTGCAGTCTATAAATACCTAAAATAACGATATCCATAATAATCGAATTCATCAGCATCTATTTTAATCAAATAGATGGGTGAAAAGAATACAAATGTTATTATTCTTTAAAATTATGTCGCCAGCTCATCATCGATACTGTTCTTAGGGTAGTTATTAATTAATGCAGCTTTGTGGGAAGTAAAGGATTTAAACCTAGAAATCAAGATTTAAGCTCTAGAATTCGGCAATTCGTATATGAATCAAAATTTAATTTGGCAATAATTAAGCATGCAGATAAGCAATTAGGTAAAGCTTTATTCCTTCTTGATGGATCTTAGACAAGTTTTGAAGGATTATCAATTGCAATTGCATTCAGTAAGAGGTTTAGTAAAGAACTAACTGTGCTTCACACCTTTAATTAAGATTTAAAAAAGTATAGCAAGCATGTTAAAATTTTACTGAAAGAAGTTCAGGATGAAAATAAAGACTTTAAGTTTGTGCAAGTGATGGAGCAAAGATCATTACTAGACGCAGTGCAATAAAAACAAAGCTTATTTGACTGGATCATTATGAACAAAAATGGATTTAGAGGATCAATAAACAAAATGAGATTCATTGGATCAAGCACTTCATTAATTTTGGAAAATGTTGATAATAACTTGATAATTCTCAATTGAAATTACAATTATTTATAGTTTCCAATATATTATTATAAGATTAACATTAATATCAAATACTAATATCAAATAACTATATTTTAAAAGCATTATTTTTTGGGCAGATTGTTATTTTACTTTCAAGGAGGTGATTTACATTCAATTTTATCAAAAGATTATCCTGCAATATATTTTTTTGAAAAATTGGTTGACATTTTATAATTATAATATGAGGTCCTTATTAATAATCCTACTTAATCTTCTTCTCATTTCACTCGTAAACAATGCTTATTGCAACGGAAAACCCGGTCAATACTATACCAATGAAGAACCCATTTGGGGTGGTGATTCAAAATTATTAAAGCACCATAAATATGGACAGCTCCATTAAATTGGTACTGGCACGACTCAAATGAAGCTCCTTCATGTTTACGGAACGATGTATCAAATGGGTTTGGCTCAAGGGGAATTACTAAAAGATTAACTTAAATCTTTTATTTCCGAGCTTTGGCAATATATTGAAGAGCAGGTTGAATAAGGTATTCCCAAAAAAATACCAAATTTTCTGAAGAGAAAATTAAGCAATTTTGCTATGGGCACTGTTCTTGATCTTAACTATGAAATTACTCTTCCTTATACCAATAGGAAGTATTATGAGGAAATGAGGGGAATTGCTGAAGGAAGTGGAGTAGACTTCAAATATTTCAAAAGAGTTCATATGATAGGATAACTCACTAAAGGAGCTTGCTCAATGTTTGGTGCTTGGGGCAAAGCAACAGCAGACGGTAAAGTTGTTCAACTGAGAGCTTTAGATTGGGTATATTATCTAATATTTAGGATTTTGATGGACCTTATCGTAAATATCCCCTTGTCGTTGTTTATCATCCAAGTAACAAAAAATATGGTAATACCTGGATGAATATCGGCTTCATGGGATGGATTGGTGTTTTATCCGGAGTTAATTAACATCAATTAGCTGTTTCTTAAATTGGTGTCTCTTATCCTGACACAACATTTGGGAAATAGAGCAGATTTGGAAATCCTTTTACTTTTGTTCTCAGAGATGTACTTCAATGGGACAAAACATTAAATGAATCTATTCATAGAATGCAAACCACCAAAAGAACTTGTAACCTGATATTAGGTGTTGGCGATGGAAAAAGTGAATTCCGCAGTTTCCAGTATAGTCACTCCGTTTGTAACGTTATCGGGGATACAAATCCTCTTCCAAAACAAGATTGGCATCCAGCGATTGAAAATGCTGTTTATTATGGAATGGATTGGAATTGTCCTTCTTTCCATCAAAGACTTCATGAAATGCTATAAAAAACCCATGGACAAATAACTGCTGAAGTTGCCATAAGAACAATTGTACCAGGTCTAAACTCTGGCAATCTTCAAGTGGTAGTATATGACCTGACAAATGAGCAAGTATATTTTGCTTATGGTCACGTGACTGACGATAACAAAAAAATCGATGCATTCATGCGCCCCTTCATCTCACTTAATCTTACATAAGTGTTTGCCCATAGAAATGTCTGTGATTAGTGTGATAATTGAAATTATTATTCATTATTTATGAGGGTAATTACCATATTATTGAGGTCGCAGTTGAAGGCTGTCTTCATGGATAACTTGCGGAGGTTTACAGACATGTATAGTAAATGGAAGAAAAACTTGGGCTTAAATTTGATGCTTTGATCGTCTGCGGTGATTTTCAATCATTGAGACATTAAGGCGATATGGACGATATGCACTGTCCTTAAAAATACAAAAATATGGGATGCTTTCGAGATTACTATGAAAGGAAAAAAGTAGCACCAGTTTTAACAATTTTAATTGGTGGCAATCATGAAGCTGTTAATTCGCTCAGAGAATCTCACTTTGGAGGATGGTTGGCTCCTAATTTTTATTTTTTAGGTCAAGCTGGATCGATATTTCTCTGTAAGGGCAATGAAAGAATCAGAATAACTGGATGCTCAGGTATTTACAATCAGGCTGATTTTAAATATTGCACTCGGCTTGAAAGATATCCACTTCGAGGAAAAGATCGCATAACTTCATATCATCAAAAACAGATGGATATCTATAGAATGGAACTTCTCGCAAGAATTACCACTATGAAGAGAGAAAAACCTGAAATATATGGCTCCAACGATACGAGCTTTGATATTATGCTTAGTCATGATTGGCCCAAAGGTATACAGTGCTTTTATTTAGACATAGCTCTTTACGGAGATACTAAGGAATTGTATAAATATAAACCTTTTTTGAGAAATTAAATCGATGCTGGTGTATTTGGAAATTGGCCTTTGCTGAGAATTCTTCAAAATTCTAAGCCTTCATATTGGTTTTCTGCGCATATGCATGTCAAGTACTCAGCTATCTATCCTCATGGGCTTAATTATTTTACTCACTTTTTGTCTCTTGATAAATGTTTAGGAAAACGATCTTGCCTTCAATTTCTTGAGTTTACAACTGGATAGATCAATTAATCTCGATAGAAGCCATAGTGTTAATAAACTTTAAAATAAAAAATATCAAAGTAAGAGCCTAAAAATGACCAGATCAGGATCGAGGTTGATAGCACTTGGATTGGAGTACTTATTTTAACACATTCATTAATGCAAGGTAGCGATAACTTATATTATATGCAGAAACAATAAGTAAAATTAGTCGATGTAAACAAAACGAATGATTTAATTAAGTTATATCCAAGTATTATGGATAAAATATCTGCAATCGGTAAATATTCCTTTAACCCTGATCTCGATCAAACTGATCAAACAAAAGATTTTCTTAGAACAATTGGAATAAATCCCTCTGAATTATAAGGGATATGCTTTGAAAAAGAGGAAGCGCAGTGTTACAATCCAATTCAAGATTAGATTGACTTGGATTTATGATTCTTGTGTAATTAGTGATGATAAAATATAATGATAAATTCAAATTATACGAGATATTATCATTGTTACTCTGATCCCACACAATAATAGCATTGCGTTTCCTTTAAGAATTGTTTTCTGGATATTACTTGGCTCGGGGATATATAAATCTCAGAGTTATTTTGATCAATATCTGAAAAGCATCCACATAACCCTTTATTAGATGAGGGCTCGTCCTCTTTGAACATATATTTATCTGGCATATAATGAGGCGGATACCTCAAAAGTTTAGAGCTCTATATATAGGGTGATGAATTCATTTAACTCGGAGATGCTAGTTATGCACTGTTCCTCAAATGAATTGGATGAATTGATTGCTTAAGCATTTCTCTATTTTTACGAATACTAAACTTATTAGGGGTATAGGGAGATTGGGGATCGATTGGTCTGTAGTTCATTAACTTAAGTATATAAATAAAACATATTTTAGTTAAAATTACGGATACATCAAAATACAGTTAGATATTTTTTCAAATAGCATAAATATTTACAACAACATTTTGCAAGAATAAGTACATTAATAAAGTATTGAAATCGATAGGATTAATTTATGGATTTTATGAAGGGATAAATCACAAATTAGCGTATGGATAGGCAACCACCACCTATATTTAGAATTTAGAGTTTTTGGGAAGTTGAGCCACGGCGACACAAGCCCGAGCGGGAGGATCTACTTTAAAATATTATCCATAAATAGCATTAACCTTCGCAAAATCATCCATTGTCTGTTTAGAATAAATTTTACTTTGAGGAAAAGAGTTGACTTTAAAACATGATCAAAAGAGCATTTTGTTTCTGACAAAATAATCTTAAGATTTTACATAGCTCTTCTAGTTTGAAGTTCAACATCTTCAGACACCAATTCAGATGTTTTAGGATCAATGCCAATTTGTCCGGAAACATACATGAGTCCGTTGAATATCTTAGCAGTTGAATAAGGGCCGATGGCTTTGGGTCCCAGTGCAGTGTTAAAGGTTTTAATGAATCCTGACATTGCCACAAATGATATGATTATATATGCCAGCAACTTTAATATAAATATTTTAAAATGAGTTAAATAACGATCAATAATATTTTATAAAAAATCCGTGTGATCTGCCAAGAATCGAAACTCTCTGCCGTTCCTGAGATATCTTCCAACAAATAGAACATATTGAATTTATAATTCTACGCCAAGGGATTATAAAGTATTCGCACTTAGTTGATCAAGTATGGTAATCTTGAATAAGAATACATCAAGCTATAGAATGTTTTGCAGAGACAAGAGACTGAAATTCGCAAAAGAATTGGAGTATTATTGTTAGTAAGTAGGTAGAACAGCAGTTAAAGTTGTACACCGATGCACTTAAAATTCAAGTGGAGGAATTGGAAAGGGAAAAAATATAACTTTTATAAAATTCAAAGACTTATATTAAACAGCTCAAGAAAACTAATTAACAGCTTTATGCGCAATTACACCTTTCGAGTCAGCATAAAAACAAGAGTAAATAAAACAGTGCCCAAAAAACTGATAAATCAAAAGGAAATAAAAGCTTAAGTCATCAAAACAACAAACAGGATCGTAGCATTCGAGAGATAATTAAAACGGAGTACATTGAAAGAGAACGATCTAGCAGTGCAAACAGAAAAAAATATAAAAAATTAAATAAATTAGGTGTGTATTCCACAATTAGCGGTCATTAGGGTGCTGAGAATTTTAATACAAACGCAAAAACCTTTCAAGTAATCCACAATTCAAGCAAAAAATAAAAGCCTGTTGCCACAGGTTCAAAAAAAAAGAATAATCACCTTTTTTCAAATTATACGCTACTTAATTATTTAGATACTAGTAATAAAAAAATGAAAAAACAAGAGAAAAACCTTAACTCAATAACAAAATCACCAATCCGTAAAGAAAAGAAGAAATAAGGAATAAAAAGTCGAGTTCATAACGCCAGCAAAGCACTTTGGAAGTAAAAGAAGGTAAATAAATCAATATTCTCACTCTCCTCCTTAGAGCCAAATTCCCACAAAAAGGAGACACTTTGATGATTGACTGCTTTTTATTGCGTTCATTTGTATATTTTATCATTTGGTTAAATCTTTGCTAACTTTAATATATTATTAATGATACACTATCAACGCGGAAATTTGATTTTTTTGGTTATAGTGATTCTTCCCATTGCAGTTAATGCTTTTTACTGTTCGCCAATTTGTGGAGCAGACACTGGAGTTTGTACAAACTCTTCAGCTTCAACATGCACATCATGTGATCCAACTTATACATGGAACGCAACAGCTTCGGCTTGCCAATTATCTTCATCAATAACTGTTTTTACAAAAGAACTTTCTGCTGATATCAATTTCACCATATCAGGGTGGATTTCTAATGAACCATTGATGAGCATCAATTGCGGAGGAAGTTATATGATGGGTCCCTATGTTCGCAACGACTACATATCAAAGATTTACAATGGATTGGGAACTAATCATTACTCCATTGACATATTTTATGGATTTGGGCTTATGGGTGGAAACTGGGCAAATAATTCACTGACTACTATTGTAATTGATGGTAATGGCAATCAAGTTATCGGTAGTGTACAAGGACAAACCTGTGCTACAACCCAAGGCATGACCCCTTGTTCTAATAATGTCGGATGCTATAAAAATTATCATCTCACACTTAGTCATGTAACTGACTTTCTCTCTCTTCAATTCACAGCTGTTGGATCCTCTATTGATACAAATGTAACAAATCAATCATGGGGCCTTACAAATCTTGTAATTCTTCTTCATATTTGCGATCCAACTTGCTTAACTTGTTTTAGCTCCACTAGTACATCATGTAGTAGCTGTGCCTCAGGACTTTCCCTCCAAGGAAGCGTTTGCATTCTTGCTTGCCCTTATTATACCATACCAGCTTCAGGGCTCTGCGTAATGAGTTGCCCAGCTTATTATTTTTTAAATAGTGCAAATAACTACTGTGAATCTTGCCCTAGCGGATGTTCTGTTTGCACTTTAGCAAATACTTGCTAAAACTGGGACTCAGGTGCAAATCCTGCAAATCTCTTTTATGATTATTTGGCTTTATGGATCATTCTAATTGTATTGGGTGTCGTAATTTTCGGAATTTTGATTTGGAAAATCTTTTTCTCAAAAAAATCATTTCACAATATAATGGAGGAGGATGTGATCAACCACAAACCCATTGTTTAAGAACAAAACATTATTCACATTAACAATACATCAACTGAACAGATGGAAGCGCATTGGATTGAGGATATAGAAGGTTTGGATATGACTCGTGTGAATGTCAAAGCAAAGCCAAATGATATGATATAAGGCATTGGGAACAATTTGAGAAATACAACTTGATGTTTTTCTTCTTTTTTGATCTTTGTAAAACACTATTGTAATATTTTGATATAATTACTATTTGTTGAATGGGTAAATAGGAAAAACAAGCTTCAAAGGGAGATGGGAATAGGTTCAAAAAGGAGCATAATAACTACAATCCCTATAATAAATTAGAACTTAACAAGTTTCATCAGATTAATAGTCAGGAACCGAAGAAAGGTTATGGACATGATCTTAATAAGCGCAAGAGAGATATTGATCGCATGATTTAATATCGCAAAAAGAAGGGATTGGAAGTTGATCAAGAAAAAATCTAAGAAGTAGAGCAGATCAAAGGTTAGTTGACAGATCGCAAGAGAGATTTTGAAAAAGATAAGCGTAAAGAATTTTTTATCGGTTCAAAATACAAGCAAATAATGAATATCTAAAAGAGAAAAGTGGCCAAGAAGATTAGAGAAATAAAAGAAGCAGCGCCTATAGACAGATAGCTTTTGAATGAATGGTATAGAAAATTAAACTACATCAAGCATTATCCGAAAACTCTCAAATATATCTCCTTATTTCCCACTAGTGAGATGAATGAAAAAGCCAAATAATTTCAAAATAAAATCATGAATGATATTGATATGGAAATGACAAAAAATAAAAATAAACTGAATTCATTTGAGACTGAATACAAGCAACCAGTAAAATAAGTAAAGAAGGGAAAGAAGGATGATTTTTTCTTAGAGGAGGTATAGGCATAAGCAGAAGATTCTTAAGAACAATAAATTGATTAATAGTAGTGATTATAGTTATCAATTATAGGTTTTATGTGCTTATATTTGCTCTTTTTTACAAAATATATTCATATTATCTATGCCAACATTTTCCAAAATGTTCACACTCTTGGATCATAAAATTCTTTAAGAAGATACTATTATTACAAATAAAAAGTAATTGATTATGCAGGGATTATTGATTTAATATTGAAGTTAAACAAAAAATCAAGAGTGTAGAAGCTAACTCGAGTCTTCAATATTATTTGTATCTTTAAAATTGCTTTTGACACGCATCATTAAATTTGATGAAAGTTGCTTTAGACTTTGCTCTAGCATATCTTTTTAACGACGAACTTCTTCTAATTCCTTCACAACATCTGTTTGAGTAGCAGAACTCAGCTCAAGCCTTCTAATGGAAATTTCCATTCTTTTTTTTTATTTTTAAAGTTCATGCAATTGATCTTCTAATTTTTTATTCTTATCTTTCAGAATATCGATAAATTATCTATCATTTTCGGCTTGTTCCGCCATTTTGTCCATTTTTAATTATAATTGCTAAATTCTTTTTAATTTTCTCTTCATTTAATCGACATAATTCTCCCCTTCATTCATCTTTAACGTGAGAGTTTTTAATTCATTATTTGTGCTCAGAAGTCTATCTTTAAGCTTTTCAATGATTTATAGCAATTCTTATTATCTTTGGCTGGCTTGTTCCTCGGGAACAAAAGTACGGCTTGCCTTAGTTGCTTTAAAAGTGTTTTTTTATTTTTATAATTTACAAAGATGCTGCAGTTTGTCATATTTTGTCTGCAATGCACTGAGTTGTTTCTATAAAGTTGCCTCTCGCACTGATGGCGCAATTTTTGAGTAATCTTGCAGCAATACTTTATAGGTGTTTTCTAATTTTTTGAAATCATTATCTTTTGACCGCAAATTTTCCTTTAATTGAAGATTTTCCTCTGTTATTGTGGTGAATAAAAGCTATTTCTATCTCTCCTGAAGGCGTAAATAGTTAAATGGTAACGGTTTTTTATCAGCAGAAGGAGAGGGATTAGATTGCTTCGGAGGGTAAAAATATATTCCAGTCTTTGCCTTTACTTTTTCAATTGATTTTGTCGGCTTATTTTATTTTTTATCAGTCAGAGAAGGGGGCTATTACTTGATTTATTCTAACTTTTTTTTCGATTGTGGCTGCTTTCTACTCTCTTAAAATTCTTGATATACTCTAATTTACCATTTTTGGATGTATTTTTTGAGGATGTTCTTCGACTTTCCTCATAGCTCTCGAATTATTCTTCTCCATATTCATCGCCTTGAGGCTCTTTGATTTACTTAGCGCTTCTAGACTGATTGATTGAAGACTGTTTTGCCTCAGATTCTGAAAACATAGAATCTCTAAGTAAAGCATCGATTTCAGCTTGATTCATGATGGCGTTCAAAATGATGAGTTTAAATTATAAACAAGTCACTAGAATATTAGATTGAGAAACATAGGAATAGCTGGTAATTATATAATGGAATGCACTATAATGCAATTGTTGGCATCATTGTAAATAGATCTTGGCCTTTTATCGAACGATAAAAATATTTAAAGAACTTTCCCAAGATGATTAATTTTGAAGAATTTGAGGTCATTCATCCCAATAGACTCCAAGAAGATTGGTCACTAAGTCAACCTTTGCACTAACAATCTTCCGTAGATCGCTCTCCCTCTTTACTGCAGACTGACCACTCCATTCATGAAGCAAACATTGAGGAAATATAGGACCACTATTCTTCAATTGAACACAGTGCAAATATCCTTGATCACATGAATATTCAAGATAAGCTTCTAAACATTCCCAATGGAGTGTCTTCTGATCTATAGGATGAAGAAGATGATGAATAAAACGAGCTTAAAAAACGATTAGAACGGAGACTCAAGAATGAGACTAAAAATATTCCTAAAAATTTTGGGAAAGGCATTATATCTTTCATAGAAAAAAATCAAAACAGAATTCGCGGTCTTCTTTCCCAACATGGCATCCTCTTTCAGGAATTCATCGGAAGAATGCGTCAACAAAAGAAGACCATTAACACTATAGCTGATTTGAGAAGTCTTTGGATTGATCCATAGATCGGACGGTGTCTCAGGATAATCAGCAATATGTTTTTTAGACGTTATGCTCTGCATTATATATTCAACTCGAGGATCTGCAATTTCAAAAGTCACATAAAGTATCGTCAAAGTTTATGGGAGGCCCTTAAAAATCCTTAATCCTTCAATCGTATTAAATAGTATTGAAAGGATGATGTTCCTTGCTTATTCTTATTTTATTTTATCTGATGATTTAAAACCATATCAGAATTAATAAAAAAATATGACTTATAGGTGCAAATATGGATATTATTTTGAAATGTAATCCCTATTATGCATATATGGTATAGTTTTAGCCATTTTTAATGAATTATAATTTAATCATTATTCTACCACTGATATAATATTGTGATTATATTAAAATCAAATGTAATTATCATCTCATCTTTTCATTTATATTCAAACATAGTTTTTACTACTTCTTATTAGTTATTTCTTTATGAATGTTTATTTAAAGCTTTTAATCTACTTTTTAATTTTAAAAAATATTCAAAAAATGCTAAATAACTGATTGATATTGTATACTAAATACATGTAAAGATATTTATCTTTTGCTGAAACAAAAAAATGACTCAACAACTAACATAAATCATTTCAATAAGTCTGGTCTTTGGGTAGCCAAAGTAATTATCATCTCTCCAAAATATGAATTTGCCCAGGCAAACCAAGCCCTCGTATTTATTTGAGGATTGTCAACTGAAAAAGATTAATGCATAAGTTTATCCTGAGAGTGGAGCTGCAAGCTATTAAGGCAGTTTCTAATTTAATCATCATTGTCTGTGGTCAAAATCTGAGTAATTAGAGCTAAAGGCCATATATTTCGAGAAGGAGTGTGAGAACTTCCAATACCTTTGATGTTAATTGTGGTAAAATAATAAGGATTAGCCTCCGAGAGAATATAATCCCTTGTATCACGATAAAGTTGGTCTGATTTTTAAATAAATTTAAGATATGGCAAAGAAAGTAATGATGGCAAGTTAGCATCATCAAATGCCTTGAATTAGTTATTTCCATTAACTTCATACGCAAATATGTATTTTCCATCAACATTTACAACTCCATATTTGAAGATTGCTTCCTAAATTTTTTTAGCATAATTCTTCATATAACTACTAAGAACGTGCCCTTCAGATTTAAATACAGAACGATCTGATATTTTATCAAGAATTTTTTCAGCTACTAATTTCAAATAGGTACACATCATTGCATTTCCAGGGATATTGTAAGCATAATTGTTGGGATCATCAGAAGGGCGAAATCCCGTTTTTATCATACCAGTCTAAAATGAAGGTCTAATTTCACCTTGACGAAGCTCATTAGCATCTCGATAAAATGTATAAAACTTTTTATTATTTACCCTCTCATAATGAAGATCTTTAGTTTGCTCATCAATTACAGTTAATAATCTTTTTACCGCTTTTAAGAATTTCAAGTTGATAAAATCGATACTCTTATATTTTTCTTGATATTCATAAGCCAATCTCAGAAAAGATGCAAGAGAATCTATTTAGAATTTCCTTTCCCAAATACTTTTTGTTGAGAATTATCTGCGCCGACACAAATCGATAGGAATTCCAAAAATAAGGGTTTGAGTTCTATCATTAAGATAAAAATGTCTTTCCTTTTTCGGGTCTTAAAATTTTTTATAAGCGTTGGTATAGGGATCGATCATGATAAAATCTGCTTGAGTATTAATCAATCCCTTTGCTAATTATCTGATATTAGGACATTACATGGGAATTCTGATGTATGGTAAAAACTGATTGGTCGAATCCCTCAACCACATGGCTTCTATATCTCCGGTTATAATATAAGTTGATTCCTTTCCTGGAGTGAGATCAAAATGCGTTACAGTTGTGGTGAGAGTATTCAGGTATGAATTTTGAAATATTTCGAAAAGTTAGGGTTTCTAAGTTAAACATATTTTACCATTTTATCACGTAGACTACTCATATAACTGTTGAGACAGTTAATGGTACTAGAAAGATCTTGTCCCCTAACGAGGAAAATAAGCGATAGGATCCAAACAACAGTAAATATTCGCATGTAATATTATAAATCTTGGTTTAAAATTGTAAAATTCTCTGAAAATATGATAAATTATGTTAATTCTTTAATTTTAATAAGTAAAGGAAAGATATAATAAACTTTCTCTGATCATCGTAGCCTTATCAGCAATACAATTATTATCCTTTTTTATCTTTATAAGACTTTAGAGCAGTGAACGCTTTTTATTTTACTCTGAATATTTTAGATTTGATTTATTCATTTAAATTATACTCCACTTTATGCTTTTAAGTTTTTGTCTTTAACCTTTTATTTTATCTCAACTTGTTTCTTCTTTCATTACTATTATTTTAGGATAAATGATGACCTTTATTACTAAGGCCAGTCAATCCATGCTAGATTTGGTATTCAATGAATTTATCATGAGCTAACTGTTAGATATCTACACCTTCTTTGCCTTAAAATTCAAATTACTAACACGCTATTATTTTAATCTTGTATTTACTTACGATCTATGTTGTTATCTGTATTCTATCGGATTAGCCGAGATGGATATTCGGAAAAGCATATTTGCTAAATTATTGGCAAGATTATATAAGGCAATCATCTTTTTAGTTAGATTCGAGAGAGTTCCTACAACTTAATGGACTACCTGTATCTTGTAATTTATGCAATTTATTATTTGATATGAAAGCTGCATAACTCTGAAATTTGCTATCTTCATTTAAGTGAGTTATCTTTTCAGAGTCCGAGCGGTTTTGAGAGGATTTTTTATTTTTGGATGCCAATTTATTATCAATTCTATCTTTTTATAACAAATTTAGCTAGTTTCGTTTCAGTATCGCGGGTTATTTCTACTTGGAATCAAACAAACGAATTTGTTTATTTTTGTTCTTATATGTTTAATTCTTGTTTCTTTCTGTTGCTTTTTAGGAGAAACATTATTTCCTTGGAAATGTTTTTGGAGACTGCTTACGCAATTAAATTTTACCAAGAAGATTTTGTAAACTGAAGTTTGAAGCATTTTTTGTGTTGGAGGTAGGGAATTAAACAGGAGTCGGGCAGGAATACTAACTTGAAGTATTGGTATGGTCCTAATGTCTCTTATGACTATTTTAATTAAAAATTAGCTCATTTCCATTGATAAAAAAATTGGGAAGTTTTTTGATTTTGGTTGTTGCAAAGTTTATCTTTTTCTCATAACGCTAATAAATTTCCTCAATTTCGAAATGCAGTCTTGTTTATTCTATGATATAATATTAGCTCAGGTCATAATCATATTTGATAATTTCGCAGCAGGGAGCTACAAAAAGTTTAATATTTCCATTCAAGTCCACTCCGATATTTTAAACCTTTAGTTCAGCCTTAAATCCCGCCTTTGACAGGCATGAAATGGCACAATTAAGTTGCAATAGTATCTTTTTAAATCCATCTATTGAATTTTCAGCTATGAAGTTCTCAATTGATCTATGGCAGCATTCATAAAGAAAAAGGAGATTTGTGCCTTTATTAGCCACTTTAATCAATTTCAATAGATGTTAGCATTTAATACTCTAGTAGGCCTTACTATACACATAAAATTTTTGGGCCTCAGCCTATGTTGTGATTGTAAAGAGAAACTCCACATGTTTGCAATTGTTTTATGGTTTTTGGTTGAAAGGATAGCATCCGTCAACCAGCTGATATATAGCATTCATTCTACCAATGTAATTAATCAGAATAATTTTTTAAATCGTGAAGATGCATTTCTTGCTGTTTTAAAGAATCAATTTTCTTTATTTTTTGAGCGTGATTAGTCATAAATTCTTCAAACGTTAGCTTTGATAATATTTGCTCGTTTGGGATTATATTTGAATGAATAACAGTCCGATCAGAGTATAAAACCATCTATTTAGAACAGCACTTCCATCTATTCGACAGATCACGATCAGAGCGATACCTTTGCCAACAAATATCTCTCCGAATACAATAACAGCAGGACCAATCACTTTGGAGGATAGCTAATGAAGGAACAGCTTTAATCTTAAATTGAAACCATTCACAACGCTCTCAGCAGCTTGCTTCCAGATCGTCTTAAATTAGGAGATATCTTCTCTCCTAATCTCCATTAAGTTGAAAAGACTATTGAAGTGTACGGATCTTATGACTAAGAATTAAATTTTTGCTTTCTCAAAGGCAGAGAGATATGTAGGCCAAAAATGAAATATATGCAAACAGTCGTAAAATGGATAGCTAAAAGATGCAGTTGGGAATTCAACTGTAGAAAATTCAAAAATAATTGAAACGATCTGAGACAGAGAGAGATAATCTGATGCTAAAATTGAAAAGTTCATAAAAAAGTTACAAGTAATCTTTGTAAATAATGTTCTATATAGAGAGAAAATAACTCAATAAAAAGATGACTATTTCAAGAGATATAAAGGAATTGAGGCTCGATAAAATCAGTACAAAAATTAAATTCGCAAAATGTAGGCGACAATCAAGACGTTGCAGGATAAAATAAATAAAGGACAGGATAAATTAAACTTTAAAAATAATTTTTAATTGATGCAACAACTTCAGGTCTACAGTCCTACAATCATCATGATGAACGCTGAACATTAATATAATCAGATTGTTGCTAAGACCATGGAGGAGAATTATCTATAAATCTGCAAAGAGAATCAGTATTATAAGGATTGCCTCCAAGGCGTGCAGAAGGAGTTGCAAATTGTTTTAGATATCAAAAAGGAAGTTTTAAAAAGGAGGAAAGGATATGACAGTGAGTATGATAGCACCTTTGATTTGAAAAGCTTTAAGCCTTAACTACTCAATATGCCACAGCAATACAGCAAATAAGGAGTTATACAGTTAAATTAAAATGTGGCAAAATTCAAAGAGGCCATGAAATTCGGTCAATCTTTAGATGATCGCGAATCAGATCAGAAGATTAATTGCGTCAGCAATGTTAAAAATTTAATCAGAAACTATAAAAATGTGGTTGAATCACAGGAACAACTTCTAAACAGGGTTATTTTGAAGGCAAAAGAATTCAAGAGCAGTGAGATGCAAGCTCTCTAAAATCGATACTCGAAGGGGATGGACTAAGATGAGATTGAGAGAGCCAAGAAGTTTTTAGAAGAACAGAGTCATTATTTGTAAGGCAAAAACAAGGAGTTATAGATGACGCGGAAAGCCATGCAGAACACAATCCGTAAAGCTTAACAATAGCGCGAAGAATTCGTGAGACGATCTTCTATCACTAGTGAAGAAATAGTGAAAATCAAAAAGCAAGTTGAACTACTTCCTGCGTTGGTGGAGCAATAATTAAATACGAAATGATCTATAATTATTTGATATAATGTCCAAAAAGAATAATAAGAGTAATCAACAGTTCAAAAATGGGAAGGAAGGCATCATTTAATTAGCAAATATCGCTCTTGCTAAAACAGTGACTGTTACTCTACCACTAGAAATTAGGAAGGAGACAATTCTGATGCCCATTATGTAAGGCTATATCAAACTCAAACTTAAGGATAAGAAGGTAACCGTTGGTCAATCCTGCTTAATAGCTTATCTCGCAAAGTCATACAATTTTGTGATTACAGAAATAGATGGTATCAAAGCTGACGTCCAAGAAGTTAATTTAGAGGATTAAATAAAAAATAAATAAATGCAAATCACAAATGATAAAAAAGGAGAAAACCCTTGCTACATCATTGGTAGCGATACCTCAATATAAATTATTAATTTCAGTGGTAAAATATAGTAAGCAGTGAAATAAGTCATTGCTGGGCAATTTTATGGATATCATGAAGAGTTAAATGATCTCAAGCAAAGTGTTCTGCACTCACTCTATCATCGTTAGTAGCTTATAAAAAATGGACTTGGTCCACTCAAAGGTATTCTAGTAGGGGGATTTTCAGGGGCAGGGAAATCAGCCTTATTGAACGAATTGAGAGTGGTTTTAAATAAAGAGAGAAGAGATATTTATTGGAAAGCTATATCCTCAGTAGAAATGTTATCCCGAGTGGTTGGTGGGGCTGAGGAATTTATCAGAAACATTTTTACTTAATTGAAAAAGAGCAAGCCAGCTATTTTAATGATTGAAGACATTCATCTTCTTTTTGGAGTCAAGGAGGTGAGCTCTCATTAAACAGTCTTGGCGACGCTCTTGACAGAACTGGATAAATTGGTGTGGGAGGAAGTTGTTGTCGTCGCCACTTATTGTAGTGATCGGGAACTCAGCAAAAATATCCGCTCATCAGGTAAATTTTAAAAATAAATAACAATGAATTTACCGAATCACACTGCTCGGCTATAAATTCTAAATGGTCTTGTTGAAAAATTAGAGTTGAAGGAACATATGTCTCTTGAGGGCTTGAAGAAGATTAATCTGAGATTGAATGGTTTCAGTGTTGGATAAATTAAGCAAATATTAAGGGAAGCCTACAGTCATTGGGGACTTGATCTTACTGAACTTACATTTTAGGAAATGCTGAAGAAATACCGTCCATCAGAGATTAAAGAACTGATTGTAGAAGTGCCTGAGCTATATTGGAATCAAATTGGCGGATATTAGTCAGTAAAAAAAGAGATTAAAAAAGTAGTATAGCTGCCACTTCAACACTCAGCTAAATTTATTAAATTTGGAATAGAGCCCAGTAAAGGCATTTTGCTTTATGGACCTCCAGGTTGCAGCAAGACAATGATGGCCAAGGCGATAGCCACTGAATCAAAACTTAATTTTATTAGTATCAAAGGACCATAATTATTTTCTAAATATGTAGGCTAGTCTGAAAGAGCTATCAGAAATATTTTCAAAAGAGCAAGGGCATGTAGTCCATGCGTAATATTCTTCGACTAAATCGATGCTCTTGCCACACAGCGCTCGGCCAAGTAATACCTTCCCTATTTAGTACCGATGTAACTGATAGAGTTTTATGTCAATTGCTTAATTAAATGGATGGTATAGAAGGCTTGAAGGAGGTCGCTATAGTAGCGGCAACTAACAGACCTGAAATCCTCGATAAAGCTCTTCTGCGACCTGGTAGATTCGATTATTTGATTTATGTGAGCCCACCAGATTAAATTGCCCGCAAATAAATTTTTAAAATATATCTCTCCAGTACAAAATGATTAATGCAGAAAGCGTAAAAACATAAGAAGTTGACTAGCTGAGCAATTTAATGGCAAGTAAGACTAACAGCTACACTGGAGCAGAAATCAGTTTGGTTTGTCGTGAGGCTGTGCTACTTGCGCTGTAATAAAATATTGACTGTGAATCTATCCAACTTAAACATCTATAAATGTCTCTTAAGAGAGTGAAAAAAAGATTGACTAGCGATTTAATTTCAAGGTATGAAATGTTTAGCACTACAATCAAGGAGTGAAATTGATATATTTATTTGTAAATACTATGAATAATCTACTCGTTGCAGGTTTTATCATTGCCACAATTTTAGCTACTCCTCTCATCGAAACGAACAAGGACATTAATACAGCTCAAGTCATTGATCTTCGATCGGGAAGAAAGGAGGATACACATTAAATTGATGAATTTTTCGATAATGATCAAAACATCTACTGTCTTATCATCGGCGTTGGTATTATTGTGCTTAGCATCATCTTAGCAGTTATTATCTATAAAGTAAGAAGCCGATCGGCAACTTTTGGAGGCAGTCTCTTCCAAAACATCGAAGATGATCCTTGATAATTTGTCTAATGATATAATCACACATTATTATTAATGTCATTAGTTGATTTCTAGACTTTCAAGACAAAGAAGTGCGATCAGGGGCACAACCCACCAGAACTATCAGGTCATCACTTCTCCTGCACAATGTACCATACTCGCGACGATAAAAGAAGAAATCCATTTTCAGCGAGCAAGAAAGAATTGATCTATTGTGAGTATTATGTTGAAGATTACTACAGTACGGAGATGTCATCCAATTTAATAGAGTACCTCTATCATCCTAATGTATACAAAACAATCTTTTGCAAGCATCGACTCAATAAAAACTATCAGAGTAACCCTTAAGATTTGAGACCATGTCCGTATAAATATTGCCCCTATTTGCACGATGGTGAAGTTTTGAGTGGCCTCGATCAATATAGAAATTTACCAATGAAAATGACTTTTGATACAAACAAAACAGATATCCCCATTGCCAAAGAATTATTGCATTTACTTACAAATAAAATTGACAATGTTGATCCAGCTTATCAACTTTAAATCTAAAACACCAAAAAACATTTTAAAAGTATAAGCGAATCGATGAAAGCAGAGCTGAAAGAAAAAGAAAAATAAAAAATAGATTTTCCCATTCAAGCTCCAATCGCATCGCCCAAAGACCTGATAATATAAAAGCCTCAGGTATAAAATCCCAATTGGTATATGAATTATACATATTTTTAATTGGGAGAAAGGCTACCTATAATCGAAGATAGACATCATTAATTCAAAAATTTTAGGGACATCATCCAAAACGACATTTCAAAAACAATGATGAAGTATATCACTGCTTTTCTTAATTCTGAAGGAGGAGTTCTATACGTGGGAATTGACGATTCCTCTGTTGTATATGGATTAGAAATAAAACAACATGAGTATGATAAATTCTTACTGGCAATCGATAGAGAGGGAAAGTTCAACATGAGCCCACCCTTAATGCCTCAAAAATATTCCATTCGCAGAATACCAGTCATTCACCATAAAAAAAATAGAGATCTATGGATAATCGAGATTAAAGTGACTCCCTCCGAAAATGATAAGAAAAATAGAATTCTCACCACATATAGCAGAGAATGTTTTGTTCGGATGAATGCCTCCACCCATAAGCTAGACGCAGTTGATTTAATGGAGTATATTCGTGTTTATGAGTAGGACAAGAACGAGAAAAGATAAAAAGCAGAGATAATTTAATAGGTATATAAATTTATTGACAAGAAGGGGAGCAATATATCTTTAGATTCACTAACAGAGATGAAACGCCTAACAGCAAAGCTAGAAGATCGATTGGATATTCTAATTAATTAAAAAAATAAGTCCAATGAAAAATGATTCTTTATTAATTAGCTTTACTCATTTGAATATTTTTTAAATCTAACCTTAATATCCAAGCCCATGTCTAACATGTTCAGCGGCAAGTATAACTTTATCCACTCAGAAGCGACTATGATCGAGGAATCAACACCTTCTCCCCTGAGGGACGTATCTTCCAGGTCGAATATGCTATTGAAGCCATCAAAGTAAATATCATCTTATTTAGCTCGGCTCATCTGCCATTGGAATTAAGTGCGTTTAGGGTGTTGTCCTCGCAGTCGAAAGAAGATTGAATTCCACTTTAATTGTTCCTGAATCGCTTTAGAAAATTTTCTAAATTGATTCGCATATTTGTTGTGCAGCTAGTGGAGTCATTACCGACGCTAGAACTCTCATTGAACATGGAAGAGTAGAAGCTCTCAATCATCGTTATACCTATCTTGAGCCAATCACAGTCAAGGCGCTATCCCAAACAATTTCTGATTTGGCACTCAACTTTGGAGAGGGAGATCCTTCATCAAAGAAAAAGCCTATGTCAAGACCTTACGGTGTTGCTTTGCTGATAGCAGGTGTTGATGAAAGAGGCCCCTGCATCTTCCAAACTGATCCTTCCGGGACTATGATTGAGTACAAAGCGAAAGGAATTGGGGCTGCAGAGGAAGGAATTCAATCCATTCTGGGATAAAAGTACAACTAAGTACTTTATTTATAATTTAGAAAATGTCACTTGAAGATGCGAAGAAGTTGGCTCTGTCAAGCCTGAAGGAAACTATGGAAGAGAAGATTAGCAAGAACAATGTGTAAATGATGGTGATTTCAAACGAAACTAAGCTCGTAGAGCGCGTTCCCGCCGATGACATTAAGAAAATCTTGGATAAGCTGCAATGATCCTAAAAGCATTGTTTGTTAATTTGCCATTTTCGATACCTTTGAATTAAATGTATAAATTAACGATTTTTTTCATAATAATTCTTTGAAAAGTGCTAAAATGAACGTTGAACTCAAGGAAAGGTACGAAAAGTGTGAACGCCTTGGATAAGGAACCTACGGAGTCGTATACAAAGCTAGGGATTCACTCATGAAGGATTTCGTTGCTATTAAAAAGATCAAACTTGAAAATGAAGATGAGGGAGTTCCCTCCACGGCCATGAGAGAAATTTCCATACTCAAAGAACTACAACCTCATCCCAATATAGTAAAGTAATTTATGCTTTATTCAGTCTTAGAGAAGTTGTCTATGTCCCAGCTGAGAAAAAATTGAATTTGGTGTTTGAATTGGTGGACTATGACCTCAAAAAATACATGAGTGAGCACAAAACAACAATGACTTCCTACCAAGTTAAGCTTTTTGTCTATCAACTCTGTAACGGACTCAACTATTGTCACGCTCGAAGGATCATCCACCGTGACCTTAAACCTCAAAATTTGTTGATTGACAAAAGTGGAACTCTTAAACTGGCTGATTTTGGACTTGCAAGGGCATTCAGCTTACCAATTAAAACACTCACTCATGAGATTGAAACTCTATGGTATAGGGCACCTTAAATACTATTGGGTCAAAAACAATACAGTTTAGGAGTTGATATTTGGGCTGTTGGATGCATTTTCGCATAACTCATCGAGAAAAAGCCAATGTTTTGTGGAGATAGTGAGATTGACCAGATTTTTAAAATTTTCCAGTTTCATGGTACCCCTACCCCTGCTCAATGGATGAATATTCGTATATTTTTTGTTACATAGACAATCTACCTGATTTTAAGCCCACTTTTCCAAAATTCAAAGGAATTAATCCCTAAGTTTATTTTAAGAATTTAGACCGAACTGCTCTAGATTTATGTATGAAGATGTTGAATTTGGATCCAGCCCGTCGAATTTCAATGAAATAAGCTCTAAAGCATGCCTACTTTAGCGATTTAAAAGCAGAAGATGTTGAGAGATATCGCAAATGACAATTAATATCTTATATGCAATGACTTATCTTATAAATTTAAATTATTTTTAAATAAATGGCAGACCCTGCCTCGATTATGTAGCAAGCAAGTCACTTGAGCAATGATGAGATCCGCAACCGTATAAAGATGTATGAAAACAACATGAAGCAATACAAGCTAGAGACAAATAAGCTCAATCACGACATGAAGAAGGTCGATGAGGCACTAAAGGATAATCGCACCAAAATCAAACAAAATAAACAGCTCCCCTGGTTGGTCAGCAATGTTGTCGAAATACTTGATATTGAACCAGAAGGTGACGACACTGGTCAAGTTGATCTTGAGTAAAAACTAGAGGATAAGTGCGTTGTCGTTAAGACCAGCACGAGGAATACCATCTTTCTTCCAGTTCCTGGCCTTGTTGACTCCAGTTAACTGAGACCAGGCGAGTTGGTTGGAGTTAACAAAGACTCATATATTTTGTTGGAAAAATTGCCTGCAGAGTATGACTCAAGAGTGAAATCTATGGAGCTCGAGGAAAAGCCTTCAGAGTAATATACAGATATTGGAGGTTTGGACAAGCAGATAGAAGAACTAAGAGAAGCCATAGTATTACCAATCACACACAAATAAAAATTCAAAAATATAGGCATCCGCCCACCAAAAGGATGCCTCATGTTTGGCCCTCCAGGAACAGGGAAGACAATGATGGCAAGAGCATGCGCTGGTCAAACCAAGGCTACATTTTTAAAGCTTGCAGGATCAAATCTTGTACAAATGTATATTGGAGACGGTCCAAAAATGGTTAGAGATGCTTTCGCCTTAGCTAAAGAGAAAGCACCCACAATTATTTTTATCGATGAAATTGACGCTATTGGAACCAAGAGATTCGACAATGATAAATCAGGAGACAGGGAAGTTCAAAGGACAATGTTGTAGTTGTTAAACCATTTAGATGGGTATCTTTATTGATAGTTAGTTTTTCTCCTAACGATGACATCAAGGTTATTTGCGCCACAAACAGACCAGATGTGCTCGACCCTGCCCTTATGAGATCAGGCAGACTGGACAGAAAAATCTAGTTCCCATTGCCAAATGAAGATTCAAGAGTGCAAATTTTGCGAATTCACTCCAGAAAAATGACCCATAAGGATATCAATTTTGTAGAGCTTGGTAATTATGATTTTATGCAGCTCGTTCAACTGACGATTTTAACGGTGCTATGCTTAAAGCGGTCTGTGTAGAAGCAGGTATGAACACACTACGTCGCGGAGGTAGTTATCTCGAACATGAGGACTATGTAGAAGGCATTTTTCAAGTACAAGCAAAAAAGAAAAGTCATCTCAACTATTATGCTTGATCTCACAATGTCAATCTATGTAGCATTAAAGATATAAATAATAAATTCTAATTCTAAAAGATTAAATAGATCCAATCAATTTTTTTAAGCGGCTTCTCTAGCTTTCTTCTGGCGGATACCATCATTTCTCTGGTTGTTCCATTCCTGTCTAATGCTGCGGTAGGCGCTAGATTTTCTGAGTCTCTCAAGCTCAATCTTGCTGACTGAACGAACTCTCTTCACGAGGGGAGCGAGAACATTAACAGTAGGGGCAGTAGCCACAGTTTGCTGATCCTAAATAAATTAAAAATAACCTTAGGAGTGTCATTAAGGATGCCATGTTTGGCCTTGCTCACAAGGTGATTGCTGTGCTTGGGGAAGAGCACTAACTTGCTAAGGTAGTTAGTGAGACGAGCCTTGTTAGTTTCAAAGCTTTCTTGACTACGATTTTTGCGTCTGTGATCCACGGAAATGCCAACAGATCTGGCAAAATCAATTCCAAGACCAACTGATTTAATTTCAGCGAGGGTAAATCCTTTGCCAAGTCTTGGTCTGTGGCTGTATCTGATGGTCTGGCAGTGCACAGAAGGTCTAAGCCTGTCTAAGGGTCTAGGAGCGATGGCAGTAGCTCTTGCTCGACGGGCTTGGAGTCTTCTGCTCTTGCGTCCAGCCTGGTTGAGCCAGACCCTAACGTTTCTTTGCCAGTGTTTTCTGAGATGTACGTTGGGGAGGATGTTATTATGCTTAACCATTGCCAATAATCAAACTTTATATTATTTAATTAATTAATATTAATTTAAAAATGTGACTCGCTTTGATCCTTATTTCAAGTTGATTCTGTGAATGAACATTTGAATTAAATGGTTGATAGTTGGTCATTCATAAAAATGTTAATATTAAAAATCATATATTATTATTTTGTTTATCAATAATCTTTGATATACAGCTACTTAACTAATTATTTTGGCTCTTTGAAATGATAATAGAGATGCAGTTTAAATATTTTTTTATTAACTTCCCTCACATCTTTTGCGTGCACAAATTCTTGCAAATATTTTTATAAATGCGGTAATTCTTTGTCTTCGCCAGAATAGTAAGGCAAGATTGGAATCCCATTCTCTGGTTGGAATATATATGAATAAGGAGCATTATCTACCATGACCATGCTGGATAAATCTCTATTAATAATCCTTAAATCCTTAGCATACAGGTTCTAATAAATAAGAATACAGTTTTTTCTATATAATCTATGCGTAATATATTAATGGTTTGGGTCCATCTAATTCAAAATGGCATCCACATAAGCTTAGTGACCAGCAGTAAAAGCAATTATCTAAAATAATTTCGACATTCTTTTCAAAAAACTGATTGCATAAGGTCTTATTTTAACATAGATTTTAGAAGTCACTCCACTGCTAACCTGAATAGGAATCACAAAGTCATATGATTCATTCTGTTTATCTTAGCAATGAATAAGGGTTTTATCAATATTGATTACTAATGTTTTTTTGCCAAAATCTTCTTTCCTTTTAGGAAGATTGATTTTTCGAGATTATATATCAATAAAAGAAGGAGATTTTATATTTAAATAATATCTCAGTACTTTCATTGACATTCTTAGATGCTAAAAAGCCCTACTATTATTTCCTCGAATAGCTTCTTCCAAATGGCAAATATAATAATTTTTTAGTTTGGGGGAAAAATGGTTTAGTTCATCAAACTTATTTTTATTCTGTTTATTATTTTCAAGTTGGCGTTTGCTGCAACCACTGGTAGTTGTTGCTAAGGATTAATAAAGCATATTTTAATCTTTCTGTTCTTTTTATTAGATTCTATCAATGGAATCATTATCCGAAATTATTGTCTTATATCGTTTCAACTACCCTTTTGCTTTGGCTAATTTTTTTTACAAATTATCGAGAGTTTATTTCAGATTGGAAGAAAATAGCGCTGCTTTTTACTCTTTTTTATTATCCAATTTGACAGATATTTTTTATCTTCTCGATGCGTTTAAAGAATTTCTTAGGCTTTGCTACAAAGAGACACTATATCTGTGATTTGAATAACCAAGCCCATCTGATGTAAGGGAGTTCCGAAAGTAATTCATGCAATTTGATTGAATCTAATTGATAGAATTTTAAATAGAAGTTCTCTAATGAAAGGTCGCTAATCCTTGAATATTTCTACTCATCAGGCTATTCTATATAAATAAAGTTTCAATCAAGTTCTCCTAAAATTTACATATCAGTAGGAAATAATAAAAATAATAAAATACGATTTCATTGAAAGACAATACTTTACATGAAAGTAAGTTGAAGGACGATATTTATGTGTGGATCATATTATTGTACTAATTTTTTATTCTCCAAAATTAATTACTTTATGAATAATAAAATGGCAAGAAGTTAAAACCCTCTATTTTGATTTATGATGAGAGGAAGATATGGTAAAAAAGCCAAATAAGCGAATGCTATCGTTAAATATTAAAAATTCAAAGATAAATATTTTAGTAATTTGTCATAAGGAATCACCATCCAGCAAAATCATTTTGATACATAACTTCATCAATTGCTTCATTGATAATTCATGGAAATATTCTCAAGTTTATTTCTTAAGTTTATATGAAGCTATCGATTATATCTAAAGTAAATCTTTTGACGTGTGAATATTATATATAACAACTTAGTAATGCAGTGGCAGCAACTGAAGGCCATCCTTCTATGCCTACTCATTTTTGTTTCTCATGTTAATACAGAAGAACAAAATACATACTACTTTAACGCATAAGTTTCCAGGTACTCGTTGCCCAATCTAGATTAATGGATATTCTCATCAACTCCCTCTACTCGCAAAAAGAGATATTTTTGAGAGAAGTCATCTCTAATGGATCAGATGCACTTGATAAAATTAGATTTATTGCTTTGACCAATCCAGACCTACTTGGTGATACCAAAGATCTATAGATTAGAATCGAGATCAATGAGGAAGAAAAATACATTCAATTCAGAGATACTGGTGTTGGCATGACTCGAGAGGAACTTATTCAAAATTTAGGTACTGTGGCTAAATCTGGAACAACTAACTATCTTACTGCTCTCAAAGAGGGAAAAATTAATCTAATCGGTCAGTTCGGTGTTGGTTTCTATTCTACCTTCCTGGTGGGTAAGAAAGTAGTGGTGATTTCTAAATCTAACAACGATGATCAGTATATTTGGACATCCTAAAGTGCGGCCGCCTATACTATTGAAAAAGACCCATCTGGAAATACCATAGGGCGAGGAACTATTGTTAGAATATATCTTAAAGAAGATGCTCTTGAATTTTTAAGTCACAAAAAAGTATCTAAACTTGTTAAGAAATATTCTGAGTTCATTGATTTTCCAATTTATCTGAACAATAAGAAAGAAGTCGAGGAAGAAGTCAAGGTTGAGCCAGTCTAAACTTCAGATGAGGATCTCTAAGTCAAAGAAACAACCTCTTCTGATAGTACTGAAAAGGTAAAAAAGACTGTCTATGAATGGGAAAAAATAAATGAAAACAAAGCTTTATGGTTGAGAGAAAAGGATGATATCTATGAAGAAGATTACATAGATTTCTATAAGAGCATAAGCAAACAATCAAACCCCCCAATGAACTGGGTTCATTTTAACACTGACGGTGAGGTTATGTTTACATCCATCCTTTACATTCCTAACAGAGCCCCCATCGACTTCTTCAACAATTACAACACCCGAAAGAACGATCTTAAACTTTATATTCGACGCGTTTTGATTGCCGAACAAAATGCTGAGCTAATTCCAAGATATATTTCATTTGTGATGGGAGTCATTGATTCAAATGATTTGCCTCTAAATGTAGCAAGATAAACTTTGCAAAACAATAAAGCATTCAAAGTCATTAATCAACGAATCACAAAGAAGGTTCTTGATATGATCAGTGAAATTGCAGAATGGGAAGAAGTCACTGAAGATTAATATGAATAATAACTGGAAGAAGATTCTGAAGAGATAGCTCTGATGGATGAAGCTGAACTAGAGCAGAAAAAGGAGGCTGCTAAAGAGAAAATATTGAAAGAGAGAAAGGAAAGATACCACAAATTCTATGAGGAGTTTGGAAAGGCCATTAAAATTGGTATTTTGTAGGATAAGACAAACAGAAAAAAATTAGCTTCACTTTCCAGGTGGCATACCACTCGTAAATCCAGCGGATTGGTCTCTTTTGATGAATACATTAAAAGGATGAAGAAAGAACAAGATCAAATTTACTTCTTCAGTGGAGAAGATAGAAGAGTTCTTTAAAAGTCACCACTTGTCGTTGGTTTAGTTCGCAAGGGGTATGAAGTTTTGCTTTGTGACGACCCCATTGACGAGTATGTCTTCAACGTTTTGAGAGAATATGAAGGAAAGGTATATATTTTTATATTTAGTTTATTGTTAATGTAGGAAAGGGAGATTTTAAAATGCCTGATGATGGTGAAAGAGAAAGAAAAGTACAAAAATTCCTTGCGAAAAAATACGAACCCTATGTTGAATTCGCTAAGAAACTACTTTTCTAAAAAGTTGGAAATGTAGTCATTTCCAACAGACTCACAACTGAACCTTGTGTTGTGGTTGCTGACTAAAATAGTCATAGCGCTTTCATGGACAAGATTCAAAAGGCTCAGATGTTTAACAAAGGGAGGGATGAGGGACCTCGATCGGCATTCAAAAAGATTCTATAGATAAATCCCCATCATAAAGTGAATCAAATTGTGCTCTAAAAGATTAATGTATTACTGAATCTACTTAGAAAAACTAGACTGATGCTGAACTTGAAGAACTTGTAGCTCTCCTGTACGAGACTGCTGCCTTCCACTCAGGTTTCGCAACTTCGAATCCAAACGATTTCGCAAAGAAATTTTACCAGATTTATTCTAAGGCCATGGGTGTGATCAATTTAGAAAGGAAATAAGTTGAAGTGGGAGATATATAACTGGGAGATGAAGACTATGAGGGAGAAAACTAGGACATTATGAGGATGAGTCCTGGAGATTTTAAAGTATAAAGTGCTGAAGAATGATTAACAAGAGAATTTATCTTCAAAAATATTGAATAATTATTATTCATTTTTAACTGCAATAAATTAACTGATGTAATTTAATATTTTGATTTTAATGTTCAATATGCTTATTTGCTCACTTAAGATGTTTTAAATGAAAATCAAACTTTAGGAAAGGGGTTCTTTTACACAAACTTAAAATGAGATTCGATTTTCTTAGAGAGCCCTAACACTCTCTCCTCTTCGAATGGTAGACCAACAACTTGCACATTGATAGGAAGACCAGCTGAGTCAGCTACTGATTTTCTAATAGCTGTGGTTATGTCATCTTACCAGTGGCTATCGTAAGTTTGCTCATCGGGTCTAACAACTGTAACTGGTAAACTACAAGAACCCATCGAGAGAACATTCCATATGAATGTATATGCTGCAAGAAGAGAACCATCATTCGACATACCATGATTAGTAGCTTCTGATCCAAAGCCAGGACATACAATAAAATCTAGGTTTTGCTGTCTCCAGTATTTTATCCACAAATCTCTAAGTTCATGAACTCTGCCTGAATTTGTAAGATATTAATGAGTGGTTAGATTTCCAGACGCCTCAATCACCATGCTCAGTCTTGGCTGATTAATCTTTGTAATTGATTTCAAACAACCGAAAAGGCAGCAATTCATGTTTGTGACAAGATCAAAATCTTTGTATTCCTCAACTAAAGGTTCACCATCAAGCATTTAATAAAAGCTTTGAAGTCCTCCCTCTCCTGCTAGCTCTTTAAAGAATGCAAAGACAATTTCCCTTTAATTTGGTATAGCTATCTCCACAAGTTAATGCCCCTCTTTCTTGAGAAAGTCCACAACTTATAAAAGACCTCTACGAGATCCAGAGGTACATTAAATTAGTTCTAAATTTTAAAAATATCCAATTCGCAATGTCTTTGTGCTGGTCGAAATTTACTTGTATATTTTTGTATCAAAAGGATGTAACTTGATATAGGGGTCAAAGCTTTTTCCATAAAACTATGGTTGAAGTATTGTTTTCATCCATAAAACTAAACTATCGACTGAACTGCTCATTGGACCAGTTATTACGGGGATTAAATCCATTCCAGAAAAGCCATTGGTATATTTTCTAAATTAATTAAAATAAACGTGCAAAAACCCATTTTTGGGATTCTTCCTGGGCCTGACAGCAGAGAGGTAACTCCACAAAATGCAGCTGGAATTCTTAAGCTGCCTCCAACATCGTTACCAACTCCAATCAAAGATAATCTGGCAGCTATTGCTGCTGCCTCTCCACCCGAACTGCCCCCTACTGATTTTTTATTGTTCCATGGATTGAGGCACCGACCCCACAGTAAGTTATGTGAATCAAAATTCATAGCCAATTGTGGTAAATTCGTCTTGATAAATGGAATCATTCCTGAAACTTTAATTACTTTAGCCAAGTTACTATCTTATTTCATAATTGAATTGGCCCGAACCGTCACTCCTACGGTAGAAGCCGTACCTTCCAACTCAATATTATCTTTAAGAGAAATTGGTACTCCATACAAAGGAGGAAAGTATTTATCCATATTCCACTCATCCTCTAAAGTCCAGTTTTTCTTTCCACTTTTGGCTCTATGCTGATCACATTCGACTGCTTTTTTGAGAGCATAATCGAAATAGTCTTCAGTGATAATGCAGAGATCTTTTCCAATAGTAGCTGCTCTTTGCCCAAAAATTGCAACCAATTGTTCTGAAGTGATTTTTCTCGTGTTGAGCAGCTAAACCACTCTCAAAACATTGAATCTTGTAATTTATTAAACTATATCTGGAGCAAATTTTGACTCTTTGATGATCCTGTCAAACTATGGAAGAAATTTCGACAACTGATTATTTCGCCTCTGAATGGCATCCTGGCGAATCTTTGGAAAATCATGCTTATTCCCCATGATATTCAACCCAAAATAAATTAATAAAATCTTAAAACGTATAAAAATATAAATTAGTGCTACGATAGAATTGACCAAAATGAAACATATCCTTAATATTTCCTTAACAATGAATTAATATTTTCCTTGGAGATCAAACTTATAGTAAAGATTGATATCATTTAATATCTCTGCAAATCATTCGATATTAATTTAAGAAATCCATCAATATTTAAATCATGAGTGAGTTTAATAATCAGCAGGGAAATTAAGAATAAAAAACAACTCAAACACACCAAGCACGCCAGGATCGACTTAAGGAAATTTAAGCTCTGTATCGTGAGCAAATCAAAGAAATTTACAATGAAAGTAGAAGTAAAATTTAAAAGCAAGAACAAACAAAAAAACTACCAGAAAGTGACTGTAAGAATCAAAACATTAGTAGTAAAAAATCTATACTAACTCATACATCTCAACTGGAAAAAACTATCAACCATGTTAAATCAGTCAGTACTCTTAATATTGCAGATAGCAGATCTGGTAGTAAATATTATCCTCTCCAGATTGACGAACAATTGAGACCTTCAACTTTTTTAAGAGGAGAATCCACAAAAACAATGGAAATGTTGAGAAGAGAGAATTAGACAAAAGAACTCAAAATTAGATAGTTAACCAACAAAATTCAATCTCTTGTTGAAAAGTTGAAGAGGCATATGAAGCCAGAATAGTTTTAAGGGGAAATGGAAAAGTTGAGAGAATTTTCTGATAGTAAGATGGAAAGACTATAAAATTTATTTAAGATAAAAAATGAGTAAATCTTTTTTAAGATCAAACTACAAATCATCGGGTTATTACAAGAATTCGGAGTTGCTAAATAATAACTCGCAGAGATCCAAGAAGTTATAAATGAAAGCACCCTTATTGCTTTTATGACCAAAAAGCTAAAGGGGAGGCTCAAAGATTTCAAAAGCAAGGAACAGGAGAGTCATTTCTCAATACAACAAGATAAGATACTTGAACAGAAGCAGGAATAGCGCATTCATTACCTCATGGAAACAAACGAATTGTTAAGATTATCAGAAAGTAAACTGAAGAATAAGATTGAAGATCTCAAATCACAACTGAATAATTTTTTGGAATTGCTAAAGTAAAGAGAGAAAGAGAATGAATAAAGATAGAGCTAGGTTTTTAGATTGAAAAAGCAATTATAGGATTTAAACGGCACAAATTAAAAGCTAGCCATTGTTATAAGGGATATAAATTCTCAAAAGTTGGACGAACAGAGGATTTGGTAAGCCAAAATAAATGAGATGAAATTATTACTAAGCAATTATTTTGTTGAAAAAAATAAACTTTCGTCTGAACTTGAATAAAAATAAGGATAAATCGAAGAGATAATAATTAAATCCAAATTTTTAGAACAAGAAAACGAGAGATCAAATCGAGAGCTCGTGAGATGGAAAGAACGTTATGATTGGCTAGAAAAGGAAAAGGAAATTAAATCTAAAGAGCTTCAATAGGAAAATAGCAATTTGGTGACTATTTTTGAAAAATATAAAGAGGAACATAATGAGGGAATTATCATGTCTCACAAATCATAAACTGATCAAGCTCTTAGAAAAGTTGATGATTATCAGAGGGCATATGAGGAAATGATCAATAAACTTTAGGATTAAAGAAGTTTACTATCACGAGCAGAAGAACAAAATCAGGAAAAAATAGAAAAGTTAGAAAGAAAATGGATGGAGAGAATAAAAGAATTTTAAAAATTAAAAGAACAAGAATTATTGGAAATTAATAATGAAAATTAACTCAGGTAGACTGAGCTAAAAAAAGAATATGAAAAGAAAGAAACTTTACTGGCGGAAGAGATGCAAGCTCGCATGAAAACACTTCTTGCTTAAAAAGATAAAAAGACTACCCAACAATTCATTCAGCTAGAAACATAAAACGATTAACTTCGTAGAGAAATATAGAACTTGCATAAAGTTTTAAGTGTAAAAGAATCACTCATTAATGTGATAAGCAGTAAAAAGATCAGTTATGATTGATCAATAATTAATGTATATTTCAGCTACTTTTAAATTCATGGGTAAGGATTAAAATTGATAGAATTCATTAGAGATATAATTACTTATAATTTTAAATGAAGAAATCAGCTTCAATCAATTGTTATGCTTAATAATTTGATAAATAGGCCGCAGTTTGTAAAAGAAATTCACGTCATTTTTTAGTATTTAAGCTTTTGTCCTGTTAATGCGAATTGAGTTTTAAAACAGTATGATTTCCAATACTGCGACCAAATAGAATCCAATAATCTTAATATATCATATTGATCTTTGTGCTGATTTTTTATCAGTCTCTCGCTCATGCTGAGCCTCTTGCCCATAGATAGCATCATTTTGTCTCATTTTCAATAAATATAGTCGAGTTAAGTAAATTGATATTGATAATAAATGTGTAGTATGTTCTGATTCATGCGACAAATCTGAATAAGCTGGAGATACTCAATGAGTTTAACGAAGATGAGCACTAACCTGCTCTAATAGCAATATTAATGATTTTGAATGTTTTGGTGTGAAATATTATTGTCCTGCCGAAAATAGAATTATATACTTCCTTCTCTAATGATAATTCTTATTTAATCCTTATTTAATTCTGACAATCTTATTATTCGATTATTGAATATTAGCAAATTCAGGGAGTACAAGGATTATTCTTAATTAAGTTAGAGTTCTCTTTTTGTATGAACTATGAAGAAAGTAATTACAAAAATATATGAATAATCCTCAAATCTCAAAGGAATCATAAGCTATAGTTTCAAAAAAAACCTGTTTATGATTAATAAACAAGTGGATTCATGTTAAATCGAAGAAATTTGATAAAAAAAATGGTTGGGTAATAAAATCCTCACTAATACAAAATAAAGAGGAAATACATGTTGAATTTTAAATCTTATAATTTATTAAGATATTTTGAACTTATGAATCTGTGGCAAAAACTTATTTTGTTGGTCCTGTTCCTGGCCTGCTTCATTGAAGAGGCTTTGGCTGCTCCCAAAAAAGCAGTGAAAAAAGCTCCAGTTGCCAAGAAAGCCCCCGCCAAGAAGGCACCAGTCAAGAAATGCAGCTCAAAGAAGAAGTGCAAAGAAGAAGAGGAATAAGAATAAGAAGAGTAAGATGAGGATGAGGAAGACGAAGATGAGGAGGAAGAAGATGATGAAGATGAAGAAGAATAAGATGATGAGGATGAAGATGATGAAGATGAGGATGAAGAAGATGAGGAAGATGAGGATGATGAGGATGAGGAAGATGAGGATGAAGAAGATGAGGAAGATGAGGATGAGGAAGATGAGGAAGATGAGGACGAAGAAGATGAGGAAGATGAGGATGAGGAAGATGAGGAAGATGAGGATGAGGAAGATGAGGAAGATGAGGAAGATGAGGAAGATGAGGAAGATGAGGAAGATGAGGATGAGGAAGATGAGGAAGATGAGGAAGATGAAGATGAGGATGAGGAAGATGAAGATGAAGAGGAAGAGGAGGAAGAAGAAGAGGAAGAGGAGGAGGTCAAGCCTAAAAAGGGAGCAAAAGGAAAGAAAGAGGTTAAAAAGCCTGCCCCAGCTCCAAAGAAGGCTGCTCCCAAAAAGGAAGCCGCTCCTAAAAAGCCCGAGCCCAAGAAAAGAAGATGATCTGAATCATCCTTAAATCCAATTATTAAAGTCAATTATTATTGAGATGTATTTATTTTTTGAATTTTTTAAAGATAAAATAGTTTATGTTGAATCCATGAAGGATTAAAAAACAAATGAAGTAAGTATATGGTTTTTGATTGAGTATAAAAGATCAATAAGATATAAAAGCTCATGACATAGATCAATAAATCAATAGAAATGAAATATAGAAGTTTATTCAATCCTTCAAAAGAGTATAATATAATATTTGAACTACGATTGATGATTCGTGTCAAGACAAAGGAAAAATAATATTTTAAAAATTAAGGAGATCTTTAAAGGATAAAATGTGAGAGTGAAAATCATTCAAAATAAGATAATTTAAGGAAAATTCACATTAATTTATAAAAAATCAAATTGAATAAAGAGTTTTATTAGTAACAGATGAATTTTAGAAATATCCCATATTGATTTTAGTATATTTGCCATAGGGCCTTAGCAAATGTATGCATCCATCCACTAGACCTATTGACACTTGCGGAAGATTCTCATTTTATTACAGATATATTTTACCTTCCACATTAATTTAGAATCCACCTATTATGTTCGAGAATATTTTGAAGGAATAGCTAGTAGAATTGACTGAATATATCAAAAAGATATTATATTTTTATGAAATTTGAAAAAATTTAACAGATTACTTATCTCCTATATTTTTGAGAGGGTTATTCATACATAAATCAAACAGTGTTTCCAACTTGTAAGTCGTAGTATCAAATCTTTGAAATTAAAATAGGTCATTTCCTAAATCTAGTTGCCCACCCATTGCATAAATATGTGAGCTTGATTATGATAATGCAAGACAGGGATTCAGTCTAGGATTATTAAATTCCGCCACAGATATCCAAGTTAATTTTTATCGATTAAAGAGGTAAACACTTTTATTATAGATGACCTTTTTTTTAGAACTTCGAGCGATTCCTCCAAAAGCAAAAAGTCCTTTAGGAGAGTTAATAAAGCTACAATCGATAATATTGTGAGGCAGATATTCAAATTATTAGAGGGAAAAAGTTTAGTCCTTATAGTCTGTTATATTAATTTTGATTTAAAACATCTGATAGATCGAAGTAAAGATATAAAGAGAGTTCCTTTGTTAATCATAAACATAATAATCTTTTTCTTTAAAGGTAAATTATTCATGATTATTAGTACTCTCTATAATTGCTATCATTTTCTTGATTTTGAAGTCAGTCATATTAACCATGCTAAAACGAGGAGTATTTGTTTAAAAGCTAAAGATGAAATTTTGACTTTTAAACTTTTATACAACTTTAAAAAGTTAGTGATATAAATTTTGTTTTATTTAATGAATATTCTTTTAGATTTAAATTTTCTTTTCAGCTAATTTTACTCGTAGGCTAATCTGAAGTTTTTCCTATAAAAAAGGAAATAATTTTAGATCAGCTTCATGTTTTTGCATAATCTTATCAGTAAGTTTATCATAATAACTTTGAGCTATTACATTAAAACAAACAAGAAGAAAATCCTTGTAGTCTGAGATATGCCAATTTTTTGGTGGCTCACTCCACCCACTAAGTTTCATTTGTTTCTTTTTGGTGACCCAAATATTATTTACATTGAAATTTTTATGGGGAATGTTATTTTTCCATAGTCCATTATAAATGGTAAATATCTTAAATAAAAGCAAAGTTATTTAAGTTTGATTCCAATTTTTTAATATCTTTTTATTTTCTTACATCATTTCTTTCAAATTGCAAACTGTTTCCTCAGTTTCCACTATAACCTGAGAAAAAGCTTTAGAGGAGATAATTTTGATGTTAGTTACTTACAAAAATTGAGATCCCCTGTGCAGCCATTGATTTTATTTGTAGTACTATAAATTTTCATTATAGATATTAAATGAATACTATTTTAAATGAGCAGGATCTTTTTATTTAATTTCAAGAATTTGTTTTTCTTGGTTGAATAAAGGTCGATAATTTATCAATTTTAATAATCCAGCCTAAAATATGAATCTATATTCTAAGTAAAACAGTTTTCCCATGACACTAGCAATAACGTATATAAAATCTTATTTAATTGATACATTGATTCCATTATGATGAGTAAACCAATTTGTAGTAAAAGGCTGGTTGAGTATTTAAAAAATAAATTCACCCTCCTCATTTAAGTTATTTTTTCCTTTACTATATTCACGAACCCTATCAATAGGAGCATAACTAAAGAAACACATGAAATTAATATCTAAAATCCATAGATTATTATTTGCAAACATAAGATAAATGCCTTTATAAACTTCCAGACAGAACTAGACACTTTTAATATCCATTTTTATGCTTTATATTTCTGAAGCAATTAAAGGATTTCCAGAAGGATACAAAATCTCAAAATTATCTCCAACATAAATTTTAATTCCACGTCGAAAGATATCAATAGAAAGTCTAATAACCATAAAATTCCATTCTAATGAAGAAGAAAGATAAATAGAATCATTTATCTTTTTTGACTACTGGTATATTTTGTTGAGATCGATAGAATAACGAAAAACCATTTGATCAAGTAAGTATAACTCTCTTCCTCGCAGAAACATCATTGGATTCCGAAGTTTAAAAGGAAATTTATATTTTATCTCTATATCACTGATTGTAAAATTATTTTCAAGTTAGAATTAGGATATTTTAACTATATTTTTTGTTCCTTCAAGCAGAAAAATAACTTAAAAATCATCACTGTTAAAGATTAAGTTTACAGTCTCTACAGGAACTTTTCTTTTCTTCCGGATAATCCGGCCTTGACATATATGATTGTCCTAAATATTATAAAAATATATTTAATTTTATCGTTTTGCTAAAATCCACTCTTTGTTAATAGTATCCGCTTGCTTAATCCTTCTCGATTTGAAACATGCATGAAAGGAGTCAAAATTTCCAGAAAGATAATAATTTCTGGATTTAATGCTGGTGAGATAAGAAATCAATTAATTGCAATTGATTTTTTCATTTTTAATTGTGGAGTAAATTTATTTAAGGAAAACATTTATTTAGTTAAACGAATTGATCATATTTTAGTCTGATAACCCTTCTTCGAAATTTTAAAATTATTCATAAAGCCAAGTTATGTAAGCTAAAATTAGCTTTTCTTTATTGTATTGCTTCGAAAAAAATCCACGAAGATAAAATATTCCATTTACTTCCACTATATCTAAGGGCTAAATATATAAATTTTTGGTCTTTTCTAGCATTTTGGCCAAAAAGACCAAAAGATCTATAAATTTATCTATATTTTCGCTGAGTTATTTACGATCAATTTTGTAAGCGATATCAGATAATGTCTGCCTAATTGTGACTGAAAAAGGAGGTTTTTAAGCATTAATTTCCACATTTTAGAAAATATTTAAATCACAAATTTGTTTTAATCCTAACAACGCTCCCAGGTAGATATCGATATCTTTTTTATCAGTAAAATAGACAGAAGATGATAAAATATTATTAGTTGGTGGATCATCAGCTGAAATTCCTTCTAATTACAATTCCCATCCAATTAGTCTTTTAAATTGTGGGATGGCAAATATTTTTGAGTTATCCTGCAGTTAAATATCTTGAGGTTATGCTTACAAAAAGCGCGCATCACTAATATCGATGGAATTTGAATTAATTGGTACATTTGAAATGTTTGAAATATTTGGAATTAATTATTTTTACTGCTTAGCTCCCATCTATTTGATTATTATAAATTGGAATTTATAAGATTCAATCAAACGCTCTAATCTTAAACTATTTCAACAAAAATACCATTACTTCTCTTTTGTGAATTATTGTCATCTTTATTTATTTTTAATCTCGTAGATGCTCAATATGAAGTGTCAAAAATGACGATTATTATTTAGTTGACCTATTTGTAGAATATCTCGATTATTTAGTTTAGTTTACTAAGGTAAAATATAATTGAATTTTTTTAATTTAACCGTCCTCATTAATGAAAACAAAGATATAAAATATCAAGGATCAGTTTAGGGTTAAAAAGCTTTCATAATTCAGCAAATTTAAAGCTTAATCTAAAACTGAATGTTGTATATTTTCTGCCTCAAAGTAGTCTAAATTTTATGGTGAGTCTTCGCTAATAGCGTTATTGGCTTCATAGCGAAAGAACTCATCTTCATCATCTCTTTGTTTGTATTCTAATAAAGAAAGCTAATTTTCTTTCAATTAAAGCTCAGAAAGGACAGGAGGCGAAAATTCTTATAAATATCTTCGCCTTGTGAAAAAGGTGTATGGGGCCAATCGATTAGAGGAAACTTCAACTGTTTCAGTAAAGTCTTCTCCTTTGATATTTATCTTTATCTAAGCCATCATTTTATCCTTACTATTAGGAAAAACTTTCAAAATGATACCCCTTCTCCATGCATTAAAGCAATCATTGAAGTCTACGACAAGGCCAACTATGATATTAGTTATCTTTCGTCGCTTGGCCCACTCAGATGAGTCAGTACTACGGCAGAGATAGTTATAAATTTCCTTAGACTTTGGAAGAATAAAACTACATAAATAAACTAGTACTCATTTATTAATGTTTATGCTAAACGAGAGTGAATAAAAGACTCATCCCCTTGGTCTTGCCGGCAAACACAACAACGCTTATTATGAGCAGTTGTCGATTAAAGGCAACGATAGCAATAAATATGCCCACATTTTCTCATCATAGGATTTATCAAAAGTTCTAGGCAAATGGGGCATTCCAATTGAGCTTCATTAATTGCTTAAGAAAAAGATCTGTTTATGACCCTTTGAATAAATTCTAAATTAAATTGAAGTTACTGATTTTTTTTTTACCTTGAGGATTTCTTTTGAAAATTCGATGAGAAATTATTTTCCTAAGTTGGGATTGGTTGATGTGATTAATCTCCATATTATTTTGAGGAAGATCTATTTATTCATCAGTTTCATCTAAAATTTTACGACTTCTTAAAGTTTTCCCCATTTTCGGTTGAGTTAAATTTATGTTATAGTCTAAAAGAATTCGTAAGAGATATAAGGATCGAAAACTCGATATTTCCATAATCTTTATCAAATGATTTTTTCATTCTAAAAAATGTGTCTCTCTTCCTTTTTAGGATTATGAGTTGATTTTGTTATTCTTACTATATTACTCAACAAAAAACGTGATTGTTTCAAATTTTATACAGGATAACTAAATGCCTGCAAAAAGAAAATAAATATTATTGCCAAAAGAGTCGAGAAAATATCATTTCTTTTTCATTAATAATGTGATGGTAATCATGACCAGCTTTCCTTTATATTGAAAAACTCACTCATATAATATTCAACATATTGAAATTAATCTATTGCTGAAAATTACTAAATAAAACGACCTTTTATGCATCATTAAAGGTGTTTCAGAATTATTTTATAAAAAATATTTAAAACGCTAATAATTTTAAATATTAAATCTATAAAATGTGGATCCAGTAGTTCTTATGATAAAATGAGGTTATGATATTCATAGTCAATAACGCGATAAAAGAGAAGACAATACAATAATTATGGAAAGTTTATTCTTTGTTATTTAAATAATCAATGATCTACTTTGTTTATACTAGTTTAACTATTTTTGAAAATAGTTTTGTAACAAAAACATTAAATATTATGAATTGCTTTGCTGTAAAGAATAATAAATATTAAATATAGACAGATAATAACTTGCATAATAAAATATTGATAAGATTAATGATTTATCATATCTATCAATTCTGTAAGATAAATAAT
>Ga0302268_1000026_pt1 | contig 86538 bp, 65 predicted proteins | sample III_Bog_E2_1_FD_194554 | JGI IMG/M metagenome (GOLD analysis project Ga0302268, IMG submission 194554) | Peat permafrost microbial communities from Stordalen Mire near Abisko, Sweden - III_Bog_E2_1 | ecosystem: Environmental > Terrestrial > Soil > Wetlands > Peat | place: Sweden: Abisko... | reverse complement strand
TGTTATAGCAGTTGGTCCACCAGCAAGAGCAGGAGCTGTAGTAAATCCAGCAATTCAAGCTATACAAGATGAAGCAGACATAGAAGTAGTATTACAAGACTGTTTAGCAGCACAAGTTGCATATAACGGAGCAGCAAAAACAGTAGCTACGGCTGGAGTATATAAGTTGGCGGTAGACAACGCAGTTGCAGCATTAGCTGTTATAGCAGTTGGTCCACCAGCAAGAGCAGGAGCTATAGTAAATCCAGCAATTCAAGCTATACAAGATGAAGCAGATGTAGAAGTAGCATTACAAGATTGTTTAGCAGCACAAGTTGCATATAATGGAGCAGCAAAGACAGCGATTACAGCGGCAGCATATAAAGCAGCAGTAGATCCAGCAGTAGCAGCATTAGGAGCATTAGCTAGAGGTGCATTAGCAGTACCAGCAGCAATTCAAGGTATGCAAGATGAAGCAGATGTAGAATTAGCATTGCAGACATGTTTAGCAGCGCAAGTAATTTATAATGGAGCAGCAAAGACAATAGTCACAGCGGGCGTATACAAAGCAGCAGTAGATGGTGCTTTTGGGGTATTAACCGGACTCGCCAGAGCAGGAGCAGCAGTGACTCCAGCAATGCAATTAATTCAAGATGAAGCAACAAATGAATTAAGAATCAAAACTCTTGCAGAAGCCGGTCGATTAGCATTGGTAGCCAAAATTACTGATCTAATAAATAAATCTAATGCTGGGATAGCTAAGATCAATGGGATCGCTGCTCAATATGATATAATTCGTGGGCCACATGGTAATAAACTTGGTGGTGCTCAAGATTGTCCTGAGTATGTAAATAATATCGATGTTGATTTAACTTTTTTACCTGGCGCAGCTAATGTTGCGTTAGGCGGTAGGATCGGTGGTGTTAAAGGTGTTGGTGCAGTAGCTGCTCTTGCTGGTCCTAATATGGTAAATTTAACAGGAGCTTTAGATCCTAATGCTGCTCTTGGAGTTATGAGTGGAAAGTGGAATAATTTAGTAGCTGCATTAAATGTACAATTAGCTCTTGCAAATGTACCGGCTGCTAATCCTGCTCCTATAGAGGCAGCTGTTCTTGTAGCCTTGAACGCAGAATTTGGTGGTGTAGGCGGTACATTTGAAGAAGTACAACATAATGTTCAGTTAGCTTTTGTTAGAATAGAAGAAGCGATGAGTGTAGCTGAAAAGAAAATGAATATGTATGAAGATGAGTTTAGACTAACTAAAAGAGAAGTTAAGCTTTTTGCTAATGGGGTAGTTATAGATAAAGCTCCAGCATTAGCAGGTGAATTAGATTACAATGCTGAACGTTTAGCTTTTAGGGCAGCTTTAAATGCATCTCACACTATGGCCGATTTAACAGTTCATGAAGCCCCTATTTTGGGTGGCCCTCCACGCCCTGCATATATACTGTCTGCTTTTAAAGCTAATAGGACAGTAATAAATACATTGCAAAATGCAGGTGTACCAGTTGTTACGAGTGCCGAGGAAGCGGCCCAAATAGCTATGGGTGGTAATGCAGAAGTAATTGCTAATGCTGTTCAAGGTCCTTCAATACATGTCATGAAAAAAGTTGCGCCAGATACAATTCGTAAACGTTTTCCATGTGACTGATGATTAAAGAAATCAACTAAAGCCCATATTATATTATATGTTTTTATGATTTTAACATGGGCTTTAAGTTTAACTATTCATGTTCACCTTCTTGTAAAATCCTATAATATGAATTTTCCTTCTTGCCTTGTTGTGCGTAAGTAGGCACTCTAGTGGTAATCATTCATGCCTCATAAGAATTATGATCAATAAATGCATAAAAAATAATTAAGCATTATATGTGGTTGTTCGAGGTTGTTTTTGTTAATGAGCAATTACGTTAACAGAGTTAGTCTAGGGCATAGTTTTGTATGTTGTTAAATATCAACAATGAAATCCCGCTGACAACATTGCCTGCCAGCGAGAAGAAAGAAAAGAAAAAAAGATGTACCTTATAGATAGTATGAAACACCTAAGCCCAAGTTAATTGTATCTTTAAGTCTTACTTCTGCAGTTGAGGAAGGGGTTTCCTCAGATTTAATTTTAAATTTAGAAGTATTCCTCCAAGTTGCTAATGCTCTTAAACCAAATTTATCATTAAATTTGTGTTCAATTGTAGCTCTTAGCATAGGCATAGCTTTAGTTTTAGAAAAAGTTCTAGTTACATTAACTGGACCATTTTCGTCTGCATAAACATTATATCTTGCTTGTATGTGTGATAAAGAGATACCAAGCATTAAACTAACAAAGTTATTATCGCTTAACACATTAGTTTTAGCTGTTGCACCTAAATATGCATGGTGTTGTTTAACAAATGTATCATAAGCACGCCAGTGATATGCTAAAGGATTAATAAAACTACCAGCCACAGTATTCCCAGCTGCAACAGTCTCTGTTCTCTTCATCTTCTTATCAACTTCATATCCAACTTCAGCACCCCAATTTTCATTGAACATATGCCCAACAAACAAATTTACTCCAGGAATTCCTTTTTTAGAAAAAATCTTATCACCATAATTTTCTTTAAATTTCATACTGCCATAAATTGCATCTGCGCCAATATAAGTAGAAGATGTTGATGCTGTCGTGCCAACAGCAGCCTGAGCTACTTGTGAGTAAGCAGTTGCAGATAGTATTGCAACAAAGGTAAACGCACTAGCGTTTAGTTTTTTTATAGATAGTTGTTTCATATTAACTCAATCCTCAATAAATGATGTTGTATATTGCATAAATTTATAAAATATTCAGATATTTAGTTTAAATTTTATATAGACTCTATATAAATAGCAAACTATTTTTTAGCTATAATTGTGAACGTGGGTGTTTTCGTCATAAAAACACCACACACCTAATGTTAGCGAAATTTCTTAATCCTAAAGTAACCAAGTCTTTAAAAGAAATTTTTTGTACTGTACATAAAAATCGAAGATATTTTGATCTGTCTTTTAAATGATGTATTGGTTTTTGGATGGAAAACCAATTTTGGAAGAAATAATATTGATTCTCATAAATCGATATGATACCTTTCTTCAAATATAGAACTAAATCAGTCTTATTTTGTAATTCTATAAAGTTATTAATAAATATTTAATTATTAATAATTATTTAAATTTTTTATTTGCGAATTTGCTGGATTAATCAGTATGATCAGAGTCGCCAAAATTACGGATTATGCAATAGTCATTTTGAGTTTGATTGCTAAAATTTCTAGTATACACAAAAAATTAGGTTCTACTCCTGGATCTATAGAAAACTCAAATCCAAGTATCATTTGTGCCAGCACTATTTCTGAACAAACCAGTATACCGTTACCAACTGTTGCTAAAATTCTAAAAACACTCGCTCAAAAACAATTATTAACTTCTTACCGTGGTACGACTGGCGGTTATAGATTAGCAGTTAATCCCGCTGATCTTTCTATATTTAAGATCATAGAAATTTTTGAAGGGCCAATTGCCATTATGGAATGTAATTCAAATAAAAAACAATGCTTAATTGCAAAAAAATGTCATATTAATAATCATTTTGATAAAATTAATCGAATGATTTATAACACTTTAGAAAAATTTACTTTAAATGATTTATTGTAAGGAACTATGCAAAGAACTTATATTTTTAAACGAGCGTTTGTCTGAGCGCAGCTCGTGTACGCGAGTGAAAAAATATAAGTTCTTTGCTAGTTCCTAAATATAAATTTATAGGCAGGATATGGATTTAAATAAATTAATTAATCAGCAATATTCGGCAGGTTTTGTAACAAATATAGAATCTGAGCAAGCGCCGCGTGGATTAAACGAAGATATTATTAAGTTGATCTCCAATAAAAAAAATGAACCAGATTTTATGCTGCAATTTCGGCTTCAGGCCTATAGACATTGGTTAACTATGATAGAACCTACTTGGGCAAGCGTTTCTTATCCAAAAATTAATTATCAAGATATTATTTATTTTTCTGCACCAAAAATTAAAAATCAACCAAAAGATTTAAGCGAAGTTGATCCTAAATTATTAGCGACTTACGAAAAATTAGGCATTCCATTACATGAACGAGCTTTATTAGCTGGGGTTGCAATTGATGCGGTATTTGATAGCGTTTCGGTTGCTACGACTTTTAAAGAGAAACTAAAAGATCATGGAATCATTTTTTGCTCATTTTCAGAGGCTGTACAAAATCATCCAGAATTAATTAAAAAATATCTTGGTACTGTTGTGCCATATAAAGATAATTTTTTTGCTTGTTTAAATGCTGCGGTATTCACTGATGGATCTTTTTGCTATATTCCAAAAGGCGTACGTTGTCCTATGGAGTTATCTACTTATTTTAGAATTAATGCAATATCCACTGGACAATTTGAACGAACTTTAATTATTGCAGAAGAAGATAGTCACGTAAGCTATTTAGAAGGCTGTAGTGCCCCAATGCGTGACGAAAATCAATTGCATGCAGCTGTTGTCGAATTAGTAGCATTAACTCATGCCCAAATTAAATATTCTACTGTGCAAAACTGGTATCCTGGCGATCAAAATGGAGTTGGTGGAATTTACAATTTTGTTACTAAAAGAGGCGTATGTCTTGGTAATAATTCTAAAATTTCTTGGACACAAATTGAAACAGGTTCGGCTATTACTTGGAAGTACCCAAGTGTTATTTTACGAGGAGATAATTCGCGTGGAGAATTTTATTCTGTAGCACTTGCTAATTTACATCAACAAGCTGACACTGGAACTAAAATGCTACATTTTGGTAAAAACACCTCTAGTGTAATAATTTCTAAAGGAATTTCTGCGAGTTTTGGTAAAAACACTTATCGCGGTAAAGTTTATGTTGCACCAAACGCCGATAATGCGCGTAATTATACTCAGTGTGATTCGCTACTTCTTAGTGACACTTGTAGTGCCAACACCTTTCCCAAAATAGAAGTTAAAAATAATACTGCAAATATTGAGCATGAAGCTACTACCCGTAAGATTAGCGAAGAACAATTATTCTACTGCTTACAGCGCGGTATAAATCAAGAAAATGCTATTTCCATGATCGTAAATGGTTTTTGCAAGCAAGTTTTTAAAGAATTACCATTGGAATTTGCAGTTGAGGCTCAAAAATTATTAGAAGTTAGTTTAGAAGGATCTGTAGGATGAATAAAACTGAACCATTATTAGAAATAAAAAATTTAACCGTTGCATCTCGGAATAATTTAAAAACCAATCCATCTAATAAAACCTCAGAGAATAAAATTATATTAGAAAATTTAAATCTAACTATTTATCCTGGCGAAATTCATGTGATTATGGGGCCTAACGGTGCTGGAAAAAGTACTTTGGCTAATGTATTAGTCGCACACCCAGATTATACTATTATGGATGGTTATATAAAATATTTAGGCGAAGATTTAGCAAATTTACCACCAGATTTATGTGCACAAAAAGGAATTTTTTTAAGTTTCCAGAATCCAATTGCCATACCAGGTGTGTCTAACCTGCAATTTTTAAAAACTTCTTTAAATGCTATTAGATTATCTAGAGGTGAAAAACCATTAGATGCAATAGATTTTTTAAATATAATTAAACAAAAAATTGAACTTTTACAAATTCCTGAAGAATTTTTATATAGATCTATTAATGAAGATTTTTCTGGTGGAGAAAAAAAACGTAACGAAATTTTACAAATGATGTTGTTACAGCCAAAATTAGCTATCTTTGATGAAATAGATTCAGGTTTAGATATTGATGCATTACAAATAGTTGCTAATGGCATAAAATCCACAATGGCCAAGGACACTGCTGTATTATTAATTACTCATTATCAAAGAATTTTAAAATATATTAAACCAAATATAATCCATATATTAACTAACAAAAAAATAAGCATTTCTGGTGATCTACAATTAGTGAAAAAATTAGAAACTGAAGGTTATAGTTGGTTAAAATCAATCGATGGAAAACAAAATTTATGATTTCTGGTTTTGACTCTGAAAATTGTTTATTTGTCGATATTGATATTTTTGGAAAAAATTATCTAAACAGCAAAACAAATAAATTTCCTATAGATTTACAAAGTTTATTGGTTATAAATTTTGATGAGCATAATAATAATTTAAATATAAATATTGCTAACAATACAATTTTTTCTAAGCCAATTTATTTGATTAATAATATAAATTGCAATTTTAATATAATTATTAATGTTGGCGACAACAGTCAACTTACTATAATAGACCATAAGCAAAATCAAAATAGTATTACTAAAATAATTTGTGAAAGATATTCTGTGCTTGATTATTATGTAGTTCAAAATATGGATAATTCTAAATTATATATACAACAAAATATCAACAGTAAATTTATGGCAAAAATATTAGCTAATAATTCTAATGACAACAAATTACAACTAGAACTTAATTTGCTAGAAGCCAATACTTTTGCTGAACTAAATGTTTTGCAAAATACTAAGCATACATATATACACTCTGTTGATTTGTTAATTAATCATTTAACAACAGGTAGTTCGAGTTACACCTTAACTCGAACTATTGCTGCTGACCAATCAAGTGCTAATTTAAATGGGAAAATTGTTGTGCATAAATCGGCCAAAAAAACCCAAGCTAATTTGCAAAATAAAAGCTTGATTTTATCTAAACAAGCGTCGATTATTAGCTGTCCAGAATTATTGATTGATAATAATGATGTAATTTGTACACACGGATCTAGTGTTGGCAATTTAGATGCTAATGCTTTATTTTACATCCAAACTCGCGGAATAAGTTTAAAAGATGCTAGCCAAATGTTATTGCAGGCATTTTTACAGCCGATTATACAAAAAATTAAATATCCTGAAATTGTTAACTATTTGGATTGTTTATGATTCATACTGTTCGTCAAGATTTTCCAATTTTAAAAACAAAAGTACATAACCATGATCTTGTTTACTTAGATAATGCCGCAACATCACAAAAACCATACCAGGTAATTGATGCCGTTACGGATTTTTATAAGAATTTTAACGCTAACATTAATCGTGGTCCACATTATTTAAGCGAAATTGCGACTTTGAAATTTGAAGAAGCTAGAGAAAAAATTAGAAAATTGATCAACGCTAAATATGCTGCAGAATGTATTTTTACTAAAGGTACAACCGAATCTATAAATTTAGTAGCTAGTAGCTTTGGAGCAACATTTTTGCAACCAGGTGATGAAATTGTTTTATCTACCATGGAACACCATTCTAATATTGTCCCATGGCAGTTACTTCAATTACAAAAAGATATTAAGCTAAAAATAATTCCCATGTTAGTAAATGGGGAACTAGATTTAACTAATTTTAATGCTTTGTTAACAGAGAAAACTAAACTTGTTAGTATTACGCATATATCTAATGCACTTGGCACTATAAATCCAGTAAAAAAAATAATAGATCTTGCTCATAAAAAAAATATTCCAGTATTGTTAGATGGTGCACAAGCTGTAAGCCATGGGATAATTGATGTTACAAATTTGGATTGTGATTTTTATGCTTTTTCTGGACATAAAATGTTTGGTCCAACAGGTGTTGGGGTACTTTATGGTAAGAAAAAATATTTAGAACAAATGCCACCATACCAAGGTGGTGGACAAATGATTTTAAAAGTTAGCTTTAATGAGACAATTTATAATGAATTGCCATATAAATTTGAAGCAGGTACTCAGCCAATTGCCGAAATCGTTGGGTTAGGTGCTGCAATAGATTATATCAATCAGCTAGATCTTGTTAAATTATGGCAACATGAACATGATTTATTAGAGTACGCTACTTTAAAATTACAGACTGTTCCAGGATTAACTATTATTGGTAATGCTAAAAATAAAATTAGTATTTTGTCTTTTATGTTGGATCAAATTCATCCTCATGATGTTGGAACGATTTTAAATAATTCTGGTATAGCAATTAGAACTGGTCATCTATGTACTATGCCTATTATGGATTTTTATAAAATTCCAGCACTTAATCGTGCGTCATTTAGCATATATAACACTTTAGAAGAAGTGGAGAAATTATATTTTGCGTTGTTAAATGTGCGAGATGTTTTTAAGAAAAAATAATATATTTAACTAATATGGTGATCACAATCTAATTTTATGTGCTTTTTAGAATACCTAAAATCAGATTGAAACGAGTATATACCTCTACATTATTAGCTGAATCTTCAATCTCATAGCATGTATGCGCACTTTTAATGCTATTTTGAAATGTGGTAAATTATTTTCCTGAAAACTTCTTATAACAAGAGCATATACAGGAATATAAAATGCCAAATGAATTATATCAACTATTAACAGCAATTAAAGATAACAACTATCATCGAGTTAACACATTAACAGATCCAAGTTCTGATGAGTTAATAGATGTAAATTTAAAAGGAGAATATGGTGAAGGTCTTGTGGAAATGGAAGTTCCTGCCGTTCCTTTGTATTTATCTCTTTATTTAGGTAATTTGGAAATCACCAAACTGTTATTGAAAAGAGGTGCAAATCCAAATTTAAAATCAAATAATTATGATGTTGAAGGCGATGATTTTGAAGAAGAGGAAGGTGAATCTCCATTAGAAATTCTTATAAGAGCACCATTAACTATAGAAAATCTTTCTGTTAGATTGGAAATGATTGAACTGCTATTTCGTGCTGGTGCTGTAATTGAAGAAGATGTAGTAAACCATGTACTTTCTACTTGTAGAGAATTACTAGCACGAAAATCCATAGTTCTTGAATTATATAAAACTTTCGCTAAAAAGTTATGTACTTTAAAAGTGTTCGATCAATTTCTTAGTTCTGTTAAGAACAACGATATAGAATTAGTAAAACAATATTTAAAAGAAACTGTTCCTATGCACGACGACGCTACCGGAATATTAATTTGTTCATGTAAAATTGATCCATATTATGATGGTGGCAAGTATGGAACGGCTATTTTGCATGCGGTAAGTTTGGAAGATTCCAGCATGTTTAAATTGTTGTATGAAAATGCATTGCTTCATGGCAGCAAAAATCATTTAAAAATTACAGATTTCCATGGCAACACACCATTGCATATAGCTGTCATGAATAAAAATTTTTTCATGATCGATCGTTTGTTGGATCTTAAAGTAGACCAAACAATTAAAAACAATTCAGGAGCTATAGCTGAAGAGTTGTCCGACGATAATGCAGTACATAAATTATTTAGACAATATTCAGCTAAAGGTGAATCTGCTTTGTCATGGTTGTGTGCTAAATACATAGTTAGTAATAATAGTGGTTTTTTTGAGGAAGTAATTTCAGATAAATGTTTACCATTCGAAGTACAATCTCTTGTGTATTTAGGTAGAACAGGAAAAACATTATAAATTGTTAGATCCACAAGAATTTGATGTTTTACATTGGACCTAGTCGCAACAATTGATTTTCTGCTTGTTTATTAGTTGGAGAAGAATGTGCTGAACCTAACATGCTAGGGGTGCCAGGCAATAGTGAGTATTCATTTTCCATAGATGACAAGCTGGGTTGAGTATTGTTAGATAGCGTGTTAGAGGTAGTATAGTCGCTAAGTGCATTTGGGCTATGAATAAAATCATCTTCTTGAATATATGAGGTACTATTTCTCATCCAATCCTGTCGTGAATTATAACTATTATATTGTTCTAAATGTACTGGTGGAGCTAGTGGGTTAAGTTGTACTGGTTGTTCAATAAAATTTTCTTGATGATTTTCAATCATACTATTTAGTGCAGGCAAACTATCTAGTTGATAAATATAGGTTAGTGTTTGCTCTAATGATGTTCTTTCATCGTAATTTTCTTGTGTAATTTTTAAACAACCAAGACAATAACCTTGTATTTCATTTAATTGTTTAATAATAGTCTTTTTCCGTAACACAACGGTGGTTATAAATTTTTTATAGGAAGATGGTTCTATTAGCATTTTTATTTGATTAAACCTAGTTGTAGGATTTTCATTAGATAATGTGTTTAATGCGCTATGCCCATGTTTGTTTTGTAAAGGTAATGCACTGTACAAATCTTTAATGCGTTCAGGATCGTTTGTTGCTAAATCAATTAAATTTTTCAACAAATGATCATAATGCTTAGTTACAATAATATATAAACCAGTGCTATGATTATGTTTGTTTTGTAATGCTAAAGTTTTATATAATTTTTGTAACAATTGTGGATCTTTAGATAGTTTTTGCGAAGACAACAAGTTAAAAAGTCCATATAACTCTTTAAAAGCTTCTAAGTTATCTCCGACTTCATCAATTAATTCATCCAAAACCAGCCCTATGATTTTTTTTATTGTATGTTCATGTTTATAAGATTGTGCCACAATTGTTAGATAATTTTTTAAAAATGCTGGAAGTTCCTCTTCTGTTTTTTTGTTTAGTACAGAAGAAATGAAATCTACTATCTCATTGTTTCCAAAGATTTTTCTTGTTAATAATATGTTATTTAAGCGTTCTTTAAATGATTTAATGTTTTTGATTGGCATAATTTATTATCTCTCTTAAAGTAAATACTTTAAGTATAGATAATATGAAAATTATAAATTTATGACACTGGTGTTTGTTGCGTGGTATAGTGAGTATATACTCTCTACTAATGAGTATTAGGTATTCTAAAAAACAAGGAGTGTTGTTTGAGCACAGCGGAGCTGGGCGAGTTTCACGACTTGTTTTTTAGAATACCCAATACTCGTGTGCGATCATTATAGATACAAAAAATTAATAGGTAATATATGCATCTTCTATTTCTGATAATTTTTTTAAATCTGTTAACAATTGTTTTCCTGGATTAACTGTCCAATTTGCACCAAATTTGATCTTGGTTAGTGTGTCAGTTTTTTTGTAATGCAATATTAATGGACAATTTCCAGGGTGTGGCATAATTATTTTTTTTATTTTTTCAGATACAGTAACCGCATCATTAATTAATGGATTTAAAATTATAGTTACATTGTGTGCAAGTTCTTGAACTGTATTAATAAAATTCATGATTTTATTACATTTTATTTTAAATCCACCAGTATAGTTGTCTTTAGTTGCATCCCCTTCTATTACTATTAATTGATCTTTTTTTAATAATTCTTTGTTTTGTTGATATAAATCTGAAAAAATCACTATTTCTTGTCGGGCTATTGAGTCGTCTAAAGTTACAAATGCCATTTTATCTCCGCGTTTAGTCCGAGTTAACCTTATCGCAACTATACATCCTGCAAATTTTTGAGATTTTTTTTCTAAAGTAGCTTGGTTAAATTTGATGATCCCAAGTTTCGTTAATTCTTTTTCGAACGCTATTAATGGATGATCAGAAAAATAAAAACCCAATGCTTCTTTTTCATAAGCTAATAATTCTTGCTGATCCCATTTTGGACAAATGTTTTCTGAAAATTCTAACTGTACGTTTGATTCGCTAGTATAATAGTTAGCAAATAGGTCTAATTGCTTTTCGCAACGTTTTTGTGATTTAGAAGCAAGTTTAATAGCGATTTCTAAATAATTTAAAAGAGCAGCTCTATGTAAATGAAAACAATCTAATGCTCCAGCTTTAATTAAAGCTTCTAATGTTTTACGCGATACCTTATGTAAATCAACTCTTGTACATAAATCTAACAAATTGTTAAATTCACCTTGTTCTCGAATTGCAACTATATGTTTAATAGCCGTCTCACCAACACCTTTGATAGCGCCTAATCCATAATTAATGTTAGTGGATGTTTTTGCTATAAAGTTATATTCGCACTGGTTTATATTTGGTCCATTTACAGTAATACCAATGTTTCTGCAATCTACAATGAATATAATAATTTTATCGGTATTAACCATATCCAAAGAAAGAACAGCTGACATAAATTCTGCTGGATAATGAGTTTTTAACCAAGCAGTTTGATAGGTTATTAATGCATACCCAGCAGCGTGAGATTTATTAAAGCCATAACCTGCAAACTTTTCTATTAAATCAAAAATGTTACTTGCGTTGGTTTGTCCTAACTTTAAAGAACCATGTCGATTAGCATCTAAATCACAAACACCCTTAATAAAAATCTCTCTTTGCTCTGCCATTGACTCTGCTTTTTTCTTACCCATGGCGCGACGTAACAAATCGGCAGCCCCCAAAGTATATCCTGCTAATATTTGGGCGATTTGCATTACTTGTTCTTGATAAACTATTACCCCATAAGTTGCTTGTAAAACTGGCAATAATTCTTGATGAGGGTATTGAATTACTTCTTTGCCAAGTTTGCGATTTATAAAATCGTCGACCATCCCAGATTGTAATGGACCAGGTCTATATAGAGCACCAATCGCAATTAAATCTTCAAATAAAGTTGGTTGTAATTTAATAGTTAATTCTCGCATACCCCTAGATTCCAATTGAAATACTGCTACAGTATGACCATTGCATAAAAAATCAAAAGTTTCTGCATCATTTAATGCTATTTCGTGAATGTTTAATTTGGCAGAAGAATTTATATTTTGGTTGATAGATCTAACTGCTAAATCAATAATTGTTAAAGTTTTTAACCCTAAAAAATCAAACTTTACTAAACCAATATCTTCTATGTCATTTTTATCAAATTGAGTAACTGGAGAAACATTATTTGCTTCGTAATATAGTGGAGAAAAATTAACAATTGGCATCGGAGAAATAACTAAACCACCTGCATGTTTACCAACGTTTCTAGTAATTCCTTCTAATTTTCTGGCTAAATCTATTATAGATTTTACTTCATCATCTTCTTCATATTTAGTTTTTAAAAGTACTTCTTGCTCTAATCCTTTATCAATAGTCATGCCAAGTTCTAATGGAATTAATTTGGCAATCTGATCAACAAAACCATATGGGTTACCTAGCACCCTTCCAACATCACGAATAGCCGCTTTGGCGGCCATTGTTCCATAAGTGATTATTTGGGCAACCGAATCTTTACCATACTTGTGTACCACATATTCTATAACTAAATCACGTCCATTAATGCAAAAATCAATATCAAAATCTGGCATGGAAACTCGTTCTGGATTTAGAAATCTCTCGAATAATAGCCCAAAAGGTAATGGATCGATATTAGTAATTTGCAGAGCAAATGCGACTAAAGAACCAGCACCAGAACCACGTCCAGGTCCTACTGGTATTTCTTGCTGTAAGGACCATTGAATAATATCTGCCACTATTAAAAAATAACCAGCAAATCCCATTTTATTAATAACAGATAACTCTACTTCTAAACGTTCAGTATATTTTTCTGGTAATTCTAAATAATTATTATAATGTAATCTGTTTACTAAACCATCTTGAGTTATTTTAGTTAAATATTCTTGCTCAGAAGTGCTGTCTGGTGTTTGATATTTTGGTAAATAAGTTTTGCCTAGCTCTAATCGTACATTACAACGTTTTGCAATTTCTACAGTATTAATTAAAACTTCTGGTAAATCAGCAAATAAATCGTGCATTTCTTTAGGGTTTTTTAAATATTGCTGCCCAGTATAATCTTTTTTACGTTGTGCATCATCTAATCTAACACCCTGGTTAATACATACTCTAGCTTCGTGAGCTGTAAAATCATCTGATTCTAAAAACCTAACTTCTCCTGTTGCGATTAATGGAATGTTTTGCCCAGCAATTTTTAGTATTTTTTGGATCTGCTGTTCTTCTGATGTTTTACCGATCCTACTTATGGAAATATAAAACCTATCTCCAAATAATTCTAACCAATGTTTAGCTAAATTTTCAGCAGTTAGTAAATCATTGTTTAATATAGATTGACCGATATCACTGTAGCTCATTGGGGCAATTGCTATTAATCCAACATGTAATCCATCAATCCACAACCAATCTTTATGGATCATAGGTTTATTATTTTGCCAATTATTATATGATTTAGAGATCAACTGCATTAAATTTTTTAACCCGATATTATTTTGACATAATAATGTTAAACGTTGTTCGTTATGCTCGTTATCCGTTAACCAAACATCACAACCAATAATTGGCTTAATTTTCATGCTGATCGCAGTTTTATAAAACTTCATCATACCAAATAAATTTGATTGATCAGTTAATGCCACGGAGTGCATGCCAAATTTTGCAATTTTGGTTAGAAATGATTTAAGCCGCAAAATACCATCTATTATGGAGTATTCGCTATGGCAATTTAAATGAACAAATTTATGCATACAAACAGGCGCTCGTTTAAAAGTAAAAGTTATTTGCTCAGCCCTTTACGACAATACCAAAACAAATAAACAGGTATACCACTTAAAGTAAACAAACTCGAAAACAATAAAGTACGAATTGGAGTTTCATAAATAATCCATCCACAAAATAGTAGCGCAATTGTGGCTATTAAATATACTTTAATTGATTTATTTTTTTCTTTAATTAATAATTTTAAAAAACTAATAGCACAAATAAAGTATACAAATAAAAATGCAATTACGGATATATCAATAATTTTTGTTATTTGTCCAGATAAACTGCTGGTGGAAGTTAAAATAAGTAAGGGTATTATTCCTACACAACTAATAATAATTCCATAAACTGGAGCATCCCTTTTGTTTTTGATACTAAAGAATTTTGGCATTAACCCATCAATAGATAAACCCAAAGCGATTTGTCCGCTGGTTAAGATCCAAGCATTTAATGTTCCAACACATATTATTGATGCAATTATAGAAACTAATAAATGCCAATTACCGCCAAACATATATTGAGCTGCATCTACATATGCTGCATTAGAATTCATGAGTTGTGATCCAGGAATTAATCCCATGATTCCTACAAAATTTAGTATATAAAGTAATGCAACACTTAGTGTTCCCAAAATAATTGCACGTGGAATGGTAACTGACGGATTAATAACAGAATCAGCAGGCGTTGTTGCTGTTTCTAAACCTATAAAACCCCACAAAGCAAACAATGTTGCTTTACCCAACATATTAGAATTAGATAAATGAGTGACTTGAGGATCTATAGTAAAATTTTGCCAGTTAAAATAACTGAGCGCCACAATTGGTAAAATTATTAGCGGAATAAATTTTAAAATTGTTAGAAAAAATTCTGCATTGCCAGCAACTTTTACACCTTTTAAATTTAATAAAGTAATACAAAATAATAAACCAATTTCTAATAATAAATAAATTGTTTGGCTATTATTGATGAAATGAATATTATGCCCAAATAAGCTGTTTAAACATGCAGATAAATAACCAACACTAGTTACAATAACTGCAGTAGTGCTGATCCAAGAAATTACCCAATAAGTCCAACCACTAAAAAAAGCTATTTTTGGTCCAAAAGCATGTTGCACATATACATGTGGGCCACCAGTTTTAGGTAGGCGTGAACAAAGAGAGGCAAAAACATAGCACAACGCCATGGCCCCTAATCCAGCAAGTAAGCATCCAAACAATCCAAGTACTCCATAAGGTGCAAGGCATGGTGGTAAGGTAAATACTCCTGAACCAATCTGACTACCAGTTACAATAGAAAAAACTGCCCAAAATCCAATTTTATTAGAGGTGGGTATAGGTTTATTAGTAAGTTTAGGCATAGATTTAGATATAGACTTAGACATATCAAATAACCTTAATAATAATTAGCAACAAATTATGTCTCTAAATGCTTACTAAAATCAATAATTGTTTTAAAAAGTTGTGATTAAAAAATAGATCATGGGAGAGTCATTTAAAACCATCTGTTTGACAATATTTGAGTTGTTGTTATTACTTGATTGATGTAAAGATAATTCAAGTCAGTTCTGTCGCATCAATTTATTTAATTAATTATTGCGACAGAACTAGAATTGTTTGTTAAATATTATTTTTTAGGTCCTGGTTTTTTTGCCTTTTTTTTTTCTTCTTCTTCTTCTTCTGCTTTTGCTTTTTGCTCCATTAGTTGTCTTCTTTGAGCAAATGTAAGCGAAGATGGATCTACTTCTTGACTAGAAGAAGCGGTTGATCTATGTGCGTTTGTTTCAACTGTTCTTCTGCGAGCCATGGCATCTCGTAATAATTTTTCATCTGCATTTCCAGTGGAAGCAGTATTTCTAGTAGGAGAGACATGTCGTAGATGAGTATCATGTAATGATTGATTGCTTACTCCTGCCATATGTATTGGGTGAGATCCTATGCTGCTAGATGCTAGAGGTGGTATTATAGATCGAGGAATTGCTGCTAGATGTCTTGCTTGCTCTCTTGCAATTGCTTCTCTAGTAAGTGCTGCCTCGTTTGATGTTGTTTCTCTAGCATGATGTTCTTCTTGTATCATAACAGCTTGTTGGGTTATAGCTTGTATTGCTGCTATTCCGTGTTGAGTTATTTCACGTATAGCCTTTATTTCATCTTCTATTATTTTTTCTCTGTCGTGTGTTTCTGTTAAACGAAACCCTTCTATCATACGTATTGCTTCTGTAGAGCTTGCTTGTAAAGATAGTATGTGCCTTAAAGAAGCGTCAACTGCGAGTGTTATATCGGTTCTGTCAATGGTTTCGTTTTATTAAGTTTAACATTGTCATGACTTTTTTCCATTATGTTTTTTATTGTTATTTAATATCTATTGATATCTATAGTGATATGTATAGTTAGGTAATAATAATTAAAAAAAGTTCAATGTGGATTTGTTTTGTAAAGTTAAATCAATTTAAGTTAACTAATAAGTGTATAGTGTTCTTGTTTTTATTTTGTGGAAATGTATACATAAAATGTTTAACAACAAATATAAATAACACAATGAAAAATTATTAAAGATTATTATTGAAAATATTTTTAATAATAAATACCTTTGTTAAATAGGTGTTATGCATAAATAAGGATGTGCAACAATAATGAACTATTAGGTTAGGTGTAGCGTCTACATGGTTTATATAGTATAAAAATTTGAGTGCGTTAAAATAACAACAATGTGAATAAGTAACAAAAAAGTATAGTTGGAGTTTTGTATGTTACAAATAAAAAGTCAAGTAAATTTTAAACAGTGGGATGGTCGTGATCTTAAACTGGCTGAAGTGGTTATTGCTCCTGATGGTGCATGTGGTTTTAGATGTATAGTTGCCGCTGATAAGATAATAAAAGATCCCAAATTTGATCCTAATGCAATGACTAATGAACAGGTGCGGGCAAGTGTAAAAAACAAAATATTAGAAGCTACAAATAGTGCAAATGTTGGTGAAGAAACGAAGCAATCTATTTTGACGTCATGTTTAGATACAATTTTGGATGCTGCAAATAATAAAGATTCAATAACATACTATAAAAAACTTCCATTCGAAATTCGCAGCAGATGTGAAGAATTAAATCAAAAAAGTAAAACATGTGCAGAATTACTTAACACGCAGGTTGAGGTTGTTAAACAACGATTACAATTGGCTGGTGTGGATCATGAGTTTATTGAGAAAGTATCGCGACAAAGCATAGTAGATGGAAAAATCTTAGCAAATAAAGGCGAGATATTTACCGTAAAAGAACAAATAGAAATTGAAAATACGCTTATAATGGCAGAAGCTGAGTTAGCCCAAAATGATATAGATCAACTATCTTTCATGAAAAATAATATTGGAATATTTCTGGAGTGTTTTGTTGAACAAGCAGATTATTATCTTCCTACTCTTTTAATGCCTGCGATTTCTAAAGCATATGGATATGAAATAAGAGTTTGGGGTCAAGTTCCTGATAAAGCATACGCTACTCCAGGGGCATTAGAAAATTGCCCAGCTGATAAACTTATAAAGATGTATCATGTAGGAGGAAATCATTATAATTTATTGCTAGATGTGGAGTTTGAACCAGTAAAACAAGCTATTGTAGCAGCAGAAAAAGAAGCAGCAGAACTTAAGGCAGCAAAAGAAAAAGTAGCAGAACCTAAAGGAGAGACAAGTAAAGGTGCGTCACCGCCACCTCCGCCACCACCAGCAATGCCTATGAAACTAGCGAATGGTGCGCCACCGCCACCACCACCAATGCCTGTAAAACTAGCGAATGGTGCGCCACCACCAGTTAAAGGTGCAGCGATTTCACCAGCACTCATTATTATTAATCAGAGCATAACTGAAAAAATTGCGGCTAGAGATAAGAAAATAAAACAATCAGTTTCTGGATTTTTTACTAAGGAAAAGAGACAAAAATTAGCAGTGTTAATGAAAGAAAATAAAATCAGTACTGTTATTGCCATGCTTAAAGCATTTTATTCTGGGTTATATGAGCAAATTATGACTGATGATACAATGCACATGTGTTCTTCTCTATTGTATGATAAAGATTTTTATACAAAAGGAGCACCTCCATATACTCCTGGAAATGAAGAGTCAGAAAAAAAGAGAAAAGCCTGGATAGTTGATAAATTAAAAATAAATGTAGATAAATTATTAATTAATTCTAGTATTAGCGAACAGGCAGAATATATAAATTGGAAGAGTCTTGGATTAGAAACCTCTAGTAAATATTTTGGTTCAAGTAAATCAGGGCCACTTTTTGCTGGCATATCGCGAATCGAAGAAAAAAAATTAGTTAAGAAAGAGTTTGAAAAGGTAGCGTTACAGAAGCAGGTTGAAGCATCGTTATATAAATTGATTAACGAAAGTAATGATGAACAAGTTCATGATTTAACTGTGTTGGGTCGTCATTTGTTTAATCTAGAAACAATCGATGTTCAGTGTTCTTGTTTGCAGTTAGCGGAAATTAAAGAAGTTGAAGAAGTTGCTAGAGTTGTAGAAAGCTATAAAGACTATCAAAAGCAATTTGTAAAGGGTACAGATGCTACACCACTTACCGACTATGCCTATAAACAGCTTGTAATTTTTAATGGATTGATGAAAAATTTCTTTTCGTCAACAAGTTTAATTTTACAACATGCTGAATCTTTTGATGATTTAGATAATTTTTTGAAGCTACATATTGCAGCTTTTAATTCCTTTGTTCCTTCTAAGGTAGAAGAGCTGACTAAAGAAGATTGTTACGAACGATTATTACCAGCTTTTTTCCCTGAAGAAAAAAAGATCTTGGAACATAAGTATGCTGATCAACAAGATATATTAATTGATCAATATATGCAAGAAGTATCAAATTTGGGAATAGGTAGAGATAAATTAAAAAATGTATTATCAATACTGAAAGAAGATGAAATTATTTCTATGATAAGTGGCATAGAGATACCTAAAGCAGATGCGGATATACTTTTCGCTAAAGAAGAACAAGAAGATAAAAAAGAAGAGAAGTTTGTTGGTGGTCTTAAAAAAAGTGAGAAGTTGTTGCAAACAGAATTGGTACAAACAATTAGTAATTATTGGGACCAACTATCTTTACAAGAAAAACAAAACATTCTTGCCGCTGTATTAAACAAACATGGCTCAGTAATTACAGCATTTCATCCTATCAAAGTGAATAAAGAAGAATGGAATGATTTTGTGAAAAATGAGAAAGTAATTGCACTTTGGGGTGGGTTATTAGAAGACGCGCAGATGGTTGATGCGGTACAATATCCATATGCTGCCGTAAACAAGATTATTTTAAATATAAAGGATTTATACTGTAAGGAAATAGAGCAAAAATTTAAGGATCCTAAGTATGATGATGCACTTGGTACTAAACAACGTTCATTCACAACGCTACAGGAAAGATTAAAAGAATGTACAGAGCTTTTGCCAAAAAATCCTAGTAATCAGATCCTTAAAGAATATCAGATTAAATTGTTAGATCTCATAAGATTTGATATAGCAGTTAATTCATTAAAATACAAAGAAGCAAATGAAAAATATATTCTATCTAATACAGGTACACGGCAAGCACAATTGGAGTTGGAACAATACCAACGTGATCATCCAGCTAATGTTCGAAATGATAAAGATATTGAAACAATAACACAATTAAAACAGAAATTTGACAGATTAGACAGAGAGACTGTTGCTGCTCAACGAAACAGTAACAATATTTTGACAGCGGAAAAGCAAAAAGCTCAAGAGAATATATCAAAAAAATTCCTAAGTTGTCTTCCTGATATGTTTGATTCATTATCTGATATGGAAAGAAATGATTTCTTAAAGTTTTTTATTTTCATAATAGATCCTACAAGTATACAAAATAACGATTACGTACCAAACGTAATTATGGCTAAATTTGTTGATTCTATTCCTAAAGAAAAATTTGCTAAAATAATTAGTATTACTAAAACAGAACGTTATGCTCGGTGGTTATTGGCAGACGCCGCTAAGCCTGTAATGGTAGGTATGCATAAAAAAGGGAAAGATATAGAAGAAAAGGTTGTTGTAAAAGATGCAGAATGGCGTGATTTATTAAAAACAAAAGAAGGAAAATCAAAAGTAGTAGACAGTGTAATATTGAATGTAATGGCGAATCAAGGAGGATTTTTTAATAAGCATCAAAAATTATTAAGAAGCGTTGTTGAAAGAAATTTGCAGAGGTTAGGGTTGTTGTTAAGTATTTCAAAAAAAGAAATAGGAAAGTTTGTAGAGGAAGAACCAGAACTTAAAGTTGAGATGAACGATTTGTTTGGAATTATAGTGGGTAACAGGCCATATTTAAAAGGATTACCTATACATACATTTTTTAGTAGTGAATCTGATCTTTCTAAAATCAAACAAGGTGTTGTGGATGACATTAAAGAAAATAAGTTAGAGTTTGATATAGATATATTTGAAAAACAAATTAGAGAATACGGTGTTGTAGCAAGCAAAGAATTAATATCTTCAATAAAAAAGTGTTGTTTGGATGAGAATTTTTATTCTAATGCTGCAAGAACCATAGATACAGATGTTGTAAAAGCTACTAAATCAATTAATATTGATTCTGCTATTACTTTCTTACAAGGGGCCTTGTCTCAGCAGAGTAAAAACTTTAATGAATTGATTGAAAAAAATATTTTGATAAAGATGGAAGAGCTTAAAAAAGAAAAATTTGATTTACAACAGGTGTCTGGTGGCCCACAAGAAATAATTGGCCATAAGAAAAAATTGCAGCATTTACTTTTAGTAAAGTCCAAACGAGACGAACTTGATGTTAAATTAATTGATATCGATAAAAAAATTGCAAATTGCAAAAGTTATATAGATAAACTCAAAACAAGTTCTGTTGTTATAGACTATTTTAGTATATTGGGAGTAAATTTGATTAGAATTTTACAAGAATTAGCTCCACATGATTCAAGTTCATGCGTTATAGCAATGGAAAAATTTGCAAAAGTATTAAAAGATAATTCCAATCAAGATTTAGTTGATGATAATGATGCAAAAAAAATTATTGCAGATATTAATAATGCAACAAGATTTCTTGTTACAGGGACTAGGGGAAATTTAAGAGAATTGATAATTAACAATTCAGGTGTACCGTTAACTTTTGTGAAAGAACTATCTGGTCAACAAGATAGAGCTCGTAAATTAGCCTATGAATGGGCTAATTTATATACAAGAATATTTTTTGGTGAAAAAATTGATGTAAAAGATATTGGTGATGGTAAAAACGCTCCAATATCCATAAATGGATTTGTTGATGTTTCTCATTTGAAACGTAGTCTTTCTACGAAAGAGTACAATAGATTGTTGCAAGCTAAATTTATAAAAGGTAGCGATCAAGAAGGTTTATATAATGTATTATGTACAGCTTTTAATAGTGATGGAGATCCCGATAAGTTTAAAGAGTTTTGTAATAACTTATTTGGTATGCAAATAGTAGGTATACGTACATTTGTAGAAAAACTTGAAGAACAAATTTTTGCTATAAATTTGGTAGAAAAAGAGGTGTTTAATGCTGATAAAAACAATTTAAGCAAAGCAATTTCTTTGTTATCTGAAGAAGAATTAAAGCAGTTATTTCAATTTTTAGTGTCAAATTCCCAAAACGAGATAGATAAAAATATGTTAAGAGATTGTTCTAAATTTATATTACAAGAAGGAGATGAAGATAAGATCCCAGCTGATATTGTTGATGGGGTAGATATAATTATCAGAAATGTTATACCAGCATTTAAAAAGGAAAATCCTAAAGGTTCTTTTGAAACTGTCATAAGACAAGAAATTTTTATAGATGTGAATGGAAATAGCATAAATAGGCAATTGGTGCGGGAGGCAGCTGTTGGTTCCAAAGAAGACGAAAAAATTACAGCTAATACGGCATTGTTGGAGAACGATAAAAAAGGCGTTAATGTAGTTCCTATCACTAAAAGAGATTTGCCACAACAAGAATTATCTTGTTTCCAACAAGAAGAAGTTAATAAATTATTGATAAAATTTATGGATAGATTTGAATGGATGTTGCCGCAAGGAGATCCATTGTTGATAACCAAGGTTTCGGTATTGTCATTGGCCATTATGATTAATTTAATGACGGATGAAAATGTCGCACTGTTAACTGCTTCTGTAGATCCAAATGCTAAAGAAGCTAAAGCCCTATTGATTGAAGCAAAAAATATTATTCAAACAGGAAAAGTGAAAGATTTTTGTCAATTATTAAATTTAAATGGAAATAAAAAATTAATATCTAAAGCAATTTCGCTTGTGGCTAAAGAGTCGTTAGTTCATAATTTTGATATTATTCAACAAACATGTACAGAAGCTGTTTTAAATAAGTCATTTCCTAAAGAACAACAAGATGAAATGTTTGGCAAATTATTAGCATCTAAATTTTATTGTTCGTTGGTGGATGTTTATGTTGCTGGTGATGATGCTTCTAATGCCGAAACACAATTAAATGATGCAATATTCGTAGAGCAAAATATTACCTTAGAAGAGATGTTTTTATCTCAAATTAATGGTAAATATTTAGAAAAAATTGGGATGGAAAAATCCGAAACTGAAAATAGAAGGAAAGAAACGGCAAAAGAAGAAAATGCTGAAACAAGCAATAGAATGAAATTGCATGCAAGCGTTAAAAGTGCGTTTAATCAGGCTGAAGAAACAGTTGCACAAATTATAAAAAAATTAAATATAGAAGATAAACTAAGAGAAATTGCAGATATAGAAATTCTTAGGACAGAAGAAAGAGAAACTCTTTTGGAATCAACTGTTAGTGAATGCAATAAGTTATCTAAAACTATTGATGCTGTATTAGTAAATCCAAGTATAATTTTATCTGAAAAAGACACAAAAAGTCTAAATGAATTTAAAGAAAATCTTAATAATACTATAGATGAGCAAATGAAAATTATAAATTCTCAAAAAGAATTTCAACAAACATTGACTGCTGATTGTGATGCTAAAATTCTTGACTTAGATAAGCAAAAATCTAATTTGATGAGCAAATTATTAGCCAGGTGCCATTCTGTTTGGAAGGATCTTTTAGATGATAAAAAAATGAAATCAATGTCACCAGAAAATAAGCAAAAAGCTTATGATATTTCGAAAGAGACAGTTTATACAGAAAAGTGTGAAGCCGCTATCAAAGTTCAAGAAGGTGAATGGAAAGATATATTGATTAAATTTGAAGCAGATCATAATAACAAAGTATATAAAAACTCATGTTTGGCTAGCCAACATGTTGGGAATGCTAGAGACCTTATAAAAAAATCTAGTGATGGTTTGAAAGAGATCATAAATGAACTTGGTAAAAATGCTCAGGATGCTTTAGAAAAAATAGAACAAGAAAATGCTAAGTTGGCTGCAGACAATAATATAGCAAAAATAGCTGAAGCACATCAAAAAATAGAAAAAGCTAAAAGAGAACATGAATTGATAATCAAGAAACAAAACGAAGAACATGACAAACGAATACAAGCCCAAGAGAAATTGTTAAAAAAACAGGAAGAAGCAATGAATGAGAAGGAAATATTTTTTGAGGAAAGTAAGGGGCGTGTTGCTGTAGAATTTTCTGCAAATGAAGATATAAGCAGGATGATAGATGATTTTAGAGCTAAAGCTTTAACATTTGCTAAACAAAACAATGAACAGCTAGTTCAACAAAATGAAGAACAACTACTGCAGAGTAAAGGAACTCAGTTATTTAATACTGGCAATATTAATCGTTGGCTTGGAGAATTAGAAAAGAATCCAAATGCTTTTGGTAAGTTAATCGATGAAAAAGAATTTTCTGATGCATTGGAGGAACATATAGTTCCAAAAGATAGGAGTAGTCTTGCACTTATAGGACAAAGGTTTGGATTGCGCGCTGATAGGCAGATAATAGTTAATTATTTAGTAGAAAAGTATAAAACTATATTGCAAACATGGCAGAAACAAAATTCAGACAAACCAGCAGCGCCAGGTAAACCACCAGGTCAATAGTGGAAATATATAAGAAAAAATTATATATTTCCGTGGTTATATGGTTAGAGTTTGAACTGTTGTTACAATTATATAATTAGAAAACATAATTTAATCCTATAGAGGTATAGTACGAATTTTTTAGTTTTATTAATAAGGTTTGCTGACCAGCCAATTGCAGAGGTACGGCAGTGATTTTTTTAGCACTTAAATTAGAGGTCTTTTCGAATCCATAAGTTATCTTAAAGCTTAAGCCGTTGATTTTAGGAATAAAAAAATTTGCTGCTATAAAGAATTTAGGGACTACTTTTTTATCTGAATTCATGGTTTCTGACGTAATTCTATTGTTAATCGGGTCTGCTTGACCTGCAAATTCAGTATGTGACATTCTGCACTTTAACATTGCTATCCCAGCAAATAATGATAATTGCGTTGGAATTGATTCTTGCCAAAAAGCATTAGTATTAGTAGATATTCCTATAAATTCACCAGAAATTTTTGCTGATGAAGAAAATCTTGCTGCAACACCACCTGTATCTACGCCTAACCAATTTTCATTATCAATATATGTTTTACTTGTTTTCCTACTGTCGCTCGTCTCAAACCCAGCCTGCACCCCCAAATGCTCCAATATTTGTAAAGACATATAAGGACTAATATGGTTATAGTGACGAGCAAAATGGTCTTTACCGTACAGTTCTTGGAATTGCATGGATCTAATCCCAACATCTACCCCAAACGATGGCTTTAGCATAAATTCTGTAGCACAACTAACAGCAGGCACACAACTTAATGCAGAAGTTGCAGTTAATATGCTAGCGAATTTTGTAAATGCCTTAGTAGTTTGAGTTTTAAGTGTCATGGTGTGTCAATCCTTTTATTTTATATAAATATATCTATATGTATAATTTTTTATATAGAATATATGTTTTTTTAATTATTTATTATTAAAGTTATTATCTAAGAGTAAGTTTAAAATAAAATATGTATGTATACAAATATTTATGTATTTAGCATACAGTATATTTATATACTAAAATATTAGACACTAGTTGTACACCAAGAATTATACTAAGGGACTAATTATATTAGGGAAGATATATTTGTATGCCAAGGTGTTTGGTAGTATTTGATATCGATGGAGTTCTTTGTTGGATGATGAATAACCATGCAGCAAATTTATATCAATTTACAATTATTCATCCTGAGTGTCCTTTAATTATTTATAGCACTGCTGATACTTCTTATCCTCATTGTTTTGCTCCATATTTGGATGTATTAATGGAATATTTAATTAGCTTTGGAAGCCGTATAGTATTTTTTAGTGCTGGCCATCAAAGTCGTAATGATGATCTTATCGAAAGACTATTAATTCAATTGTTTGGTAAAGAGCGCTATGAAGAATTAAAACTGTCTGGTCAGTTTGAAATTTTTTCTGCACATCAAATGAGGGCAGCTAATCATGAATTGGGGGAAGTAGGTAGTTACGTTAAAGATCTAAGTGTAGTGTTAAAAGATCAAGAAGAAATAGCTAATAGTATATTAATAGAAGATCAACCAAACAATGCAGCACATGATCAACAGCCGTGCATCATGGTAGATTTAAAAACGTGGGATACGTTGTTGCCAAATAATTTAGAACAATGTTTTGCTAAAAATAATGTTTATTATTTGCTAGGAATTTTTAGTAATTATTTTAATCTTAGGGGTGATTTACCGCCATTAAGATTATGGATAGAGGATTTTTTTAAAGAGAAAGTAAGCGATGGACATTTTTTGGGAAGATTTTATATGCCACACAAATATGATCAATTTGTGATTGATATGATTGATTGTGGTTTAGAAGAAGTGAGGAAACGTCATTCAAACGCTATGCTTTATGGTTTCTTGGATAATACTTCTTCTGACGATGAGTATGATTTTAATAGGAGTCCTCATCGTAGAACTTACGGAATCAGGCCAGGTGTTTAGTAATAATGTCTTGGCACCGCTTCTTGGTGCCTAGTAGTGTTACCGTTCACGTGGTTCAGTATTTTTTAAATTTATGAAGCATCCTGAAAGAATAGAACTCACTGTTAATCTATGAACGCTCTGAATGGTGCGTAATAAATTTAAAAAATACTGAACCACGTGAACGAATACCTGGTAGTTAAGCCGTATATTTTAAGCTGGATTAACTGAAACTAGCTCAATATCAAAAACTAACACTGAATTTGGCTCAATCATGGCTCCAGCGCCTTCTGTGCCATATGCTAGTTCTGATGGTACAAAAATCTTCCATTTAGCATTTGGTTTCATAAGAACTAAAGCTTCTTGCCAGCCTTTAATAAGTGATTTTAATTCAAATACTGCAGGCTCTTTCCTGTTGTAAGAACTATCAAATTCCGTACCATTTAATAAAGTACCACGATATTGCACATGAACCTTATCGTTAAGATGCGGAGATTTGCCTGCTTGGTCGCCCACATTTATGACTTGGTATTGCAGGCCATTTTTCAGTTCATAAACATTTTTATTTTTTTTATTTTGTGCTAAAAATTCTTGTCCATGTTTTAAGTTAATTGATGATGTTTTTTTTAAAGTTTGTTTGTGTAATTCTTGTTGTTTATTTCTTATATCTGTTAATGTTTTTATGATCTGCTCCTGACTAACTTGCTGTTTATTGTTAATAGTATCTTTTATTCCTTGAATAAAAGTATCTGAATTTATTTTTATTCCAGATTTTACTTGACTTTTAATATGTTCCCCAGCTATACACCCGAGACTGTAAGACATCTGATCATCTTCATTTGTTAAATCAAGGGCCGTTGCATTTATACCGAACATTATTAAAGGTAACGATAATAATTTTTTTAACATTGGCATTCCCTAACATTTAATATGAACAATATTAAAATACTATAGTACAATCCAGAAATCCATAAAATTTAATAATTGACCTTTATGGTACGGCTCTTGTATCATTTGTGACTGCGGGGTATAGCGCAGCCTGGTAGCGCATCTGCTTTGGGAGCAGGGTGTCGGGGGTTCAAATCCCTCTACCCCGAGTAAAGATTTTGTTAGTTAGTTTTATATTAGAGCGCCCGTAGCTCAATTGGATAGAGCACCGGCCTTCTAAGCCGGCGGTTGTAGGTTCGATCCCTGTCGGGCGCACCAGATGTTATATAATAAACGGTTTAGTGGTGATCGTAGCTCAGTTGGTAGAGCCCTGGATTGTGATTCCAGTTGTCGGGGGTTCGAGCCCCCTCGTTCACCCCATGTTTGAAGAGTTGATTACCTCACCCCGGCCCTCTCCATAAATGGAGAGGGAGAAGTTGTGAGAAGAGTTGAATTAGACGGGCCGTTAGCTCAGTTGGTAGAGCTGCTGACTCTTAATCAGTAGGTCGTAGGTTCAAATCCTACACGGCCCATAATAAAGGCGAAAGTGGCGAAATTGGTATACGCACTGGATTTAGGTTCCAGCGGGGAAACCTGTGAGAGTTCGAGTCTCTCCTTTCGCACCAGATTAATTTTTTAGAGGATCCGCCTTTCCACATAGGGGGGGGGATATAGGAGGAGAGGTGCAAATATCTGTAGAAAAAGTTAGCAATTTAGGTAGAAAAATTAATGTTGCCATTCCGGCTACTAAAATTAATGATGTTGTATCTAATAAAATAAAAAAACTTACCAAACAAGTAAAAATAAACGGTTTTCGTGCAGGTCATGTGCCACCTAAATTAATTAATGAGAAATATGGTAGTTCAATACGTCAAGAAGCTTTAAGTGAATGCATGGATTCAGCTCTTAATCAAGCGATTTCTGAGCATGAACTATTTCCAGTTGGAGAAATAAAATTAGAAAATATAATTGATGATTCAAATACTAATGTAGAATGTGTATTTGTTTTAGAGGTTTATCCAGAAGTTCATTTTAATGAATTTACAAGTTTACAAATTAAAACCCCAAAAGTTACAGTTACAGAAAAAGATATAGACAATAGTTTATTAATTGTGCGTGAACAGTTTGGTAAACGAGTAGCAGTCGACAGAAGTGCTAAAAAGGGTGATATATTAACTGTTGATTATAATGGATTTGTTGATGGTAAAGAATTTCCAGGCGGTGTTGGTAAAGATAGTCAAGTTGAGATTGGTAGTGAACTATTTATAGATGGATTTGAATCAGGGTTAATTGGAACAAAATCTGGTACTACAATAGAATTGAAATTACAATTTCCAGAAGGATATGCAGAACAATCTTTGGCTGGTAAGCCAGTAATTTTTAATATTGATATAAAAAAAACAGAAGAAAAACAATTAGCAGAAATAAATGAAGAGCTCGCTAAATCTTTAAATATTAAGGATGGTGATGTTTCTAAAATTCGATCTACTGTAGCATCTAATATGGAAAAATATATTAAACAATTAACTGCAGAAAAAGAACGAGAACAAACAATTGATTTGTTGTTAAAAACTTACTCAATTGATTTACCTAATAAATTAGTTTTAGAAGAACAACAGCAACTAGAAACAATGTTTAAACAGCGTAATCAAGAACAAGGTGTGCATATTAAAGAAATAAGTGAACCAGTTTTAGCAGAACTTAACTTACAGGCTCGTAAAAATGTTCATTTATCATTATTATTAAGAGAAGTCATTAAACACAACAATTTGAAGGCAGATCCACAAGTTTTACAACAAAAGCTTAAAGAATTTGATGTCTTATTTAAAAATGCGCCAAATACCAAGTATTATAAAAACATGTATGCTAATATAAAAAATTCAATTATAAACTCTACTTTAACTAATGTAGCATTAGAGTTTATAATGGCTAAAGTAACTAGATTGGAAGAATTACTAAGCTTTGAAGAATTAAATAAAGCTAATTAATTATTATTTAATTAAACAATAAAACAGGGAGAGCATGTGGGACATTTAATTAACAATACTTTAGTACCAATGGTGATTGAACAGTCAAATCGTGGTGAGCGTGCATATGATATTTATTCTAGGTTGCTTAAAGAAAGAGTAATTTTTTTGGTTGGTCAAGTAGAAGAACATATGGCTAATTTAGTGGTTGCTCAATTATTGTTTTTGGAATCAGAAAATCCAGACAAGGATATATCTTTATATATAAATTCTCCTGGAGGCGTGGTTACTGCTGGTATGGCTATTTATGATACTATGCAATTTATTAAACCACATGTTAGTACTTTGTGTATTGGGCAAGCTTGTAGTATGGGGGCATTGTTACTATTGGGTGGAGCTAAAAATAAGCGTTATGCTTTACCAAATTCTAGAGTTATGTTGCATCAGCCATTAGGTGGTTTTCAGGGACAAGCTAGTGATATAGAAATTCATACTAAAGAAATTTTATCGCTCAAAAAAAGATTGAATGAAATTTGTGCTAAGCATACTGGTCAAGATTTAAAAAGAATTGAAAAAGATACCGATCGAGATCATTTTATGGGTGCAAATGAAGCTAAACAATATGGTGTTGTAGATTCGGTATTAGAAAGTAGGTAGCTGTAAGGTAGTTATAAAAATAAAAAATGGCAACTATTTTTAGATAAAGACTTGCAAACTAATATAAATGGACCCATCTTATTAATAGGCGCATTTTTTTATAGGGGTATTGTTATGGTTGATAAAAAAGAACGAGGTAGTTCAATCAAGTTATTGTATTGTTCTTTTTGTGGTAAAAGCCAACACGAAGTAAAAAAGCTTATAGCTGGGCCATCTGTATTCATTTGTGACGAATGTGTTGAATTATGTAATGATATAATTTGCGAAGAAGTACCAGAAGATCTATCAGAACAAGGTACTAAAAAAGGTGTATTATATACACCAAAAGAAATTTTAGAGGTCTTAAATCAATATGTAATTGGCCAGGGATCAGCTAAGAAAATTTTAGCAGTTGCTGTGTATAATCATTATAAAAAATTGCAGCTGGTTAAAACTAAAGCATCGTTAACAGACTATGATGACGTTGAATTAGGTAAAAGTAATATTTTATTAATTGGTCCAACAGGTTCTGGTAAAACATTATTGGCTGAAACATTGGCTAGATTGTTAGATGTTCCTTTTGCTATTGCTGATGCTACTACTTTAACTGAAGCGGGTTATGTTGGAGAAGATGTTGAAAACATTATCCAAAAATTATTGCAAAAATGTGATTATGATGTCGATAAAGCACAAACAGGTATTGTTTATATAGATGAAATAGATAAAATTTGCCGAAAATCAGAGAATCCATCTATAACTAGGGATGTATCTGGAGAAGGTGTTCAGCAAGCATTGCTAAAACTTATAGAAGGTACGATCGCATCTGTACCGCCACAAGGTGGGCGTAAACATCCTCAACAGGAGTTTATTCAAGTAGATACGTCTAAGATTTTATTTATCTGTGGTGGAGCTTTCGCAGGTTTAGATAAAATTATCTTACAGCGTACTAATAAAGGTGGCATAGGATTTTCTGCTGATATTAGTTCCAAAACACAAGAAAGTGATATTTTACATAAATTCATTCATGAAGTAGAAACTCAAGATTTAATTAAATATGGTTTGATTCCAGAATTTGTAGGTAGGTTACCCATAGTTGCAACTTTGGATGAATTAGATGAGGCAGCATTAATTGATATTTTAATTAAACCAAAAAATTCATTAGTTAAGCAATATAAAAAGTTGTTTAAGATGGAAAATATTGAGGTGGAATTTAAAGAAGATGCATTGCATTTGGTTGCTAAAAAAGCTATGCAGCGTAAATCTGGTGCTAGGGGATTGCGTTCAATTTTAGAAAAGATATTACTTAATACTATGTACGAATTACCATCTATAGAAAACGTTAGTAAAGTACTAATAGATGTATCTGTTATTGAAGGTACATCTGAACCAATTTTAATCTTTGATAATCAGCATAAAAATGCTGTTAATATAGATCCAATAGATGTGCATAGCTGCGATCCTGCTGCTATAAACGTTGCTAATAAAACTAAACGAGGTTAATCAAAAAATAGATGACTGAACAAGTAGGACCACCATCAGAGATCACCATTAATTTAGAAACTATGCCGATGCTGGCATTAAGGGATGTGGTTATATACCCGCATATGGTTATACCATTATTTATTGGTAGAGATAAATCTGTTAAAGCTCTAGAAGAAGCCATGAATGGCAATAAGCGTATTTTATTAGTAGCACAAAAAGAAGCATCTTATGATAATCCAACTATTGATAATTTATATCAAATTGGCACCGTATCTACAGTATTACAATTATTAAAACTTCCAGATGCGACAATTAAAGTATTAGTTGAAGGAATTCAGCGTGGTAGAGTAATTAATTGTACAAAAACTGAACCATTTTTTGTAGCTGATGTAGCAGCTATTGATACCCAAGTTGTAGTTGATCAAGAATTAGAGATATTGGTTAGATCTTTGGTTGCTCAATTTGAACATTATGTAAAATTAAATAAGCGTTTACCGGCAGAAATAATTACTTCTTTATTAAATATTAATGATCCAATTCGTTTAGTAGATACTATTGCTGCTCATTTATTAACCAAGGTTAATGAAAAACAAACAGTATTAGAATTAGAGCAATTATCAGCTCGTATTGAATATTTAATTGGAGTCATGAAGACTGAATTAGATGTTTTAAAAATAAAACGTAAAATAGAATTTAATGTTAAAAAACAAATGGAGAAAAGCCAACGTCAATATTATTTGAATGAAGAAATGAAGGCTATTCAAAAAGAATTAGGCGAAATGGATGAAGTTACTGGTAATGAAATTGAAGATCTACGTAGAAAAATTATAAAGTCAAAAATGACTGTAGAAGCTAAATCCAAGGCTACCAACGAATTAAATAAGTTAAAATTAATGCCAGCCATGTCGGCAGAAGCTACGGTATGTAGAAATTATATTGATTGTTTATTAAATATACCATGGAAACGTAGTACTAAATTAAGTAACGATTTAATTTATGCACAAGATGTTTTGGAAGCAGATCATTATGGTTTAGAAAAAGTTAAAGAACGCATTGTCGAATATTTAGCTGTGCAAATGAGAGTTAAAAAATCTCAAGGACCAGTAATTTGTTTGGTAGGACCTCCTGGAGTTGGTAAAACTTCGTTAGGAGAGTCAATTGCACGTGCTATTAAAAGAAGATTTTTAAGGGTCTCGTTGGGAGGGGTGCGTGATGAAGCGGAAATTCGTGGTCATAGGCGTACTTATATCGGTGCTATGCCAGGCAAGATTATTCAAAAAGTCAGCAAATCAAAGGTAAATAATCCATTATTTTTATTAGATGAGATAGATAAAATGTCATCGGATTTTCGTGGTGATCCAGCATCAGCATTATTGGAAGTATTAGATTCTGAGCAAAATAATGCATTTAGTGATCATTATTTAGAGGTAGATTATGATTTATCAAAAGTGATGTTTATAGCAACAGCTAATTCTTTAAATATCCCGCATGCTTTATTAGATCGAATGGAAATAATTTGGATTGCTGGGTATACCGAGGACGAAAAACTAAATATTGCTGTTAAGTATTTATTACCAAAACAAATAACGGCTGCTGGCTTAAAAGATCATGAATTGCAAGTTACTGATCAAGCAATAATGGAAATAATTCGTTATTACACCAGAGAAGCTGGAGTGCGTAGCTTAGAACGTGAAGTTGCTAAATTGTGTCGTAAAATTGTTAAACTGTTATTGTCTAATCCTGATGTTACCAGTTATCAAATAGATGCTACTGGTTTAGAAGAACATTTAGGAGTGCGACGGTATCGTTTTGGCCAAGTAGAACCAACAACCCCTGGACACAAGAAAGATTGGGTTGGTCAAGTTATAGGCTTAGCATGGACTGAGGTTGGTGGTGAGATTTTAACTATAGAAGCTGCTGCAGTTAAAGGTGATGGTAAAGTTATACGTACCGGAAAACTTGGTGAAGTTATGCAAGAATCTATTCAAGCTGCTATGACAGTTGTACGTAGCCGAGCTGCTTCTTTGGGTATAGCTGATGATTTTTATAAAAAACATGATGTGCATATTCATGTTCCAGAAGGAGCCACTCCTAAAGATGGTCCATCTGCTGGGATTGCCATGTGTACGGCGTTAGTTTCGTTGTTTAGTAATATTCCTGTTAGAAAAGATGTAGCAATGACTGGTGAAATAACTTTACGTGGTAAAGTTTTGCCAATTGGTGGTTTAAAAGAAAAATTATTGGCAGCTAGAAGAGCTGGGATCACAACAGTTATTATCCCAGAAGAAAATGTGAGTGATTTGAAAGAAATTCCAGAAAATATTTATCAGGGTTTAAAAATTCATCCGGTTAATTGGATTGATCAAGTTTTAGACATTGCTTTAGAATCCACCCCCAAACCAGCTGGATTAAATAAAAAGAAAAAATCTATTAAAAAATCTATTAGTACCAAACCAGCTGTTGCGGTACGTAAAAATCGTCGTAAAGGTGTCGAAATAATTAGTCGGCATTAATATATTTATTGTGTTCGTTCACGTGGTTCAGTATTTTTTAAACTTATGAAGCACCATTCAGAGCGTTAATAGATTAACAGTGAGTTCTATTCTTTCAGGATGCTTCATAAATTTAAAAAATACTGAACCACGTGAACAGTAACTATTTATTAAGATCAATTTACTTCGGCCAAATTATTATAAGTTTTATGAAGATGATTTTCGATCCCAATCTCTAAATTAATAAAATGATTTAAGCCAAACGCAAAACCAAAACTTAAAGGAGTGGCAATGATCAGTAAAGCATAATTGCCAAAATATTTTGTTAAATACACCAATCCAAATGATACAATGACATACATAAATGCTCTTGATATTGCATGAATTAAGCTGGTATAAGTAAAACGCTTAAATATCGGAAAATGTTTATAAAGAATAGAACCGCCTGGCATATCATCAAACGCAAAAAACACAGCAAATGTCTGTATCAGCCCTAATTGAAATGGAGTGTTTATATTACTTAGTAAATATGGTGATGATAAAAGAAATAAGAAAAAGACTATTAGTTTAGTTTTTAATATTTTTAGTGGATATATTTTATAACTTAAAATAGCTAACACTATAAGTCCAACGAGATCTAATATAGAAATAATAAAATTATGAGATATAACTTGTTCTGGAGTAAAACCAAAAGAATCTTTCAATAGGTTGCCACAATGAATATATGCAAAATAAAAACAAATTGGTCGCGTACATTGCATAAAAAAATATACCAGCATGGTTTTTAAATTTACTTTTTCTTGAACCATTAAATTATTTTTTAATATTTGGTTGCTTTGATTTTTGGTATAACCAAGACCAACTGTTTCAAAAGTTTTTTTGATCCTGCGATTAGCATCTACAAATTCAGGAGTTTCTTTAAGGGCAGTTCTGGCGACAGAACCAACTAAAGCGATCCCAGCACCAAATATAAAAACAATGCGCCAATTTAATTGTAGAGAAGTAATCATAGTAGCTATTCCTAAAGCAGCCATAGTTCCTACAGCTGTATATACGGTTAGCATTGCTACAAGAGGATATTGTACTGGTGGTTTAGTAGTTTCCGTTAAATAAAGCTCTGCTCCAGTGCTTTCTCCGGTACATGCCATACCTTGAATAATCCTGCAAAATGTGAGCATTACAGTAGCTGTGATACCGATTTGTTCATATGTTGGCAAAATTGCCATGGTAAAACAAGATACTGCCATTATAAAAATAGTAATAATTACTGTTGATTTGCGTCCTATTCGATCTCCTATCCATCCAAACAGCAAAGCTCCTATAGGCCTAAAAAAATATGTTGTACTAAAACTAAATGCCGCAATAAGAGAAGATACGTGGGGATCAGTTTTTGGAAAAAACAATGTATTTAAGATTACAGCCATGTGAACGTACAACATGATATCAAAATATTCTAGAAAGGTACCTATGGATAATAAAGCCATTGCCTCTCTTTGTTCAGGTTTTAATGATGAAAATGTCTCTATATTGTTGCTCAATCTAATTATTCCTTATAAATAAGCACCGTATACACTCAGACAATTTTATATATAAACTTAATCCAATCTCAGTTTTTATTCTATCTGTAAATGACAAAAAAGATCAAGCTTTTTTTATCTAATGCTTGAGTGATTATTGTAAAACTAAAATAGCATCAGTTACAGTATTTGCAATGGATGTAAAGTCCTGATCATTGGATAGTTGTTCTGATACATACATATCAGCAGAACTGCCACCATCTAAATTGATTGCATCTTTACATTGTAAAACTTGCATGGCATCCGCGAGTGCTGGTATGGTCATGTTTTTGGTTGAAACAAATTTCCAAAAACCATTATCTAAAATGCAAATTGCAGTTCTAGCATGAGGGTTATTGATAAAATATGAAGCTATTTTTTCTTCCGAATAATCGGATAATACATTATGATCTTTAATTAAAACCGGAGCACCACTAGTTATAAAATCAACAGTTTTCCATAATTCTTTAGTATCTGGTTCTAATTGAGGACTAATATCTACAAAAACCTTAGCAGACTCTAGTTCAGCTAAAGGAAATTTTGCAGTTCGTAATTCATTATGAATATTATAGATATAAGTTGATTTATCATTTTCTTTTATTAAAAAATTTTGTTCATCAATGGTATTTAAATTTGCAAAATCAGGATAAATATTTGAGTATACAATTAATTTATTATGTGGATTAACATTGTAGTGAGGGTTGAAATAATAAACTGGTAATTTTATTTCATCAATTTGTACAGAAGTTTTAGTTTTTAATCGATCTATTAGTACTAAATTACCGTTTGCTTGCCAGCCTATAGATGCTCTTGATTGATAGGCAATACCGTGCCAAATATTTGCAACTTTCAGTAATCCAGCAGGAACAAAAAGATTATTATCAACTTCTCTAAAAAATCCCCCATTAATACCAACTAAGGCATTATATTTAAGTGCCATGTTGGTTACGTGAGCTACATTTTTATGAATTGTATTAGCAGTTGTATTTATAATTTTATATTTATTTGGATTTATGGTTACAGTATGGACTAATTGTTGTTTAATAATATGAGTTTGATAATAACAATCGATAGAATTAATCGAATTATTTGATGATGTGGCTATAACTTTTGGGTGCAGAAAACATAACAATATCAATAGCAATTTTGTATGTGTGTTATTTAGCATAGTATTATTTGTTATCACTTATATATTGTAAGTAAAAACTTAGACTAAATCCATTTCAATATATAAATCTAATACTTATTTAATCTAATTTTACCAATTGACGTTTTCCACCCCAATTACCACACGGTCCAGAAAAAACGCCAGGACATTTATTTCCACAATTTAAGCATAATCCATGATTAGATAAATTGTACTGCAATACAGTATGCCAATCCCTCTTAATTAAAAGATTGTTACATTTAGAACAGTAGGTGCTACTACCATCTGGATCATGTACGTTACCTGTATACACATAATTTAGTCCATGCAATTTAGCAATATTTCTTGCTCGAGTAAGGGTTATAGTAGGAGTAGAAGGTTTATCCATCATTTTCCAACTAGGGTGAAATGCAGTAAAATGTAATGGTACGTCTGGTCCTAAATTTTGCATAATCCATTTGCTCATTTGTTCGATTTCTTGATTGGAATCATTTTCTTCTGGAATTAATAATGTAGTAATTTCTAACCAAACATTAGTCTCATGTTTTAAATATACTAAAGTATCTAAAATATCGTTTAAGTGCGATCCTGTTATATTGTAATAAAATTTTTCGGTAAACGCTTTTAGATCAATGTTAGCTGCATCTATATGATTATAAAGTTCTTTGCGTGGTATAGGGCATATATAGCCTGCAGAGACGGATACGGTTTTGATATCTAATTTGTGGCATTCTATGGCAGTATCGATAGCATATTCCATAAATGGTACTGGATCATTATAAGTAAAGGCTATACTAGGACAATTTAATTTTTTAGCAGCAATAGCAATAGTTTGAGGAAAAGCTTCGTTGGATAGAGTATCTACTTCTTTAGACTTACTAATATCTGAATTTTGACAAAATTTACAAGCTAAATTACACCCTGCTGTACCAAACGATAATACTGAAGTGCCTGGTAGGAAGTGATTTAATGGTTTTTTTTCGATAGGATCTATGCAATAACCACTAGATCGACCATATGTGGTTGAAATTATCTCATCATTTAATCTAGCTCTAATGAAGCATAATCCACGTTGACCTTCATGTAATTTACAGGCACGCGGACATACATCACATTGGATCCTATTATCATCTAATTTATGCCAATATTTAGTAGACTTGTTATATTTAGAATATTCTAGTTTATCTGTCATATATTTACCGTATATTATAGATTTTTTAAAAACCTAAAGCTTATTTGTGTTAAATATTTGTATTAAATATAGGTGTATATAAATATTTTATTAAGTTTATCAATTAATATAAAGTCTATAATATAAATATAGGGTGAAAAATATGGGTTTTTCTAAACAACCAAATGTTGCTGGAACTTTTTATCCAGCAAAACAATTAACATTACAGCAAACTGTTACCGATTTTTTAGCAGCGGTGCCTTCTGTACCCAGCAACCTACATTCTCCAAAAGCTATGATTGTCCCTCATGCAGGGTACATATATTCAGGTGCAGTAGCGGCTACTGCATATAAGCCTTTTTTGAAATTAAAACATAAAGTAAATACCATTATATTAATAGGACCTGCACACTTTGTACCATTTTTTGGTATTGCAACTACTTATGCAGATAGTTTTATTACCCCACTTGGAGCGATAGAGGTAGATCAACAAATAGTGCGTACGGCTTTACAATTAAAACAGGTTGTAGAACTAGATACAGCATTTCAAAAAGAACATTGTTTAGAGGTACAATTACCGTTTATTAGCCAAGTTTTACCTCATTGTAAAATTGTACCGTTTTTAGTTGGAAATACTAGTTATTTAGAAGTAGCTGAATTAATGAAAAAAGTATGGGGAGGATCAGAAACATTAATTATAGTAAGTTCTGATCTTAGTCATTATCATGATTATGAAACTGCAAATAAACTTGATAAAGAAACGTCTTTGGCTATAGAGAATCTTCAAGTAGAAAAAATTGGTACTAATTCGGCATGTGGAAGATTAGCTATTCAAGGATTATTACAGTGTGCTATTGATTTTAATTTAAAAGTTGTAGCGTTAGATCTTAAAAATTCTGGTGATACAGCTGGAGATAGATCAAGAGTTGTTGGTTATGGTGCCTATCATTTATGTTAGAAAATTTAAAAATAGTGCCTAATGAACAAAAAATTTTATTACAAATAGCTAGAGATGCAATTAAGTATGGTTTAGAGTATAAAACTAAACCTAAAATTTCTTTAGAAAAATACCCACAACATTTAATTCAACCAAGAGCTTGTTTTGTTACATTAGATCAAAATAAACAATTAAGAGGTTGTATTGGAACATTGCTTGCTAGAAGTCCGTTAGTGCAGGAAGTATCTGATAGTGCTTTTGCAGCAGCATTTTCAGATCCAAGGTTTCCTAAAGTAACAACCGAAGAACTAGCATCTTTACAAATCCACATTTCTATTTTAACAGTTCCAATTGCTATGCGCTTTACCTCAGAACAAGATTTATTGTTACAATTAAGGCCTAGTGTGGATGGATTGATTTTAAGAGTTGGTAATTCGTCTGGTACATTTCTACCATCTGTGTGGGAACAGTTACCAAATCCAAAAGATTTTTTAAATCATTTGAAAAATAAAGCAGGATTACCTATGGATTATTGGTCTAATCAAGTAGAAATGTTTAGATACGAAACTGAGATGTTTGGAGATATTTAATTGTGTCATCTAGTACTCGTTCGCCTAATGTGTGGCATGCACAATTATCTGGATTAATATTATTTTTTACTTGGGGTTATTCATTTTGGCCAGCAATAAAAGCCATTTTCACTATTTATAGCCAGTCTAGTTATGATCATTATGGGTTTGTATCATTCATAATTGTATTATGGTTGTTTTGGGTACATCGTAATAAAGTTGCACATTTTGATCCATCTCCAAATATTTATGGATTAATTGCAATTATTATAATTTCTATTGCGTGGCTGTTAGCTTTTTGGGGAAATTGGCTGTTCTTACAAAATGTATTGCTTGTTAGTTTATTGCCATTAATAGTGTTAGCTACGGCTGGAATACGCATCACAACAGCACTTGTTTTTCCTATTTCTTGTATGATTTTATTAATACCTGTTGGTTATTTAATAGTACCACATGTATTAAATGTTGTTTTTAAAATTTTAAACATATATTTGAAATTGATAAATTTTGGTTGGTATTTACAAGATCCTGACGAATTACACAAAGTTAAAAAGTTGTTTTTTGAGGTTGATTATTTGGTTGCAAATTTTATTTTTGTGATATCATTTAGTTATTTTAAATTAGAAAATATTTTAAATAGAATTTTGTTTATATTAAGCGGAATGATATTACCTATAGTTTTAAATCTAGTAGTGGCTAGTTTAATTTTGTCGATACAGTTTTTAGGACTTGTATTACCAAGTGTATTATATTCTTCCGTTTCAGTGATTGTATATTGTTGTGCAATATTTGTTTGTATATTAATTTTTAAAAAATCAATAATTAAAGTTAGAATTGATTTGTTGAATGTAGTGGAAAATATTCGTCCAGGTGTAGTTTTTTGGGATCCTTATGCCAAATGGTTCAAGTTAACAATGGTAGCGAGCTTTGCATTAATTATTCCATCATATGTTGCCAATAATATTTCAAACAATCCATGGATCGAAGACTATAAATTGAAATTTTTTTTAGAAGCACCATCAATTTCTGAGTGGATCGGACCAGATAATGTGTTAGCTAGTAAATGGCAACCAAAATTTTTTGGCAGTACTGCACAAATATTAGCATCTTATTCAGCTAAACAAAAAGAAGTGTTGTTGTATTCAGCCTATTATTATAAAATTTTACAAACAGGCGGTCTTATTGATTCAAATAATAAATTATATGATGATGGATATTGGACAACAACTCAAGTTGCTGGTCGCACAGTACCGTTGTTTAAAAGTAAACTAGTATTGTTAATTAATGAAGTAATATTAATCAAAGATGCTAGAAAACAATTAATTTGGTATTGGTATTATGTTGGTGATATGGTTTCTAACGACCGAGATTTTATGTATATGTTAAATGGAGTTAAAACGGTTGCAAATATGCGTGATGATGCAGGGATTATTGCTATTGCTACAGAATTTGAACCAAATACTAATATAGAGGAAGTAAGAGCAAGATTAATTTATTTTATTAATAGCATAGAACCTAAGTTAAAAAATATTATGCATCCAGAGAAGCATTCGTAGTGTTTGGGCGAGGCCTATGTAAATCACCTGTTCGCTGGACAGCTCTGATAATTTACATTGAATATATGGTTTTTTAATATATCATATATAAAATTGTCATTAAAATGTTAATTAATTAAATGGAGTTTGTATGTTGCAAGCAGCAAAAAAAATAACTATACAATCAAAAACATTTCAAAGTAGTAATGGTTTTTTATTATCACCAATTATTAATATAAATGGATTAATTTTACGAGCAGATCTTTCAATGGAACAACAAAAACCAATTAAAGAATTTTTGGAATCTAAAGGAGCGATAGTTAGTAGGGTAAAGATTGAAAATGAATTATACATTAGAGTATGTGGGGGATTTTTTAATCTTACAATATTTGAAATAAATGAATTTATACGAGAAAATGGTGCTTTAATTAAGGCGCAAACACAAGAGCTTGAACAGGTTCCATTAGCTATAAATATGCAAAATAGTTTTGTTATGCAATATGATGTACTAAAAGAACAAAAAACTGACTATAAATATACCGATGGAAAACAAGTATTAACTATGCGACCAACCCATATGATTTCAGGGCAAAATACAAATATTGTTTGTGGTAATAAAATACAAATTTCTACTTTCGTAATGATAGCTGGTAAAGATATTAAAATGTCCACAAAGCAATTGATATGTTCTGGAGCAAAATTTTCATTTGATTATGATTCAGGTGATACAGCTGCTGGTATAATTGGTATATGTTTGGCTATAAAAAATGTTGATTGTAAATTTACAGAATCTGCCCAGTTTGTAAATAATTTAGTGAATGCTGGAAACGATATGCTAATTAATGGTGATGACCAAGGGAATTTGCAGTTAGAAATGGATACCGCAATAGAGTGGCTTAATAATCCATATAACCAGTGTTTACCAATGTTTAATGCCAAGGCAAAAGTATGTAAATTGGAAAAAAGTGATTTATTAAATATCTATGAAGAATCTGAAGAACTTGATAGCAATTTAGAAAACAGTGCTAACAGATCAGCTTTATTGTATCGGTAGTAAAGTTTTTAATTAATTAAGGTCGATTATATATGTCAACTGAACAAAAAAAATTATTAAATTCATGTCCTGTTTGTAATGCAACAAATTTTACAACATCAGATATTTGTACAGTAGACGGCCCATTATTGTTATGCGAGAAATGTGGACAATTAATTAGTCAATGTACAGAAGATAGATATCACATAACAATGCAACAATTTGATAAAGAAAGAGTAACTTTGCCATTTGGAGCATCGATTAAACGTGCCTTTAGATTGCATAGTAAACGACTAGATTTGGCTAGAAAATATTGTAACAATCGACCAGCTCAGTCAATCAGATTACTAGATGTTGGGTGCTCGTCTGGTGCGTTTTTACTTAATGCAAAAATGCTTGGATTTAATGCGGAAGGAGTGGAACCAGCTAAAAAAGCTGTCGATACTGCTAAGTCTTTCAATTTAAATGTTCATCATGGATATTTAGAATCAATAAATTTTGCTGATAATACTTTTGATTTAATTACTTTGTTTGAAGTTATAGAACATTTGAATGATCCTAATCAATTATTAAAAGAATGCCATCGTATTTTAAAGCCAGATGGTATAATGATGATTGGTACAGCTAATACAGATAGTTGGACTGTTAGGTTTATGAAGCAAGAATGGGAGTATTTTAATATGGATCAGCATGGTGGCCATATTAGCTTTTTTAATTCCCATTCTATAAGAAAAATTGCTAACCTAAGTAAATTCAATGTTGAATGCATAAAGACACGTTGTGTAAAATTTTATGATAAAACCAATAAAAACAAAATTTTAAGTACAGTTACCAAAATATTTGCTGAATTACTAAATATTCCATCACAAATTTTTGGTTTTGGGCATGATATGATAGCTGTATTGCGTAAATAGCAAATATTATTTAATTTGTATTCGTTCAGGTGGTTCAGTATTTTTTAAATTTATTACGCACCATTCAGAGCGTTAATAGATTAACAGTGAGTTCTATTCTTTCAGGATGCTTCATAAATTTAAAAAATACTGAACCACCTGAACGGTAACTTTAATTTAAAGTATTACTTTTAATTTCAGGATACTCAGCTTCTTTTCCTAAAATTTCTGCTACTTGGCTTTTATCCAGTGTTTCTTTCTCTAATAATGCTTTAGCTAATTTATGTAATTTATCTTTGTTTTTCATTAATAATGTATTAGCTTTTTTATAAGCATCTTTTAAAATAAGTTTTACTTCGGCTTCTATAACTTCGTCGGAAATAAAATCTAATTCTCTATCTGCAGAATAAATCAATCCAAGTTTTTCGGAATAACCCCACTTAGTTACCATATTATGAGCTAATTTAGTGGCTGTATGTAGATCATTTTCTGCACCAGTTGTAGTATTGTTTTTACCAAAAACTAACTCTTCTGCGATCCTACCACCTAAGTTACTGGCAATTATATTTTCCAACTGTTGTTTAGAGTGCGTATGAGTGTCTTCTAATGGTTGAAAATTTGTATGCCCAAGGGATGGTCCGCGAGGTGCGATAGTCACTTTATATATAGGATTATGTTCTGGCAATAAATAGCCAACCAATGCATGACCTGCTTCATGGTAAGCTGTAATTTTTTTGTCTTTATCTGACATGATGGTAGCTTTTCTTGTGGATCCTAAAACAAAACGATCTTTTGCTACTTCAAACGACCCAAGATCAACATTAGATTTATTGTTTTTGGTAGCATCAATTGCTGCTTCGTTTACTAGGTTAGCAAGTTCTGCGCTAGAAAAACCAGTAGTTATTTTAGCTAATTTTTCTGCATTAACATTAGGATCTGTAGTAATTTTGTTTAAATATATAGAAAAAATTTCTTTTCGTTCTAATTGGGTTGGTAGTTCAAGTTTAATGTGCCGATCTAAGCGACCTGGGCGCAAAATAGCATTATCTAAAGCATCAATACGATTAGATGCTGCAACTATTAAGATCCCTTTATTAATATGATCGTTAAGGCCATCCATTTCTGTTAAAAGTTGATTAACAGCTTGAGCCGACCAGGCAGGGTTGTTTTTAGTGTGCCGCTTAAAAGCAATAGAGTCAATTTCATCAATAAAAACTACACAAGGTGCTTGCTCTCTAGCTAATTTAAATAATTCTCTAATTCTGGCAGCTCCAACCCCAACGTATTCTTCTTCAAATTGCGAACCGGAAGTTGCAATAAAGCTAACGCCAGCTTCGCCAGCCAACGCTCTTGCCAACATAGTTTTGCCTGTACCTGGTTCTCCATATAATAAAATTCCTTTAGGTGGTTTGGCACCTAAACGTTGAAAATCTCTTGGATCATTTAAAAATCGAATAAGATCACTAAGTTCATCTTTAGCTTCGTAAAGTCCAGCAACATCTGCAAAAACAGTTTTTACTTGTCTTGGATGTAGCACTTCAAAATAGCCTTGGGTAAGTTTTTTGGTCATAGCACTTTGAGCTGACAGATCCTCTGCTGTACTGTCTTGGTGTTGCTTATTTAATCTATCATTTTGCAAATACTTAATTAACACGTTAAATTGAGCGTATTTGTTAACAACGGTTACAAAGCTATAACATAGTAAAAAAATGCCAACAATTATAAAAAATTGTTTAGCAAAAAATTTAGTTTTTAAAAGTGTAGATGGTTCTGTATTTATGATTGTTGGCTCTACGGTTGTTGGTGCTGCATTGTCTAAGCTTAAATTAGCTAATTTAAGCTTAGAGTCTGTTAAAAAACGTATTACCCACATAATAAAAGACATTAAGATGATCGATAAAAAAATGTTTTCCATATACTGCATATATCTCATATAATTTAGTGCATATAAAAATTGGTTATAATACTAAATGTTAACAGGTTTTTTAGCTAGGATCAATTAATTTTCCAACAGCTCCCCAACCCCATCTGGTTTTATCTCCTTGCATTTACCCTACTATTTTTGTAAGATGCCAAGTTTAATGGCTTATCTATTTTGTTGGAGCTTCATATATAATGAAAACCTATAGTGTAAAACTGAAAGATACTGAACAACAAGCATGGTATATTATAGATGCTAAAGATGTTGTGTTAGGTAGAACAGCAACTTTGATTGCGAAAATGTTATTAGGAAAGCATAAGCCTACTTATGCACCTTATGCGGATGTTGGTGATTATGTGATAGTAATCAATGCTGGCCAAATTAAGGTTACTGGTAATAAAAGTACAGATAAAGTATATTACCGTCACTCAGGTAGACCTGGTAATTTAAAAGAAATTACTTTTGATAAATTAATTGAAAAATCTGCAGAAAAGCTTTTGAAAATAACAGTTAAAGGTATGCTGCCTAGAAATACCAGAGGTAGGAATATGCTTAAAAAACTTAAGGTATATCAAAATGCAGAGCATCCGCATGCAGCACAACAACCTATACAATTAGGGGTTTAAATTATGGCAAAAATATATTATTACGGTACTGGTCGAGATAAAACTTCAGTTGCCAGAGTCTTTATGTCAGCTGGTGTTGGCAAAGTTAAAATCAATGGTGGTAGATCTTTAGAAGAATATTTTCAGAGAGAAACATTTAGAATGATTGCTATGCAATCTTTACATGCAGTTAATATGGTTGGCCGTTTTGATTTTATAATTAATGTTAATGGCGGTGGCAATAGTGGTCAAGCTGATGCGGTAAGATTAGGAATTTCTAGAGCACTCTTAGACTTTGATGAGCAATTAAGGACAGCATTGCGTGAAGGTGGTTTTCTTACTAGAGACAAACGAAAAGTAGAACGCAAAAAGTGTGGTTTACGTAAAGCACGTAAAAAAGAACAATATTCTAAGCGTTAATCCTTAATCTTTAGTGTAAAGAGATATTTTGTATAAAATATCTCTATTAAGTTTGGAGAAGTAAGTATATGGCAATTACCAATAAACGTTCTGTTATAAGTTTATATTCTGGAGCTCGTGATCCATATAGTCATCAAGTAAGGATAGTCTTAGAAGAAAAGGGAGTTACATTTGATATTATTGATGTAGATAGTTCAGCTAAAGCTAAAGAAGAAATTGCTGAGTATAACCCTTACGGTACAGCACCTACTTTAATTGACAGAGATTTAGTTTTATATAGATCAGAAATAATTGCTGAATATATAGATGAACGGTTTCCTCACCCACCATTATTACCAGTATACCCAGTTTTAAAAGCACGTAGTAGATTAATGATTTACAGAATTAATCATGATTGGTATAGCTTAATGGAAAAAATTTTAGATCCAGAAGTACAAGAAATAACAAAAGAAAAACATAGACAAAATTTATTGGATAGTTTACTGAGTGTTACGCCGATTTTTGCAGAAAATCCTTATTTTTTAAGTGAAGAATTTTCTTTAATTGATTGTTGGATAGCGCCATTATTATGGCGTTTACCTAGAATGGGTATAAAGTTGCCAGAAACTTCTAAAGCTATTATTAATTACAAAACTAAAATTTTTGCAAGACCATCTTTTCAAGCTAGCTTAACTGATGTAGAAAGAGCTATGCGAGTATAACCATAGGAGTGTAACTATGTTAAATAAAATAAAATTAGTGTTGAATGTATTATCAGCTGCATTATTGATGTTTATTATAACAACCAATATAGCTTATGCTGATGCAGCAAACGCTGCTATGCAAGGTAGCATGAGTGGGCAAATTATTATGATGGCAGTTTTATTTGGTGCCATGTATTTTTTATTAATTAGACCACAAAGCAAAAAAACCAAAGAACATAGAGAATTACTTTCTGGACTTAATAATGGAGATGAGGTGATTACAGCTGGTGGATTACTTGGTAAGGTTAATAAAGTTATTGATCATTTTGTAGTATTAACTATTGCAGATGGAGTGGAAGTTGCTGTTCAAAAACAAGCTATTGCCCAAATATTACCAAAAGGTACACTTAAATCGTTATAATTTTTAATCTTTAATAAAGGTATACCTAAATTGTTATGATATCTCGATTTCCAACTTGGCAATATATATTATTAGGTATAATCACTATTTTTAGCATAGTGTATGCGTTACCAAATATTTATCCCGAAGATCCTAGCATACAAATTTCTATAAAAAAAAATATTACTAAAAACTATACTTCCAACAAGTCTGATATCGATATATTAAATGCAGATAATATTCAAGATTTAACTAAAAAAATCACTCAAGAATTAATAAACAGAAATTTAAAAATTAAAGCTATAAAAACCCAAAATACTAATAATATTGTGATACATTTTTTTAATGCGGCTGATGAGTTGGCAGCTAAAGAAATTTTACAAGATTTATTGGGGGAACAATATAGTCTGGCATTAAACTTAGCTTCTAGCACTCCTAATTGGTTAGATTTTTTAGGAGCAAAGCCAATGAAACTAGGTTTAGATTTGCGTGGAGGAGTGCGTTTTTTAATAGATGTTGACGTTGCATCTATTTTCAATTCAGATCTTGAGTTAAAAAATAGTTTAAATTCTCAACAAGTAACAGAAATGAAGAATTCTATTATAGATAGAACAATTTTAACAATTCGTAATAGAGTAAATGAATTGGGCGTTGCAGAAGCCATAGTACAGCGCCAGGGAGCGCATAACATAGCAGTAGAACTACCAGGTGTTCAAGATACTGTTAGAGCTAAAAATATTTTAGGAAAAACTGCTACATTAAACTTTGTAATGGTTGACGAAAATGGTGTGTTAGGACCAGGTAATAGATCTTTGATGGATCGGTATGGCAGAAAAATACTTGTTAAAAAGAAAATAATTTTAACTGGTGATTCTATAATAGATGCTACTTCTGGATTTGACACTAGTGATCATAAGGCTGTTGTTTCGTTACGTTTAGCTAGTGGTCGTAGTATAAATTTATTTGAAAGAACCACAAGAGAAAACATTGGTAAAATAATGGCTATTATTTATCGTGAACATAAAACTATTGAAAAAAATGCTATAAAATCCTCTGTTATAGAAGAAACTGTTATTAGTACCGCTGTTATTCAAAGTGCATTAGGAAATAAATTTCAAATTAGCGGATTAAGTATCGATGAGTCTCGTGATTTGGCTTTGCTATTAAGAGCTGGAACTATGCCAGCTCCTGTTTCTATAGTAGAAGAGCGAATTATTGGTCCTAGTATGGGACAATCCAACATTAAAATGGGTATGATTTCTGTAGTGCTAGGATTGAGTTTAGTATTAGTAGTTATGGTTTTTTATTACAGTTTGTTTGGACTGATTGCCAATTTAGCACTGCTGTTAAATTTAATATTATTGTTGGCAAGTATGTCTATTATTGGTGCAACGCTGACTTTACCTGGTATTGCAGGAATTGTTCTTACATTAGGTATGGCAGTTGATGCTAATGTATTAATTTTTGAGCGGATCCGTGAAGAGATAAATGCAGGAGCAAACACCCTTTCTAGTATTCATCGAGGTTTTGAATATGCATTGGCAACTATAGTTGATTCTAATTTGACAACATTGATTGTAGGAATAATTTTATTTTTTGTGGGTACTGGGCCGGTTAAAGGTTTTGCAGTAGTATTATCAATTGGTATTTTAACCTCATTATTTACGGCTATAACAGGGACTCGTGCAATGGTAAGTATGTTGTACGAAGGTAAGCATCGATTGCAAAAAGTATGGGTAGGAATTTAAGTGGAGCTATTTAAAAATTCTAAGCAGCTTAAATCTATTATTAATTTTATTGATGCAAAAAAATTTACTTGGAGTTTTTCTATTGGTTGTTGTTTAATTGCCGTGATTAGTTTGTTTATTAACGGTTTAAATCTTAGTTTAGAGTTTATAGGTGGCACGCAATTAGAAGTTAGGTTTCAGCAACCAGTTACCATAAATGAGATAACAACTAAATTAGAAGCTGCTAATTTAAAATCACCACGCATACAACATTACGGTTCGACTAGGGATTTTTTAATCCGATTAGCTAATGTTAAATTTTCAAATGCTATAAACCCAGATCAAGAAAATAAAATTGCAAAAACTGCAATAACTGCTTTAAATACAGCGAAGAATACTGCTGAGCTTCGCAGAATAGAGTATATAGGTTCAGAGGTTGGTGAAAAATTGGTGGAGCAAGGTGCAATTGCAGTTATAATCGCAATTTTTGCGACTATGTTATATATTGCAGTTAGATTTGAATATCGATTAGCAGTAAGTGCAGCAGTCACGTTATGTCATAATGCTATTGTTGTTTTAGGTTGTTTTTCTATTACTAAATGTGAATTTGATTTAGCAACATTGGCCGCTATATTAGCGGTTATTGGATATTCTCTTAATGATACCATAGTGATTTTTGATAGGGTGCGAGAAAATTTTCGTAAATATCATAAAGAGACTATTAAAGAAGTAGTTAATATATCTATTAATCAAACATTATCTAGAACTACTATGACTTCTTTTTTAACTTTATTAGTAGTTATAAGTTTATTATTAGTTGGTGGGCAAAGTCTCTTTGGTTTTGCATTAGCATTAACAATTGGTATTTTAATTGGTACATATGCTTCTATATGTATTTCTGGTTCAGTTGCTGTGTGGATGGGATTAAGCAGGCAAGATTTTTTAAAGAGGTAAATGCTATGCACCCATATTTGAATATTGCTATTAAAGCAGCTAGAACTGCAGGAAAAATTATTGTCGATGCAACATTGCATCCTAATTTAGTTGAAGTAAGAAAAAAATCAGAATTAATCTTGGATTTAGTAACTAGTATAGATCAAGCTTCAGAAGATGCTATTATTAAGACTATTTTACGTGCTTATCCTACCCACAATATAAAAGCAGAAGAAACTGGTGAACAATTTAATAATTCTGAGATTACTTGGGTTATAGATCCATTAGACGGTACTTTTAATTTTGTGCATGGCTTTCCATTTTTTGCAGTATCTATTGCAGTTATGAATGGCGAAAGTATCGAACATGGGGTAGTTTACAATCCTGTTTCTGATGAATTGTTTACTGCGAGCCGTGGAGCTGGTGCACAATTAAATAATAAACGGATCCGTTGTTCACAAAATAATAAACTTCAAGAAGCATTATTAGCAATAGATCTTGATTTATTGTTGCAATTATCTCAATTAAATAGTAAAGAGATCACAAAATCTTTACCACTTGGATCAAACCGTTATGTGGGAGCAGCTGCTTTAGAATTAGCTTTTGTTGCATGTGGCAGGATAGATGGTTATTGCGAGCCTGGTTTGAAACCTTGGGACATTGCAGCTGGTGCATTATTAGTACGTGAATCTGGCGGTTATATTACTGATTTTAATGGTAAAACTGATTTTTTAGAACTTGGTAATATTGTAGCTGGTAATCCTAAAATTCATCAGCAACTGTTAGAGTGTATTGTTAAATAGTGAATTCTTTTTTCAAAGAGGCGTTTCATTTAGTAACATCTTTCTTAATTGGAACTAGTATGGTTGTTGGATATGGGGCTATAGCTTGTAAAAATTATATTGATGGTAAATCGGAAGATGTACCTCGACTTGTAGAATAATGTAACGTCAACAACGTTACAATTTACAAAAAAATCAACGTTCTCTTTATAAGTAGTATTTGTTGGCTCTATAGTTGTTTGTTACACTTTGCGAAAATACTTATTGTGTAAAAATTAATAATAGGCGCAGAACTATGTACAAACAACAATATAAACTGGCAGAGGACTATGAACTTGCTCGTGGCGTTGAAAAAGACGAAAGTCAAGCATTTCAATTATACTCTCAATTAGCTATCCATGGGTACGCTCCAGCGCAATACAAACTCGGGAAAATGTATTTAGATAACCTATTCTGTGCATTGTACAAACAAGTTTTTTTTAAAGACTCATTATTACCAGGAGTTATAGAACAGCTTAAACAATCAGCGAATATCGATGATGATATATTTGCTCAATTTGCTCTTGATAGGGTATATGAATGCAACATATACAATGCAAAAAAATTGTTTGAATTGGCTGTTGTACAAGGTAATTCTGATGCTCAATGTGCACTTGGTGAGATATATGCTAAAGGTAATAAGTGGGTTGCTAAAGATTTAGATAATGCGATAGAACTTTATCAAAAAGCAATTGAACAAGGCAATATAGCGGCTAAATTTAAATTAAGTGAGGTTTATATTGTTAAAAACAATATAGAACAAGCAGTAGTATTATGTAAAGAAGCGGCTAGTGCAGGTTATGCTCCAGCACAATATAGCCTTGCTATTAGGTGCGATACTGATGATGGTGTTGAAAAAGATGCAGGATTAGCGGCAGAATTGTGTAAAAAAGCTGCTTATGGATGGTATGCTCCTGCACAGTATGACTTTGCTGTTAGATGTGATACTGGTAATGGAATAAATAAAGATGAAAACATGGCTACATATTTTTATCTAAAAGCAGCTGAACAAGGTTATGCTAAAGCACAAAACACTATGGGTTTAAAATATGCTAATGGTCAAAATGTTAATAAAGATTGCGTTAAAGCAATAGAATGGTATAGAAAGGCTGCAGCACAAGATGATCCTGATGCACAATTTAATCTTGCCGAAATATACAACAGTGGTTACGATCAAGTAGTTCCAGATGTACAAAAAGCTGCTAAATTATATAGAAAAGCTGCTAATCAAGATCATGCTAATGCACAATTTAATGTAGGTGTAATGTATTCATCTTTGGCAGCTCTTATTACTATCAATGATGATTATAATCCAAATAATGAAAATGAAATATTAAAAGATTATCACAAATCAGCAGCTAAATGGTATTTAAAGGCTGCAATACAGAATCATCCAGATGCTCAATATCATCTTGCTTTAATATATATGGTAGGAACTGTGGTTACTAAAAGCAACCAGATAGCTGCAAAATGGTACGAAAGAGCTGCATCCCAAGGGCATGCAGTTTCACAATATAATCTAGGAGTAATGTATAGTAGTGGTGATGGGATAGTTAAAGATGAGTTTAAAGCTACGGAATGTTTTCAAAAAGCTGCTGAAAATGGGGTTGGAGCTGCAATGTTTAATCAAAGAACAGAAAATCAATTATCTACTACTGCTAACAAAATTAAGTTAAAGGTGTCGTATTAGTCATCAATACACCCATTTTAGTGGTTGCATAACTCCAAACAAAAATAGTAATAATAATTAATACAGCAATTATAGGAATTGCACTAGATATTTCTCCAAATCCAAAAATTAAAAATCCTTGCAGTATAATTGAACTGCTGGATTTGCCAAATCTAGAAATAATACCGTCTATAACGGCTTTACTATTTCTTTGTTGTTCCACAGATAATGGAATAAATGTCATTTCTTTGATTTGATCAAAGATACAATATTTTACAGCTTTACCTAATGATATTTGTAGTGTACCTAATATTAAAATTAAATTATTCAAAGGTAATCCAAATTTTTCTGTGAATAGTGCTGTATACAATCCTATACTAGTAATTAACCAAACAGCAGGTGGCATCATAGCTGTTATTGTCCAACCAAACTTATTCATCATATTAGTAAAAATAAACATGCCTATTATTAAAGAAAAGACACCAACTAAAAAATCTAATTGTGCTAAATAATTATTTAAATCAAGTGGAGATACAAATCGTTTGTTTAACTGATCTATCCATAATACATCAGCCAAATTAAAAACTATATTATATGTTATAACCATGATAGCTAATAAGGCGATATATTTATAACGAAAAATATAGTTTATGCTTTCTGATAAAGAAATTTTATGTCTTAATGGTTGTTCAGGTATATTAGTTGTAGAAGAGTTAGGGTGGTTTGAGTGTTTTATTGAATAATAATTATTTAATTTAATAAAAATCATAACAATAAAGCAACAACTAATAATTATAGTGAACATGAATATTGTTATTGAATGCGTCCATGAATTAGCAAAAAATTTAGATATGATTTGCATGAATTGTCCAGAAAAAATACCAGCACAATTAGCTCCTAAGGCAATAAGCGCATAAAAACGTTTAGCCTCTTCTATTTTAGTAATCTCGTTACAAAACCCCCAAAATAATATTGATAAGACAATAATGCTCCACATTTCTGCCATTACATAAAACACAGCTTCTGGCCAATTACGTAAAATAGGTATAATGCCATGAAAATTACTTGGTAAATTATAACTTAACCAGTTAGCTAAAAATGTTAAACTTAATTGCTCTTTGTTAGGGTATAAAAAAATTATGAAAAATAGAAAAAAAGCACTAAATACCCCTATGATATTATAAACCAGCGTTTTTCTATTTGGATTTCTTGCTAATTTTGCATAAAAATATGTAAAAATAATAGCACTTGGCATTACTAACCAAAATTTTAAAAATGGTATAACTTCTGCGCCAGAACCAGCAGCTTTTACAATTAAAGTGATTTTTAAGCACCTTAATATGTGATACACGAAGGAAATTAAGAAAAACAAGATAAAAATTGGAATAATTTTTTTAATTTCTTTTTTAGAAACAATAGGCAAAATTAACTTCAAGAATTTACTGGTACAACAACCTATGGCATGTGAATTGAATTTAGAATTTTGTGTATGCGACATTTGTAACTTCCTAACTAAGTTACGATTGAATTTTACATAACTAAGATCTAATAGTCAAATTTTTGTTGCCTTTTGCGCTATTACCATTTAATTTATATCACTTGATATTCATTAGTTTAAGGTGCCATTATGTTAAAGTATTATTTGATGATTATAGCTAGCGGTGTATTTGCAATTGTTTATGGACTTGTATTTGCAGTAATTATAGCTAGATCTCCAGCAGGCAATGACAAAATGAAAGAAATCGCACTTGCTATTTATCAAGGTGCTATTGCTTATTTAAGAAGGCAATATACAGCTATCGCGATAGTTGGGGTGATTATAGCAATATGTTTGCAAATATTTTTAAGTTGGCAATGTACTGTAGGATTTGTAATTGGAGCAGTATTGTCATCTGTTGCAGGTTTTTTAGGTATGCATATTTCTATAAGAGCTAATGTTAGGACAGCATATGCGGCTCACTCGGATCTTGCATCGGCATTAAATATGGCATTTAGGGCAGGTTCAGTTACGGGCTTATTAGTAGTTGGTTTAGGATTGTTAGGAGTGTTTTATTATTTTATCTTCCTATATTATTCAAACATTAGTGAACGATTATTGATAGAAGCGTTATTATCGTTAGGTTTTGGAGCATCTTTAATTTCCATTTTTGCTAGATTAGGTGGAGGAATTTTTACTAAAGGTGCCGATGTTGGAGCTGATTTAGTAGGTAAATTAGAAGCTGGAATTCCAGAGGATGATCCTCGTAATCCTGCTGTAATTGCAGATAATGTTGGTGATAATGTTGGTGATTGTGCAGGGATGGCGGCTGATTTATTCGAAACTTATGCGGTAACTATGGTTGCTGCTATGGCACTTACTAGTTTATTAATTACTGGTGAACAAAAATTGACATTTTTATTGTACCCATTGTTAATTGGAGCAGTATGTATAATTAGCTCTATTATTGGTATGCAATTTGTAAAAGTTAATAAAAACAATAAAAACCCTAATATTATGCATGCCTTATATAAAGGTTTAATTGTAACAATTATTATTTCTGTTGGTTTATTGTATTTACTTACAGATCACTTACTTGGTTTAAAAACAATATTTAATATTGGTGGCATGACGCTATCTGGGCACAACATTTTATATTGTGCATTTACTGGGTTAGGTGTTACTGGTTTATTGATGTGGATCACCGAATATTATACTTCTAAGTCGTTTAGACCAGTTAAAAGTATCGCTAAAGCATCTGTTAGTGGCCACGCTATGAATGTTATTCAAGGGTTGGCGATTTCTATGGAAGCTACTGCGTTGCCAGTTTTAGTGATTATCGCAGCAATTATGATTTCTTATATGAACGCTGGGTTGTATGGGGTAGCAATTGCTGCTACTAGTATGTTGGCATTGGCTGGTATTATTATGGCATTAGATGCTTATGGACCAATTACTGATAATGCCGGTGGTATTGCAGAAATGGCACATTTAGATGCTAGCGTGCGCACAATTACTGATCAATTAGATTCTGTCGGTAATACCACTAAAGCTGTTACTAAAGGTTATGCAATAGGATCGGCAGGTCTTGCTGCATTAGTGTTATTTAGTGCGTACATAGAAGATTTACATCATTATTTTCCGGATTTAAATATTGATTTTAGTTTGCAAGATCCATTTGTGATTGTTGGTTTATTTGCAGGTGGTGTATTGCCATACCTATTCTGTTCGTTTGGAATGATGGCTGTTAGTCGTGCTGGAGGTAAAATTGTTGAAGAGGTGCGTCGACAATTTAAAGAAATAAAAGGCATTATGACTGGCGAGAATAAACCACAATACTCTTTGGCAGTAGATATTCTAGCTAAGGCTGCCATTCAAGAAATGGTTATTCCATCATTGTTACCAGTTGTAGCACCGGTTGTTTTATATTTTGCTATGAAGCATATAGCAGGACAAGCTGCGGCATTTACTGCGTTGGGAGCTATGATCTTAGGTTGCCTATTTACTGGAATATTTTTAGCAATTTCTATGACATCAGGTGGTGGTGCTTGGGATAATGCCAAAAAATTTATCGAAGAAGGTAATTATAATGGCAAAGGATCAGATGCACATAAAGCAGCCATTACAGGTGATACAGTTGGGGATCCTTATAAAGATACAGCAGGGCCGGCTATTAATCCGTTAATAAAAGTTATTAATATAGTAGCATTAATATTATTAGCGATGTTGGCGAAGGCAGCATAACAATTACTTTATTGAACTATTTTGAGTCTTTCAATTTGCGGGGCATCCTTGGATGCCCTGTTTCTTTAATAAACAAACAACGACACTCTATATTTCGCTGTATAAACTTATCTATAATTTTTATTTTATTATTACAAAGCTGTAAATGAAGTTAGAGCTGTTGAATTGCCTAGCAAACTTGGTACGTTTTCGTTTCCAATCAAAGTGTACAGAAACAGAATGCTAGGAGATAATGTACCGTATCATCTGGATTGTGATTATAAGAACGATATTAACGATACTCATGCCTTGGAACAATTTATTATTCAATTGGTAGGAGCTTGAGTTATGGATGAGGAGATCTCATCCTAACATTTGCCGCTGGTTCCTAAAATTATTACGCAACAAGGAGAAGGATATTCACTAAACTAAAAATATAAAATTAGATTACACTCCCTTAAGTTTAGTTTGTTAAAGTGGAATTAGTACAAAAACATTCTGTTTCAGTAGGCGAACCACATGAATGAAATTCAGTAGAAGTGACACTAGAAAAATCTGCCAACGTTGACCATATGTTTTTAAATAAAGGATCTTCTCCACCAAATATTGGGCCTTTTGCTAACTCCTGTTGCAATAAATCAGATATATTTATAAAAGTATTCATTCCATAATTAGTATTAATAGGAATTAGAAAGGCGTAATGTAGTGATTTTGGATAACCTATACGTTCTAAAGTTTTATGTAAGGTGAAGATTATATCTGGAGCACTAGGTACTACACAAAACATACGGTAATCATTAGATATGCTTTTTAAGTATTGTGGATACAGTTCAAAGCTAAAAGATATGCTATTATTAGCAATATTATTTTTTATAGATTTATTAATAATTTCGATTTGAGATAACTTAGATTCACTAGATTGAATGACACGATTATCCACTAAAGACAATTGTTGTACGATTTTATTAATAGCTTCGATTTGAGACAACTTAGATTTACTAGATTGAATGAGGCTATTAGCTGCTAAAGATAATGATTCCATATAAAAACTATTAATAATAGGCACTTGTATTATTATGGGGCTTCTGAGGTCGTGTGTGGTAGAATAATAAAGTGCATTGATCATATCAAGATTATTAAAAGAATCGACATTATATGAAGGACCAAAGCTTACATCAAATGTAAGTTTAATGCCTATTGCTCGATTAAGTTTAGGCCAATAAATAAGTTCTTGCTGTAAATCATTAATTTGTATTTCTGATTTGATTTTATCCGTTTGTTCCATTAATGGTGTTAGATCCATTTTATTAGCAAGTAATGAAGGAGATACCACTAAATAAAGCACGAGATATAGATATTTTCCGATAGACACAAAAAAAGATTTCATTATTAAAATTATAGTTTATGTTGGGTAAAGTTGTATGACGGAGGAAAATCTTCCTGGGAAATATAAATAACTCGCTTGTTTTTTCATTTTAACTCATGTTGGGGTTTTAAGAATCCTACCTAATTTTGCACACAGAAACAGAATACGAGGAGATAATGTACGTATAATCCCGATTATGGTTATCAGTGCAGCGTTACGCAAGCTGCCTTTTGCTGCCATTAGTAACTACAACGGTGTTTTTATTACCAGAAAAACTTGATCACAAATCATGCTGGTATTTATAGTAAATTTATCAAAGCAACATAAACATACCGGAAAGTACACTTTTTTTCCTTAGAAAAGTTATATATTATAATTTTTTCAAAACAATAATAATAAAAACATTTATGGAGATCGAGTATATGCAACTATAACAACCTATTCCTTTTATTTTTAGTACTCCACCTAATCAACCAATTCCCACTCCAACCGCACCAGTTGTTCCATTTAATCTGGAGATAATAGAAGACGATGAGGCGCATAGAGTATTAAATGAATTCACCATAAGAGCAGCAAGAATGAATGCGCTTTCTAAACGTATACCTTTTATATTGTTGATAAATCCTATCTGTAACTCAAAGCGTTATTGGCAATAGCTAAATGGCCTCTAACAGAATGGGGAAAATTTAAAATAAGGCTTTCAATAAATTTTACCCATTTAACCAGGTGACTATTATGGTTGTTTATAATAAATTAGATGAAATTATTGAAATCTTTGTAAATAGTGGTGTCGTAACCACTTGATTTATAAGGCAAAATATCAAAATTCGCCTAAAAAATTTCTTTGGTAGTGTGGCGCTTAAGTAATCGCTGATAACTAATCTAACCAAAAACTGTAACATCTTAGATAACTTATTTTTACTGGAAAATTCATGTTGTTTTGTGTGACATTCTAGAATGTGCGCAAATACCAGCAAAATTGACAAAAATGAACTTCAGTTGGGGGTATATCATCTTTTTATTGTAGTTTTTGTCTGATATATTCAGGGAAATTAATTGAAACTAGAGAATGAGGAGAATTAAAAATGTTTAACAATAACAACAATAACAATAATAACAATCCAGCAAACAATCCTAATCAACTTCATGTACATCCATTTCATGTAAACCCACTACTTCTTAGTCTTGGAAACATGCAGCAAGGACCAGTGCGGCTTTTTGAGGCGCCAACGCCAGGTAGCATTGATCAATTTTTACGTGAATTAGAATTAGAAGCCTCTAGCTCTGTTTCAATTGTTCCAACAGTAAAGAGAAATGATAGATCTCCTTGCTAATTTTATAGCAAATATCATATGTTTTTGAATTAATTAAAAAAAGACACGGATGTCATATCAAATCAAAAGATCTTTTTGTTTCGGATAAGGTGAAAAATTAATCTCGTTTAATTTTAGTGGAAAGCCTTTTATAGAAGAAATTCCTACTAGAAGACAGGTATTAGGGATGCGTGCCTATTTAGAAAATAAAGGTATTACAATAGATAATTTAAATGATTTGTCTAAAAAATATTGTATTGCAGATGTTATGTTTACTGGTGATAGCTTAAAAGGTTTATTAGCATTGTTAGCGCATTGGAAATATGAAATAAATAACAACAAAATAATTTCTTCAGAGAATTGGTCTAAAATTTTTGAGATTACCAGTGAATACAGAGAAATGGTTCAAAAAATTAGTAGGTTTTTACCGTTACAACAACCCCAACATGCATTTCATAGCAAAGTAATTTTAGGAGAAATTAAAGTTGATAAAGTTATATCGTGGCCAGACTTATGTCAAAGTAATTTAGATCATACCTTTGGGATAAAATATACTTGCTCCGATTGGGATAATCCTGTAAAGCTACAAGTTGCTATGGATCGACCGGATCAACATGCAGTTGCAACTAGGGAAGCTTTCAAATGTTTTCTTAGGCCATCATAATAAATATATATAATATCTAGCAATCTATAACTTCCAAGTAAATTAGGATCCAGTATACTAATTTACTTGGAAGTATGCTATTATTGGTTAATATGCCACAATTAATTATTAACCGTTCTATATATTTAGAAGAAATTAACTTTTCTTTACAGGTAGTTCCAGTTTGTGCATTAATTGGACCACGGCAATGTGGGAAAACTACTATAGCTAAACAATTAGCTATACAATATTTGAAAAAATTTCCAGATCAGCAAATACATCATTTTGACCTAGAAGACTATCGTGATGTAGCGAAGTTACAAGATCCGATGTTATTCCTTGGTTCACTAGAAGGATTAATTATTATTGATGAAATTCATCATTTACCAGATCTCTTTAAAAGTTTACGAGTATTAGTTGATCAAAAAAAGCCAAGAAAATTTTTAATTTTAGGAAGTGCTTCACAAAAACTGTTGCTTCAAACTTCAGAAACTCTAGCTGGTAGAATTAAATACATAGAGATGGCGCCATTTTCTCTATTAGAAATCGACAATCAACAGCAGTTATGGATTAGAGGCGGTTTTCCATTAGCATATCTAGCTAGTTCAGATCTTATTAGTGATGATTGGCGTCGTTCTTATATTAAGACTTTTTTAGAAAAAGATATTCCTAATTTTGGGTTAAATATAGCTCCACAAATGATTCGTCGTTTTTGGGTAATGCTAGCTTATTACCACGGACAGATTTTTAATGCATCAGAAATTAGTAATTCATTGGGAATTGATTACAAAACTGCTCAACATTATTTAGATATTTTAGAAGCAACATTTATGATCCGTAGATTAAATCCATGGTTTGCTAATATTAAAAAACGACAAGTTAAGTCTGCAAAAATTTATTTTAGAGATAGTGGTTTATTCCATACTTTATCAGGAATTGTTGATTATAAACATTTAATCGAGCATCCAAAGTTAGGAGCATCTTGGGAAGGTATGGCGATAGAGCAGATTATTAGGGCTCATAAAGCAGACAGTGAGGATTGTTATTTTTGGTGTACTCAGAATAATGCAGAATTAGATTTATTAATTGTTAAATATGGGCAAAAAATAGGCTTTGAGTTTAAATTTACTAGTAATCCTAAAGTTACTAAGTCTATGCATATAGCTATGAATGATTTAGAGCTAGATAATTTAATAGTAATTATTCCTGAAGGTGAAGAATTTCCTTTGCATGAAAAAATTAAAGTGTGTGGTTTGGATAAGTATTTAAGATCTATTATTCAATCTTAAGTTTTTTAGCAATGTTAATTACTCTAACAAAAATCTTTACCGAATTTATATGGCGGATTAATAATTATAATTCCGCTGCCATACATGCTATTCATATTAATTTCTTCCGGGATCCATTCATGTTGCCAAATATTATTACAGAAAACATGTTGCAATTCTGTACGTAATTTTATATGCCTATTTTCTTGTAATAATGGATACCAGATCATATAAATATATTGAGAAAACTTCATGCTAGTTTGTGTAACTAAAGAGCAAATAGTATTATATTCTTCTTTTACTTCGTAGCTAGGATCGATTAAAATTAATCCTCTTTTCTCTTTAAATGGCAGCAAAGCCTTAATAGCTTCTATACCGTCTCTCTTATGAATATGTATTTGTTTTTGCTTACCAAAATGTTTTTTTAATTGAGTATATGCTTGCGGATGGTTTTCTATAAAAATTGCTTGATCTTGTGAGCGCAAATTAGAATAAATAATAGCAGGTGAGCCTGGATATATGAGTGGTTGATTACCATTTTGATATTTTTTGGAAATTTTAAGTAATTCTTGGATAAAGTAAGGGACGTTTAAGATTTTCAAGTTTTTTTTAAACATAGCAAAGCCATGTAGATATTCTTTATTTTTTTGGCTTTCATTGCAATTTAAATCATAAATACCTTCTCCAGCGAAGGCGTCTAATACACAAAAAGGAGTGTTTTTTTGTTGTAATGAATGTAAAACAGCAAGTAAAACTATATGCTTATGTAGATCTGCAAAATTACCTGCGTGATATCTGTGTTGATAGCTATACATTTATTATCTTAAATAAAATGAAATTATGGTCTAATTTGCCCATTGCCATGTACAATCCATTTATAGCTAGTTAATGCTTGGAGTCCCATTGGACCACGAGCATGTAGTTTTTGAGTGCTAATACCGATTTCTGTCCCCATACCAAATTGCCCACCATCAGTAAAGGTAGTTGAAGCATTTATGTAAACTGCTGCTGCATCGATTCGCTGTACAAAATATGTAGCAACTTCTTTATCTTCCGTAATTATTGCTTCGCTATGATTTGAAGTATGAGTCATAATATGCTCTATAGCTTTGTCGACAGAATCTACACTTTTAATTGCCATTTTATAAGACAAAAATTCTCGTCCAAAATCATCTTTACTTGCATGATGTAATAATTTATTTGGATATAAATGTTGTAGACAGGTGAATGCTTCTTGATCTGCAAAAATTTCTATATTGTTGTGTTGAAGTGGTTCGATTAAGGTGTATAAATCTTTAAGACGTGCTTTGTTAATGAGCAGGCAATCTAATGCATTGCAAACACTCACTCTTCTGGTTTTAGCATTGTTAATTATATCTCGTCCTTTGTTTAGATCACCGTTTAAATCAAAATATGTATGAACAATGCCAGCACCAGTTTCGATAACTGGGATCTTGGCGTTATTTCTTACAAAATTTATTAAAGACTGCCCACCTCTAGGGATGCAAACATCGATTAGATTAGTTGCATTTAACAAAATTTTTGTGTCATGTCTACTTGGTGGTAATAAACATATGGCGTTAAGATCTATGTTATGATCAACTAAAGCTTTTTGAATAATTTTAACTAATATCAAATTACTATTGTACGCTTCTGTTCCACCCTTTAATACGCATGCATTTCCTGCTTTAAAACAAAGGGCAAAAACATCTATAGTGACATTAGGCCTTGATTCATAAATAACTGCAACAACCCCTAATGGAACAGAAACTTTTTCGATAAGCAAATCATTTGGCATAACCATATGTTCCAATCGTTTATTTATAATGGATGGCAAAGAAATAACTGTTTCTATGTCGTGAGCCATAGATTCAAGTCTAGTTTTAGTTAGAAGCAACCTATCATACATAGGATCATCTTGCTGCATATAAGCTAAATCATTAGCATTTGCTTCAAGGATCTCTTTATAAGAACCTAGTAGATCTTGAGTTATTTGGTGTAATAATGCGTTACGTTTACCATCATCCAAAAGTGCGAGAGTATAGCTAGCATTTTTAGTTTTTTTCAATTGCTCATTTATGTCTATCATCTTTTCTCTTAAAAAATATGTAAATGATCGTAGTGGATAAATACTGGCTTGCCTTTTTGCCCTAGTAATTCTTTTAGTTTCTGCGAATCGTATCTAGCAAGCCCCATGCCAATTACTTTATTATTTGATGATAAAATCTCTATAGCATCACCTTTTTTAAAATTGCCGCTGTAATTTTCTATTCCAATCGGTAAGATACTAATAATGCGCTTATTATCTTTTAAAATTTCATACAGGCAATTATTAATAGTAATTGAACCGCTTTTATGCTCGGTATTGTAAGCGATCCATCGTTTAATATTCGACTTTTTGTTTGATGGTAGGATCGTTGTTCCTATTCGTTCATTCATCACTAATCTGGTAATAATTGATTCTCGTTTCATTGAAGCTATATGTGTCATGATGCCAAGTTTAGACATTTTACGAGCTGTGCTAAGTTTGCTAATCATACCACCCCTGCCTTGGGTACTTTGAGTGCTTGAAATATTAGGCCAGCCACTTTTTGGATCAATAATTTTAATTAATTCTGCATGTGGATCGTTAGGATGAACAGTATAAACTCCTTCGACATTACTTAAAATTATGAGTTTATCTGCGTTGATTTGAGCAGCTATTAACCCAGCTAATTCGTCATTATCAGTAAACATTAATTCTTCAATTGCTACGCTATCGTTTTCATTAACGATAGGTATGATATTTTTATGGGATAATATGGCATTTATTACTCTTATGATATTCAAGTAATTCTGTCTAGTATGAAAATCTTGTTTTGTTAACAATAGTTGCGAAGCCAGTATATTATGTTGCTTAAACATACTAGTGTACACATGCATTAATTCATGTTGACCTAATGACGCTAAGACTTGTTTTTCTCCTACTGAGCTACCATATTCTTTACTTAGCATTTGCCTGGCAACATTTCTGCCGAATCCAACAGCACCAGAGCTAACTAATACAACCTGATCTCCTTTAGCTTGTAGTTGTACAATTTGTTCAACCATAGCGCATAAAGCTGATTCAATTGGTTTACCGTCATCTGACAATATACTTTGGGTACCAACTTTAACGACAATTTTCATCTGATAACTCTTTTAACCTTGCTATGGCAGCTTTTAGTGCCTCTTGCATTACTTGTTTTATATTGGGAGTCATTGTTTTTAAAGCAGCTTCTGTCACTCCTTTCTTACTTGCTACAGAATTGATTAGAGATCCAAAAGCAGTATTATTGGTAACTAGGCTGGCACTACCTATAAATATTTGCTGGATTAATTTTCTAGCAGTGCTTTCATTTATGTCAAATTTTATGGTTTCAGCTACGAGTGTTTCAGCCAACAAGAAAAAATACGCAGGACCAGAACCGGAAATTGGAGTTAACATATCAAGGTGTTTTTCTTCGTTCACCCAGATCATTAATCCGGATGGTCTAAATATATCTTCTATGATGCTAATATCATGAGCAGTTAAATTTTGTGCAAATGCAAGATTAAGACTTTGTCCAGTTTTTATAGCAACGTTAGGCATAATTCTTATGATTTTAGAATTAACTTGCATCATAGATGATATTTGTTCGAGTTGAATACCGGCTAGCAAGGATATTATTATAGAGCTATGGGTACGTTTCCTAAGCTCTGGCATGATTTGATCTATATTCTGTGGCTTGATTGCAAGAACAGTTAAATCTTCTATAAAGTTCTTAGGAATAGTATTTATATTATTAACAAATGTTATTGATGCATTATTATATGCATGCAGAGAAGATAAGCTTGGTTGTACAACAATAATGCGATTAAATAAATTTAATGATGCCCATATATTAAGCAGTGCTCCGCCAATATTTCCACATCCTATTAATAATAAGTTCATATATTTATCTGTTTAATCCTATCCAAAATTTGTCAGCTTATCTTATGTTGTATAAATAACAGAAGATTTTTGTATTTGATCCAAAAGAACATTTACCCTTAATCCATCGGTAAAGTTTGGGTTTTGTGTATTACCAGTTGTTATCCAATCAATAAATTTATTAACCAAATTGCTAGTTGCCATAATTCTATAATCTATTTTATTATTTATGTTGTCTTCTAGATCTGTATTTCCCCACGAATTAGTGGCACGAGTTGCAGTTTTTAAAGTAAAACCATTTGCTATTTGGTTGGTTGGATTTTCTAAAATCATGCTGGCATCATTACCATAGATTTCTATTTTATGTCCAGAACCCATAAATGCTACAGTGCTAATTACTATATTAACTATTGCTCCAGTGGATAAAGACGCTGACAATTGGATTAAATTATTGCCTAGGTGATCTCCTAGTAAATTACTTTTTTTAGTTATAATTGTATTTAGTTGAATAAAGGCTGGGTAAAGTAACCATTCTAAATAAAACAATACATGGCTTGCAAAATTAAACAAAACTCCGCCACCAAATTGTTCTTGAGTTTTCCAATGAATAGAGTCTTTCTCTAAAGAGGTTTTAGTTTCCAATTGCCAATTAATATTTATATACCTAATCTGATCTATTTTATGGTTTAAATCATGGTTGCTAAAAATACTTTTAGCTTTTATAAATGCTGGGCAACCTGCAAAAGAAAAATTTATTATATTGGGTAAATTGTAATCTTTGACAAGTTTTTCTATTTGTTTGGCATCTGTTAGATTAACTGCTAAAGGTTTTTCTGCAAATACAGCTTTTTTTTGTTCTAATGCCGCTAATATAATATCTGGCTGCACCCACGGTGGTACGGCGATTGATACAGCATCTATACTAGGATCTAAAACTATTTCTTGCCAAGATGTATATGCTTTAGGGATGTTATTTTCTTGAGCTATTAATTTGGTTTTTTCAAAATTTTTTGCAGATATTCCTACAACATTGCAATGTTTATTTAATTTAAATGCAGGTAAATGGACGTTAGATGCAAAATTTGATCCTATTATACCTATGTTAATTTTATTGAACATATTTTTTACTACGCCAAAAATTCCATCTTGATAAGTATAGAATAGTCGCAAAAGCATATAAAAACCAACGACCATAACATGAAAACCAACCAAAAACTTTAAAACGACTTTGTCCATTAGTGCGTTCTACCCATTGGGATGGTATTTCTTGAATTTTATAATTTAAACGGTGAGCTTTTACTAATAACTCTATGCTATAAGCAAATCCTTTAGTTGATTCTATGTTAATAGTATCTAAAACTTTTCTAGAAAATAATCGAAAACCATTGGATGAATCATGAGTGCCGATTTTAGCGCCATGATATAATAAAAAATTACCACTTTGCATTAATAATGATTTTAGTTTTGGACAATTTTTCATGTATCCTCCAGGCATAAATCTGCTTGGACAAACAAGATCTGCTCCATTTTTTGCCATAGATAACATAGGATCTATTAATTTAGCATTAATAAAATCGTCAGCAGGGTATACAAGTACATAAGGTGCGCTAGATTGTTTAAAACCGCTAACAATAGCAGCTAACGGTCCTTTGCTTTGATTTTGTACTAATTTTAGGTTAAATGGTGCTAAATTGTTTTGTTTAGATATATGGTCTTGATAATGTTTTAAAACTGGTAAAGTATTGTCTTCTGTAAAATCGTAGCAAATTAAAATTCTATAATTAGCTTTAATATGTAATTTAAATTGTTCTAGAACTTTAAGTATATTTTCTGCTTCATTATATACAGGAATAATAATATCTAAGTCTAAATTGGTGTCAAGCATTTTTATTAATTATTCCCCACACGTCTATAATTGGTTTATTTTGAAAATTTAAATTTTTATAACATTTGTGTGGTGTGCACATAATTAAGATATCACTTTGATTTAAAGTTGTTTCTAGATCAGACAACTCTGGATCACACTTTACATATGGATCAGTAGTTAATACTTGTTTGGCGTATAAAACCAGGATTTTTTTTATTTTATAGCTTAATGATGATCTAATATCATCTATTTCTGGTTTAAATGCCATTCCAAGTAATCCAACAGTTAATTTATCTAAATTAAAAGTCTTTTTGATTTTTTCTATAATATACAAAGGTAATCCTTCGTTAGCTAGCATTGATGCGCTACCAATGCTAAATTGATTTTGAGCAAAAGAAGATAATTGCATCGTATCTTTAAATAGGCATGGACCAGCAGCAAACCCAGCAGACGGAAAGCCTTGCATGCGTGGATAAGAGTTAGTCATAGCATTGATAATATTGGTATAATTAACTCCAGCGGCATCTGCTATCATATAAAATTGATTTGAAACGGCAAATTGTATGTACCTATAAGAATTGGTAAATAATTTAGCAAATTCAGCTTCGATTGGTTTAACACATACAGTATTTGGCGAGATTAATTTAAATAATTTTATAGCTAAAAGTTCTGATTGAGGATCGATAGCTCCAATTATTTGTGGCATATTTGATATTTCTTGTAATGCGTATCCTTGTATTATACGTTCTGGGCAAAAGGCTAATTTAGAATGGACATTTTCTGAATGTAAAAATTTTGCTAACCAATCGGTAGTTCCAGGGTAAACTGTTGATCTTAAAATTAATAAATGATTAGAATTAATATATTTTTTTAGATTAACAAAAAATTTTTTTAAGCAGCTATGGACTGGATTTAAGAACTCATCTACTGGAGTGCCAATAGTTATTATAATCGGCCCAGATGGAGGTATATCTTGTAAATCAGTAGAAAAAAACAATCGATTTTTTTCTAACATATCCTGTAACAAAGATTCTGCCTCATATTCTATATACGGCAAAGAGCCACTTTTAATAACATCTATAATGTCTTGGTTAATGTCATGAATTAACACATTCAAACCAGATTTTGCAAAACAAAGAGCTAGTGGCAACCCAATATGTCCAGCTCCACCGATTATAGTTAGATCTATATTAGGTTTATTATCTTTAGGATGGTTGTGGTTTTTTATTTTGTTCATTATTAAACACCTTTGTTAGGGCCTGTAAAAAAATAACTTAGACTTTTTTTACTCACTAAACTCGCTGCGCTCAGACAAACGCTCGTTTAAAAGTCCAAGTTGTTTTTTTACAGGCTATTATATAAGCCAATACTTTAATCATTGTTAAAAAACAAAAAAACCAAGCAAGAGCAGCATATCGTATTTTGGCATTAAAAAATAGCAGTTGTAGTTGCATAACTAGTCCAAGCAGCGCAACTAACCGTATTTTATGATTGAATTTTTTGGTAATCAAACAATAAATGGCGGTTAAAATAGCTGGTATTCTAAAAAAATAAACAGCCCTATTCCATAAATGTAACTGAATTTGAATATGATTTGTAGCATCACCTAATTTTCCATTAAATATTTCACAAAGGGCATGCCAATAAGTAATTGGAGGTGTAATCAAATTTATAGTTAGACTTTTTATACCAGTAAATAATGCAAATTCATTAGCATAATATAGGTTATGCCATAGCATAAATAATATTGGAGAAAATCCTGACAAAATAATAAATATTTGTTGTACAGATAATTTATAACGTAAATGCCATATTCCCCATACTATTATTATTGTAGAGGCAATTATTAGATTTGGTCGTGAAAAAACTGCAATGGCCAATAAAAAATTAGCTACAAAAAAATTTCTTACAAAAAAAGTATTTTCAATTGATTTAATAATCATCCCACTTGATAATAAAAACAACCCATATGCCAAAGTTTCGCTATAGCCAGTTATAGTAAAGTTAATGTAAGCTCTATTGGCGAAACCAAAATATTTTAACCATGGTATAAAAAACAAGCCTAATAATATCATGCTAGATTTTGGTGAAAATATGGTTTTTAAAAAATTAAACATGATTATAGGAATAAATAGCAAAAATAATAAATATCCATAAAATGTATCTCCAAATAATATTAATTCAATTAAACGCAAATAACGTAATCCTGGCATGAAGTAAAAAGAATCTTCAAGCCCTCTTAAAGCTTCTAAATAATTACCAGTTATTAGCTGTTGCAGCATTAATCTTGCGTAACCATAAAAAACTAAACCATCCCCGCCACCAACTAGAATAGGCATGCCTTGTAATAATGGTTTTGCAAAAAAAGCTACATTTAATAGTTGTAAGCAAATTCCTGCCACAACCCAAGCAATTTTGATTTTATTTGGATAAGAAAACATATTTAATAATGTAATAATACCAATTATAGTTAGTGTATTTTTTGATATATCTAAAAATTTATAAAACATGTTTTTTTCTAGATATATTGTAATTGGAGTGGGTATATTTTTTATTCCAGATATATAAATGTTTTTTTCTAAATCAGCATTAGAAATTGTTTTATACAAAAAATCTTTATGGATTAAGACATCGTATGTTTGTGCGTTTGGCCATAAAATATCTCCTTGCCAATATAGTTTCATGTTTAATAATTCTTTTGGTATTTTATAAACAATAAAAAAAGGCATGTTTTCTCTATATATATTGTTTATTGGTGGATCAAAAAAATTGTATTTTAGATCATTAAAAGTACCTATTTTAGCATCAGATCTATTATTAATGTTTATACCTTGGACAATTCTAGAAATTTTTGTTTTATCTTGTAACCAGAAACTATCTGCAGAAAAAGCATTAAAATTATCTTTGTTAGTTGGTACAAATTTTTTCCAACAATTCTCCTGGTTTTGCTTGCAAGTAGCAGATGTTAAATAATTATTATTGAATTGTTCAGTAAAATAATTAAAAACTGGTGTTGGTAAATTGCTTTTGTAAAATTCGATATTGTCAGTATTTTGTGGATCTAATAAAAATACATTATTAGTTTCTATAATATTTAATTGAGGGATATTAAATTTAATAAAGAAAATAATAGAAATAATAGCTAGTAACATGAATGAATAACGAAAGCTTATATCTTTATATTTACCATAGATAATAAATACTAAAGATATACATAGCATAGATAATTTTAAACCATCGTTTAGAGGTAATCCTATTATTAGACATAAACCAATTACGCTAATAATTTTTGTTATAATTTGACAGTTGTTTGGCATAATGTAATGGGTATAATTTATATAAAATATTTGATAAAATATTCATGAAGTTTATTATGGTTTAGCATCTAAATCCAGTGGAAATCAATTTATGTCTAATGTTTATTTAATAACCGGCGGTAGCGGTTTTATAGGATCTGCTTTAGTTAAAGAATTAGTAAGAAAAAACTATAAAGTTAGAATATTTGATAATGATTCCAGGGGGAAAGTTAGCAGGTTACAACATATTACCGATAAAATAGAGATTGTTACTGGTGATATTAGGGATAAAGCACAAGTTTTATCAGCTATGCAAGGAGTTTGTTGTGTTTTCCATTTAGCTTGTGTTAATGGTACCGAATATTTTTATTCTAAGTCGGATTTGGTTTTAGATGTTGGAGTAAAGGGTATGTGCAATATACTAGACGCCAGTATCGAACATAAAGTTAAAAAATTTATTTTGGCATCTAGTGCCGAAGTATACCAAACTCCCAATAAAATTCCGACCGACGAGACAGTAGCTTTAACTATTCCAGATCCATTGAATAATAGATATTCTTATGCTGGCACCAAAATTATTAGTGAAATCATGGCAATTAATTACAGTAAATATTTTGAACAGGTATTAATTTTTCGTCCACATAATATTTATGGCCCAGATATGGGTAGGGAACACGTTATTCCACAATTAATTTTAAAAATTAATGATTTATTAAATACTACTAAGTATCTAAACTCATCGAAAATAAAATTACCTATACAATTGCCAATACAAGGCGATGGACAAGAAACTAGGGCTTTTTGTTATGTCGATGATTTAGTTCAAGGTTTGGTAGTGTTGTTAGAAAAATCAACAGAAAAACTTGGGATCTATAATATTGGTACAATGAATGAAATATCAATATTACAAGTAATTGAAATAATAGCAAAAATTATAAACTGTAAAATAGAAACAGTTGCCAGCAAATTAACTTTAGGCAGTACTTTAAGAAGATGTCCAGATCTAGGCAAAATTACTAAACTAGGGTATATACCAAAAGTGTCTTTAGAAGAAGGTATAAGAGAAACATTAAATTTTTATATGCCACAAATGTGTGCACAAATATAATAAATTAGGAATAATAAAATGACAAAAAATTTACAACATGCTACTAGTGCTACTATAACAAAATGCCAAATTTGTGATAATAAAAATTTGACTCCAGTTATGTTTTTAGGTTACATGCCACCAGTTAATCAAATGCCATCTATAGCAGAAGAGTTAACTGAGCAATCAGCCTATCCTACTGCATTGTTAATGTGTAAAAAATGTAATTTAGTACAATTAGGTCTAATTTTGCATCAAAAAATTTTATTTCCATTAGAATACCCATATAGAAGTGGCACTACAAAAATTTTACGTGATAATTTTGCAAATTTATACATAGAGGCTGCAAAATTAATTAAATTACAACAAGATAGTTTAATTATTGATATTGGTTCTAATGATGGGACATTATTAGAAAATTTTAAAGCTAACCATAAAGTTCTAGGGGTAGAGCCTACTAATGTTGGCGAATTAGCCAGGAAAAACGGTATAGAAACCATACAAGAATATTTTAGCAAACATTTAGCTGAGAAAATTTTATTACATCATGGGAAAGCTAAGGTTATAACAGCTGCTAATGTTTTTGCTCATATAGAAAATATAGATCCTATTATTGATGGTATAGTAATGTTATTAGAAAAAAATGGAGTTTTTATTTCAGAATCACATTATTTGTTAGATCTAATTGATACTTTACAATACGATACTATTTACCATGAACATCTTAGGTATTATTCGTTGCACAGTTTGCAATATTTATTTAATCAGCATGGATTAGAGATCTTTCATGCACAAAAAATTCCAACTCATGGTAGATCAATTAGAGTTTATGCGGCTAAAAAAGGTGAGTATCCAATAAGTGCAGATTTAACAGCTTTGTTAGAAAAAGAACCAACAGCTGATGATCTATTAAGAAAATTACAACAATTTAAACAACGAGTAATAATTAGCAAATTAAAATTGCATGAATTATTTAAAGAAATCAAAGAGAAAAATTGTAGCATTTTTGGTATAAGTGCACCTTCTAGAGCCAGTACTTTAATAAATTACACAGGAATAGATGACGGTATTTTAGATTGTGTTGTAGAGGTTCCTGGATCTTTAAAAATCGGCAAATATATGCCAGGAACTATTATTCCAGTAGTTGATGAACAAGAATTATATAATTTTCAACCAGAATATGCATTAATTTTGTCCTGGCATATCGCTGAAGAATTAATCCATAATATTCGCAAAAAAGGATACAAGGGAAAATTTATTGTGCCGCTACCAGATGTGAGTATTGTGTAGGTATATTTAATGATTAATTCCACAAACAATTTAAAAGCTATTTTATTGTGGGCTGAAAAATTATTTATTAAGAATAAATTGTATTTTGGACATGGAACAACAACAGCATGGGATGAAGCAGTATTTATTGCAAGTTATGTTTTAAATATAGATTTATATAAAAGTAATTTGCCAGATCAAATTTTAACAAAAAAGCAAATTAATTTATTTACTAAAATTGCATTAGAAAGAGCTACTCAAAAAAAACCATTACCATATATAATTAAGACAGCATGGTTTGCTGGCAAAAAATATTATGTAGATCCAAGAGTAATTATTCCTAGATCACCATTTGCTGAATTAATTAACAATAAATTTAAACCATGGGTTAAAAACACTCCTAACAGTATATTAGATTTATGTACAGGGAGTGGTTGTATTGCAATTGCTTGTTTCCATGCTTTTGCAAAGAGAAAATCACAAGTTAAAATAGATGCTAGCGATTTATCTATGAAGGCATTAAATGTAGCTAAAAAAAATTTACAATTACATAATATATCAAACAAAATAAACCTACTCAAATCAGATTTATTTAACAATATACCAAATCATAAATATGATTTGATTATTTCTAACCCACCTTATGTAGATCAAAAAACTTTCGATAAATTACCGACAGAATTTCATTTTGAACCAATTCAAGCATTGGTTGGTGGTAAAAGTGGATTAGAACTAGTAATTAAAATTTTACATACTGCTGCTAATTTTTTATCAACAAATGGTATTTTAATTGTAGAAGTAGGCAGTATGTGGAAAAAATTAGCAAAGTTATATCCAAAAGTAAATTTTGTATGGTTAGAATTTAGTTGTGGAGGTGAGGGGGTATTTTTATTAACTAAAAAGCAACTAGACGGAATGGATTTGTTGTTTTGTAGTTATAATTCAGGATTAAAATAACATCTCTGCAACCATCGCCAATTCATTATGTCTATTGGGAATGCGTCTCTAGAATGTAAAACCTTCCAATTTTTAAACAAAATATAATCCCCAGAACTAAGATAAATTTTCTTATAATACTCACGCCGAAATTTATAGGAAGTAATTATTTCCCGCAGCAAAGTAATAGCATGTTCTGTTTCAGTTGTCGCTCCCACAGTACGTCTTGGGTTCAGATTTAAGTGTAATATTGTTCCACCATTTTCTTTAAATTCAAGAATAGGTTGCATGGTCTCTTCTATAGATTTTTTGTATGCACCTGAGGCCATAATAAATAATGGCTTACTAATAATATTGCGCAGCCATTCACTTCTATCAGGATGATTCTCTTCTACATATAAAAGCACGTCATCAAAAAAAATTAAATTTGTAGCAACCTTTGGATCACCTCGCAAACACAGGAGAGAAAAATATTTTAGTGGATTTCTTTCATAAGCATTTTCAGTATGAGGCAACAGTTCTAATTTTGAGCCAAAGCTTGAAAACTGATTCTCATACTTATCTGTATTTATAGGAATAATTTGATTTATAACAGTCTCATCTTTATCTGCTCTTTTATAAAAAGGCTTTACATTGAGAAGATATCCTATTGATAACATTGCTGCTTCACTTACAAAGCCCTTAGTGTTAGCGAGTGGCCTCTTGCCATCTCTTGGAGTTTCAGGAATAGAAGAATCAACCGGAAAATTATGAATAATTATTAGATCTGGACCTTCATGGCTATTCATTTTTCTTATTTCTTTTTTAATTTCATCCGGTAGTAATTTTTCCAATTTTTCACCAGCCAGCACAGTATATTCGTCTGGAGCTTTGTATGGGTCAATTGAGATATCATTGACCATGAGCTCAAATTTTTTTCTAATATGTTTATTAAGAGTGTATTCTTTTATTATGTATTTTTTGTCATTTGACTCGGCATGAGCAACCAAAAAACCCGATAAAGCAAACATTAAAACGAAGAAGTTAGACTTAATGACACTAACAATATCAACTACATTTTTAAACATTTGTGTATACTACCCCATTGCAATCGCATAAATTGGTTTTGATGACTGCTCTAGAAATCGCAAATTAATTCTATTTCGTAATAGCAAAAAAGGACGCTCAACACAATAATATAGGCTAATCGCAGACACTAATACAACTGCTGTATAGACTATAAAGCTCAGTATATTATTAACATCTAGATGTCTTTCAAAATAAATAGTAGTTAAATGGAACATTGGCTTATGTATTAAATATAATGAATAAGACAAAGTCGAGATGGCCGTAACTAGTGGAATCTTTAAATATACAAGTATGCTATCCGGGCTTATAGCTGCTAGAACAACTAAAGAGAAACTCAATGCAACCAGTGGATAACCAAATACTATAGTAATGGGTGAATATCTATCGGCAAATAACCAAAAACATATTATAAGGCCTAGAATGCCCATTAATAATATTAAATTGGTATAGCACATATATTTTTGCCACCAGTCAGGTCTAAAAACACTAATGCTTGCAAGTATTAACCCAGCCAAAATATCATCTAAACGAGTGTACGTTGGATAATATATTTTGTTTTGATATTGCACCCAGATACTGTTCGGTCCTTCATCAACTGCTAATATTGGCTTTAAATCATGCCAAAAAATATAATTGCGCAAGATCATTCCTGATATAACCGTAATTACTGAAAGTGTTATTGTACTACGAATAGAATGCTTGCCGTTGAAAATTAGTAATATAATCGGTAACACCAGATAAAACTGTTCTTCAATACATAAAGACCAGACGCTTGAAAAAGCACGCCCGTTATAAAAATCTGCATATAAATTTTCTGTAAATGTAAGAAATTGCCACAGCGGTTGAATGCCAGGCTTTTCTTTAAATCCTGGGAAAATAAAATATAAGGCTAGAACAGTTAAATATGCCGGTAAAATGCGTAGCAATCTATTCAGATAAAATCTACCCAATGATATATTATCGTTTGCGTACAATTTAAGTAATTGAGTTCCTATTAAATAGCCACTTAGCACAAAGAACAGATCAACTCCCATCCAGCCATACAATATTCCTGGGACAGAAGGAAAATCTGGTATTGCTAGATGTGCATGTATCAAAATCACCCATATAACCGCTATGGCTCGCAGCAAATCCAATCCGTAAACCTTATTATGCATAGAGCATCCTATATACCTTGTAACTCTAACATGGCTTGCTTAACTATCTGTTTAGGGCAGGCTATATTTAACCTTATAAAGCCATTTCCATCTTGACCGAATATTGATCCTCTAGAGACTACAAGATTCTTTTCTAACTTTGAAATTAGCTGATCTTCTGATACGCCAAGGCTCTGATAATTGATCCATAACAGATATGTCCCTTCTAATCTCGTAACCCTTAGCTGCGGAATGTGTTCATATACGTAGTGTATTACGTATTTTTTATTTTCGTCTATATATTTGTTTAAGAGTTCAAGCCAATAACGACAATGTGTATAGCCAACTCTAGCAGCAGCCACAAATAATGAATTTAATTTGTTTAAACCACGGATGTTAAAGCAATTTAGCAAAGTATTTTTAATTGTATCATTAAAAACAAATACATTACCTCCACGTAAACCTGCAATATTAAATGTTTTAGTGGGGGAGTTTAAAATTATAGTTTTATCGCGATATTTAGGTGCCAAAGAAGCGAAGGATACAAAGCTATAGCTAGGCAAAATTATGTCGCAATGTATCTCGTCAACCACTAATAAAACACCATTCTTTTGGCAAAAGTCGCCAATTTTCTCTAATTCAAATTTTGTCCATACCCGACCAACTGGATTATGCGGTGAACATAGCATCAATATTTTAGGCTTTGAGGTGCTTAATTTTTCAAGATTTTCAAAATTAATAGAATATGTTCCGCTTGCGTCGAGCGAGAGGGGATTATAGATAATATTTCTTTCACTCAAATCTAGCAGCTCGAAAAACCGATGATAGATCGGTGTCTGTATTATAATTGAATCATTTAATTCAGAAAATTTTTCTACTATTGCCATAATAGCAGGCATAACACCCGTAACTGGAATTATATGTTTAGCATTAATGTTTGTATTATGATATTGATTAAACCAGTTGGCAACAGCATCGAAGTAAGATTGATCGATAATCGAGTAACCAAGAACACCTTGTGATATTTTTGCCTGCAATTCAAGTAATATTTCATTAGGACATTTAAAATCCATATCAGCAACCCACATAGGAATGGCCGATTCATTAACAGTATCCCACTTCAAGGAACTGGTATTACGTCGGTTCTGAACTAGATCAAAATTTACACCATCAAATGCATTCGTTGATGTCATTTAATTTACCACCTGCTTATATAAATATGGAACATAAAAGAATAATAAATATAAACATGAATCCAGTATCAACAATATATAATCTACAATGATTGGAATACCATATGAAAAATTAGCCCACAAAATTGGAGTCAAAGCTAGGCCAATTGCTTGCCCAGCAAATGTAAAGGTGCCAATCAGGCCATAAAATATCGGAACTTCCTTTTTACGCAGTAACGTAGATATATATGTATGAAAATTTGCAAAATAAATAGTCGCCCCTATTCCACCTAGCGACAAGCCAACCCAGATTAATAACTCATTATTCTTCGCATGAATTACTAAGATTGGCGGAATTGCAAGCAGCGTAAGACCAATAATTATTTTTAGTTTACTAAAAGCTTTAAATTTGTTGCCTATTAAATAAACTATCGCCCCCCCTGAGATAGCCATTATCGAGAAGGAAAAACCAATCTTGCCAGAACTCCAATTAAGTTCGCTATTTGCGTACACCGGCCAACCTGCTAGCCAAAGACCCAAACCAATAAACTCTATGGAATGCAGAAGCATTATAAAAAATAAATAGGGAACTCTTTTGGGTATTTTTTGCGTATCTGATAAATCTTCGGTACCGTCGATTTGTTTTGAGTTGAGAGGCTGTATTTTAGTAGCCAAATAAAATCCAATTACAAAAATAAAACAGGAAACAAAAAAGATTGATTTAATTCCCATACTTTCTATAAGTAGTCCGGCCAAGGCCGGACCCATAAAGGTTCCAAGATTTTTCATCCCAGAACTATAATTATTTATGACTGAAATTTCATTATAAGAAAAATTGTTTATTAATATTCTGCTAGCTATCATAAAAGATCCCATAGCTATACCCTCAACTAATCTAAAGCCAAGTAACACGTAGAAGTTCTTAAATAATGCATAACTTAAACTTGATAATGCTAACAGCAATAATGCCATAGTCATTGCATGGTTTTCATTAATCTTGCCAATAAACAACCCTATAATTGGTTGAATTATTATTCTGGTAATTGCTACGCCGCCTAAAAAAAACGAGGTTTGCAGAATGGTTAAATTAATATCTTTGACAAATAGTGACATAAAAGGTGCAATGGAATTTGCACCACACCAATAGATAAGAGTTAAAATAACGATAATTGGAATTTGCGGAGATGACCCTAGTCTACGAATATTCATGAGGTAATTTCTCCGCACCTTTGGTCATAGTGATCATAGACTGATTTTGAATCTCACAATAGATCCTATCTAAGAATTTAATTGAATCTTTATGTGACTCAATTCCAGAGTTAGCTTGACGACCATGCAAAAATTCTATTAATTGCCAACGTCTAGATTTTATATTTAAACTATCACTTGGTAGCAAATTAGGATATAGTTTCGAAATATCTGACCGATTTATGCTAATTATAGCTTCTTTGCCCACAATTTTAGAATTATTCATGATATCTACGGTAAAGTCTTCAATATCGTAATCCATTGACGACATTGCTTTATATGGATTAATCCGAATGTGTATGGAACACAATGGACCAAGATGGATAATTATATTTTCCTGGTGCATTCTGCCATTTTCAAGATATGTGTTTTCCGGCAAGACATGCCAATTACGAGTAGAGACACTCAACTCAATTAGTTTCAAGCTAAAATTTGTAACAACTTGATCTCCATTTTTAAATCTTCCGGAGATAATTGTATTAGTCTCTCCAAAATATTTCATTTTTTCTATACTCTCAGTTGAAAAATACTGGGCGAATCTATCTGTGTTCACAAGACTAGCATATGTTTCATTATTAATTATATTAAAAGAGTTATATGGAGTGGTTGCAAGCACATGAAGTTCACATTCATTAACCGACAGGTTAACAACGCTATTATTTAACTTAATCAGATTGATTAACAGATCAATATAATGATAGCCGGAGTGTAAAATAATTCCATAACCATATTTATACGGATGATTCTCCCTCTTAAAGTACTCGTCAGGCATATGCCATAATCCGCCGCCATGATGAATATCGATAAAAGTAATAGGCACCCTAAATTGTTTAATCATATCTGCGATGTAATTCATTATGAACTCATATCCAAAGTGGCCTCTACGCTCACAACAAAGTACAAAATTAACATTCTTTGTTTTGATTCTTTGCGCAATTTCCAAATAGTCAGAATAGAGCAGATGCATTTTCTTATGCGAAGAAAACGCAGACAGTGGTTTGTCGCAGAATATATCCAAGTTATTTTTTATAGACCATAAAGTATAAAGTTTATGTACCTTTGGCTCGGTACAGATTATTACCCCATCAACATCTTGTATCTTAATTTTTGAACCGACCAAATAATCTAAATCTTCTATACTAATATTATTCCTATTACTTTCTGGCAAGAATAGATAACTATTAGGTTTAAGTGATTTATTAGCAAAATACGCTAATATTTTTTGTTGTTCACACTTTAAATCAATAACCAGTTCTATAGAAATTTCGTGCGAAGATTTAATCTCATCAAGAACTTTGAAGTGTCGTTCCCGAAAATGGAGTCCGGCACCTATAACAATTAATTTACGTACAGTTGTTTTATTCATTTTTGCAATTGGCATGGTCGCATAATGGGTAATTTATCGTTTACATGTTCTATATAATGGGCCACCCATCCGGCAACACGACTAACTGCAAGCATAACAGTATTCATTGAAGATGGAACACCTAGTAATTTATAAAATATGCAATTCAGTAAATCTGGATTAGGATAAATACCTCTTTTGATAAAAAACTCATCGCTACCAACTCTTGCTATAAGTTTTAAGGCAATGCTCTTGTATGCATCCACCATAGGGTCTTTAAATTCATTGGCATTCAACATATTGAGCATTATTTTAGCTCTAGGATCCCAACAGGAATAAATTCTATGCCCGAATCCCATTAACCGCTGCTTGTTTTTCAACTTCTCATTGACATAGTCATTAACATCCAAGTTATGCAGCAAAAATTCTTCGTACATTTCAGCAACATTCTGGCTGGCTCCGCCGTGTAGATTACCCTTAAAAGCAGCTATTCCAGCCGCTACAGCAGAATAAATATCCCCGCCTGCACTAGCAATTGCACGAACAGTAGCTGTAGAACAATTTTGATCATGTTCAGCATGCAGAATAAGCACTTTATTGAAAATTTTCGACATGACAGGCAAATCGTATTTTATTTGGTCATGAAATAGTTGGTTTAAGAAATTATATGCAATTGATTGATCCGCATCTTCTTTAATCCATTCCTTGTTGTGCAACTTCAAATAATAATATGCCGCAATCACTGCCATTTGAGCAATTATAAACTTTGCCTTTTCTTTTAAATCATCTTGATTTTCTAAGTACTTAGACTCAACCGATGACAAGGTTGTAATTCCAATCGCAGCAAAGCTCATTGGATGAATTCCTGCCGGAATAGAATCTAAGACAGCTTTTAATTCAGGTGATAAGCAGAAATATTTTCTGACGTTTGCATTAAATTTATCTTTGGATTGAGCGTCACTTATGTTTTCACCAATTATGTAGAATGCCACATCAATAAAATCTTGATTATCTACTAATTTTTCAATAGAGATACCTCGATAATATAATCTTCCATTTTCCCCATCAATTTTACTGATTCCGCTTCGACAAGTAGCTATATGAAACAGACCAGGATCTAGAATAAGTAAATTTTTTATGTTTTTCTTTGGCTCTAATACAATATAATCTGGATCTTCAATTATATTAAAAAAATATTGTTTTACGTCCTCTAAAGTTTTCATTGCAATATACCTCAATTAATAATTTCAGCTTCATTCAAGTAAAAATATTTTTTCTTTAAAATATATTTTTTAATTTTTCCAGTGCTTGTTTTTGGCAAAGTAGCAACAGTGATTATCTTAGGACACTTATATGACGCTATATGTTTCTTGCAAAATCCTATTAGTTCTTCACTAGTTATAGTAGCTTCTTGTTTAAGTTCTATAATGGCATGTGGAACCTCACCCCAGCGTGCATCAAACATTGGGACTACCGCGGCTATGGATATCGCGGGATGTTGACAAAGTATCTTTTCAACTTCAATACTGGATATATTTTCCCCACCACTAATAATAATGTCTTTAATTCGATCTTTAATTTCTATATAACAATCGGGATGAACAACTGCAGCATCACCCGAATGGAACCAGCCACCTCTAAATGCATTTTGCGTACTTTTATGGTCATTATAATATCCTTTCATGACATTATTACCCCGCATAATAACCTCTCCAATGCTTTTTCCATCATGAGGTACGTCTTGCATGTTTTTATTAACTACGCGCATATATGTTGAATGCACGCCTACCACACCTTGCCTCACTTTTAAACCTGACAGATCTTCATTAGAAATTGCATTCCAATTATCCTGCTGTTCGCATATTGAATGAGGGCCATATGTTTCGGTAAGTCCGTATACATGAATTATTGTTACATTGAACTCTTTATACTGTTCAATTATTTTCTTAGATGGTGAAGATCCTGCTGTCACAATTTTAATGTTATTGCATTTTTTTAGTAATGCAATATTGGTTGCTTCTAAAATATTTAGTAATATTATTGGAGCTGCACATAGATGCGTGATCTTATTTTCAAAGATCACATTAACAAGATCATCAGGATTTAAAGAATCAGTACAGAAGTTCGTAGCACCAACAGCCGTTACTGCCCAAGTGAAGCACCAGCCATTGCAATGAAACATCGGCAAAATCCACAGATATTTGGATTGGTTTGTCAACCCAGTTTGCAAGCATTCACCTAGAGCATTTAGGTAGGCACTCCTGTGGGTACACATTACGCCTTTCGGCTGACCCGTAGTGCCACTCGTGTAATTGATTGATATTATGGAGTTTTCATCGGTCAAATCCCAGCAGTTAATCCTTTTGTCACCCTTACTTCGACTAATAAAATGCATATAATCTAAAATTTTTTCATTAACGAATTCAAGTTTATGTTTATTGATTAAAACAACCTTCTCGACAAAATGCATGTATTCGCTATTAAACAAGTCATGCTCTGCAACAAGCATTTTCGAACCAGAGTGATCTAAAACATGACAAACTGAACTTGATTCTAATCTTGTGTTAATTGGGACTAGGATGCAACCTAGCATTGGAACTGCGTAATGGGCAATAATCATTTGATAGCTGTTTCTACACAAATAGGAAATTCTATCTCTTGCTTGTACACCATGACTTTTCAAACTTGTTGCCAAATCAAAGCAATCATTACTAAATTCGCCAAAGGTCTTGCGAATATTTCGATCTACAAAAGCTGTACGATTATTGTAAATTTTACTTGCTCTCTCTAAAAACATTAAAGGTGAAAGAGGCTCAAAATTTACAAATTTCATTACATTATTCCTATAAATTGTAATTATTCTGCATTTCTCTAAATTCAGCAACGAAATTATCAAGTAGTGTGTATGCATCAATTAATGGCTGTTGGTTTCCATTAAGCAATGAATGCTGTACCTCCGTGCTGTGGTTATTTACATTCTGCACAAACTCTATAACTTCAGTAGAAAATTTATTTCCAGTAAAAATTGACTTCACATCAGCTTGCTTATCAGGAAATTTACCACTACTGTATTTAGCAAATGGTCGCATACAACCATGATCAGCTAATTTCATCATCAATTTAAGCATATGAACTGATCTGTGACCATAATTACTCATCAACAGGTATGATCTGGCAACCTGTAAGATAATAAACATATTGTTTAACGTCCCGTCAATTACTTTTAGATTTTGAGTTGTTTCTTTAAAGGATATATCACCAAAAACCTTTTTTGAGCCTTCATTTAGTGTGTAATATCTAAATTCAGGATAAATTATAAGATCTTCCATGCTTAATGTATAAGCTGAAAGCTTTTTATATTTTTGTATTATTTGACTTAGAATGATCAATACTTCTTCGTCTAATTTGGAGAAGACAATTATCGTATCGATATCTGAATCCTTATTTTGATCTCCTCTTGCAGCACTACCAATTAAATATAACGCTCTCACATTATTTTTAAATTTGGCAATTAAATCATCTTTAAATTCAGCTATGTGTCCCACATCTATGTTATTACTTTTGACCTGATCAAGTTGAAGATAATTTTCTTTGCTGACGTTTGCGCGAAGTGTTTTAGAGAAATATTGTTGTATTTTATTTAACTTTAAAGAGGCTTGCTTATATTCTTGCACATCCGCCAACATCAGTCTTTCAGCTTGAATCCATTGCTTGTTTGTCGATAGCAACCATTCAAGTTCAGGTTTGATTTTTGTATATTTCTCAATGCTTGATGAATACTTTCCGTACCTAATATAATTCCATAAACTTAGAATACCAAATTCAGCATATTTCAATGCCCAGCCAAATTGCCTCACTGCCCATGTGTGCGTTTTTGTATCTAAATCTCTAAGATAATAGTGCCGTGCTATATGCCCAACACCTATCAGCGCTTGACGTAAAGCTTGTAAATGATCATCGGATGTTGCTTCTAATATAGGTAAATCATTCTTTTTATAAATATTTTTAGAAAATATAAATTGCCATTTTCCCTGTGGGGGGTATTTAAGTACTTCTTCGCTTGTGAGGTAGTTTAGAACAAACTCTTGAAACTCTCCTTGTATATACTTTATCTTTTCTAAAACCATAGCTTTATCATTTTCTACAATTAAATAATAACAATCGATCGCTCTAGAGGAGTAGCATGGTTGTCTTATATATGAATCAGTATTCACAATATAAAGCAAATTATCATCCAACAACTCAATGCATGAATTTATAAAGTATTGTTCATTTGCTCTTAACATAATTAAGCTTCCTTGCCGCATAATTCAATCATAGTATCTTCTATCTTTTCTTTAGCTTCTATGGTCGTCAAATCATACTTATACTTGACTGGTATCTCTATAAGTAATGACTTCTCAGTCTCAAATGCCGTATCCATTGTTTTTTTAAGCATAGAAATATCATTTAATAATATCCCTTGCATACCATTTGCTTCGGCTAGCTTTACAAAATCTACTTTTCCAAACTCTACTGAGTCTGAAAATATATCATCGCGCTCTATGAGTTGATAATATTTTATTAAACCAAAAGCATTGTCATTTAATATAACTATAACAATTGGAAGGTTATATCTTATGGCCGTTTCAATATCATGGCTTGTAGAGTGACAACCACCATCACCACAAATGACACTTACCCTTGCTTCTGGTTTAGCTAATTTAACCGCCAGAGCTGCAGGCAAGCCAAAGCCGAATGTTCCACAAACGTTAGAACATAAGAAAGTATTTGGCAAATATGCTTTGCTTAACAAACCAGCATATTGCTTATGCAAACCAATGTCACTGCATAATATACCATCTTTACCAATAGAGTTTCTAATCGATTTTATTATTGACGAGATATCAGTTGTAGATCCATTATTGTGGTCTGCCTTCCGTTCTGAAAATATACTTCTAACTTTTTTAATATTTTTCGGCACAAGCTTTGGATCAATATCAGCTTCAATGAAATAATCTAAAATCTTTGCTAAGCTACCAAGACACAGCATGTCAGGCTTGAATACTTGTCCCATATCTTCATAAAAAGAGTTTAAGACAATATTTTGAATTTTATTATTCCACAGTGTCGGCTTTAAATCTTCACCAAAATCATAACCTAATAATAAAATTAAATCACAAGAACTAAAAATATGTTTTATTAAATCATCTCTATATATTTGATCAATATATTTATTACATGGCGTAATAAATAAAGGGTGGTCCTCAGAGATAACTCCTTTTGAAGCCAATGTACTCAGAATAGGGATATTTGTTTTTTCAATGAAATTCAATAATTTGGCACTACATTTATCCCTAATTACTTGATTGCCGGCAATAATGATTGGATGCTTAGCATTGTTTATACGCTCAATTACTCTGTCTAATTCTTTATGATTGGGTTCAGGTGCATCTATTTTTTGTATCGTCATTAGCTCTAATAGAAGCTTGTTTGCCAGTTCATCGTCAATTTGTTCTTCCATATAGTTATAAGGGAAGCTAATGTATACCGGGCCGGGAATTCCATTAACTGCTATCTCTAGCGCATGTTTTACAATACTAGGAATATCATGCACATTTTCTATCTGAGTAGAATATTTAGTAATAGTTTTCATAAAGGATACATTATCGATACATTGATGAGTTTGATTAAATCGTACTTCCTTAGTATGAATTTGCGCAGATACAGCAAGAACAGGCGAACGGTCTTGAATGGCTGAGAAAACTCCAGTTGATAAGTTGGTTAATCCAGGACCAAAAGTTGAATAACACATCTGAGGTTGGTCTGTAATTCGACTATATACATCCGCCATTATACCGGCAGCAAACTCATGCCTTGTTAAATAGAAATGTATATCCTTTGCCTCATCGAATTGAATTGCTTGAGCTTCGCCACCTACAATACCGAAAACATTTTTTATACCTAATTTGGATATTGTTTTTAAAAATAATTCCGATCCTTTCATTGAACTGCCCTTTGTGTTGATGCCATAAATAAGTTTTGTATGACCAACAAATTAAGTTGTAATTTATCTTTGTGCGGTAAAAATGAGAAGTCGTGAGACCAACTTGTAAGTTGTAGAATGTGCCCCAACTGAAGGCCGTCTAATTGCATTAAATTAAGATACTCTTCAGTTAATGAGCTTTGAAATAACAATGGATCATCAGTACCAATCACTATTGGGTGTTTATGCTGTAAATAATATCTGACTCCAGTATGCAGTAGCTGATGCTCAATCATTCCCGTTATTACACTGCTAGTTGGGCATACTTCAATAGGTATTAATGGGTGAGCCAAAATCCACTCAACTGATTGAGGAGAAAGGAAAACTCCTTATGCGAAGAAAGTAATTATGCAAAGTAATTTGTCAAATTATTAGTGATTTCAACAATTTTATTAGATTTTACTTTGCATAATCTCCGAAGATGATAATAGAAGTTATAAATTTCTATTCATCATCTTAGGAGGCATAATTTATGCAAAACAAATCATTAGTTGAATTACTGCAAGCATTAGAACAAGAAATGTTACGGCTTAAATACACCGAAGGTTCTATGACTTTTTATCGCAGACGGTGGAAAAAGCTACTTCAATTTACCCAAGAAAGAGGTGAGATATATTATTCTGAACAATTGGGCATAGATTTTGTTAAAAAATATTTCCAAATTTTTGAGCAAGATTTTAATAGTCCACTTTCACAATCAAAAGTTCAAGAACTACGCGTTATGCGAATGATTGGTGATTTTCAACTACATCATACTATTTTACGTCGCTACTATAAGCATAAACAAATACTTACTGAGCCATATTTTATTGTGATTAGTAATCAGTTCAAAAAATATTGTGTAGAACAAGATTATTCTAAAGTTACAATCGAACACTATGTTACCCAATCTGCAAGATTTATGGACTATCTTTTTTCGCAGAATATACTTAACTGTAAGGATATTAGTCTTGGATTGATCCATGCTTATATTAAAACTTTAGCTGGCTTCACCTACAAAACTGTAGAACAAAATATTTGTTCAATGCGTGCCTTTTTTAGGTTTCTGTTAACAATAAAAGAAATACAAGTTGATTTTGCAGCAAAAACTCCAATGGTACAGGCTAGAAAGCAGACTCGTATTCCCTCGGTGTGGACAATTGATGAATTAAAAAAATTAATTGCAGCAATTGATAGAGGTAGCCCTAAAGGTAAGCGTGACTATGCCATAATTTTATTAGCATGCTGTTTAGGGATGCGTTGTTCAGATATTAAAAATCTAACGGTAGAGAATTTCCACTGGGCAGATCAAAAATTAATTTTTACTCAATCTAAAACAAGAACTGCTTTATCTCTTCCACTAACACAAGAAGTTGGTTGGGCTGTTATCGATTATCTTAAATATGGTCGACCTAAAATAGATAGTCCTTATCTATTTGTAAGGCATATGGCACCTTTTGGTCCATTTTCAGAAGGTGATCATTTAACTCAGTTAATTAAAAGATATATGGTGTTAGCACATATTCCTACTTTAAAAAAGAAAAGAGGTATGCATTCATTGCGACACACTATGGCTAGTATGCTGCTTGAAAAAGACACTGCTCTTTCTGTTATTTCAGATATTCTTGGACATATAGATACCGACTCAACTGCCATCTACTTAAAGGTGGGCATAAAAAAATTAAAGGAATGTTCTCTTGCTTTTGAGGAGGTAGCTGATCATGAGTAATATTATTTATACAGGCCCTTTTAAAGATCATATTCAAAATTATATAGAACTAAAACAAACTATTGGATATAAATACACTACAGATGCAGGTCGCTTAAGATGCTTTGATAGACTTACACTACAGAAATATCCAAAAACTACCGTACTTACAAAAGAAATAGTGCTGGATTGGTGTAGTAAAAAAACTTATGAAGCCCAAGCAAATCAAGGTTCACGTGCTTCCATCATTCGCCAGTTTGGAAAATATCTGGATTCTATAGGTATCAAAGCTTATATAATTCCTAAAGGTTATTATCCTGCAGAAAAAATATATATGCCATATATTTATACTATTGATGAATTGGCAAGATTTTTTGTAGAGACGGATAAATGTCAATATTGTTGTGAATGCCCATACCGACATCATATTATGCCTGTGATTTTCCGCATGATTTAT